>Ga0160431_100512_pt1 | contig 15404 bp, 13 predicted proteins | sample HID1971K_E0MG_FD_108212 | JGI IMG/M metagenome (GOLD analysis project Ga0160431, IMG submission 108212) | Enriched millipede-associated microbial communities from UW Madison campus, WI, USA - HID1971K_E0 MG | ecosystem: Host-associated > Arthropoda: Insects > Digestive system > Unclassified ...
CCACTTGTGGCAGTGACTGTTCGCTGATGTGCTGCGCCAGGGCCGCCTGCAGTTGATGCTGGAAGTCGGCTTTGCTGGCTGCGGTGAAGAACGCCATCTGTGGTACTCCGCTTGGGCTTTGTAATAGTTGAAGCGTCGCGTGCGTCCGACGATTACGGATCAACGATAGCCAACCCGTGGCAAGCCGGACGTAAAGTTCAGGGCTCGCCGAAGCTTAACGACTGATCGGTCATTGCCGCTTGCAGCGCTGCGACAATTTCGGTCAAGGGGGGGTAACTTTACGTTTATGGATGCCGACAACACTGTCAGAATTCCCTTTCATTTCCTTGATCCGAGCCCGCCATGCAAATCAATACCGCCCTGCTCTTCGCCACGCCCTGCGACGACGAGGAAGACAACATGGCGACCTTGTGCTGCCACAGCGACAAGGGCCAGATGTTCCTGCTGACCCGTTATCCGGACGAAGACACCGTCGACCTGACCCTGGACGACGAGCCTTCGACACTGGATGGGTTGAAGGTGACCTTGAGTGCCCAGCGGTTGCTGATCGAGGTGGCGGCTGGGGATCGCGATGCGCTGAAGGGCGATGAAGCGCTGGAGATCGTGCTGACATCGGCGGGGACTGACCTGGAAGAGGTCGAGCTGACCTTGCGCAATATCCTCGATGGCACCGGGACCTTCGTCAGCGAGCTTTGAGTTTCGCCTGCGCCGGCCCTCTCGCCGGCTTGCCGGCGATAGGGCCCTGACAGACAACCTCAAACCATTGACAGCCCACACCCACGACAGGCATTGTCTGACAACCTGACTACTAGGCAACCGCTTCCATGCTAGAGCTCCAGCGCCCCGACACTCTGGTCGAACGGGTTGTCAACGCCATCCGCGCCGAGATCGATTCCGGCCGCCTGGCCGCCGAATCGCGCCTGCCCACCGAGCAGCAACTGGCCGAACAGCTCAATGTCAGCCGTTCGGTGGTGCGCGAGGCCGTGGCACAGCTCAAGGCCGATGGCGTGCTGATTGCCCGTCGCGGGCTCGGCTCCTACATCTCGCAAACACCCAACGGTACTGTATTCCGCTTCCCCGCCAGCCAAGGGCGCAAGCCGGACCTGGTGCAGATGTTCGAAATGCGCCTGTGGATCGAAACCCAGGCCGCCGCCATCGCCGCGCGCCGCCGCGACCCACATGACCTGGCGAACATGGCCGAGGCCCTGCAGGCCATGCGCGACAAACGCAGCGACTTCGCCACCGCCTCGGCCGCAGACGTGGCCTTCCACCGGGCCATTGCCGAAGCCAGCAAGAACGATTACTTCGTGGCCTTCCACGACTTCCTCGGCGGCCAGCTGGCCAGCGCGCGGCGCACCGCCTGGGAAAATTCCGCCCACTCGGCAGGCGGTTCGGCGGATGCCAGCCATGAGCACCAGGCGCTGTACCAGGCTATTGCCGACGGTGATCGCCAGGCGGCGGCGGCTTGCGCGGAAGCCCACCTGCGCGCCTCGGCCAAACGTCTGAAGATCGACCTTCCCGCCCTCGACTGACCCGGAGAATCCTTCGCGGCCTGGCGAGGCCTTGCGCACGCATCACTTAGTCTGACAACCTGATAAGCAGTCAACCGATAAAAACTTCAAGGTACTCCTGCATGACTTACGACTACTGCATCATCGGCGGCGGCATCGTCGGCCTCGCCACTGCGATGGCCCTGCTGCAACAGCGCCCCGGCGCGTCCTTGCTGATACTGGAGAAGGAAACCAGCCTCGGCCGCCACCAGACCGGCCACAACAGCGGCGTAATCCATGCAGGCATCTACTACGCACCGGGCAGCCTCAAGGCCGAGCTGTGCAAGCGCGGCGCCCAGGCCACCAAGGACTTCTGCCGCGAACACGACATCGCCTTCGACGTCTGCGGCAAGCTGCTGGTGGCCTCCAACCCGCTGGAAATGCAGCGCATGCAGGCGCTGTACGAACGCTCGCAGCAGAACGGCCTGAAGGTCGAGCGCCTCGACGCCGCCGAGCTCGCGCGCCGCGAACCGAACATCGCCGGCCTCGGTGCGCTGTTCGTCGACGCCACCGGCATCGTCGACTACAAGCAGGTGTGCTACGCCATGGCCAAGGTCATCGAACAGGCCGGTGGCGAAGTGCGCCTGGGCACCACCGTGCAGGCCATCCGCGAGCTGGGCGAGCATGTCGAAATCCGCGACCAGAACCAGACCTGGCACGCGCGCCAGCTGGTCGCCTGCGCCGGCCTGCAATCCGACCGCCTGGCGCGCCTGGCCGGGGTCAAGATCGACCACCAGATCATCCCGTTCCGCGGCGAGTACTACCGCCTGCCGGCCAGCAAGAACCAGATCGTCAACCACCTGATCTACCCGATCCCCGACCCGGAGCTGCCGTTCCTCGGCGTGCACCTGACGCGCATGATCGACGGCAGCGTCACCGTCGGCCCCAACGCCGTGCTGGGCTTTGGCCGGGAAAACTATCGCAAGTTCGGGGTGAACTGGCGCGATGTGGCCGAGTACGCGAGCTTCCCGGGGTTCTGGAAAACCATCTGGAACAACCTCGGCTCGGGCACCACCGAGATGAAGAACTCGCTGTTCAAACGTGGCTACCTGGAGCAATGCCGCAAGTATTGCCCGTCGCTGCAAGTCGAGGACCTGCTGCCCTATGAAGCCGGTATTCGCGCCCAGGCGGTGATGCGCGACGGCACCCTGGTCCACGACTTCCTGTTCGCCGAGACCCCGCGCATGGTGCATGTCTGCAATGCCCCGTCGCCGGCTGCCACGTCGGCCATTCCGATCGGCGAGATGATCGCCGAGAAGATCCTCAAGCAGGACACCGCTACAAAGACCCAGGTCCGCAAGCACTCGACCTCGAAAAACTGAGGCTCGGCGGCGCTGTCGACGCCTTCGCGTGCGAAGTCGCCGACAGCGCCAACCCTCACTGATCAGCTGGGCGGATTGTCATGCACCACCCTGCCACCTGCGGCGGGTCGGTCTATGTACAGCATGTCCAGCGCACTGTTGCGTAATCCCTTGAAGGCATTCCAATGCGCCGACGTGTGCACGTATTTGCTGCGCAGCAAGGCGTGCTCAGCGGGCGTGAGCTGCGGTTGAAGGCAACGCCCAAGGGCAAAGTCATGCAGTTTGCGGCTGATCACCTGCAGCTCCTCAGGCAGCCGATGCGCCTCGTCCTCGCCCAACGCTTCGAACGGCACGCCACCCCTCACCGCCAGTTCACGCATGACGCTCAGGAACACCCGCGAGAGATGCCCGCTCACCTCACGCTCCCGGTACACCGCGGCGTACACCTTTTTTTCGGGGTCGTCCCGCCTGCCCCGGTGCCCGGCTAAAGGCTCCTCCCAGACCTGGACACGAGCCCGAGGCTCATCCAGCTCCGCGAAAGTCGAGTCCAGCAAGGCATCCACAGCAAGGTACGCCTGAGTGCGCTCGGCCGGGGTAATCGCCAGCACCCGGCTCGATTGCGGCTTGCACAACAGCACCTGTTCGCGCAGGGAAAGCGGATAACCACCGCCGATGTTCGAGTGGACGCCTGGCACGACAATATCGTTGTCGCTGCGTATCAGCGGGAAGTTGTGTCGCCGCTCATCGCCGGCCACCAGTTGCACCACCTGCCGCGCAATGCCTTGGCCAAGCCCCAGCTGCAGGCCATCGTAATCGTCATTGGCGGGGTCGAAGTTGCCCTGTAACGGCGCAACGATCGCCGCCACGGTGTCGAACAGCCCCACGAATTCGATCACCCTGTCACCTTGCAGCTCGCTCGGCAGGCTTTGCCCGCCCTTGGCCAACCTGTTGGCCAGATGCCTGGCCGCTGCCGCGCCACGGCTGAAACCGAACAGGTCGAACGCAATGTATCCGGGCAACACCTGGGGAGCGCTCGCCAGGCAATGGCGTACCTGCTCCGCCACGTCGAGCAGTGCCGTATCCACGCGCGCCTGGACACCGGTACACCCTCTGCCGGTTAGCCCGTCATAGGCTGAGTCGGGCGCCCCTTGCACAGTACCGACACCCTCCACATACAGCTTGAGGAAGCACTGATCGCCCATGCGGCCACTGGGGTAAAGCGCGTGCAGCAGGGCGATGTTGCTCGGGGCATTGCCGTAACTGCCCGCTTCGCCGCCGTCAGAGTCCATGGCATTGGCTTGATTGTTGCCGGTGCCATCGAAGAAGATGCCCACCCGTAGCGTGGCTGAGCCAGTTTGCTTGTCCATCGTAACGCTCCTTGATGAAATGGAGCGAACAAGCAAGCGTCGGTTGGCGCCGGCAGAAAATCAGCGATTGCCACAAACATCGAGCGCAGATTTCGACGCGGCACTGCGGATGCATTAAAGTATCCCCCCTTGCCAGGTCAGTTGCCTTCCGCGCTCGCCCTGGCCCTATTCCAGGAACCGTCATCGATGGAACACCGTGAAGCGCTGATCGCGCTGCGCACCTTTCTCTCCTCGCAGATTCTCGGCCAGGAAAAGCTTGTCGAACGTCTGTTGATCGTGCTGCTGGCCGACGGCCACATGCTGGTCGAAGGTGCGCCTGGCCTGGCCAAGACCAAGGCCATCAAGGAGTTGGCCGAGGGCATCGAGGCGCAGTTCCATCGCATCCAGTTCACCCCCGACCTGCTGCCGGCCGATATCACCGGCACCGAAATCTATCGCCCGGAAACCGGCAGCTTCGTGTTCCAGCAGGGGCCGATCTTCCACAACCTGGTGCTGGCCGACGAAATCAACCGCGCCCCGGCCAAGGTCCAGTCGGCCTTGCTCGAAGCCATGGGCGAGCGCCAGGTCAGCGTCGGCCGCAGCACGTATGACCTGTCGCCGCTGTTCCTGGTCATGGCCACGCAGAACCCGATCGAGCAGGAAGGCACCTACCCGCTGCCCGAAGCGCAGCTTGACCGTTTCCTGATGCACGTGAAAATCGGCTTCCCCGACGCCGCCGTGGAGCGGCGCATTCTCGCCCAGGCCCGCGGCGAAGCCCTGGGCGGCGAAGTGAAGCCTGAGCGACGGGTCAGCCAGTTAGCGATCTTCGCCGCGCGCAAGGAAATCCTCGGTCTGTACATGGCCGACGCGGTGGAGGAGTACCTGGTGCAGCTGATCATGGCCACCCGCACCCCAGGCAAGTTCGATACCGAAATGGCCGACTGGATCGCCTACGGCGCCAGTCCGCGCGGCTCCATCGCCCTGGACCGCTGTGCGCGTGCCCACGCCTGGCTGGCGGGGCGCGACTTCGTCAGCCCCGAAGATATCCAGGCCGTGCTGTTCGACGTGCTGCGCCACCGCATCATCCTGTCGTTCGAAGCCGAAGCCGCGGGGATCGATCAGGACCGCGTGGTCCAGCGCATCCTCGACGTCGTTGCCGTTGCCTGAGCCCATGCCCTCCGCGCAGCAAGCCGAACCTGGAATCCGCATCGGTCTCGCCGAGCTGATCGACATGCGCCACCGCGTGCGCGAGATCCAGCTGTTTTCCCGCCCTGGCCAGCGCAGTCCGCTGGTCGGCCTGCACCACTCCAAACTGCGCGGACGTGGCGTGGACTTCGACCAGGTGCGTGTCTACCAGGCCGGGGACGACGTGCGCAACATCGACTGGCGCGTCACCGCCCGTACCCAGGAGCCGCATACCAAGCTGTTTCACGAGGAACGTGAACGGCCCATCTTCATCCTTGTGGAGCAAAGCCAACGCTTGTTCTTCGGTTCGGGCCTGATGTTCAAGTCGGTGCTGGCAGCCGAGGCCGCCGCGCTGTTCGGCTGGGCTGCCCTGGGCCATAACGACCGCATCGGCGGCCTGGTGTTCGGCGACAACGAGCACCACGAAATCAAACCACGGCGCAGCAAGCAAAGCCTGCTGCAACTGCTCAACCGCCTGGCCAAGGTCAACCAGGCGCTGCACACCGAAGCCGTACCCCAGGCCGACAGCCTCGGCCTGGCCCTGCGCCGCGCCCGGGAAGTGCTGCGCCCCGGCAGCCTGGCCATCGTGATTTGCGACGAGCGCTCGCTCAGCCCCCAGGCCGAGCAACACCTGGCCATGCTCTCGCGCCACTGCGATTTGCTGCTGATGCCCGTTTCCGACCCCCTCGACCACGCCCTGCCCGCCGCCGGCCTGCTGCGCTTTGCCCAGCGCAGCGCGCAACTGGAGCTCGACACCCTGGACGCCAACCTGCGCCAGGCCTACCGTCAACAGGCAGAAGCACGCATCGACCGCTGGGAGTTGATGGCGCAGAAGCTGCGTGTGGTGCTGATGCCGCTGAGCACCCAGAGCGAAATGATCGAGCAGTTGCGTGAATACCTGAACGCCCAGCGCCCAGGGAGCGGCCAATGAATCCGCTGGATCAACTGCAACCGTTGATTGCGCCGCCGGCGATCGGGCTGTGGCCACCGGCGCCTGGCTGGTGGCTGCTGCTCGCGCTGCTGCCCGCCCTGGCCTGGGGACTGTGGCGGCTGCGCCACTGGCGCCCGGGCAAGCGCCGCGTGGTACGGGCCGAACAACCGCTGGACCCGGTGCGCGAGGAAGCCCTGGCCGAGCTCGCCCGCTTGCCACGCCCCTACGACGGCGCGCCGGCGGGCGCTTGGCTGCAGCAGATCAACGCGTTGCTCAAGCGCTTGTGCCGCAACCACTACCCCGGCGCCAACAGCCATACCCTCAATGGCCGCCAGTGGCTGGCCTTTCTCGACAACCGCTGCCCGGCCGCCGGCCTGACGCGCTGGATGGTGCTGGTCGAAGGCGCCTACAAGCCCGAGTGCAAGCTCGACGACAAGGCCATCGCCGGGCTCAGCCAGGCCGTCGAAACCTGGATCCGCAAACATGTTTGAACTGGCCTGGCCGTGGATCTTCCTGCTGCTGCCGCTGCCCTGGCTGGCGCGCCTGCTGCTGCCCGCTGCCGACAGCGGCGAGCCGGTGCTCAAGGTCGGTTTCCTCCATGAACTGGAACGCCTGGCCGGACGCCGGGCGCGACTGAACCTGCCGACCTGGCGGCAGCAGGCACCGTTCGTGCTGATCTGGTTGCTGCTGCTACTGGCCGCCGCCCGCCCGCAATGGCTCGGCGAACCGGTACCGGTCGCCGCCAGTGGCCGCGACCTGCTGGTGGCGGTGGATGTGTCCGGTTCCATGGACTTCCCCGACATGCAGTGGAAGGACGAGGAGATCAGCCGCCTGGAGCTGGTCAAGGCACTGCTTGGCGACTTTCTCCAGGACCGCGAAGGCGACCGCGTCGGCCTGATCCTGTTCGGCAGCCAGGCCTACCTGCAGGCGCCGCTGACCTTCGACCGGCGCACCGTGCGCACCTTCCTCGACGAAGCGCAGATCGGCATCGCCGGCAAGAACACCGCCATCGGTGACGCCATTGGACTTGCAGTCAAGCGCCTGCGCCAGCGCCCGGCACAAAGCCGGGTGCTGGTGCTGATCACCGACGGTGCCAACAACGGCGGGCAGATCCACCCGCTGACCGCCGCCCGCCTGGCCGCCCAGGAAGGCGTGCGCATCTACACCATCGGCATCGGCGCCAACCCCGAAGCCAGCGGCACCCCCGGCCTGCTCGGTCTGAATCCGAGCCTGGACCTGGACGAAGCCTCGCTAAAGGAGATCGCCGATCTGACCCATGGCGCCTACTTCCGCGCCCACGATGGCGAGGAGCTGGACGCCATCGGCGATACCCTCGATCAATTGGAACCGGTGGCGCAACAGCCGACCCAGGCGCGCACCGCCACAGCCCTGTACGCCTGGCCATTGGCCCTGGCCCTGCTGCTCAGCGTGTTGCTGGTGGTGGCCGTGCAATGGCCGGACAACCTCCTGCAGCGTGCGCTGCGCAGGCCGCGTTTCCTGCAGCCCCACCCGGAATGGCGTGAGCGCCTCAAACGGCTACGCCTGAGGAAGCGGCGATGATCGATCTCTGGCCGCAATGGCTGCGCCCCCTCTGGCTGCTGGTCGTGCCGCTGCTCGCCTGGCTGCTGTTCAAGCTCTGGCACCGGCGCAAACGTGCCGGGCGCTGGCAGATGATCTTGCCGCCGGCGTTCCACCCTGTGCTGCTCGGCGGCGGCAGTGGCAGCAACAGCAAGCTGCCCTGGGTCGCCCTGGGCCTGGCCTGGTTGCTGGTGGTGCTGGCCCTGCTCGGGCCGAGCTGGCAGCGCCTGGAAGAATCCCGCCAGCGCCCGGCCGACCCGCTGGTGATCCTGCTCGAACTGACCCCGCAGATGCTCGCCGAGGACACTGCCCCCAACCGCCTGGAACAGGCCCGGCGCAAGATCCTCGACCTGCTCGAACACCGCCGCGACAGCCAGACTGCGCTGATCGTCTACGCCGGCAGTGCGCATACCCTGGTGCCGCTGTCCGATGACCTGGGCACCACGCGCAACCTGCTCGAGGCCATCGACCCGTCGATCATGCCGCAACCCGGCCAGCGCGCCGACCTCGCCGTGCAGAAAGGCCTGGCACTGCTGGCCCAGAGCGGCCTGGGCCAGGGCCGCCTGCTGCTGATCGGCTCGGCGCTGAGCGCGCCGGAGCGCCAGGGCATCGTCCAGGCCCTGGGCCGCCAGGGACCGAGCCTGTCGATGCTGGGCATCGGCAGCGCCGAGGGCGCACCGGTGCGCCAGGCCAATGGCGAATTCCTCAAGGATGAGCAAGGCGGTATCCTCGTGCCGCGCCTGGACAGCCCGGGCCTCAAGGCGTTCATCAGCGGCACCGGCGGACGCTACCGCCATGCCCGCATCGATGACCTCGACCTGCGCGGCCTTGGCCTGTTCGACAACCCGCGCAGCCTGCGCAACGACGGTCACAACGTGCAGCTCGACAGTTGGGCCGACCAAGGCTACTGGCTGCTGCTGCCCCTGTTGCTGCTGGCCGCCTGCGCCGGGCGCCGGGGTTGGCTGTTCTGCCTGCCGCTGCTGCTGGCCTTGCCGCAACCGAGCCAGGCGTTCGAACTCGATGACCTGTGGTTGCGCCCCGACCAGCAGGGCCAGCGCCTGCTCGAAGACAATCGCCCCGCCGAGGCCGCGCGCCACTTCCTGGACCCGCAGTGGCGCGGCATGGCCCTGTACCAGGCCGGCGACTATGCCGCAGCCGCCAAGGCCTTCGCCCAGGGCAACAACGCCGCGGCACACTACAATCGTGGCAATGCCCTGGCCCGTGGCGGTGAATTCGAAGCGGCGCTGGATGCCTACGATCAGGCCCTGGAACGCCAGCCCGATCTGCAGCCGGCCCTGGCCAACCAGGCACTGGTCCAGCAACTGCTGCAGCAACGCCAGGCGCAGGCCGAAGAACAACCGGCCAACAGCGATGCCCAGGACACGCCCGGCAGCGAAACCGAGGGCAACAGCAGCTCGGCCAGCAGCCAGGCCCAAGGCACACCTGGCCAGGAGCAACCCGCCAGCACCGAACAAGCCGGCGATAGCAACAGCAACAGCCAGGCAACCCCCGGTAACCAGGCAGGCGATGACGACGGCGTGACCCAGCCGCCCCAGCGGCCGATCTCGACCAGCCTGGATGCCGAGCAGCGCCAGGCCCTTGAACAATGGCTGCGGGAGATCCCCGACAACCCGGCGGAGCTGCTGCGGCGCAAATTCTGGTATGAACAGCAATTGCATCAGGAAACCCCACGATGAGTCGCCTCGGCGTCTTTCTTCTCAGCCTGTTGTGGGCCCTCCTCGCCCAGGCCGAACCGACCCTGCAGGCCAGCGTCGACCGCGCCCGCCTGGAAGCGGGCGAAACCCTGGAGCTTACCCTGGAAAGCCAGGACGTCACCCAGTTCGGCAAGCCCGACCTGCGCGCGCTGGAGGGCGACTTCGAGGTGCGTGGCACGCGCCAGCTGAACAGCCTGCACACCCTCGACGGCGAGACACGCGCCAGCACGCGCTGGATCATCACCCTGCTGCCACGACGCAGCGGCAGCCTGCGCATCCCCGAGTTGCAACTGGGCCAGTCGCAAAGCCAGCCCATCGAGCTGCAGGTGCTGCAAGCCGACGCCAACCGCCAGGGCAGTGCATCCCAGGTATTCGTTGAAGCCACCCTCGACAGCGATCAGGTGTACGTCCAGGCCCAGGCCGTGCTGACCTTGCGCATCTACCATTCGGTGTCGCTGTACGACGACAGCAGCCTGAGTCCGCTGCAGCTGGAAAACGCCAAGGTCGAACCACTGGGCGAGTCACGCACCTACGAGAAGGAAATCAACGGCGTGCGCCACGGGGTGATCGAAACGCGCTATGCGGTCTATCCGCAGCAAAGCGGCGCGTTGGAAATCCCACCGCTCACCTTTACCGCCACCGCCGCCGACAATGCGCCAGCTTCCAACGGCACGGCGCGGGCAGGCCGCCAGGTCCAGGTCAGTTCATTGCCACTGCACCTGGCGGTACGCCCTGTTCCCGCCGACTGGCCGGCCGACACGCCCTGGCTACCGGCCCGCAGCCTGAGCCTGGAAGAGCACTGGAACCCGGACCCAAGCAGCCAGCAGACGCAGATTGGCGACTCACTGACCCGTAGCATCACCTTGCGTGCCGAGGGCCTGTCGAGCACTCAGCTGCCGCAATTGCCCGCCACCGAGATCGTCGGCCTGCGCCGCTACCCGGACCAGCCGCTGCTGCGCAACGAGATCAGCGAACGCGGCATGACCGCCAACCGCGAGGAACGCGAGGCGCTGGTGCCGACCCACAGCGGCGAACTGGCCCTGCCGGCGCTGGAGGTCTCCTGGTGGAACACCCGTGAAGACCACCTGGAACACAGCAGCCTGCCCGCGCGCACCCTGGACGTGCAGGACAACCCGGCCTTGAGCGCCGACACCCCGGCCAGTGATGCCAGCGGCAGCAGTGCGCTGCTGTGGCCCTGGCAGCTCGCCACGCTGGTGTTCGCCTTGACCACGGCGCTCGGCTTCACCCTGTGGTGGCGCGCCCGTTCGCAACCGGCCGTGCTGCGCGCCGCTCAAAACGGCCCGAGCCCTCGCACCCTGCTCGACGACCTCAAGCGCGCCTGCCAGGCCAACGACCCGCAGGCCACCCGCCAGGCGCTGGATGCCTGGGCCCGGCAGCATCCGGAAACCCTGGCGGAGATGGCGGCGCGGTTCGTGCCGTTGTCCGATGCGCTGGATGGGTTGAACGGGGCGTTGTATAGCGAGAGTGGCCAGTATTGGCAGGGTGAAGACCTGTGGCGGGCGATTGGCACCATTCCGACGGCTGAGCAGGTGTTGTTGCCGACGGGTGAGAGTGGCAGCTTGCCGCCGCTTTATCCGAAGTGAATGTTTGGGTTGGAGGTGCTTTTCATCGCATCTCTGGCGATCTTGAGATCGAGCGCCGCCCGCGCGGCGCATCGCGGATAAATCCGCTCCTACATTTGTTGCAACGTACCTATGCCTGATAGGCCATGGTTGCTCGCCTTGTTGGTACGACACGATATCTCGGCGGGCGCTAAAAAGCGGACAACCATGACCTGACAGGCTGTGGCACGTTGCGACAAATGTAGGAGCGGATTCATCCGCGATGCGCCGCGCGGGCGGCGCTCGATCTACTAGGCGCTAAAAATGGTACGCCGTGCATTCGCAGCGGCCTGCTGCAACACCAAATTCAGTTGAGCCGCTGCCCTTCGAACGGGTTCCAGCCCTGGTTCCCCTTGTTCTGCTTCAGGTAATAGGCATAGTTGGTCAACACGGCATACAAGAACGCGAAAGCTGTGCTGAGGCCTTGATCCACCGCCCGAGGCACCACATTGCCGGTCACTGCCTCATAAACGCCCTCCAGCAGCCCAATGGCCATGATGATCCCCAGCATGACCAGGTTCTTCTTCCACATGCCCAGCACAAACCAATAGATAGGGCCAAAGAAGAACGCGATGACGTTGCAGTTGATCAGCAGCTTCTTGCGAAACGGCAAGGCGCGAAACGCTGCCTTGAAGGTCTCGGTGCGCGGGCCGCCGTGCTGGTCGAAGAAGGCGAAGCGCTCTTGCCATTTTGGCTTGAGATTGCTGGAGCGGACTTCGGTTTGCGGGGTGCTTTCCATGGTGACTCCTGTCAGTTTCTTCCGTGGAGATGACTGGCCCTGCGGTGGCCAGTGGGGCGGAGGTTAAATGAGTGACCGGCCTGGAACAAGCCAAGGGGCAGGCTGAGTGGGAGATGGTTCACAGTTTTTACACTACAACTGTCGCCAGGAAAGTTGTATACCTACATGCACTGTCGCAACAGATACCCTTTGCCGGCCAAAGCCCAGGCCAAGCGAGGTGCTAACGCCTCGCACTCAAAACTCTAGAAATGCATCGTTTTCGAAGTAGTACTTAAATGCTTCAAAATAATCCTGAACCGTAGCCGGCGGCAACTGCTGATCAGTATAGTCAATAACATCCTGTATCATTGGCGTATCCAATGTCTCAATCCACCCCTCACTTGCCACTTGCGGGGGTAGAAAATCAGTCGAGTCCGGAGCAAAATCACGACTATCTAACGAAAACGCCCCTTTTGTATCTAAAGTCCAACTCGTATTAGGCAAATAAAACCAAGCGTCTGGCATTCTATCCAAGCCTTCCAGTACTTCTCGCATGCTATAAGTTTTCATAGCTCCCTCAACACGACGTGCTTTGTAGTCGCTTAAACCACCCTTTTGGTTAGGGTGCAAAATGGCTTGGATCGGTCCTTTCGCCTGGTGCTGCGCTCTCTAAATGAGCCCAATGTCTTTAGCAGACTGGACATTGTGGTGCCAAGAGTGGGTTTGACGACTCCTTTCACTGAATCCGACTCTAGGGCCTGACTGGATAGGCTCCACCACTTCCGCAGGCACAGCGGCTTTACTGATAACGGTGGTGAATCGGGTTAAAGACATGCTCCACTAGCAACGACGTTTGGATACCAGCGTTATGCACATGGGAGAGTTTGTCAGCGGGCAATGTCGACGCGAACTGCCACGCCTTGCGCCCCATCGCGTCATAGCCAAAGCAACTGGTGAGCGTGCCCTGGGTCCGATACACCTCGCAGTGCAGGTCATCGCGCTCCATGTCGCTGATCACCTGGCCGTCCAGGTTCAACTGGTGCAGATGGCCGCTGCCGTAGTACAGGTGGTTGACCTTGCGGCCATCCGGCAGGGTCAGCGTGGTCAGATTGCTGAGCGGGTCGTACTCGTAGGCCAGTGTGCCACTGGAGGTGATTTCTTTGGTTAGACGACCCAGCAGGTCGTAGGCGTATTCCAGCTTTTCTGTGGTCACCCCGAGTTGCTTGCCGATACCGGTGGGTTGCCGCTCGATGCTCAGCAACCGGTCACCGTCGTCATACATGAAGTCCTGCCGGGCATCGCGGTTGAGCTTGGCAACCAAACGGCCAATGGGGTCGCGCTCGAACAGGGTATGCCGCTCCGGGCGCTCTCCTCGCTCGCTATAGCCGATCTCATCCAGTCGGGTAATGTGGCCACCATCGTTGTAACTGAAACGCCGCGTGAGGTTATCGACCCGTACTTATTCCGTCAGTCGGTCCGACGCATCGTAGGATAGGTGAAGCATTCCGAGGAGCCATCCGGGTGATAGATGAGAGGCACCTCCCCGTCCGGCTTGCGCTCCAGCGTAGTGGTCTGGTTTGGCGAATCGGTGTCCGCCATCAAGGGTAGGCGTTCGTCGTAGCGTTAACAGGTCCAATCCAGGGCAGTCCTGGACAACACACTCAAATTCAGGAAAGGGGCGAAAGCCCCTTTTCATAATTGTATTTTTAAAGATCAGCAAACATCACAAGTAAGTCGAAGCTGAAAAATCAGCTCACCTTCATAAATCAATATCCGATTCATCTTTCAGACCAGACAGAAACGCCTCGAACGATTCTGTTAACCAGCGATAAGCATTCATGTGATTTTCAGTTGTCGCTAAATCTGAATCAAAAGAGTCGGTAGCGAAAAAGCACACACTACCTTCCACCAAGTCAAGACAGAAAAAATTGCCTCCATCATCAACTGCGAACGGGAGAATCGTGGCAGGTATAACATTCCGCGACGTCATAGTCTGATAGCAACCTCCGACGTACTTTGTATCCAAAGCATCATCCGCGCTCAAAGGTGCTACTGCTTTAAATTTTTTTACTCGAACCGGCTCATACTCACCGTCGCTATCCCACCAATCTTTATTGGAGACCCCACCATTATTAGCTAAATAGAACTCCTTGAATGACATTGGCAATTTAGTATTAATCTGATTTTCAAGAACCACCAGGTCACTTTTACTGATTTGAGATTCAGACCTTGTTAACTTTATGGACATAATTACCACCTCAACCTAGCACGTGCCAGATGTAGTTTTCGGCGCCCGACCTTTGAGCCATCCTTTGTCTTGAGAAATAGCAATTGCCTCAGCTTTACTATAATCTCCCGATCGCAGTCCGAAGTGTTTTTCAAATTGCGAAACTGACCCACCATGAGGGAAGGTTGCCTCGTGCGCCGAAGTCTGGCCGTTGGCTTCGTACTCGTACTTGATCTCCCCGCGCAACTTGTCCAGCGTGCGTACCAACTCACCTGCCGGGTCGTACTGATAACGGCGGTGAATCGGGTTGTAGGCATGCTCCACCAGCAACGCCGTGTGGATGCCAGCGTTGTGCACCTGGGAGAGTTTGTCGGCGGGCAACGTGGACGCGAACTGCCACGCCTTGCGCCCCATGGGGTCGTAACCGAAGCAACTGGTGAGCTTGCCCTGAGTCCGATACACCTCGCGGTGCAGGTCATCGCGTTCCATGTCACTGATCACCTGGCCGTCCAGGTTCAACTGGTGCAGATGCCCACTGCCGTAATACAGGTGGTTGACCTTGCGGCCATCCGGCAGGGTCAGCGTGGTTAGGTTGCTGAGCGGGTCGTACTCATAGGCCAGTGTGCCGCTGGAGGTGATTTCTTGGGTCAGACGGCCCAGCAGGTCGTAGGCGTATTCCAGCTTTTCTGCATTCACCCCGAGTTGCTTGCCGATACCGGTGGGTTGCCGCTCAATGCTCAGCAACCGGTCACTGTCGTCATACACGAAGTCCTGCCGGGCATCGCGGTTGAGCTTGGCAACCAAACGGCCAATGGGATCGCGTTCGAACAGGGTGTGCCGCTCCGGGCGCTCTCCCCGCTCGCCATAGCCGATTTCATCCAGTCGCGTCAGGTGGCCGCCAACGTTGTAAGTGAAGCGCCGGGTCAGGTTATCCACCCGCACTTCTTCCGTCAGCCGGTCCGACGCATCGTAGGCGAAGCTGTAGGTCGCGTTGTTCTCGTTCACCAGCGCCGTCAGGCGGGTCGCCTTGTCGTACTCGTAGCGAATCCGCTGGCCTTTTGCGTCTTGCCGGCTGCTCGGCAACCCGCGCGCCGTGCGCAGCAAACGGGTGGTCTGGCCCTTGCCGTCGCTGTGGCTGAGCACCTGGCCGTAGACGTTGTAGGTGAAGCTCTCCGAGCTGCCATCCGGGTGATGGATGCGCAGCACTTCCCCGTCGGGCTTGCGCTCCAGC
>Ga0160431_100515_pt1 | contig 15359 bp, 16 predicted proteins | sample HID1971K_E0MG_FD_108212 | JGI IMG/M metagenome (GOLD analysis project Ga0160431, IMG submission 108212) | Enriched millipede-associated microbial communities from UW Madison campus, WI, USA - HID1971K_E0 MG | ecosystem: Host-associated > Arthropoda: Insects > Digestive system > Unclassified ...
CGAGGCTCGCGGTCGCCGGCGACTCGGTCGGCGGCAACATGGCCGCGGTGCTCGCGATCCTCGCGAAGCGTCGCGGCGACGTCGTCTTCGTCCACCAGTCGCTGTTCTACCCCGTGACCGACGCCGGCCAGAACACCGAGAGCTACCGCGAGTTCGCCGAGGGATTCCATCTCCGCGCCGATGCCATGGCCTGGTTCTGGGACAGCTACCTTCCCGATGTGAAGGCCCGCGAAGACGCCACGGCCTCCCCGTTGCGTGCGCCGGTCGACGAGCTCAGAGGGCTCCCGGAGACCTTCCTCGTCGTCGATGAGAACGACGTCCTCCGCGACGAAGGCGAGGCCTACGGTCGCAAGCTCATCGAAGCCGGAGTCCGGACCACCCTCGTGCGCTACGACGGGACGATCCACGACTTCATGATGCTGAACCCGCTCAGCGGATCGGCAGCCACCAGGGCGGCGATCGCCCAGGCGACGCACATCCTCCGCGACGTCTTCGCCCGCCGCTGACCACGTATCACCCCCATCCCCACCCACAGAGAGAGAAGAAGATCATGACCCAGAGCACGCCCACCATCGTCCTCGTCCACGGGGCGTTCGCCGAGTCCGCCTCCTGGAACGGCGTCATCGAGAGACTGCGCGCCCACGGCGTGACCGTCGTCGCCGTCGCCAACCCCCTGCGCTCGCTCGCCGGCGACGCCGCGTACGTCCGCGATGTCGTGACCTCGATCGGCGGACCTGTCGTCCTCGTCGGGCACTCGTACGGCGGCCTCGTGATCACGGAAGCGGCAGCGGACAACGCCGCGGTCGTCGCACTGGTCTACGTGTCGGCCTTCGCCCCGGAGACGGGGGAGAGCGCCTTCGCCCTGTCGACGAGCGCACCGGGAAGCACCCTCGGTGACGCGCTCGCCGCGTACCCGGTCGCGACCGGGGGCAACGAGTTCGCGATCCGTCAGGACGTCTTCGCGCACCAGTTCGCCGCCGATGTCGCCCCGGAGGTCGCGGCCCTGATGGCGTCGACCCAGCGCCCGGTGACGGAGGCAGCGCTCTCCGACGCCCTCGTGACGGAGCGGCCCGCGTGGAAGACCATTCCGTCGTGGCACGTGTTCGGGGAGCTGGATCTGAACATCCCCGCCGCGGTGCTGCGGGCGGGAGCCGAGCGCGCCGCATCCCGAGGAACCCGCGAGATCGCGGGCGCATCGCACGCCGTCCCCGTCTCCCGCCCGGAGATCGTCGCCGAGGTCATCGCGGAGGCGGGGAAGTCCGCCCTCGCGGCGCTCTCGTCCCGCGCCTGACCGCTCCGGCGTCCCGCATCCGGAGCCTTCGGATGCGGGACGCCTCGTCCTGAGGAGGACCGAGTGATTCCGTCATTTCCGCCTTTCCGCCGCATCGATGCCGGCGAGCTCTCGATGGCCTACGTCGATCTCGGCGATCCCCATGCCGAGCCGGTCGTCCTGCTGCATGGGTTCCCCTACGACGTGCACAGCTACGCGGAGGTCGCGCCGCTGCTGGCCGATGCGGGCTTCCGCGTTCTCGTGCCCCACCTCCGCGGGCACGGACCGACCCGATTCCGTGACGACGGAGCGACCCGATCGGGTCAGCAGGCCGCGCTCGGCGCCGATGTGCTCGCGTTCCTCGACGCGCTCGAGCTGGAGGCCCCTGTCCTCGCCGGCTACGACTGGGGCGGGCGGGCGGCATGCGTCGTCGCCGCGCTCTGGCCGGAACGGATCTCCGGTCTCGTCTGCGTGAACGGCTACCTGATCCAGGACATCGCCGCCGCGCAGCAGCCGATCCGCCCGGACCGGGAAGCCGGCTTCTGGTACTTCTGGTACTTCGCCACCGAGCGGGGGCGAAGGGGCCTGGAAGCCGATCGCCGAGGGATCGCGGACGTGATCTGGCGGCACAACTCCCCGCTGTGGGAGTTCACCCCCGATGACCTCGCGCGTGCCGCGGCCGCCTTCGCCAACCCGGACTACGTCGACGTGGTGATCCACTCGTATCGGCACCGCCTGGGGCTCGTCGACGGCGCACCGCAGTACCAGGAGCTCGAGGCGAGACTGGCCGCGGCGCCGCCCATCAGCGTTCCCACGATCACGCTCGACGGCACGGCCGACGGGAACTTCCCCGCCACGGACGGCGCACAGCACGCGCACCTGTTCACGGGGCCGCGCGAACATCGCCAGGTGCAGGACGCCGGACACCATCTGCCTGCCGAGGCTCCGCGGGCCTTCGCGAAGGCGGTGCTGGACGTCGCCGAACCACCCGGCGACGGCGCGGGAACGCCCTGACCGTGAAGACGTCCACGCGACTCGTCGACGCCTTCACGGCCGCGGTCCGTCAGCGCACCTGGTCGGTCGGTCGCACCAGGATCTCGTTCACGGCGACATGTCGGGGCTGCGTGAGGGCGAAGAGCACGACGTCCGCGATGTCCTCCGCCTGGAGCGTCCGCATGGACTGCCCGATGTTCGCGGCGGCATCGCGCATGACCGGATCGGTGATGTGGCTGGTGAGCTCGGTGTCGACGAACCCCGGCTCGACCACCACGACGCGGACGCCTCGTGCGGTCACCTCCTGCCGCAGCGACTCCGCGAAGGCCCCGATTCCGAACTTCGTCGCCGCGTAGGCGCCGCTGCCCGCCGAGGCGGTGCGGCCCGACGTGGACGAGATCTGGAGGATCGCCCCCTCCGACTCGATCAGGTGGGGAAGGGCGGCATGGATCGTGAACATCGATCCGAGGAGATTCGTCTCCACCATGCGCACCCACTGCGAGATGTCCGCGTCGAGCACCATGCCGGCGAGCATGAGCCCCGCGTTGTTGACAAGCGCGTCGAGGCGGCCGAAACGCGCGATGGCTGCGGCGATCGCCTCCTCCGCCGAGTCCGACCGCGTCACGTCGAGTTCCACGGCGAGCATCTCGCCCGGCGCCTCGTCGGCCAGCGCGCGCAGCCGATCGATCCTCCGACCCGCTGCGACGACCCTCGCGCCGGCGTGCGAGAGGGCGAGGGCAGTGGCCCGGCCGATCCCCGACGACGCTCCGGTCACGAGCACCACCTGTCCTTCGAGCAGTCCGTTCATGTCTGATCTCCCGATCGTGGCGTCGAGTCCGACGGACCTTCCGCCGTGGCATCGACGACACCCACAGGTGTGACCGGCGCGGACGCGCACCTGTGACGAGTCGCCCGTGTCACAGCAGGAGCGGGTGATCGGTCATCTCTGACGAGGGCGGTGAACCCGTCCGTCCCAGTGCGGAGAGGAGAAGGCATGTCGAACGTCATCGAACCGGAGGACCCCACCGCGGTCGCGACGCTGAACAGCGCACTCGGCACGGAGCAGTTCGTCCTCCAGGCGGTCGCGAGCTCGACGATCAGCGAGGCCGGGACCCGTGCCACGATCTATCTGTCGACCCTGTCGAGCGGGCTCGTCGCCGTCGGGTTCGCCGGCGGCTCTCCGTCCCTGCTGGCGACGCTCACCTTCACGGTGCTGCCCACGATCTTCCTGCTCGGATGGTTCACGGTCATCCGGCTGGTGGACAACAGCGTCGAGAACATCACCGTCCGTCGGCGGATGGCGCGCATCCGGGAGCACTTCGCCGCGGTGCATCCTGCGGGGACGTCATTGCTGGTGCTCGATGATCCGCGGAGCGGGGAGTTGGGGGTTCGTTACGGGCGGACGTCGTTCCTGTTCACGATGGCGAGCATGATCGCCGCGGTGAACTCGGTGCTCGGCGGCGCGCTCGTCACCCTCGCGCTGCTCACCGGCGTCCGAGCGCCGACGCTCCCCGCACAGCTCGCCGGTGTCGGGGTGGGACTCGTCCTGCTCGGGGCGACGCTCACGTATGAGCGGCGGCGCATCCGGGCGGCGAGCGGCGGCTGACCTCCCGAGAAGAGAATCTCGCGCCGTGTCACAGATCGCGGTCGTGTCCGGTCGGAGCTTCCGAGGGCGCGTTGCGCCGAGGGTGCAGGCCCAGAAATGGAGCGGGCGAGATGCGAATCGTCGTGTTGGGTGGGACAGGCCACGTCGGGCGGATGGTGGTGGAGCGGCTGGAGCGAAGGGCGCAGGCCGTGGTGGTGGCTTCTCCCGCGACCGGCGTGGATGCCCGGACCGGGCGCGGGCTGGATGAGGCGCTCGAGCTCGCCGATGCGGTCATCGATGTGACCAATGCTCCCGATCTCGCGGGTCCGCCCGCCCGCGCCTTCTTCCAGGAGACCACGCGCCGCGTCCTGGACGCGGCGCACCGGGCCGGGGTGAAGCACCACGTGCTGCTCTCGATCGTCGGCGCCGACCATGAAGGCGAAGACGGCTACTTCGCCGCGAAGGGCGTCCAGGAGCACGTGGTGCGGTCGGGGCCGGTGGCCCACTCCATCCTGCGCGCGACGCAGTTCTACGACTTCGCCCGGGTGATCGCCGAGTGGAACACCGCGGACGACACCGTCCGGCTCCCCGCGAAGGCGGTGCAGCCCGTGGCCGCATCCGATGTCGCCGAGGCTCTGGTCGAGTTGGCGACCGGCGGTCCGACCGGTGACGCGGTGGACATGGGCGGCCCGGAGCGGATGATGCTGCCCGAATTCGTCCGCCGGGTGCTGCGCGCCGACCATGACCAGCGCTACGTTGTCGAGGACGACGAGATCGAACCCGTCGGCTTCAACATCGCAGGCGAGCTCCTCCTGCCGCAGGAGCCGCTCCGCCTCGCATCCACCGACCTCGCGTCCTGGGTGCACGACGAAGGGCGAAGGAAGCTTGTCGAAGCCCGCTGAGGAGAAGGCGAACGGGAAGGGGCGCATCGTGGACGACGGCAGCCGGAGCGACGACCTCGAGGGTGCGGTGGATGTCTTCGCCGCACAGCGACGACGCCTGTTCGGCATCGCGTATCGCATGCTGGGCACCGTGGCCGATGCCGAGGACATCGTCCAGGACACCTGGATCCGATGGCAGAACACCGATCGGGATCAGGTGACGGAACCGGCGGCTTTCCTGGCGACGATCGCGACGAGACTCTCGATCAACGTCCTCCAGTCCGCCCACACGCGGCGCGAGACCTACATCGGCCCGTGGCTCCCCGAGCCCGTGAACACGGATGCCGATCCGGCGCTCGGTGCCGAGCGCGCCGAAGCGCTGCAGTTCGCGATCCTGCTGACCCTGGAGAAGCTGACACCCACCGAACGCGCCGCCTACATCCTGCGCGAGGCCTTCGACTATCCGTATCCGCGCATCGCCGAAGTGATCTCATCGAGTGTCGTGAGCGCCAGGCAGCTCGTCAGCAGAGCACGAGGGCATCTGGCGTCCGCACGACAGACGACGGTCGAGCCGTCGGATCAGCGCCGACTTCTCGAGGCGTTCCTGACCGCGGCGCAGAAGGGCGATGCGCACGAGCTCGAGAAGCTCTTCGCAGAGGACGTCGTCAGCTACACCGACGGCAACGGGGTGAAGCTCGCAGCGCGGATCCCGGTCATCGGACGGGGGCGGGTCGCGAAGTTCGTCGCGGCGTTCGCGCATCACTTCTGGACCGGCAAGTCGATCGGCTGGGTGCACGTCAACGGACAGCCGGCGGCGACGCTCACGGAGAACGGCGAGGTCACCACGGTCGTCACCGTGACGACGTCGGCCGAGGGCATCCTCCAGCTCCTCTGGGTGATGAGTCCGCACAAGCTCGGCCACGTCACCGCGGTCGGCGCATGACCCCGAGGCAGTACCCGGCGTGGGTGCGCCGGAGACGTCGTGGCGCCCCCGACCGGAGCACGATGGAAGACCTCGCCGACGCGATGGCGGCGGCGGACGAGCGCGCGATCCGCGACATCCTCCGACCGGACGTGGTCGTGCTCATCGACGGCGGGGGACTCGTGACCGTGCCGACGACGCCCGTGGAGGGTCACTTCGACGCGGCGGCCACCCTGGTCGCGCTGTCATCGGACGAGACCTCGGCCGTGATGGCATCGATCAACGGAGTGCCCGGATTCGTGCTCTCCCGGAACGACGTCGTGGTCGCTGCCGTGACCGCCGAGGCGCGTGCTCAGCTGCTCTCGAGCGTGTGGGTCGTGTGCAACCCGGACAAGCTCCGGCACTGGAACCGGGGCTGACGGGGCGAGAACTCAGGGGATCGGGACCGCGCGGTCGGCGCCGAGGCGCTTCATCACCATCGTCGAGGTGAGGCGCTGCACGCCGGGGAGAGCTCCGAGCGTGTTGTCGTACAGCTCCTGGTACGAGCCCATGTCGCGGGTGAGGATGCGCAGCATGTAGTCCGGGTCGCCGAACAGGCGCTGCGCCTCGACGACCGCGGGGATGGACACGACCGCCTCCTCGAACGCGACGATGGTGTCCTTGTCGGTGCGGCCGATCGTCACGAAGACGATCGCCTCGAACGTGAGTCCGACGGCAGCCGGGGCCACCACCGCGCGGTAGCGCTCGATCGCGCCGGACTGCTCCAGCTCCTTGAGGCGGCGATGGCAGGCGGAGAGGCTCAGACCGACCTGCGCGGCCAGGTTCGTGGCGCTCATCCGGCCGTCGTCCTGCAGCAACGAGAGGATCTCCCGGTCAAGCGCATCCATGGCGACAATTCTTGCACGCAGAGGCGACGAACGTCCGAAGAATCGGAGCACCTTTCGCCGGATTCTTCGTAGTCTCTTCCTCGGATTGAGGAGGACCGATGGACATCACCCTGGTCATGCAGTTCTGGGTCGTCGCCGCGATGCTCGCGCTGACGCCGGGCGCTGACTGGGCGTACGCGATCTCCGCCGGACTCCGGGCCCGCTCCATCGCGCCCTCCATCCTCGGCATGATCGCCGGGTACATCGTGGTGATCGTCGCCGTGGCGGTGGGCCTCGGCGCCCTGGTCACCGCCTACCCGGTCACTCTCACGACCCTGACCGTGGTCGGCGCCCTCTACCTCGTGTTCCTCGGCGGCACGACGCTCGCCAGCCGGCCGGCACCCATCACCGAGAGCGGAGAGCCGATCGCGAGCAGCGGCTGGGCGCAGTTCCTCCGAGGGTCGGGGGTGAGCGGCATCAACCCCAAGGGCCTGCTGCTCCTGCTCGCCCTGCTGCCGCAGTTCACCAGTCCGGACGGCTGGTCCTCGACGGCGCAGATGCTCACGCTCGGCGGACTGCACATCCTCAACATCGCGATCGTCTACACGACGGTCGGACTGCTCGCCCGCCGGCTGCTGCGGACCCGACCGCGAGCGAGCGCTCTCCTGACCCGGCTCGCCGGCATCGCCATGACCGTCATCGGTGTCGGCATCCTCATCGAGCAGGTGATCGAGTGGCTGTGACGGCCGGTCGCTTTTCTCCGGCCGTCAGGTGCTGCGCACACATCCGGTCGGAGTAGCGTCGAAGCACCGGAGATGAGCGGGAGATGAGGACTTCGTGACTTCCATGGCGCGCACGACCACCACCCTCCGCCTGCTGCTGCCGGCCTTCCTGCTGGGTGCGATCTTCGCGATCTCGTTTCTCGAGGCCCCGCTGAAGTTCCTCGCGCCCGGGGTGACGATCCCGATCGGGCTCGGCATCGGGCGCCTGGTCTTCACGGCGCTGAACGTGCTCGCCGGCGTCGTCCTGATCGTGCTCACGCTCGTGAGCGCGCGGGCGAGGGCGGGGCGTTCGGCGCTCGTGCTCCTGGGCGCGATCTGGGTGGTCTTCCTCGTCGAGGTCATCGTCATCCGGCCGGTGCTGAACCAGCGCAGCGACCTCGTGATCGCCGGGGCCGAGGCGCCGGGTACGAACTGGGCGCACTACGCGTACATCGCCGCCGATGTGGCGATCGTCGGGCTCCTCGTCGCGCTGATCGTGGTGACGGTCCGGAGCGTGCTGCCGTCGGACAGCCGCTGAGGCCGTCCGTCAGGGGCGGACGCGGACCGTGCGGCCCTCGAACGAGACGAGGTCGCCGTCGCGCAGCTGGCGTCCGCGGCGACGATCCACCTCGCCGTTGACCGTCACGTAGCCGTCGATGATGACCTCTTTGGCGTCCCCGCCCGAGTCGAGGAGGCCGGCGAACTTGAGGAACTGCCCGAGGCGGATCACCTCACCGCCGATGGAGATGTCGTCGATCGGATCGGTGTTCGTCATCCTTGAATGCTAATCGCCTTCGAGCCGGGTCGGAGGAGATCGTCGAACTCGACGAGGAACCGATCGATCATCGCGTGCTCCTCGGCGTCGAGGTCGCGGGCCGGCGCGCGGCAGATCGCGGTGTCGAGGATGCCGCGACGTGCGGAGATCTCCTTCTCCGCGGCGATGATCAGCTCGACGGACTGCATCCAGTACGAGATGTAGGGGAGGAGCCGCGCGTGCAGCGCCGCAGCCTGCTCGTGGTCGCCGCTGCTCCAGGCGGCCCAGACGGCGAGGTAGATCTCGGGGAACGACGAGCCGGGTTGCACGCCGACCGCCCCACGGCGCAGGGCGTCGATGAGCTGCACTCCGGCGTAGCCCACGACGCACGACAGGGCGGGCGCCGCCTCACGCAGCGCCGAGATGAGCTGCCCGGGCGGGACGGACTCCACCTTCACCTGCACGAGGTTCGGGTTCGTCGCGGCCAGGTCGGCGATGACGGTCGCGTCGAGCGCGGTGCCGGTCTGCGCCGGTGCGTACTGCAGGATCGCGGGGGTCGAGCCGATCGCGGCGAGGACGGCGCGGATGTGGGCACGCACCGCCGCACCACTCGGACTCTGCACGTGGGGCGGGAGGATGTTGATCATGTCGGCGCCCTGTCCGACGGCGCGGCGGGCGCGCTCGACGGCGACGACGGTGGCGTGGTCGGGCACGGAAACCGCCACGACCATGTCGTGACGATGCGCCTCGTCGAGGAGCACGCCGGTGAGCTCGTCCCGCTCCTGATCGGTCAGCTTGTAGAACTCGCTCGCGAACCCGGGGTACATCACGTTCCGCACACCCGCCTCGGCGAGGGACCGGATGAGGACGCGGAAGGAGTCGACATCGATCAGCCCCTCCGGAGTGAACGGTGTCTCCACGACGGGGCAGACGCCCTCGATGCGGGTGCGGGTCACGGGGATCGGCTCCTTCGGGTCAGAACGGGCTGCGCGACGGTGCGTCGCCGCTGGAGCCGACCAGGAAGTCGAGGTCGACTCCCTGATCGGCCTGCAGCACGTGGTCGGTGTACAACCGGGTCCACCCTCGGGTGGTCGCGGCAGCGGGCGTCGGCAGGTCGGCGCGACGTCGCGCGAGCTCCGCGTCGTCGACGAGCATGTCGAGCGATCGGTCCGCGACGCTGATCCGCACGAGGTCGCCCGTCCGCACCAGGGCGAGCGGTCCGCCCGCCGCCGACTCGGGGGCGACGTGGAGCACGCACGCACCATAGGCCGTCCCGCTCATGCGCGCATCCGAGATCCGCACCAGGTCGCGCACCCCCTGATCGAGCAGCTTCTTCGGGAGCGGAAGGTTGCCCACCTCCGGCATGCCCGGGTACCCCCGCGGTCCGCAGCCGCGGACGATGAGCACGGAGTCGGCCGTGACATCGAGATCCGGGTCCGCGGCGACCGCGAGGTACGACTCGAGGTCGTCGAAGACGAGGGCGCGACCGGTGTGCTCGAGCAGGTGCGCCTCGGCGGCGCTGACCTTGATCACGGCGCCGTCCGGTGCGAGGGTGCCGCGCAGCACCGCGGTCCCCGAACCCGCGGGCTGGACCGGGTTCGACAGAGGGCGGATCACCTCGGGGTCGTCGTTGCGGGCGGCCGCGACGTTCTCGCCCAGAGTCCGCCCGGTGATGGTGGGTGCGCCGGTGTGCAGCAGGTCGCCGAGCTCCTTCATCAGGGCGGGCACGCCGCCGGCGTAGGCGAACTCCTCCATCAGGAACCGGCCGCTCGGCATGAGGTCGACCAGCAGCGGGATCGCGCGGCTGAACTCGTCGATGTCGTCGAGGGAGAGCGGCACCCCCCGTCGCCCCGCGATGGCCAGCAGGTGCAGCACGGCGTTCGTGGATCCCCCGCATGCGGCATTGACGACGAGGGCGTTCTCGATCGCCTCCCGCGTCATGATCGCCGACGGTCGCAGGCCCTCGAGGGCGAGCTCGACGGCGCGGGCTCCGGTGTCCTCCGCGAGCACGAGCCGCCGCGAGTCGACGGCGGGGAGCGCGGCGCCGCCCGGCAGCTGCATGCCCAGGGCCTCGGTGATGCTCGCCATCGTGGATGCGGTTCCCATGGTCATGCAGTGGCCGGCCGAGCGGTTCAGGCAGCTCTCGAACTCGGTGAACTCCTCCTGCGTGACCTCTCCGGCGCGCAGACCCTCGGTCATCCGCCAGATGTCGGTGCCGCTGCCGACCGGGCGTCCGCGGAACCGGCCGTTCAGCATGGGGCCGCCCGTGAGCATGATCGAGGGGATGTCGACGCTCGCGAGAGCCATCAGAGCCGCGGGCGTGGTCTTGTCGCAGCCGGTGAGCACCACGACGGCGTCGAGCGGATTGGCGCGGCAGAGCTCCTCGAGCTCCATCGCCATCATGTTGCGGTAGATCATCGACGACGGACGCATGAACGGCTCGCCGAGGGACAGGACCGGGAACTCCAGCGCCGTGCCACCCGCCTGCTGGATGCCGCGGCGCGCGGCGTCCGCCAGCCCCTTCAGGTGGATGTTGCACGGCGTCAGCTCGGACCAGGTGTTGGCGATGCCGATGACCGGACGGCCGTCGAACTGTCGTCCGGAGAGCCCGGACTGCCTGAGATGATGACGTGCGATGAAGCCGTTCTTCCCGGCCTCGCCCAGCCAGGCACGGGAGCGCAGCGGACGGTGTCCGATGTTCTCGGCGCTCATGCGGTGTCTCGTCTCGGGCGCACGCTCGTTCTCCATTGATCGATGCCGGGGTGCGGGCGTCTGCCGAGCACCATCTCGAATCACGAATAATCAATATTCGTTGCGTTGACGTCGATTATGCATATTATATGTTTACCCGCGCAAGAGCGGATCACATCCCCCGGCAGCGATGCCGGAGCATCGAAGAAGATAAGGATCGCTGATGAAGCAGCACGCAGCTCGCCCCGCATGGCTCCGGCTCGCCGCAGCCGGGGTCACGGCACTGACCATCGCGGCACTCGCCGCCTGTTCCTCCGGACAGGAGACCGCGGAAGGCCCCGCGGCATCCGGCGGCGCGAAGGACGGAGCCCTCACGATCGCCCTCCTGCAGAAGCAGGGCGATCAGCAGTACTTCATCGACGAGGCCACCGGCGCCAAGGACGCGGCGAAGGCCGCGGGTGACGTCACGGTCAACGTCGTCGATCTCGGAACGGACGCGAACAAGGCCATCTCCGAGGTCGAGGCCGCGATCGCCCAGCAGGTCGACGGCATCATCATCGTCGTCCCCGACGGCAAGATCGGCCCTCAGGTGATCCAGCTCGCCAACGAGGCCGGGATCCCGATCATGGCCGCCGACGACCCGATCGAGGACAGTGCCGGTGCCGCCGCCGCGTTCACCGGATTCGACGGCACGTCGATGGGCGAGAAGGTCGGCGCCGAAGCCGCGCGCCTGTACCAGGAGGCCGGGTGGACGGCCGCCGACACCCGCATCCTCTCGGCCTACCGTCAGGACCAGCCGAACTGCGTCGAGCGCGTCGAGGGTGCCGCATCCGCCTTCGCCGACGCTGTCGCCGACGGACCCCAGGTCATCGACATCGGCACCGACAACTCGGCCACCGATGCACAGGACAAGGCGGGAGCCGTCATCACCGCGAACGCCGGGGTCAAGCACTGGGTCGTCTGGGGCTGCAACGACGAGAACGAGACCGGCGTCGTGACGGCGCTGCAGAACTCGGGCGTCGCCCCCGCCGACATCGCCGGCGTCGGTCTGGGCGCCTACCTGACCTGCAAGGACTGGAACGCCGGACAGGAGACCGGCAACCGGTCGGCGCTGTTCATCTCCGGCGTCGAGGTCGGCAAGGCCGCCGTCGGCTCCATGATCGCGCTGCTGCGCGACGGTACCGAGCTGCCCCCCAAGACGGTCGCGAACACGGAGATCGTGGACGCGAGCAACTGGGAGGCGAAGGGCGTGGTCTGCACCTGATCGTCTGCACACGCGGGGGCGATCCGGTGGGTCGCCCCCGCGTCATGACCGCGATGACTGAGAGGTGATGAGGAAGTGTCTGAAGATTCGATCGTCCTGCAGGCTGTAGGCGTCACGAAGAGCTTCGGCGTCGTGCGGGCGCTCCGCGGCGTCGAGCTGGAACTGCGCGCGGGCGAGGTCACGGCGCTGATGGGCGAGAACGGGGCGGGTAAATCGACCCTGCTCAAGATCCTCAACGGGGACTACCGGCCCGACGACGGAGAGCTGCGCATCGAGGGGGAGCCCGTGCACTTCACGGAGCCGGCCGATGCGCGCGCCGCCGGTCTGCGCGTCATCGCCCAGGAGCCGGAGATCATCCCCTGGGTGTCGGTCGCCGAGAACATCTACGTCGGCGCTCTCGGCGGTCTCGCCTACCGCAGGGGGGAGGTGCTCAAGCGGGCTCGCGAGGAGCTGGCCCGCTGGGGCTTCCACCGCGTCATCAAGGCGGAGACGCTCGGCTCCGAGCTCTCCCCGGCGCAACGGCAGATCGTGGAGATCATGCGCGCGGTGATCACCCGGCCGAAGATCATCTGCTTCGACGAGCCGACGTCCTCCCTCGGCGACGACGAGGTGTCGCTGCTGTTCGCGCTGATCCGCAAGCTGCAGAGCGAGGGTGTCGCGATCGCGTACGTCTCCCACCGGATGGGCGAGATCTTCCAGCTCGCCGATCGGATCACGGTGCTGCGCGACGGCGCCTTCGTCGGCACCAAGCTGGTCGGCGAGACGGATCACGACGAGCTCGTCCGGATGATGGTGGGGCGCGACCTCACCCAGTTCTTCCACCGCGAGCCCGCACCGCTCGGCGATGTCGTCCTCGAGCTCGCCGGGGTCTCCAACCAGTACGTGAGCGACATCGACCTCACGGTGCGCGCGGGGGAGGTCGTCGGGATCGCCGGACTCGTCGGTGCCGGTCGCAGCGAGCTGATGAAGACGATCGCCGGCGACTTCGCGCTGCACGCGGGCGAGATCCGTGTGCAGGGGAAGCGTCGTCGCATCCGTCAGCCCGCCGACAGCATCCGCGCCGGCATCGGCTTCGCCCCGGAGGAGCGGAAGGCCGAGGCGCTGCTGCTCGAGCGCTCGGTGCGGGACAACGCCGCACTGGTCGTGCTGCGTCAGCTGTCGCGCTGGATCTTCGTGAAGGATCGCGCCGAGCGCGCCCTCGCGCAGGAGTACGTGGATGCCCTCCGCATCCGCACCCCCTCCACGGAGCAGCACGTCGGCAAGCTCTCCGGCGGCAACCAGCAGAAGGTCGTGCTGGCGCGCTGGCTGGCGACCAAGCCCAAGCTGCTCCTCCTCGACGAACCCACCCGCGGCATCGACGTCGGTGCGAAGTCCGAGATCTACGCCATCATCGATCGGCTCGCCCACGAGGGCGTCGCGGTCATCGTCGTCTCCAGCGAGCTGCCCGAGGTGCTGGGCGTCTCCGACCGCATCTACGTCATGGCCGGCGGGCGCATCAACGGCGAACTGCCGCGCACCGACGCCACCGAAGAGAAGATCCTGGCGCTCGCGATGGACGAAGAGGCCGCCGCATGAGCATCGAATCCCGAAAGGAAACCACCACCGTGACCACCACCGTCGCGAACCCGACAGTCGCAGAGGCGCGGCCCCAGTCTCCGCTCCGGCGCGCCATCGGCGCGGTCGGGGTGCAGAATCTCTCGCTCATCCTGGCCATCGTCATCGTCGTCGCGATCATCGGGTTCCAGAACCCGCTGTTCTTCAGCGTGCAGAACCTCAAGGTCATCGGCACCGCGATCTCGATCATGGGACTGCTCGCGGTCGTCCAGACGATCGTCATCATCCTCGGTGCGCTCGACATCTCGGTCGGGTCCATCGCCGGCTTGACCTCGGTGACCTCGGCGATGATCTTCACCGTCGCCGGCCCCGCGATCGGCGTGGTCGGCGCGATCGGGATCGGCGTGCTGTGCGGCCTCGTCAACGGCTGCATCATCGTGTTCGGACGGGTGAACCCGGTGATCGCGACGCTGGCGACGCTCGCGGCCTTCAAGGGGATCGCGCAGCTGCTCTCCGACGGGCGTGCCCAGGGGTACACCGGTGCCGACCCGTTCTTCATCTTCCTCGCACGCGGGGCGATCATCGGCATCCCGACCCTGATCTGGGTGCTCGTGATCGTCGCCGTGCTCGCACACGTCGTGCTGCGCTACACCTCGCTCGGCCGGAACATCTACGCGGTCGGAGGCAACAACATCGCCTCGCGCCTCGCCGGCATCAACATCAACCGCTACATCATCGGCGTCTACATGGTGACCGGAGCGATCGCCGCGGTGGCCGGCATCCTGATCACCGCGCGAACCGGTTCCGGTCAGCCGATCTCGGGCTCGGAGGGTCTCGAGCTGCAGGCGATCACGGCGGCCGCACTCGGTGGCGCCGCGCTCAAGGGCGGCAAGGGCACGATCGCCGGGACGATCCTCGCGGTCGTCCTCCTCGGCGTCCTGACCAACGGCATGACCCTGCTCGGTGTGAACACCTTCTGGCAGAACGTCGCCCAGGGGGCGCTGCTCGTGATCGCGGTGGTGATCCAGCAGCTCCGCTCGGGTGAGCGTCGTATCGGCATCCCCGGATGATGTGCGCGGTGCCGGGATGCGAGAGCGTCCCGGCACCGCACTCCACCCACCCGTCGCACTCCACCCACCCGTCGCACTCCACCCACCCGTCGCGCTCCGGAGCACCCGGAGCGGATCAGCCGATCTCCTCCAGACGCAGCCACCAGTGGAGCGGCCGACCGGGGGAGACGAGGGGAGCCGAGCCGGTGCGCACGGCGTCGGCGAGCGAATCGTGCGGGGCCAGCGCGGGTTCGACGGCGATCACCGGCGCGGACGCGAACGCCCCCGGATCGATCCACAGCGCGACGCTCGGGAGCTCGGCGGCATCCCAGGTGATGCGCAGGCTCCTGCCGCTCGGTCGGCGCAGCACCACGCGATCGATCGGCGCCGTCGACCACCATTTCGCCCCGTCGCGGGAATCGAGCAGCGACTCGGGGTCGACCTCGGAGGCGAGGAGTCGTCTCTCGCCTCCGGGGTGCACGCGCCGCCATGGTGATGCGGCGCCCAGCTCGAGCATGGTGCCGGGAGTCCACACGAACTGCGGATGCGCCGCCCATTGCACCGGCCGCGTCTGTGCGGAGGTGAGCTCGTAGTCGAGCCGCACTCCGGCCGGGTCCTGACTGATCGTGCGGCGCAGCCGCAGCCCGCGGACGTCGACCTGGTGCGAGTCGGCCCCGCCGGTCCAGCCGCGGTTCCACGCCTCGCCGTGATCGCCCCACTCCTCGACGGACGTGCCGTGCGGCACGCGGCAGGCGTCGATGGTGGGCAG
>Ga0160431_100517_pt1 | contig 15310 bp, 16 predicted proteins | sample HID1971K_E0MG_FD_108212 | JGI IMG/M metagenome (GOLD analysis project Ga0160431, IMG submission 108212) | Enriched millipede-associated microbial communities from UW Madison campus, WI, USA - HID1971K_E0 MG | ecosystem: Host-associated > Arthropoda: Insects > Digestive system > Unclassified ...
ATTCGCGGGACTTCGCGCCGTCGTCGAGGGAAGCAACGATCTCGATCGGCTGGGTGACCCGCTCCAGGTAGGTTTTCAGTTGCGATTTAAGCGTGGCGTCCAACATACGGGCGATTCCTTTTTCAAACTTCGGATACAAAAACGCCCAGGCGATGGCGCCCGGGCGTTTGACGGGGCAGTGAGTACTTCAGCTGTGGCGGCTGCTCACCGCCCGCGACGGGTGCATGGACTCAGATCTTGCCGACCAGGTCCAGCGATGGCGCCAGGGTAGCTTCGCCTTCTTTCCACTTGGCCGGGCAGACTTCGCCTGGGTGGGCAGCGACGTACTGGGCAGCCTTGACCTTGCGCAGCAGCTCGCTGGCGTCACGGCCTACACCGCCGTCGTTGATTTCGACGATCTTGATCTGGCCTTCCGGGTTGATCACGAAGGTACCGCGATCAGCCAGGCCAGCCTCTTCGATCAGCACGTCGAAGTTGCGCGAGATGACGTGGGTCGGGTCACCGATCAGTGGGTACTTGATCTTGCCGATGGTGTCCGAGGTATCGTGCCAGGCTTTGTGGGTGAAGTGGGTGTCGGTGGACACACCGTAGATCTCCACGCCCAGCTTCTGGAACTCGGCGTAGTTGTCAGCAAGGTCACCCAGCTCGGTCGGGCAGACGAAGGTGAAGTCGGCCGGGTAGAAGAACACGACAGACCACTTGCCCTTCAGGTCGGCTTCGCTTACCTGAACGAATTCGCCGTTGTGGAAGGCGGTGGCGTTGAACGGTTTGACCTGGCTGTTGATGATAGGCATGAGAGACGCTCCTTCATGGGGTTGAAATCAGTTGACGGAGAGAATCCTAACCGCTCGTCGCCATCAAGGCTCATTGGCAAACCTCATGCTCATGATTGGTTTTGGCTATAAGCCTTTCACTTCGATAGATTGTTTGATTCCTACGACCTTTGCCATGTACACAGGTGGGCAGACTGCGCGTGATCAGCGGAAAGCTGATAGACGATCGAGCAGCGCTCATCGTCCGCATCCCCCCACTTCACCACGAGCGTGCCCGCATCGGCATCCGAGCGCACATGCAGCCGGCTGCCCTGCCCGACCATGCCCAGCTCATTGTCCTGCGCATCGAGTACCTGCGCACCGAACGGCAAGGCGCTGCCATCGTCGAAACGGCCTTGCAAGGTGAACTGACGACCACTGCGTGTGGGGAAATGCAGCAGCGACACGGCGCCGGCACGCGGCACCACCGACTGTGCGGCCAACAGCAGTTCGGTATCGCGCGACATGCCTTTGGGGTCGAGCTCGACCGTATTGACGCTGTAAGGCGACAGCGAAGGGACCACCGCGTAGCCACGACGATCGAGCTTTACATGAGGCTGCTGGCGTATGTGCGCAGCATCGGCGCCAGGTGCATGGACGATGGCAAAACTCTCGCCCAAGGGCGGGGCCACGACAACGCCGCCCTGATGGGCGACCAAAGCACCTTGCGCCCCCAGCGTGGCCTGGCGATAACCACGGCGGCTCGACAATGAACCACTGAATTCACCTTTCGCCCCCCGGTGGAGCAGGTTGGCATCGAAGCCACTGCTGGCCCGCTCACCTTCCTGGTGCACCAGCGCCAGGCCATGCCCCCATTGCCCATGCTCCCCCGCCGTACCGCTCCAGCGAACAATGGCGCTGCCCTGTCCTTGTGAATCCCGGTTGTGCGCGGTAGCAAGCGAAGACCGGCGCCGCTCGCCAAAGGGCATGCTGGCATTGACCGTCAGGGTATTGATGGGTGCCCTTGCCGCACGCAGTTCGCGGCTCAGGTTGATGCCGTAGCTGAGCGAACCGAGGTGGTTGTTGTATCCGACCGAGTAACTGTCACTGCTGCGGCCAGCCCGACTCTGACGCAGACTGGCCCTGAGGTTGAAGCGCCCGCCCCGCTCACCCAGCTGCTGATCGAGCCCCAGGCCCGCCTGCCAATCGAGCGAGTCGATGCGAGCACCGCCGCGTACACGCGCATAATCATTGAAGCTGTAATACCCGGGCCCCTCACTCCGGGTCAGCGACGCGCTCAGGTCGGTTGAGGTCGCGCTCAAACGCTGGCGCCAGCTCAGCCGCCAGGCCTGACCTTGCACCTGCTGATCTCCAGCCAGCGTGGCGCTCGCGTGATAGCCGGTCAGCCCCAGGGCACCCAATCCGGTGTTGATGGCCACGCCCATGGCACTGCCCAGGTAATCCTCGGCGACCCAGGCGCCACCGTGCACGCTGAAGCGGTTGTCCAGCCCTTGCTGCCAGCTACCCTGCACGAAACCTGGGCCCGATCGCCCTTGCGCCTCGCGCCACACGCCGCTGGCCAGTTCGAAACGCCTGGCGCCCGGTCGCAGTGCCAGCGGTGCTGTCTGATAAGGCAGGAAGAAGGTTCTGACGCTGCCATCCGACTCACGCAGCGTCACCTCCAGGTCATCATTCAGACCGCTGGCGTACAGGTCATCGATTTCAAACGGCCCCGGTGCCACCGTCGACTCATGCAACAGCATGCCGCGCTGGCGAATACTCAACAGCGCGGTGCTGTTGGCAACGCCCCTGACCACCGGGGCATAGCCGCGCTGCTCCTGCGCCAGCATGCGCTGATCGCTGCCCAGCAACACGCCACGCATGGCACTGCCTTCAAACACCTCCGAGCGGCTGTAACCGTCGCCCAGCGTCAACTGAGCGGACCAGGCGGGAATATCCCGACGCACCGACGTGGCTACCGGCTGGTAACGCGCAGGCAAACCTGTGGACGCCTGCCAGCTCCCCTCATGGCGCCAGTACCATTGGCCGCTGTTGAACCCCGCGCGCACGCCCAGGTAGGTCTGACGAGTGGCCTGGTCGTGTTCCAGGTCATGCTGCTGGTAGAGATTGAGGCGGTAGTCGAAGAAGGCAGCCGTTACACCGCTGTCCCAGTTTTCCGCTGGCAGGTATCCGCTGGGCAGACGCAACAGCGCCTGCTGCGGGATCTGCAGGTTGAGCTGCAGGTTGCCGAAATCCAGCGACTCGCTGGCAGCCGAAACACCTGCAACCAGCGCAATGCAGGCTTCCTCCTGCTGCAGTCGCTCGCGCACCTCACGGCTCAGACGTTGCGTGTCCACGCCCAACTGCCGCAACAGTGGCTCGCTGTAACAGGGCGTCGGTTCCTGGTGCTGCTCCTGCACGCGCAGGGGCATTCGGTGGCGCCCCATCCATTGCTGATTCAATGTCACATCAAGGGTGTAGATACCCTCGGGCACGGTCGCGCCCTGCTCGAAGCGACGCAGGTCGACCGATGTGCCGTCTCGCAGCAACCCGGGATCGAACTCGATCGCGGCGGCAGGGCCTGTGAGGTATCCGCTCAACACACCTGCGACCATATGGCGCCTTCGCACAATCATCGTGAGACACATGATGCACCGCGCCTCAGTCTGCCAAGCGCACGTTCACCGCTTCCGGCGCCTCGCGCACGGCACCGTAATCGTCGATGAAGGCATAACGCAGTCGAGCGGTGGCCTGGCTGGGCACGCCCTCGACCTTGAAGCGCGTGCTGGCGAATGGCAGCACGTGATCAGGTTCCAGGGCCACCTCAGCCCGCCCATCCTGGAGCAGCGTCAAACTGGCCAGGTTGACCACGAAGGGGCTGGCATTGTTGGCCTGCAACGCCCATTGCCCGTCTTCCTGCAGCCACTGCCAGGAGACCCGATGGTGGGCATTCACCGACTTGCCCTGCAATCCATCTGGCCGGTACAGCAACTTGATGCGCGAGCGCAACGCCACCTGCAGGGTGTTGCCTGCTCCCTTCGGGGGCACTTCAAGCACGTTGAGCCAATACAGGCTTTCGCGGTCGGCTGGCAGTTCACCACCCTCCTGGAACAATCTCAGGCTCTGCCCCTTTCCGGCATCCAGGCGGAACATGGCCGGCATTACACTGAAAGGAACCTGCAGATCACGTACCTGGGCCTGCGGACTACCATCGTCGACCCAGGCCTGGACCAATGATGGTGTGGCTCCTTGATGACTGAGTTTGACAGTCACTTCGGACTGGGCGGCTGGAAAGACTACGCGGGTGCTGGCGATAACCACATTGGCGGCGAGGTGAGGCGATGCCATGCAGGCAGCCAGCAGCACTCCCCGCCGCAAGGCGTTGAAGAACGGACGCATGATATTCGGGCTCAGGAACAGGAAGGAAAGGCAGCCCTTGCCGGGCTGCCTTCGAAAAGGGGTTACAGATAGTCCAGCGAGTACTGCACGCGGGATGTCACCAGGCCAGGCGTGGTCCCGCCTGTGGAATAGTAGCGGGCGGTGTAACGCAATGTTGCGCTGCCACCGACGATGGCAACCTGCTGAGAATTCTGATTGCCCTTGGCTGCCGCCAGGTCCATCGGCGCCTGCGACTCGTTGAGCAATTCCAGCTGGACATTCTGGCTACCACCAGCATCCACGATCAGGCGGCCCTCCGGACTGATCGTCGCGCCCGGTTCGAAATAGGTCGATACCCGGGTGACGCCGGGCGAGCAGTTGGAAAGGTTCAGCTGGAAAGGCGTCTGGCCAGCGGTTTGACCAGGGCGCGCCAGCAGCGACGCGTTCACCTCCGGCAGAGAAACCGGCAGGTCGCCATTGCCTCCATTGACCTGGCAAGTGGGCGCCAGTACACGGCCATCGAAACTGATCTGACCAAAATCGGCCTGTGCTGCCTGAGCCCAGAACAGCAGGGTGCAACTGCTTGCAAGCAAGGATTTCGAGAAAGTGTTCATAGTCACCTTTTCATACTGATGGATTAGGCCCGGCAATGGCTGCCGAGCTGCTACCGCTTTTCGCGGCGCGGTGAAGTATCAGTAAGGTGACCAAGCAAAAATGTAGGATGACTCAACAGTCAGCCAAACGAAATAGACAGCGCCAGTGTAGGAAATAAGACCCCGTTTACCCGAGGTCATATTCCCTGCCCACAGTGGCTAGCGGGTAGCCATACGCATGGTGACGAACTCTTCGGCTGCGGTCGGATGCACGCCGATCGTCTCGTCGAACTGTTGCTTGGTAGCACCCGCCTTCAGCGCGACACCCAGGCCCTGGATGATCTCGCCGGCATCGGGGCCAACCATGTGGCAGCCCAGCACCTTGTCGGTCTCGGCATCCACCACCAGCTTCATCAGGGTCTTTTCCTGGATGTCGGTGAGGGTCAGCTTCATGGCGCGGAAGCGGCTTTCGAAGATCTGCACCTTGTGCCCGGCCTGCAAGGCCTGCTCCTCGGTCAAGCCCACGGTACCGATCGGCGGCTGGCTGAACACCGCAGTGGGGATGTTCTGGTAGTCCACCGGGCGGTACTGCTCGGGCTTGAACAGCCGCCGCGCCACGGCCATGCCTTCGGCCAGGGCTACCGGGGTCAGCTGCACACGGCCGATCACGTCGCCGATGGCGAGGATCGACGGCGCGGTGGTCTGGTACTGATCGTCGACGCGGATGAAACCGCGCTCGTCCAGCTCCACGCCCGTGTTTTCCAGGCCCAGGTCGTCGAGCATCGGCCGCCGGCCAGTGGCATAGAACACGCAATCGGCCAGCAGCTCGCGACCATCCTTGAGGGTAGCCTTGAGGCTGCCATCCTCGAGCTTGTCGATACGCTGGATATCGGCATTGAACTGCAGGTCCAGGCCGCGTTTTTCCAGCTCTTCCTTCAGGTGGCTGCGGACCGAGCCATCAAAGCCGCGCAGGAACAGGTCACCGCGGTACAACAAGGTGGTCGCAGCGCCCAGCCCCTGGAAGATGCCGGCGAACTCCACCGCGATGTAACCGCCGCCCACCACCAGTACCCGACGCGGCAAATCCTTGAGGTAGAAGGCCTCGTTGGAGGTGATGGCCAGTTCCTTGCCTGGAATGTCCGGCACTTGTGGCCAGCCGCCGGTGGCGATGAGGATGTGCCCGGCGCTGTAGCGCTGGCCTTCCACCTCCACTTCGTTGGCCCCGGTGATACGCGCATGGCCTTGCAGCAGCGTCACGCCACTGTTGACCAGCAGGTTGCGATAGATGCCATTGAGGCGCTCGATCTCGCGGTTCTTGTTGGCGATCAGCGTGCCCCAGTCGAAATGCCCTTCCTCGAGGGTCCAGCCGAAGCCGGCAGCCTGCTCCAGCTCATCGGCGACATGCGCGCCATAGACCAGCAGCTTCTTCGGCACGCAGCCGACGTTGACGCAGGTGCCACCCAGGTAACGGCTTTCGGCCACCGCCACCTTCGCGCCGAAGCCCGCGGCGAAACGCGCCGCACGCACACCGCCGGAACCGGCGCCAATCACGAACAGATCAAAATCGTAGGCCATGTATTCAGTCTCCTAGGCTGGCGCCCAGCATACCGCCGTTGGCGGCTGCAAACAAAAAAGCCACCCCGAAGGGTGGCTTTTGCGACCTGCCGTGGCGAATCAGTACGCCTTGCCGGTCTTGTAGTAGTTCTCGAAGCAGAAGTTGGTGGCGTCGATGTAGCCTTCTGCGCCACCGCAGTCGAAGCGCTTGCCCTTGAACTTGTAGGCAATCACGCAGCCGTTCTGGGCCTGCTGCATCAGCGCGTCGGTGATCTGGATCTCGCCACCCTTGCCCGGTGGGGTGTTCTTGATGATGTCGAAGATATCCGGGGTGAGGATGTAGCGACCGATGATCGCCAGGTTCGACGGTGCATCTTCCGGGGCCGGCTTCTCGACCATGTTGGTCACACGGAAGATGTCGTCGCGGATCATGTCGCCGGCGATGACACCGTACTTGTTGGTTTCCTGCGGGTCGACTTCCTGGATGGCGATGATCGAGCAGCGGAACTGATTGTACAGCTTGACCATCTGGGTCAGTACGCCGTCACCTTCCGGGTTGACGCACAGGTCGTCCGCCAGGACCACGGCGAACGGCTCGTCGCCGATCAGCGGCTGACCCGTCAGAATGGCGTGGCCCAGGCCTTTCATCTCGGTCTGGCGGGTGTAGGAGAACGAGCACTCGTCCAGCAGGCGACGGATACCGACCAGGTATTTTTCCTTGTCGGTGCCCTTGATCTGGTTTTCCAGCTCGTAGCTGATGTCGAAGTGGTCTTCCAGGGCGCGCTTGCCGCGACCGGTGACGATCGAGATCTCGTTCAGGCCAGCGTCCAGCGCCTCTTCAACGCCATACTGGATCAGTGGCTTGTTGACCACCGGCAGCATTTCCTTGGGCATGGCTTTGGTAGCAGGCAGGAAGCGGGTGCCGTAACCGGCTGCCGGGAACAAGCATTTCTTGATCATATACGTCCTTAAACAAAGGCAGGGCCTGTGGAATTCGGCGCAGTCTAATCAGGCGGCAGTCACCTTACAATGCCCCGCCTGCGGTCGACCGATGCCAGTCATAGAGATAACCCAGTGTAGATAGTTCCGGCGGATCGCAATTTTTACGCCCAGCGGATGCTGGCGGCAAGCGCAACCCCTGCCCTGGGCAAAAGGCTGCGCTGCCCGAGAGATCACCGTGGAGCCCGTCAACTACCGGTTCCACGCCCGATCAGTACCCCTTCGACTTGCTGGCCGTAGAGATTCACGCCGTCGTTGGCGTGGAACTTGAGCCGGGTCTTCTCGACCGAGCCTTCGACCAGGCGAGGGTCCTGGGGCCGCTCATGGCGGTTGATCCAGGCGGCCACGTCCCAGGCCTGCTGGTCGCTCAAGCTGCCCGGCTTGCCCAGTGGCATGTTGTACTTGACGAACGATGCCGCCGTGTTGATCCGGTGCATGCCAGCGCCCCAGTTGTAGGAATCCTTGCCCCACAACGGTGGCATCACATAGTCACCGGCCACTTTCTGCCCCTCCCCGTTGTCGCCATGGCAGATTGCGCATTGCTCGCCGTATACCTTCTGGCCGCGCTTGAAGTCGTAGCCGCCCTTGGGTCGAGGCACTTCGGGGTATCCGCGACCGGCGATTTCCACGCCCGTGGGCGCCTTGCTCGACAGCCAGTAGGCATACACCGACAACGCCGTCATCTGCGGGCTGTCAGCGGCCGGTGGCTTGCCGTTCATGCTGAACTGGAAGCAGCCCTGGATGCGCTCGGCATAGGTGTTGACCTTGTCATTTTTCTTGCGATACGCCGGATACATCGGGTACGCACCCCACATCGGCGCGGCATGTGCCAGGCGTCCCTGGTCGAGGTGGCAGTTACTGCAATTGAGGCCATTGCCAACGGCCTCGGGCATCAATCGACGGGTATCGACGAACAGTGCATGGCCTTCGCGCACCATCCTGCCGAAGGCGTTGTCCGGCAGTTCGCTTTCGGCAGGCGGGACAAATTGCGGGGCCGCCTGGGCGCCTGGGACCTGTAGCTGGGACTGATCTTCCATGGCGATGGGCGCGGCGACGGCATTGCCGATGGCGGCAAGCAACAGGGTTGGCAGCAGTGTTCTCATGGCTTCACCTGCGCATGGCTGGACGTGGCGAAGTACTCGGCGATCGCCTTGACCTCGTCATCGGTCATGGCCTTGGCCACGCCGACCATCAGCTGATTGGGGTCATTGCTGCGGCTGCCATCGCGCCAGCCATTGAGCTGCGCGATCAGATACGAGGCAGGCTGCCCGGCCAACGGCGGAAAGTGTTCACCGACACCGACGCCACCGGGCCCATGGCATTGCACGCACCCGGGTATCTGTCGATTCCAGTCGCCATAGAGGGCCAGGCGTGCGGTGGGGTCATCGGCCATCTGTTGCCGGCGATGGTCCGGTGCGGGGTCGCTCGGCAGGCTGGCGAGGTAACCACTGACCGCCTGGATTTCATCGTCCGTCAATGCCTTGGCCAGCGGCTCCATCACCGGCTGCTTGCGCGTACCGGCCCGCCAGTCGTGCAATTGCTTGCTCAAGTAGCCGGCCGGCAAGCCCGCCAGACGCGGGAAACCGGCAGCGGCGATACCCTTGCCGTCCGCGCCATGACAGCCCAGGCAGGCCATGGCGGCAGGGTTGGCCCCACCTTGGGTGAAGATCTTCTGGCCATCGGCGGCGTGCGCCAGCGGCCAGGCCAGGACCAGCATGCTGCCGATCACGACTCGACTCATCAGGGTCATCACGAATCTCCATTTCTTTTGTTATAAGCTTAAGCTTAAAAAACATAAGCAAATGGATACTAGCCTTGCCAGGCAATTCGCAACAACGCCGGGCCCGCCCAGGGACCAGCTAAACGCGCTTTACTTGCGCCAGGTCAACTGCCCGAAATGCACACCGTCGCCGCCGTGCGCACATCGCCCAGGCGCAGGGGGAAGTTGTTCAGGCGCTCGTGCAGCTTGATGCTGCTGCCGCTCCCGCGCTTTTGGATGTCCACCAGCGCCGCGGGCCCGGCACCGGCCGACAGCTTCTGCGGCACGATCAGGCGCACGCCTTCGTCGCGCTTTTCTTCCACCAGGGGGTCACGGCTGTCGGCCAGCTGCTGCTTGACGCAGTCGGCATATTCACGCGGCGTCTTGCCAGAAATCACGTCCAGCGTTTCGTGGGACTGCTCCAGTTCCGAAACACTGACGCACCCCCCCAGCGCCAGGAACAACGCCACTGCCATCCACTTCATTTGCCGCACCTCTGCTGTCAAGAACCCGCTCAGACAACGGCCAGGCGTTTTTGCTCCCCGCTTTGGCAGATTTATCTTCGCCCAGGCATAGCGCTCCGCCAGCCGGTCACCACATCGTGGTATCGTTTGCGTTTGCAGAACCAGACTTTGCGGAGCACCCCATGAAATTCGTACACCAGCGCGAGCACCTGAACGAGGACGACATCGTCGTTGTCGAGTGCTCCCAGCGCTGCAATATCCGCCTGATGAACGACGCCAATTTCCGCAGCTTCAAGAACGGCGGCCGGCACACCTACCACGGCGGCCACTTCGAGCGTTTCCCGGCCAGGATCACCGTGCCCAGCACCGGTTTCTGGAACATCACCATCGACACCGTGACCACGCGCCCGATCTCGGTCACGCGCAAGCCGACCCTCACCCACAAGATCAAGATCATTCGCCGCTCGTCGTCGAAACTCGGATAACGCCTGCCATGACCCAGACCAAGTATGTGATCAAGTACAAGCTCGACGGCCAGCGCCGCTGGGACTTCGCCACGATGCCCGACGCGTCGCACGAGCAGGCGCTCGATGCGCTGCGCAAGATCCACGGCGAGGACGCCGACAAGATCAGCGACATCCAGGTCAGCAAGGCCCTGTAGAACCGCACACAAGGAGCAGCGCATGAGCAACTGGCCCGACCGTCGTATCCTCGATCTGCTGGGCATCGAGTTGCCCATCCTCCAGGCGCCGATGGCCGGCGCCAGCGGTTCGGCCATGGCCATCGCCGTGGCCGGCGCCGGCGGCCTGGGTGCCCTGCCCTGCGCGATGCTCGGCGGCGAGCAGGTACGGGACGAGATCGCAGCCTTTCGCGCCGCCTGCGCGGGTCGGCCGCTGAACCTGAATTTCTTCTGCCACCAGCCGCCAGCCCCTGATGCCGCGCGCGCCGAGCGCTGGAAACAGGCGCTCGAGCCCTACTACCTGGAAGTCGGTGCCGACTTGCAGGCGCCCACCCCGGTCTCCAATCGTGCACCGTTCGACGAGCAGAGCTGCCAGCTGGTCGAACAGCTGCGTCCGGAAGTGGTGAGCTTTCACTTCGGCTTGCCTGAGCCGGCCTTGCTGCAGCGGGTACAGGCGGCGGGCGCCAAGGTACTGTCCAGCGCCACCACGGTCGAGGAAGCACTCTGGCTCCAGGCCCGGGGTTGCGATGCGATCATCGCCATGGGCTATGAAGCCGGGGGCCATCGCGGCATGTTCCTCAGCGACGACATCACCAGCCAGATCGGCACCTTCGCCCTGGTGCCGCAAATCGCCGATGCCGTGCACCTGCCCGTGATCGCCGCAGGCGGCATCGGCGACCACCGAGGCCTGGTCGCCGCCCTGGCCCTGGGCGCGAGCGCCGTGCAGATGGGCACGGCCTACCTGTTCTGCCCGGAGGCCAAGGTATCGGCAGCCCATCGCCGCGCACTGGACAGCGCGCCAGCCAGCGACACGGCGCTGACCAACCTGTTCACCGGTCGCCCTGCACGGGGCATCAACAACCGCATCATGCGTGAGCTGGGCCCGATGAGCGAGCTGGCGCCGGCGTTCCCGCTGGCGGGGGGTGCGCTGATGCCGCTGCGGGCGATCAGTGACCCGCAGGGCAACAGCGATTTCACCAATTTGTGGTCGGGGCAGGCATTGCGCCTGGGCAACCCCCTGCCCGCCGGGCAGCTGACCCTGGAGATTGCCGAGAAAGCGCTGGCGCAACTCGGGCGGTAGAGCCGCCGCCATCGACACAACCACACCAACAGCCCCTTCCCGGCAAATGGCCTATCGCTATATAGTTCTCACCATAACGATAACCACCCAAGGAGTTGTTGATGCGCATCCGCCTGCCCCACCTGGCCGCCACCGCCCTCGCCAGCCTAATCTCCCTCAACAGCGCCTGGGCCGACGAGGTTCAGGTCGCGGTCGCCGCGAACTTCACCGCGCCGATCCAGGCCATTGCCAAGGACTTCGAGAAAGACACCGGGCACAAGCTGGTCGCCGCCTATGGCGCCACCGGGCAGTTCTACGCACAGATCAAGAACGGCGCACCGTTCGAAGTGTTCCTGGCCGCCGACGACACCACCCCGAAAAAGCTGGAAGATGAAAAAGCGACCGTCCCTGGCTCGCGCTTCACCTACGCCATCGGCACGCTGGCGCTGTGGTCGCCCAAGCCGGGCTATGTCGACAGCAAAGGCGAAGTCTTGAAGAAGAACCAGTTCCAGCACCTGTCCATCGCCAACCCCAAAGCCGCACCCTATGGCCTGGCCGCCACGCAGGTACTGAAGAAGCTGAAACTGACCGAGGCCACCAAGGGCAAGATCGTCGAAGGCCAGAACATCACCCAGGCCTTCCAGTTCGTCTCCACCGGCAACGCCGAACTGGGCTTCGTCGCCCTGTCGCAGATCTACAAGGACGGCAAGGTCGAGAGCGGCTCGGCGTGGATCGTGCCGGCCGACATGCATGCGCCGATCCGCCAGGACGCGGTCATTCTCGAAAAGGGCAAGGACAACCCGGCCGCCAAGGCGCTGGTGGAATACCTCAAAGGCCCGAAAGCCGCCAACGTGATCAAGTCCTACGGCTATGAGCTCTGATGCCACTCGATGCCAGTGACCTGGGTGCTATCTGGCTGACCCTCAAGCTGGCCAGCCTGACCACCCTGATCCTGCTGCTGCTGGGCACACCCATCGCCTGGTGGCTGGCGCGCACGCGCTCCTGGCTGCGCGGGCCGGTGGGTGCGGTAGTGGCCCTGCCACTGGTGCTGCCGCCGACGGTGATCGGTTTCTACCTGCTGATCGCCCTCGGCCCGCATGGCTGGATTGGCCAGGCTACCCAGGCACTGGGCCTGGGTACCGTGGTGTTCAGCTTCAGCGGCCTGGTGATCGGTTCGACGGTGTATTCCATGCCGTTCGTGGTGCAGCCGCTGCAAAATGCCTTTGCCGCCATCGGCCAGCGCCCGCTGGAAGTGGCGGCGACACTGCGCGCCAGCCCCTGGGACACCTTCATCCATGTAGTGCTGCCACTGGCCCGCCCCGGTTTCGTCACCGCCAGCATCCTCGGCTTTGCCCACACCGTGGGCGAATTCGGCGTGGTGCTGATGATCGGTGGCAATATCCCCGACAAGACCCGCGTGGTTTCGGTGCAGATCTTCGATCACGTCGAGGCCATGGAGTATTCGCAAGCCCACTGGCTGGCCGGTGCCATGCTGGTGTTCTCGTTCCTGGTGCTGCTCCTGCTGTACGCCGGGCGCCGCGGCAAGGTTGGCTGGAGCTGAAATGAGCAGATCGATTGTGGCGCGCCTGCAACTGGCGCGTGACGACTTCACCCTGGACGTCGACCTGCGCTTGCCCGGTCGCGGCATCAGCGCGCTGTTCGGCCATTCCGGCTCGGGCAAGACCTCGTGCCTGCGCTGCCTGGCCGGGCTGGAACGAGCCGCCAGCGCCTATATCGAAGTCAACGGCGAGGTCTGGGAGGACACTGCCCGCGGCTACTTCCAGGCGCCGCACCTGCGCCCCGTGGGCTATGTGTTTCAGGAAGCCAGCCTGTTCCCGCACCTGTCGGTGCGCGGCAACCTGGAGTTCGGCTGGCGCCGGATCGCCGCCAGCCAGCGCAAGGTCGGCCTCGACCAGGCCTGCGAACTGCTGGGCATCGAACACCTGCTCGAACGCCGGCCGGCGACCTTGTCCGGCGGCGAGGCGCAGCGCGTCGGTATCGCGCGGGCACTGCTCAGCAGCCCGCGCCTGCTGCTGATGGACGAGCCCCTGGCCGCGCTCGATGCCCCCCGCAAGCGCGAGATCCTGCCGTACCTGGAACGCCTGCACGACGAACTGGACATCCCGCTGGTCTACGTCAGCCATGCCCAGGACGAAGTGGCGCGGCTGGCGGACCATCTGGTGTTGCTGGAACAAGGACGGGCGATGGCCAGCGGGCCGATCGGCGAAACCCTGGCCCGGCTCGACCTGTCGCTGGCCCAGGGAGAAGACGCCGGCGTGGTGTTCGAGGGCCTGGTGGTCGGCCACGACCCGCAATACGACCTGCTCGACCTGCGCCTGCCCGGCAGCGCCGCCCCCGTGCTGCGCATCGCCCATCCGGCGCACAGCATGGGCAGTACCTTGCGTATCAAGGTGCAGGCCCGGGACGTCAGCCTGGCCCTGGCGGCGGACAGCACCTCGAGCATCCTCAACCGGCTGCCGGTGCGCGTGCGCGAAGCCCGCCCGGCAGACAACCCGGCCCATGTCCTGGTCAGCCTCGACGCCGGCGGCACGGCCTTGCTGGCGCGCATCACGCGCTTCTCCGCCGACCAGCTCGGCCTGCACACAGGCCAGGCCCTGTATGCGCAGATCAAGTCGGTGGCACTGCTGGGCTGAGCATCGGGCGCACGGTTGTTGTCCATTGCTCAGTGACCTTGATGAGGCCAGCCGCCGATGCTCGACTGCACCTTGCCACCCAGCCTGCACTACGTGGACGACAGCCAGCCCGGCCTCAGTCGCCGCCGCTGGCGCGGGCGCTTCATCTACCTCGACGCCCAGGGCGAGCGCGTACGCGACAGCGAGACGCTGGCGCGCATCGCCGCCCTGGTGATCCCGCCCGCCTATACCGACGTGTGGATCTGCGCCGACCCGCAGGGCCATCTGCAAGCCACCGGCCGCGATGCCCGGGGGCGCAAGCAGTATCGCTATCACGCCGATTGGCGTGAACTGCGCGACGAGCACAAGTACGGGCGCATGCTGGCCTTCGCCCAGGCCTTGCCCAGGCTGCGTGCGCAGCTGGAACAGCACCTGGCCCGACCGGGGCTTGACCGGGAAAAAGTCATGGCGCTGGTGGTCAGTTTGCTGGATCACACCTTGATCCGCATCGGCAACCAGCGCTACCTGCGCGATAACAAGTCCTATGGACTGACCACCCTGCGCAATCGCCACGTCAAGGTGCAGGGCAGTACCATCCGATTCCAGTTCCGCGGCAAGCGCGGCGTGGAGCACAATGTCACCCTGCGCGACCGGCGCCTGGCGAGCCTGCTCAAGCGCTGCATGGAGCTGCCCGGGCAGGCGCTTTTCCAGTACCTGGACGAAGACGGCCAGCGCCACAGCATCGGCTCCAGCGAGATCAACCAGTTCCTGCAGCAACTGACCGGCGCCGACTTCACCGCCAAGGACTACCGCACCTGGGCCGGCAGCAGCCTGGCGTTGAGCCTGCTCAAGCCGCTGGCCTGGGAGCCGGAAAGCGAGGCCAAGCGCCAGGTCAGCAGCATCGTCAAGCAAGTCGCCGAGCGCTTGGGTAACACGCCGGCCGTTTGCAGGCGCTGTTACATCCATCCCGCGGTGCTGGAACATTACGCCCTGGGGCGCCTGGCCGACCTGCCAAGCCGGCGTGTGCGCAAGGGCCTGGACCCTGAAGAGGTGGCGCTGCTGCTGTTTCTTCAGGCACTGGAGGAGACAAGCGCCGATTGACCGCGTCTATTCCGGCCATGATGCAGAGAAATTTCCCATACGCGTCGAACCCCCCTATCCTTGCCGTCGAGCACCTTCGTCGACGCGCCAGTGGCGCGCTGAATCGGCACCTGCAACTAAAGACACACAACAGATTTTCTATTTCGGGGAATTACTATCCGCCGAAAGCGTCTTTAATGAGAAGGAAGAGGGACAGGCTCCCACCGCTGCGGCAATGGCCAGGCGGATTTCTACATCACCAAGGAGAACTACATGCTGATACTCACCCGTAAGGTTGGCGAAAGCATCGTCATCAACGACGACATCAAAGTCACCATTCTGGGCGTCAAAGGGATGCA
>Ga0160431_100522_pt1 | contig 15259 bp, 12 predicted proteins | sample HID1971K_E0MG_FD_108212 | JGI IMG/M metagenome (GOLD analysis project Ga0160431, IMG submission 108212) | Enriched millipede-associated microbial communities from UW Madison campus, WI, USA - HID1971K_E0 MG | ecosystem: Host-associated > Arthropoda: Insects > Digestive system > Unclassified ...
GTGCGCCGATCGCTGCGGGCAGCCCGTAGCCCAGCGTCGCGTAGGTCGGGGTGTACAGCAGCGAGTGCGGCACCGACTGCGCGAGGACGTTGGCGAGCGCCATGTAGACGATCTGCGAGGAGTCGCCCGCCACGATCGCGTCGTGCGGCAGCGCCGCGGCGATCGACTCGGCGAGCGCGACGGTCTCGGGAAGGACCTGCACCGTCTCGGCCGCGATCGCCGCCCGCTCACCCGTGACATCGCGTGGCGGCCGGCCCGGTTCCGGAAGCCCTGCCAGCAGCTCCTCGACGACGGCGGCGCAATCGCCGACGATGCCGACCGTGGCCTCGAGGTTCTTGTGCAGCTGCGAAGCGGAGACGTCCACGCGCACGACGGCGCCGCGGGCCTCGAGGGCGGGCGCCCACAGCTCGGCCTCCCCGAGCTTCGATCCGAGCACCAGCAGCACGTCGGCGTCCTCGGCGACCCGACGGGCGGCGGCCAGACGCAGGTTCGACCCCAGCGACAGGGGGTGGTGCTCGTCGACGGTGGCCTTGCCGTTGAGTGTCGTGACGACGGGAGCACCGAGCCGCTCGGCGAGGGCGGTGACGACGCGTCCGGCGCGGGTCGCCCCGCCGCCCGCGACGATCACCGGGCGCTCCGCTCCGACGAGGAGTGCGACCGCCTCGCGCACCGCCGCGCCGTCGCCGCGCACCGGAGCGGGTGCCGGACGTGCGGCGCGCGCCGACGCCGGCACGTCGGCGGGCGCCTCCAGCACGTCGAGCGGAATCTCGATGTGCACGGGGCGCGGGCGCCCGGTGCGGAACAGCGCGAACGCGTCGTGGACCGCGTCGACGGCATCCGTCCCGCTCGTCACGCGACGCGACCACTCGGCGATCGCGCCGACCATCGCGGTCGCGTCCTTCGTCTCGTGGAGCGTGCCGACATCGCGGAATTCCGCGCCGCGCGCGACGCCCGGCGAGATGACCAGCAAGGGGCGCGACTCGCAGAACGCCGTGCCGATCGCACTCATCGCGTTCTGAAGGCCCGGTCCCGACGTCGTGATGACCACGCCCGGAAGCCCGGTCTGCTGCGCCCAGCCGTCGGCGCCGTACCCGGAGCCCTGCTCGTGGCGGTTGGTGACGGCGCGCATGCCGAGGTCGGCGAGCGGCCGGTACAGCTCGAGATTGTGCGTACCCGGGATGCCGAACACCGCCGTCACCCCGTAGTTCCGCACCGTCTCGAGAACCGCCCGGCCGGTCGTGTCGGCGTACTGCGCCGCGATGTCGTCGGCGCTCATGTCGCCGGCACCTCGATGCGGGCGGCCGCGTAGCGGCGCTCGCCGCCGACCCACGTCTCGAGGACCGGGATCTGCGAGATCTCGGTCGCGTCGACCGCCAGCGGATCGCCGCCCAGCACGGTGAAGTCGGCGTACTTGCCGGCCTCGAGCGAGCCGAGGTCGTCCTCACGGCCGAGCGAGACGGCGCCCTCGAACGTGTGCGCGCGCAGCGCCGCCCGCGCCGAGACGCGTAATCCGTCGGGCCCGAGCTTGTGTCCGCGGCGGGTCACCCGCGTGACCGCGGTCTGGATCGCTTCGAGCGGGATGGGCTCGGCGACGGGCGCGTCCGACGAGATCGTGATCGGCACGCCGGCCGCCTCGAACTCGCCGAGCGGGTTGAACCGCTCGCCGGGGGTGCCGATCGCCTGCTCGACGCCCTCGCCCCAGTTGAAGTAGTGCTGGCTCTGGTTCACGGGACGGATGCCGGCTGCCGCCATGCGCTGGATCTGCCCGGGTGTCGGCAGCCCGCAGTGCTCGATGCGGTGACGCGCGTCGTCGTCGGGACGTTCGGCGAGCGCCGCCTCGATCGCCGACACCACCATCTCGATCGCGGTCGGCGACTGCGCGTGCGTCGCCGTCTGCAGTCCGGCGGCGTGCGCCTTGCGGATGAGCTCTGCGTACTCGGCGGGCTCGTGGTAGAGCTGGCCGGTGCGGCACGGGTCGCCGACGTACCCGTCCGGGAAGTACGCCGTCCAGCCGCCGAGCGTGCCGTCGGCATACAGCTTGATGCCGGCGAAGCTGAGGTGCGCGTTGCCGAACTGGCCGACCAGCCCCATCTCGAGCGCTTCGTCGAGCAGGTGCGACAGCAGGTACATCGACACGCGCAGCTCCAGGCGCCCGGCCTCGGCGAGCCGGAGGTACATGTCGAACTCCCGGCGCGACACCTGCGCGTCGCCGATCGTGGTCACTCCGCCCTCGAGGAAGCGCTGGGTCGCGGCATCCAGCTGCCGCAGGTGCTCCTCGGGCTCGTCGGCCAGGTGGAAGTTCGGGCCGTGGTGCCCGATCTTCACCCCGTGCACGCCCGTCAGCATGTTGCAGGCGGCATCCGAGATCTCGCCGGTGAGCTCGCCGTCGGCGTCGCGGAAGTACTCGCCGCCCTCGGGGTCGGCGCTGTGGCGGTCGACGCCGTGGAGTTCGAACGTGTACGAGTTCACGACGCCGCCATGGCCCGACGCGTTCATGAGGTACACCTCGCGATCGGTCGCCACCTCATCGAGCTCGAACCGCGACGGATGCCGCTGCTCGGCGAGGTTGCGATGCTCGTAGCCGTAGCCCCGCACGGGTCGACCCGCCGGCAGCTCGACGGCGGCCGCCTTCAGCAGCGCCACGATCTCGGGGATGCTGCCCGCCTTCTCGGGACCGCAGTCCACCCACGTCATGAGCTGCCCGTACATGAGCGGGTGCGCGTGGGCGTCGACGAAGCCGGGCACGACCACCGCGTCGCCGAGGTCGACGACCTCCGGGTCGAGGCGCAGGGCGGCTGCGGCATCCTGGCAGTCCTGCACCGTGCCGATCGCGACGATCCGGCCACGATCGGTCAGCATCGCGGTGGCGGTGCTGCCGACGGCATCGACGGTGTGGATCGCGGCGGCCGTCAGCAGGCGCGGGGACTGCTGCGCGGGACGGTCGAAGGGGGCGAGCTTTCTCATGGTGTCCTCGGTTCGAGTTCGAGTGCGGACGGAGCCGTGCTCAGAGAGTGCGGGCCGCGGTGGTGTCGGTGCGCGGGGTGAAGGAGTCCGTGACGGGCGCCTCATCGGAGTGCTGCGGGGCGAGCCAGGTGCACAGGCCCGCGAGGAGGGCCATGCCGATGAACATGAAGAGGACCGACCAGACGCTGCCCGTCCACGCGATGAGCATCGTGGCGAACCAGGGCGAGAAGCCGGCCCAGATGGCGGCACCGACGCCGTACGACAGCGCGATAGAGGTGTAGCGGGCCTGCGGACGGAACATCTGCGCGAGGATCGCGGCGATCGGTGCGTAGGTGGCGCTCATGGCGATGCGCACGAGCGACGCGAGCAGGAAGATGACGGGCTCGACCTTGCCGGGCAGCACCAGCATGAACGGCACGAACGTGAGCACGGAGGTCACCAGGCCGATGTACATGATGTTCTTGCGGCCCCACTTGTCGCCGAGCCACGCGACCGGCAGCGTCACGACGAACTCGATGAACGACGCGATCGTCATGGCGTCGAGGATGAGCTGCGGGCTCATGCTGATCGGCTCGCCGGTCGCGTAGGAGGTCGCGAAGGTGGTGGCCAGGTAGTAGCCGCCGGTCGAGATCGGGAGCAGGCCGATGCCGAGGAGGATCGGCTTCCAGTTGACGCGCAGGGCGAACGCCAGCGGCATCGTCTGCTTGCGGCCCTCGATCTTCTGCTCGAAGACGGGCGACTCCTCGACGCGGTAGCGGACCCAGAACCCGACGGCGACCAGCACGATGGAGAGCAGGAACGGGATGCGCCATCCGCCGTTCATGATGAAGTCCTCGCCGAAGCGCGACATGATCGCGAAGATTCCGGAGGCCAGCAGCGCACCCGCCGGGTTGCCGAGCTGGGTGAATCCGCCGTAGAACGTCTTCTTGCCGACGGGGGCGTGCTCGACGCTCATCAGCACCGCACCGCCCCACTCACCGCCCACGGCCAGTCCCTGCAGGGCGCGCAGCAGGATCAGCAGGATCGGCGCGACGATGCCGATGGTCTCGTAAGTGGGGAGGCACCCCACGAGAACGGTCGCGACGCCCATCAGCAGCAGTGTGATCACGAGAGACACCCGACGGCCGAGCTTGTCGCCGATGTGGCCGAAGATGATGCCGCCGAGCGGGCGGACGAGGAACGCCACCGCGAACGTCGCGAAGGCCGCCGCCGTCTCGGCGAGCGGGTCGCCGCTCGGGAAGAAGAGGGGTCCGAACACGAGCGCGGCGGCCGTCGCGTAGACGTAGAAGTCGTACCACTCGATGGTGGTTCCCACGAACGCGGCGATACCTGCGCGCCGCGCCCTGCTGGTGGTGGAATTCATGGACCGCTCCTTTGCGGATGTATCGGGATGCGAAGCGATGCTAAGGACGGATGGATGCCGCTGGCAAGGGCAGAACTCCAGCACAAGGCTCGTTCCGCTGGTGTTCTGTCAGGCTCATCGCGCAGATTCACGTGTTGCGTCCTGCATCAGCGGATCTACACTCGGATTCTGTGCACACACGCGTGCGTTCCCGGGGAAATCGACCAATTCGAGGATCGTGATGGATTTCGACGCCGAACTCATCCGCGAGCTGCAGATCGACGGACGAGCCAGCATCCACACACTGGCGGGCCGGCTCGGGCAGTCGCGGGCCGCCGTCTCGACGCGGCTGAACGCGATGCTCGCCGACGGCACCGTCCGCGTCGTCGCCGCTGTCGATCCGGTCTTCCTCGGCCAGCACGTGCTCGCCCACGTGTCGATCCGCACGCAGGGCGGTGTCGAGCCGGTGGCGCAGCACCTCCGCGGCCTCAGCGAGACGGTGCTCGTCTCAGCGATCGGCGGCGCCTACGACCTCGTCACCGAGGTGCGGCTCGGATCGATGCCGGCACTCCACGACCTGCTCGCGCAGATCCGCGCGTTACCCGGTGTCGCCGACATCAACACCCTCATCTACACCGATGTGGTCAAGGGGTTCTTCGTCTCGGAGTACCACGGGGACGTCACCATCGACGCGATCGACACCGCGCTCATCGAGCAGCTGCAGCGCGACGGCCGCAAGAGCTACCGCGCCCTCGGCGAGGCCGTGCGCCTCTCGCCCTCGGCGGTGACCACGCGCGTCCAGCGACTCGTCGACGGCGGCGTGATCAAGATCAGCGCGGTCGAGGCGCGCGGGCTCGTGCACCGGCAGCTCTCCATGGGCGTGGGGCTCAACCTGGCCGGCGCCGACGACCGCGTCACCGAGGCCCTGCGGACGTGGCGCGGCGTGGACTTCGCCGCGCGCACCCTCGGGCGCTTCGACGTGGTCACGACACTGGTCGAGCCGTCGGCGGGTGCACTGTACGCGAGCCTCGAGCGGATCCGCGCCATCCCCGGCGTCTCCGGGGTCGAGGCGTGGTTCCACCTGGCCGTGCTCAAGGAGGACTACGCCCGCACGCTGCGGCCCGCCGGCGGCGGCATCCCACAGCCCCTCGGCTCGATCACAGGGTGAGAGCTCAGAAGCCGGCGAGCGCGGCGATCAGCGCCTCCTCGACCGACGTGCGCGGGATGCCGGGCGCCTCGGCCGCGAGGCTGCCGAAGGTCGCCGGGTCCCAGTCGAGGTCGAGCGCGGCGTTGACCGCGATGAGGACGTCGGCGAACCGATCGACAGCGCCGAGCGGCAGCATCCCGCTCAGGAGTCGTGCACCGCGCACCGCACGCTGCGATGTGCCGATGAGCTTGACCGCACCCCGTGCATTGATGCTGAACTCACCGGGGCAGTACTCCCCCGGCACATCGCCGACGCGCGCGTCGACACCGAGGTCGCGCATCGCCGCGGCGAGCGCGTCGCCGACCTCGCGGAAGAATCGTGCCTGACCGATCGCGCCCTGCTCCTCGCGGGCGATGATGTCGAACACGATGCAGGACTCGTCGTAGGCGACCGCGCGGCCGCCGGTCGGGCGGACCACGGGCGTGAAGCCGCGCTCGATCGCCGCGCGGGTCGCGGTCTCGAAACCCGGGAGCCGGCTCTCCCGGCGGCTCAACGCCACCGTCGGCACCGGCGCGTAGAGGCGGACCACCCGATGCTGCGCGATGGTGCCGTCGGCGACCGCGCGGAGAAGTTCGACGGATCGTTCGAGGTCGGTCGCGGCATCCGCTCGCTCCTCCTGACGGATGACGAGAGCTCGGCCGTTCGACGGCAGCGGGTCGGGCGAGGCCATGCGCCCACACTCTCACGGGACCGCCTCGGCGCGGCCGTCACTCGGGGATGTTGCCGGTGTCTCGGCCGAGGCGGAACGGCGTGGTGACACCGCTGTACGCGAGGTGGGTCATGAGCCCTTCGGCCGCGTGCGGAAGGTTGTGGCAGTGGTCCATCCAGATGCCCGGGTTGTCGGCGACGAAGGCGACCTCGTACGACTCGCCGTGCGCGACGTCGAGGGAGTCCACCCACCACGGGCTGCCCGAAGCGGGCACGCCGTCACGCGAGAGGACCAGGAGGTGGTGGCCGTGCAGGTGCATCGGATGCCCCTCACCGCTGCTGTTGGAGATCGTCATGACGACGACGTCGCCCTCGTCGACCATGTACATCGGCACCGCGGCGCCCATGCCGCCGTTGATGGTCCACCAGTAGCCGGGGCGGCCGTCCAGGAAGCCGGGACGACGGCCGATGTCGTAGGTGAAACGGCGATCGGCCGATGCGGGGTCGAACCCCGACGGCGCCGGCTGGCCGTACGAAAGCAGATCGACATGCTCTCGGGGCGCTGAGACGGCTTCCGCCTCGGCGCCGTCCGGGCCGACGAGGAGCGAGGCGCCGGGCACCTGGATGCGCACGGCACCGCTCGCGGGCACGCGAACCTCGAGGTCGGCGCGGCCGCCGGCGGTGATCTGCACGCTCTGATCGGCGACGGGCGTGGGTCCGACGAGGTCATGACCGTCCACCGCGAGCACGCGGAAGGACGAACCGGTCACCCACGCCGAGGTGGGCGTCGAATCGGTGTTGATCAGCCGCACGCGCACGACATCACCGGATGCTGCGCGCCGGCGGGAGTCGCCGATCGCGCCGTTGATCGTGCGCTGACCGCCCGGATACGTATGGATCGCGGCCACGGCCTCGACGACGGGAGGTCCGGCGGTTGCGGCGGTTGCGGCATCCGTCTCCGGAGCCGGTTCGAGGATGAGCGCGCCGAAGAGTCCGCCGACGACCTGCGGGTGCGACGCCTGATGCGCGTGGTACCAGAACGTGCCCACCTGCTCGGCGACGAAGCGGTAGGTGAAGGTCTCCCCCGGCATGACGGCGTCCTGCGTGACGCCGGCGACACCGTCCATCGCGCCCGGCACGTCGACGCCATGCCAGTGTGCGGTGACACCGGCGGGCACGTCCTCGTTGCGCAGCACGACCTCGACGAGCTGGCCCTCGGTGGCACGGATCGTGGGACCGGGCGTCTGCCCGTTGAGGGTGAACCCGTCGAACGGGTCACCTCCTGCGGGAGTCACCCGCTCTGCGCGCGCGACCAGTTCGACGTGCACGTCGGCGGGGCGTTCGGAGTCGGCCACGAGGTCGGTGATGCTGGTGGCATCGGGCCTGTCGCCGGCTGCGCCCGGCTTGCTGCCGAGCCCGGCGGCTGCGGCCACGGCGGGCGCGCCATGACCCGACGTCGCATGAGATGCCGCCCCCGGGCCGCCGCCGAAGTCGGGCCGGCCCATCTCCATCACCGAGTACGAACCCGGCATGACGCTCGCCCACCACGCCCAGCCGACCAGCGCGACGGCGATGATGCCGAGCACCGCGGCGAGCCGGCGGGCGAACCACGCCCACCGGCTCTTCGCGGACGCGGTCCTAGACGGCAGCACCGGCGGCGGTCGGCGCGGCGGCCGCGTCGGCCCGCGCCGCGACGCGGCGCTTCGAGGCGTTCAGCCCCGCGAGCAGTGCAGTCGTGAACAACAGCAGCGCGTTGAGGCCGTGCAGGAAGCCGAGCAGCGCGATGCTGTGACCGAAGAGGCCCAGTGTCACCTGCAGCACGACGAGCCCGAGCACGCCGCCAGCGAAGGCAACGCCATGCGGGATCTTCGCGAAGAACGACACGATCAGCAGGATGAGCGCGAGCGCCGGGATGACGAACATGCCGTTCATGCCGTGGATCATGAAGCCCGCCACTTCGGGGAACGGCGGAGGCCCGTCGGCCGCGGAGGCGTCGACGACGCCGCCCTCGGCAAGGTACAGGCCGAGTCCGGCCGAGGCCCACGCGTGGGACGCGGCCTGCAGCGCGACGAGCACGCAGATGGCGAAAGACAGAATGCGGTAGGTGATGCGCATGATTGCTCCTTGATATCGGGATCAACGCATGTGCAGAGCGATGACAGCGCTGCGTGATACGTCGACGACGAATGGTGCCCACAGCTGACCCCCACCGGGACCCCCAGGACCCGGCTGCCACCGTCACCGGTGTCGGCGGCCATCGGCTCATGCTCCCACTCGGCTCCGACGGTTACCAGAGCGGTTCACGCGGCTGCGCACCGTGAGGGCTGCGGTCGTCAGCGTTGTCGCCAGTGCAGCGGCGGTCCTTCGCTCGGGCGGAGCGGCGTGTAGTCCTTCCACACCGACGTGAAGCGGTAGCCCGCGTACCCGACCGCGGTCGCCGCGATCACGAGGCCGACGACGACCCCGACCGCCACCGCACCCCCGACGGGCATGCCCAGCGCCGCGGTGAGGCCGCCGGAGAACATGCCGGCCACCGACGCCGCCACGAGGATGCTGAGGACCGCCGACGAACCGATGACCTGCTCGAAGCTGCCGCGGAATCGCAGGAACGAGTAGGTGACCGACATGCCGAGCTGGTCGTCGTGCGTGGATGCCAGGAAGGCCGCCGCGGCCGTGGGATCGACCTCGGAGTAGGCGCCGCGGATGCGGTTCATCGCGACCACGAACATCATGTCCTCCTCCGAGACGCTGAGCACCCGGCTGAGGGTCATCAGGCCCACGACGGTGAGGAAGCCTAGGATGCCGAGGGCGGCGACGGGGAACCACGAACCGAACTTCGTCGCCTGCCCGAGGAGGCCGATCGTGACCAGCCCGGCCGAGACGAGGGTGAGGTAGATCGTGATGCGCGTGAGCACCTCGCTCTGCGCGGTGCTGCGCGCGGCGAGCAGACCCCAGTGCTCGGTCGCCAGGATCTGCAGCCGGCGCGCGAGCGCGGCATCGCTGTCGGCCTGGCCCCCGTCGGCCTCCGTCCCCATGGTCCATGGTCCCACCGAGGTCGGGCGGGCGGTAGGTCGATCCGGCGACGCGGCATGCGCGCCGAGGGCACCGGCAGGAACGCGCGCGGGCGCCGGCCGGTCCCGGACCGGCGCGGGGGCGCCCGGTCGAGGCTCGGACGTGAGTGCGTCGGGTCGCGCGCCGCCCAGGGTGCCGATAGCGTCGGAGCGCGCGGTGAAGCGCCGGGAGGACGGTCAGGATGGATCACTTCGAGACGATCGTGATCGGCGCGGGGGTGGCGGGGCTCACGGCCGCTCGACTGCTGGTGGAGGCCGGCCGGGACGTCGTGGTGCTCGAGGCGCGCGACCGCGTGGGCGGGCGCGTCTCCACCGATCGCCGCTTCGGACTCGTGACCGACATGGGGGCGTCGTGGATCCACGGCGTCACCGACTCGCCCGTCGCCGCAGCAGCCGAGGCCTTCGGCATGCCCACCGTCGAGTTCACCGTCGGGGGGTATCAGCCCGACAGCCGCCCCATCGCGTACTACGGCCCCGACGGGGCGCGATTGACGGATGCCGCGGCGCAGGCGTTCATCGACGACATCCACTCCGTCGACGCCACGCTGCGGGACGTGGTCGCGGCGTCCGCTCCCGACGACTCGTACCGGGACGTCACCGAGGCCGCTCTGGCGGCGCAGGGATGGGACGCCGAGCGGACGCAGCGCGTGCGCGAGTATCTGGAGCACCGGTCGGAGGAGCAGTACGGCGCGTGGATCGAGGACCTCGCCGCCCACGGGCTCGACGACGACACCATCGACGGCGACGAGGTGGTGTTCCCCGACGGGTACGACCGCCTTCCGAGGCGGCTCGCCGAGGGGATCGACATCCGCCTCATCCACGTCGTCTCGCGGGTGCAGTGGTCGGCCGAGGGAGTCGTGGTCACCACCGACCACGGCGCCTTCTCGGCCGACGACGCGATCATCACCGTCCCCGTCGGCGTCCTGCAGTCCGACGATCTGGTCATCGAGCCGGCCCTGCCCGAACCGGTCGCGGGGGCCCTCGGCCGGCTGCGGATGAACGCCTTCGAGAAGGTCTTCCTGCGCTTCGGGACGAAGTTCTGGGACGACGGCGTCTACGCCATCCGCCAGCAGGGTCCCCAGAGCCGCTGGTGGCACTCCTGGTACGACCTGACGGCGATGCACGGCACCCCGACGCTCCTGACTTTCGCGGCCGGCCCGGCCGCCGTGGAGACGCGCGACTGGTCCGAGGAGGAGATCGTGGACTCGATCCTCGCGCAGCTGCGCCGCCTGTACGGCGACCGGGTGGAGAAGCCGACGTCGTGGCACGTCACCGACTGGCAGGACGACCCGTGGTCGCACGGCGCGTACGCCTACATGACGGTGGGCTCGACGACGGCCGACCACGACGACCTCGCCACCCCGATCGGCGGCGTGCTCCACCTGGCGGGCGAGGCGACCTGGACCGACGATCCCGCGACGGTGCCCGCGGCGATGCTGTCGGGACACCGTGCCGCCTCCCGCGTCCTGGGGCGCGACATCCCGATCGAGGAGCTCTGGTCCGGGGTTTGAACCGGATCAGGTGATCATGAGCGCGCAGAGCTCCGAGACCCCGACCGAGTAGACGCCGATCCGCGAGTCGCCTACGCCGATCGGGATCCAGAGCACGTCGCCGTGGATGAGTCCGCCGCACGAGTAGACGACGTTGGGGACGTATCCGTCGCGTCGCTCGTCGATCGGCCGCAGGATCGGCAGCCGGGTGCGCCCCCGCACGATCGTCGGGTCGTGGAGGTCGAGGAGAAGAGCCCCCAGCGCATAGGTGCGCATCGGCCCGACGCCATGGGTGAGGACGATCCAGCCCTCCGCGGTCTCGATCGGAGCGCCGCAGTTGCCCGTCTGGACGATCTCCCACGGCTCCTCCGGGCGGTGCACCACGCCGACGATCGTCCAGATCACGCCGTCACGCGACTCGGCCAGCGAGATGTTCTCGCCGTCGGAGCGGCTGAGGGCGAGGTATCGTCCGTCGACGGCACGCGGGAACAGCGCCATCCCCTTGTTGTGCGCGGCGTCGCCGGTCAGGCGGTGGATCGCGAACTCCCGCAGATCGGGCGTGACGATGAGGCGCGGGGCGATGTCACGACCGTTGTAGGCGGTGTAGGTGGCGCGATAGCCGACCGTTCCGTCGACGTCGGTGAAGCTCACGAAGCGCGCATCCTCCATGCCGCGGTGCTCGTCGGCCGCCACGGGGGTGAGCACGCGCTGACTCAGCCCCGCCTCCGGGGGGAACGTGGCGCGGTAGGTCGAGCTCGCCAGGTCGCGGAGCGCCGCGATCTGCCGATGACTGTCCGCGCGCGCCGACAGCGATACGGGCAGCGCCGAGATGGCCGCGCCGATGTCGGCTGCGGTGAAGCGCGACGGCAGCGCGCGGATGACGGCGTGGGAGATCTCGCCGACGATCCCCTCGTGCTCGACGGCGGCGCGGAAGTGGTCCACGCTCCAGTCGCCGTCCTCCAGATGCGCCCGCCACAGCGGCCGCGCGCGCTCCTGGAACCTCCAGCTGCGTCCCGGCCCGACGATGGCCTCCGCGAAGCCGATCGACGAGAGGTGCCCCTCTCCGATCGCGCGGACGGCGATGGCGACGCGCAGCTCCCCCCTGCCGAGCCCGGACTGGTCGGGGTGCGCGACGGCGCTGGGGTTGCACAGGGCCGCGCCTTCGACGGCGAACTCCGCGGTGAAGCTCGCACCGAGCACGATCTTCCGGGCCTCGCTGATCTCGACCGTCTCCGCCAGTCGCGCGCTGACGAGATCGGCGTGCCGGATGAACAGGGCAGCCGTGTCGGGATGGCGGGCCGCGAAATCCCGCTGCAGGTCGACAGCGAGTCGCTCGACCGTCTCGGCGGGCAACGCCATCACGCGCGTGATGATCTCCGCCGCGCGGGAATGGCCGGCCGACACCTCCTCGCCGGGCAGGAACAGCTGGGCGATCACCCGGTCGTCCTCACCGTGCAGCTCGGCCCCGTGCACCCGGCCGGGGGTCACGCGGGCACCAGCCGTCCCGCTCGTCGTGCCTGCTGATAGGTGCTCAGGGCGGCGAGCGTCGACTCGGCGCCGCGGTTCTCATTGCGGCCGCCGATCATCAGCCCGTCGAACCCGGCCCCGGTCTCGTCGTCGAACATCGACGCCTCGCTGTCGTTCAGCCCCGTGAACCATGCCCACGACATCGTGATCGCCGCGATCCACCCGGTGTCGCCGGTCGTGGCGAAGGCCCGCGCACACGCATCGGCGAGGGCGGCGACCTCGATCGACTGCTGGTCGAACAGGGGGCCCTGCTCGCCGGGTCCGCGGCCGGCGGACCCCGTCACTGAGAGCCGGTCGCCTGTCGTCTCCAGTGCCAGCAGGAATGCGAGCAGGTGCAGTCCGCGTTCCGTCACGGCAGTGTCTCCGAGCGCCTCACCGGCCGCGATCAATGCTTCGGGTATCACGGCGTTCGCGTATTCGAGCCGGCCCTCGGGCCACGGCCAGATCGGGTCCTGCGTCGGGGGGACGGCGGCGACCAGATCCAGAAGGATGCCGCGGGCCGCCCTGTCGGCCGGCATCACCGCCACGACCTCCGCAGCGCCGAGGGCCGCGAAGGCGATCGTGCGCCGGTCGGGGGTCCGCTGCTGGGCGGCACGGTGGAACGCACGCAGCGCGCGATCGCGAGAGGAGGCGTCGGGGGCGTGGGCGGCGGTGGTGCCGAGCGCCCACAGCAGTCGGCCCCACCAGTCCCCCATCGCCCGCTCGTCGGCCCACGTGCCGTCCGCGCGCATGCGGTTGTGCGCGAGCCCGTCCAGGCCCACGGCCCCCTCGAGGAAGCGGAGGTATGTCTCAGCCAGCTCCGCGAGGTCGGCGGTCTGCTCCGGTTCCCGGCCGACGACGATGAGCGCGCGCGACACGTCGTCGACGCAGTAGCCGTGGTCGCGGCGGGGCACGTCGAACTGCGCATGCTCGAACAGGCCGTTGTGATCGGTGAGGGCGCGGAGATGGTCGAAGCGAGGACGGTCCATCATGCGGCCCGGATGGCGAGAAGCCGGGAGGTCAGATCCCGATACCGCTCGGCGACCGCGGTCCAGCTCGTCTCGCTCGCGCTGCGCAGTGCGGCCTCGCGCATCTGGCCGGCGACGGCATCCGTGGTCAGGATCGTCCGCAGCGCGTGCGCGATCGACTCGGGATCCTTGTGCGCGACGACGAGCCCCGCGCCGTCGGCGAGCAGCTCCACCGCGTGCGGAAAGCAGGTGGCGACGACGGGGATGCCGGCTGCCACTGCTTCCGCCAGGACGCCGGAGGTCGCCTGATCCCGTGAGTCGTACGGCAGCAGCACGACGTCCGCGGATGCCTGCAGGGCGGCCAGCTGCCCGTTGTCGAGGTAGCGCCCGTCCAGCCGCACCGAGGACTCCAGGCCCATCTCCTGAGCGGTCGTCGCGAGCATCGTGCGATAGCTCTCGCCGGCGTGGGCGAGCACCTTCGGGTGCGTCTGGCCCGCGACGACGTACTCGATGCCCGGGCTCACGTCGCCCAGCTGCGCGATCGCGCGGATGCCCCATTCGATGCCCTTGCCGGGCGAGATCAGACCCCAGGTGAGGACGCGCTTGCGGGTGTGGGGCTCCGAGGCGTCGGCCGTCAGGGTCGTCACGCCGTGCGGGATGACGTGCACACGGGAGAGGTCCACGGCGTAGCCGTGCGCGAGGATGTCAAGCGCATTGTGGGTCATGACCACCACGCGCGAGGCGAGGCGGCACACTCTCGTCAGCACCTCGCGCTGATGCGGCGTGGGGTCCACGAGGACCGTGTGGAGCACGACGATGGTCGGCGTCATGAGGGCGGCGAGCACCTCGAGGATCTCGTCGCCGTCCGGACCGCCGTAGATGCCGTACTCGTGCTGGACGATGGCGACATCGCAGTTGTTGAGCGCCATCACCGCACGGGTGATGGCGAGGCGATCGCCGGCGATCAGGTCCGTGCGCACGCGCGCATGCGCTCCGATGTCGATGGGCGCGCGGGCATCCGGCTCGTCGAGGACACGCACGATGGTGGCGGTCTCGTCGCTGCCGAGGACCAGGGCGCCCGACAGCGCGTCGGTGAAGGTGGCGAGCCCGCAGCGGGTGGGCGGGTAGGTGCTGAGGAATCCGTAATGGGTCACGGTGACGCTCTCGGATCGTGCCCGAGCCGTGGCTGCGGGCGATGGCGAGACGTCTGCCGGCGGCATCCCTCGTGGAACTGCGCCTGCGCTGCCGCGGTCCGGTTCACGTCCGGGATCCTCGGATCCCCCACGCTATGTTCGCGAACCTACATGCCCCACCTGGGGATCGGCCGGGATCACCAGGTGAGGACCGACCTGTCGCGGCGTCAGCGGCCGCGACAGCCTTGCGTCATCTCATCCGGAGACGGCATCCGGTGCCGGCGCTTCGTGCCGGGCGTCCGGCCGGGCGACGAAGGACACCGATTCGGCGAGTGCGGCGACGGCGGCCGCGCGGTCCTGCTCATGTTCGGCAGCGTCCTGGAACTGCAGGGCGGCGGCTTCGCGTCGGGCGTGCAATCCCGCGCTGATGTCGGCGAGCCGGGCTGCCAGGAGGGCGGCCAGCCCGTCGCGGAGCTCCTCCAGGTTGGTGTTGGCGATCTCCAGCCGGCGGTCCGAGACCGTCAGCTCGACCGTGGGGTGCCCCGCCTTCGCGAGGAAGGCGCGGGTGTCGGCGCCGAGGATCTCCTTGATCTCCTCGGGCTCTGGTCGCCGCGTGAAGACGGCCTCCACCGTGTAGCGGTCGGGGGCCGCATCGGTGAGCAGTGTGGCGGGAAGGGATCCGACGAGCACGGATCCCAGTCCCAGCAGTCCGACATCGCCGGACGTTCTTGCATGTGTGTCCATGACTGGACGTTACGCCGCCCGGATGTGCGCCTCACAGGTTCAGCCGCGGGAACGACGAAGCCCCGATGAGAATCAGATTCTCATCGGGGCTGTTCCGTCGGGATGACAGGATTTGAACCTGCGACCCCTTGACCCCCAGTCAAGTGCGCTACCAAGCTGCGCCACATCCCGATGCCCCCGCTTGCA
>Ga0160431_100524_pt1 | contig 15223 bp, 10 predicted proteins | sample HID1971K_E0MG_FD_108212 | JGI IMG/M metagenome (GOLD analysis project Ga0160431, IMG submission 108212) | Enriched millipede-associated microbial communities from UW Madison campus, WI, USA - HID1971K_E0 MG | ecosystem: Host-associated > Arthropoda: Insects > Digestive system > Unclassified ...
AGATCATCAAGGCGGCCCAGGAAACCTTCGCCACCCTGATCAGCAGTCTTTAAGGAGCCGTAGATCGTGAGCGTACGCATCTCTACTTCGCAGTTCTACAACACCAACCAGGCCAACTATCAGAAGAACTTCGCCAACACGGTGAAGACCCAGCAGGAGGCCAGCGACGGCATTCGCGTGCGCTCGGCCAAGGACGACCCGGTCGGCGCCGCGCGCCTGCTGCAGCTGGAGCAGCAGCAGAACATGCTCAGCCAGTACCAGGGCAACATCACCAGCGTGCGCAACGCGCTGGGTACGGCCGAGAGCACCTTGAACTCGATCGGCACCATCCTGCAGCGGGTCAACGAACTGGCGGTGAGCTCCGGCAACGCCAGCTTCACCGACGCCGACCGCAAGGCCAACGCCGCCGAGCTGGACTCATTGGAGCAGCAGCTGTTCACCCTGATGAACAGCAAGGACGAGAACGGCAAGTATCTGTTCTCCGGCTCCAAGGGCGATACCCAGCCCTATGTGCGCAATGCCGATGGCACCTACTCCTACCAGGGTGACCAGACCCAGTTGAAGCTGCAGGTAGGCGACATGATCAGCCTGGCCGCCAACGAGACCGGTTATGACGCCTTCGAGCAGGCCCTGAACACCAGCCGCAGCGAGACGCATCTGACCGCGCCGAGCACCGACGACGGTCGCGTCAGCCTGTCCAATGGCCAGGTGTCGGGCAGCGCCACCTACAACGATCGCTTCCGCAGCGGTGAGCCTTACAGTGTCGAGTTCACCAGCAGCACGCAGTTCAAGATCACCGACGCCAACGGCAACGACGTGACCATGGAAGCCACCCAGGGTGGCAAGTTCGACCCGAACGGCGATAACACCATGGTCAGCTTCCGCGGTGTCGACCTGCGCCTGGATGTCAGCTTCAAGCCGGGCGACGAGGCCAACCCGGATGCGGCCATTGCCGGCCACACGTTCAGCCTGAGTTCCAAGGCCGACGAGATTTCCGGCACCCGCAGCGCGGGCAACCCCTCGTCGACCCAGGTCACGGGCGCCAGGATCACCGACCAGGCCGCGTACAAGGCGGCCTTCCCGGAAGGCGCGGTGCTCAAGTTCACCAGCGCCACCGACTTCGAACTGTATGCCTCGCCAGTCAGTGCCAACAGCAAGCCGATCTCCAGTGGCACCCTCAGCGGCACCACCGCCACTGCCATGGGTGTGGAGTTCGAGCTGTCGGGCGCGCCGAGCGCAGGCGACTCGTTCGCCATCAAGGTCGACACCCACCAGACCCAGAACATCCTCGACACCCTCAGCCAGCTGCGTACCGCGCTCAATACGCCAGTCGACGGTGATCCGGCGGCCGCCCAGGCATTCAAGGCCGCGCTGGACTCGGCCATCGGCAACGTCAGCAGTGCCAGCAACCAGGTCACGTCGTCGATCGCTTCCATTGGTGGGCGTGGCCAGGCGCTGGATGTCCAGGCAGAAACCAACGACGCCCTGAGCACCGAGAACCTCAAGACCCAGAGCTCGATCCGCGAGAGCGACCCGGCCGAGGTGATGGTGCGTCTGCAGATGCAGACCAACATGCTGCAGGCCTCGCTGCAGGCCTATGCCAAGGTCGCCGGCCTGTCGCTGGTCAACTACATCTGATCACGCTGCGTGCGTAGTCAATCGTGCGCCGCCACCGTCAGGTGCGGCGCACTTTTTTTTCCAAGGTCGTCAACATGAACGAAAAGCCCCTCGTCAGTATCGTCATTCCAACCTACAACCCACGTTTCTTCGCGATGGCCTTGCACAGTGCCTTGGGGCAGACCTACGAGGCGCTGGAGGTGCTGGTCTGCGACGACAGCGAAGGCGATGAAATCGAGGCCATTGTCGCGGCGGTAGAAGGGGAACAGCGGGCGCGCCTGCGCTATGTGCGCAATGTGCAGCGCCAGGGCTTCGTTGCCAATGTCGTGCGTGCAGTCGAGCTGGCCCGTGGCGAGTTGGTCAAAGTGTTGTGCGATGACGACCGCCTGTTCCCGCAATGTGTGGAGCGTCAGGCCGAGGCCTTGGCGCAGCATGATGAAGTCGGCCTGGTGCTGTCCCAGCGTGTGCTGTGTGACGAGAATAATTTCATTTTGCCAATGCGCCTGGCCAATGCGCGTTTTGCCAATGTCGACAGCCTGTTCAAGGGTGAGGACATGCTGGCGCTGCTGGATGGGCGGCCGATCAACTTCATTGGCAATTTTTCTGCAGCCCTGATGCGTCGTGAACAGGCCCTGCAATGGTTGCAAGCATTGACTGGCGAAGGGCAGTGCTTCGTGGCGCTGCTCGACCTGGCGCTGTTCGCCTGTCTGATGCGCCGGGCCAACATGGTCATGCTCAGCGAGCCCGGGTTGATCGAGCGCCTGCACCCGCAGCGCCTGAGCAAGCAGGAAGCCCTCGTCCAAGGCGCGCCCCAGGAATGGCGCTGGCTGATGCAGATGCTTGCGGCGCGCAGCGGTGAGGCTGCCCCCGCCAGCGGTTGGGTGCGCTATGTGCCTTTGCTTGAAGTGCACCAGCAGCCGCGGCAGTGGCAAGAGCAGTGCGTGGCGCGGATTATCAGCAACTGGCAGACACGTTTGAAAGGGCGAGTAGGCAGCGAGTGCGAGAGCTACGCCGAGTTGTATGAGCAATGGTTGGCGGTGCGACGCTTCAGTGATGTCCAGCGTCGACTGCTGCCACAAGTGGTTGCCGCCTGGCCGCGGCAACCGCGCATCGTCCCGGTGGTGCTGGATGTCGACGGCGACGCCAAGGCTGTCGAAGTCACCCTCGACAGCCTGGCAGGGCAGCTCTATCCGGTGCATGCCTGTGTGGTGCTGGCTGACCAGGTCCCGGTCAGCAGTATTCCCCTGATACAGCAGCCGCTTCAGGTTGACTGGCCGCGACAACTGAACCCGTTGTTGGCCTCTTTGGAAGATGCCGACTGGGTCTACCTGTTGCGCGCCGGTGATCGACTGAGCGAATCGAGCATCTTGCTGCTCGCCGAGCGTGCCGCGGTGTTCCCGAACCTGGCCTGCGCCTACAGTGACGAGGGTGCCTGGCTCGACGGCAAGCCCGGCGAGCCGGTCTTCAAGCCGGATTTCAACCTTGATCTGCTGCGAAGCTACCCCTATGTCGGCCGTACCCTGGCCTTTGCCCGCGAAGCCCTGCTCGAACTGGGTGGCCTGGATGGCGAGTTCGGCGAACTGGCGCCCCATGATCTGCTCTGGCGCCTGGTCGAAACGCGCGGGCCGCAGGTGGTCGAGCATATCGCCGAAATCCAGGTGCAATCGCTTTTGAGCTTCGCCCAATGGCTGTCACTGCCAGAGGTGGTCGCGCAGAGTGAGCCGGTGTTGGCTGCACACCTGCAGCGGCTGGGTGTGGCGCACCGCATTCGGCATGACGATCTGCCGTTGCTCAACCGGGTCGATTACCTGCATGCAGGCGCGCCGTTGGTGTCGATCATCCTCCCTGTCGGTAGCGATCTGGCCCGCTTGCAGGCCACTCTCCAAGGGGTGATCGAGCGCACCAGCAACAGCCATTACGAAGTGCTGCTGGTGGCAGGTGCCGAGGTAGCTCCAGATATGGCCGCCTGGTTGCAAGCCATGGACGAACTTGGCGCCGGAATGTTGCGCGTGGTCCGCGTCAACACTGGCAAGCTGCGTAGTCAGCTGATTGACACGGCCGTCGCCGAGGCGCGAGGGGAGTATCTGTTGTTGCTTGATGCTTCGGTGCAGGTACTGGAGGGCCAATGGTTGGACGAAATGCTGCAGCACGCTCAGCGTGCCGAAGTGGCTGTGGTCGGAGCCAAGCTGGTCAATGCCTCAGGACGCGTGGTCGAGGCGGGCAGGGTGTTGGGCGTTTCCAGTGTCGCAGGCCCGGCCTTCGCGGGTGAGGACCTGCAGGCCCGTGGTTACCTGCAACGCCTGCAAGTGGTTCAGGATTGGAGCGCCGTTGGGGGGGACTGCCTGATGGTGCGCAAGGCGGTGTTCGAGGAACTGGGTGGGCTGAGTGCCCAGCCGCTTGAGCAGGGTCTTGCCGAGTTGGACCTGTGCCTGCGCGCAGGGCGACTGGGTTACCTGGTGGTGGGCACGCCTCACGCGGTGCTGCTCAAGTCGGAGCCTGTGGCCTCGGTAGAGCCAGTCGATCAGCAAGTGCTGCTTGAACAGCAGCAGGTATTCTGCGAGCGCTGGTTGGGCAAGGTCGTCCGCGACCCGGCCTACAACCCCAGCTTGGGCCTGGCGACCGCCGATTTCAGCCTTGAGCCCAGCCTGCGCGGTAGCTGGAACCCACTGTGTGCACGTGCAGTGCCTGCTGTTCTAGGGTTGCCTATCAATGACACGGCGGTGGGGCATTACCGAGTCGATCAGCCGTTCCGCCAGCTGGAGGCGGCGGGGCGAGTCGTGGGGCGAATTGTCTATGAATCGCCCACGGTCGTGCAGCTCGCGCGCATGGACCCGGACGTGATCATCCTGCAATTGCGTCATGCCGAAGATTCGGTGCGTGATATCGAGCGCATCGCACGCTTTTCCAATGCCCGGCGCATTTTTGAAATCGACGACTACGTGCTCAGTGCGCCGAAAAAGAATACTCATGCGCGCAACAAGCCTGCGGACATCGAGCAGCACCTGCGCCGTGGCATTGGTTTGTGCGACCGGCTTGTGGTCACCACCGAGGCGCTGGCCAATGCGCTTTCAAGCATGCATACCGATATCCGCGTGGTCCCCAACATGCTGGCGCCGCACCTGTGGGCAGACCTGCCGGCAAGCCGTCGCGGCAGCGCCAGCAAACCAAGGGTGGGCTGGGGCGGTGGTACCAGTCACAGTGGTGACCTGGAAATCATTGCCGAGGTGGTGCGCGAGCTGGCCAACGAGGTCGAGTGGGTGTTCTTCGGCATGTGCCCGGAAGCGTTGAAGCCTTACATCCACGAGTACCATCCAGGTGTTCCGCTGCATCTTTATCCCGCCAAGCTGGCAAGCCTGAATCTCGATCTTGCCTTGGCGCCGTTGGAGTTCCACATCTTCAACGACTGCAAGAGCAACCTGCGCCTGCTTGAGTATGGTGCTTGTGGCTACCCGACCATCTGCACGGATACCGCAGCCTACCGTGGCTACCTGCCCTGCACGCGTGTGTACAGCAACAGCACCGAGGAGTGGTTGGAAGCGATTCGCTCACACCTGGCCGACCCGGCTGCCAGCTACCGCATGGGCGATCAATTGCGCGAGGCGGTGATGCGCGACTTCGTGCTGCGCGATGACAACCTGCGGCATTGGGAGTGGGGCTGGCTGGCGGATTGACCTTTGCCAGGGGGCCGCGTTGCGGCCCTTGTTGTTTCTGACTTCTACAGATTGGCGCATTTCCTGCAGTACCCCGTCGATATCGCCATAAATCCTTCACCCTGGCGGTCCGGGGGCGCGAAGTACATGAGGAAATCGATGAAGGCAGTCATTCTGGCAGGTGGCCTCGGCACCCGCATCAGCGAGGAGTCGCACCTCAAGCCCAAACCGATGATCGAGATCGGTGGCAAGCCAATTCTTTGGCACATCATGAAGCAGTATTCGGCGCATGGTATCCACGATTTCGTGATCTGCCTGGGCTACAAGGGCTATGCGATCAAGGATTTCTTCGCCAACTACTTCCTGCATACCTCGGACGTCACCTTCGACATGCGCGCAAACCGCATGGACGTGCACCAGAACTACAGCGAACCATGGCGCGTGACCCTGGTCGACACCGGTGACGAAACCATGACCGGTGGCCGACTGCGCCGCGTCGCACGCTATGTGGAAGACGAACAGGCGTTCTGCTTTACCTACGGTGATGGGGTTTCCGACCTCAACATCGGTGCGCTGGTCGATTTCCACCTGGGCCACGGCAAGCTGGCCACCGTCACCGCCGTGCAGCCGCCGGGGCGCTATGGCGCCTTGCAGCTTGACGGTCAGCTGGTGCGCGGCTTCAGCGAGAAACCACGGGGTGATGGTGGCTGGATCAACGGCGGCTTCTTCGTCCTGTCGCCGAAAGTCATTCCCTATATTGCCGCCGATGCCACGCCATGGGAGTCCGAGCCGCTGGTGACGCTGGCCGAGCAAGGCCAACTGATGTCGTACGAGCACGATGGCTTCTGGCACCCGATGGACACCCTGCGCGACAAGAATCACCTGGAGCAGCTCTGGGCCAGCGGGGAGGCGCCATGGAAGCAATGGGACTGAGCGCCGCCTTCTGGGCCGGCAAACGTGTCCTCGTTACCGGCCACACCGGTTTCAAGGGCAGCTGGTTGGTGCTCTGGCTGCAGAGCCTTGGTGCCAAGGTCACAGGTTTTGCCCTCGACCCCTCGACCGAGCCCAGCCTGTTCGAACTGGCGCGAGTCGGCGAGGGTATCGACGACCGCCGTGGCGATGTGCGCGACCTGGGTGTGCTGCTGGAGCTGGTCGCCGAGGTCGAGCCGGAAATTGTCCTGCACCTGGCGGCCCAGCCGCTGGTGCGCGAAGGCTACCGTGACCCGCTGGGTACCTATTCGACCAATGTCATGGGTACCCTCAACCTGCTCGAAGCGGTGCGCCAGGTCGGTGGCGTACGGGCCTGCGTGGTGGTCACCACCGACAAGGTCTACGCCAACCAGGAATGGCCGTGGCCCTACCGCGAGAACGAAGCACTCGGCGGGCACGACCCGTACAGCAGCAGCAAGGCCTGCTGCGAGATTCTCGCGCAATCCTATGCCGCGTCCTTCTTCCCGGCCGAGGGCTTTGCCGAGCATGGCCTGAGCCTGGCCACGGCGCGTGCCGGCAATGTGCTGGGCGGAGGTGACTTTTCGCCTGAGCGGCTGATCCCGGATGTGCTCAAGGCCTGGTCCGATGGCGAGCCGGTGACCTTGCGTTGCCCGCAGGCGGTTCGCCCCTGGCAGCATGCCCTGGAGCCACTGGCGGGCTACCTGCAGCTGGCGGCCGGTTTGTACGAGCAAGGCCAGCGTTTCGCGGGTGCCTGGAACTTCGGTCCAGGCGAAGACGACATGTGCAGCGTCGGCGAAGTGGTGCAACTGCTCGCCGGCCTGTGGCCCGAGGCGCCTGGGGTCGAGTTCCGCAAAAGCGACATGCACGAAGCCGGGCTGCTGCGCCTGGACAGCTCGCGGGCGCGCCAGGCGCTCGGCTGGCGGCCGCGCTGGTCGTTGCACGAATGCCTCGACCGCACTCTGGGCTGGCACCTGGCCTGGCGCAAGGGCATGGACATGCGCGCCGTCAGCCTGACCCAACTGAGCCTGTACCAGGAGTCGTTGTGAGCGATTACACCTTGCACCCCTTGCCGCTGTGGGGCCTGGCTCGGGTCGAGCATTGCCGTCGCGAAGACCCGCGCGGTGCTTTCACGCGCCTGTATTGCGAAGACAGCCTGGAGCGTTTCGGCGCCCCGTTCCACATTCGTCAGATCAACCGTTCGCTGACCCGCGAGCGCGGCAGTGTGCGCGGCCTTCACTACCAGGCCGGGCCGCAGCCGGAAAGCAAGTACATCACTTGTCTGCAGGGCGAGGTGTGGGATGTGGTGGTCGACCTGCGCGCCGGCTCGCCCACCTTCCTGCACTGGCACGCCGAGCACCTCAAGGCCGGGGAAGGCAGCAGCCTGCTGGTGCCTGCCGGTTTTGCCCATGGCTTCCAGGCGCTCAGCGACGACGCCGAACTGCTCTACCTGCACAGCGCGGACTATGCCCCCGAGCACGAGGGGGGGCTGTCGGCGCTCGACCCGCGCCTGGCCATCGCCTGGCCGTTGCCGGTAATCAACCTCTCGGCCCGGGATCAGCAGCATCCTTGGCTGGACGAACGTTTCAGCGGAGTGACCCTATGAATTGCCGTGGTTGCGGCAGTGCCCTGCACCTGCCTTTGATCGACCTGGGCACCTCGCCGCCCTCCAACGCCTACCTGCGCCCCGAGCAACTGGCCGAGGCCGAGCAGTGGGTGCCGCTGAAGGTGGCGGTGTGCGAGCAGTGCTGGCTGGTGCAGACCGAGGACTACACCCGCGCCGAGCAGCTGTTCGATGCCGACTATGCGTATTTCAGCTCCTACTCCAGTTCCTGGCTGGTCCATGCCGAGACCTACGTAATGGGTATGGTCGAGCGTTTCGGCCTGGGGACGCACAGCCGCGTGGTGGAGATCGCCGCCAACGACGGCTACCTGCTGCAGTACGTGGCCCGGCGTGGCATCCCGTGCCTGGGCGTGGAGCCGACCCGCAGCACGGCCGATGCGGCACGCGCCAAGGGGCTGGAGATCCGCGAAGTGTTCTTCGGTCGCGAGGTGGCGGCCGGGCTGCTGGCAGACGGGTGGGGCGCCGACCTCATGGCGGCCAACAACGTGCTTGCCCATGTGCCGGACATCAACGACTTCCTGGGTGGTTTCGCCACCCTGCTCAAGCCCACAGGCGTGGCGACGTTCGAGTTTCCGCACCTGCTGTCGCTGATTGCCGAGCACCAGTTCGACACGCTGTATCACGAGCACTACTCGTACCTGTCGCTGACGGCGGTGAAGACCCTCTGCGAGCGCAACGGCCTGGCGATCTTCGACGTCGAGGAGCTGCCGACCCATGGCGGCTCGCTGCGGGTGTTCGTGCAGCGTGTCGATGGCGAGCGCCGTGCGCTGGCCCCTGCAGTGGCCGACCTGCTGGCGATGGAAGACCGCGTAGGCGTGCGCACGGCCGCGTTCTACGCGTCCCTGGCGCCCGCCGCCGAGCGCATCAAACTGCAGCTGCTGCGGTTCCTGCTCGAGGCCAAGGCCGCCGGCAAGCGCGTGGTTGGCTATGGCGCCGCCGCCAAGGGCAACACCTTGCTCAACTATGCCGGGGTCAAGGCCGACCTGCTGGCCTGGGTGGCCGACGCCAACCCGCACAAGCAAGGCAAGTTCCTGCCTGGCAGTCGCATCCCGGTGGTGGCGCCCGAGCGCCTGCTGCAGGAGCAACCGGACTATGTGCTGGTACTGCCGTGGAACCTGTTGCGCGAGGTCAGCGAACAACAGGCCGTGGTCCGCCAGTGGGGAGGGCAGTTCGTCATCGCCGTCCCCGAGTTGACCGTGCTATGAGCTCCCGGCATGTGCTGGTGACCGGCGCCACCGGATTTGTCGGCAGGCACCTGGTGGCCGAACTGCTGGCGCGCGGCTGCCGTGTCCGCGCGCTGGCGCGTGACGCTCGGCGAGCCCGCAGCCTGCCGTGGTTCGACCGGGTGCAATTCGTCGCTGGCGACTTGCAGCAGGCCAGCGCCGAGCAAGTGGCTGGCTGGGTCGAGGACATCGATGCAGTGGCGCACCTGGCCTGGCCGGGGCTGCCCAACTACCAGGCGCTGTTCCACCTGGAACAGAACCTGATGGCCGACTACCACTTCATCAAGCATGCGCTGCAAGGTGGGGTAGGGCAGGTGCTGGTCACAGGCACCTGTTTCGAATACGGCATGCAGAGTGGCCCGCTGGACGAGCAGTGCCCGGCGCGCCCGGCCAATCCCTATGGCTTGGCCAAGCACAGCCTGCATCTGTTTCTCCAGGCCTTGCAGCAACAGCACCCGTTCACCTTGCAATGGGCGCGGCTGTTCTACCTGCACGGCGAGGGGCAGAACCCCGGCAGCTTGCTGGCGGCGCTCGACCGTGCCATCGACAGCGGTGCGACCGCGTTCGACATGTCCGGCGGCGAGCAGTTGCGCGATTTCCAGGCTATCACCGAGGCTGCGCGTCAGCTCGCGGGTGTGTTGCACTGCCGGCAGTTCTCGGGCGTGGTCAATTGCGCCAGCGGCCAGCCGGTCGCCGTGCGCAGCCTGGTTGAGCAACGTTTGCGCGAGCGCGGCGCAAGCCTGCAGCTGAACCTTGGTCATTATCCCTATCCGACCCACGAGCCCATGGCGTTCTGGGCGGTCACCGACCGTTTGCAACACGTGCTGCAATCCACTACCGAGCCCGTGCGCCACTAGCACCGCGCGGACACCACTTTCAAGAGGCTTCACATGAGCGACAAGACGCCACAGCAGGTATTCGCCGAAGAGTGCCAGGCCGAGATCCGCGACCAGGGCAACGATACCGCACTGTGCGAGCTGGCCAAGACCTTCTACAACGAGTCGGCCAAGCACAAGTACACCTACCATTTCAGCTGGATGGGCCGCCCGATCATCCAGCTGCCCCAGGACATGGTCGCCATGCAGGAGCTGATCTGGAAGCTCAAGCCTGACCTGATCATTGAATGCGGCATCGCCCACGGCGGCTCGATCATCTACTACGCGTCGATGATGGAGCTGGTGGGGCATGGCGAAGTACTCGGTATCGACCTGGACATCCGTTCGCACAATCGCGAGGCCATCGAAAGCCACCCGATGTTCAAGCGCATCAGCATGATCCAGGGTTCGAGCATCGACCCGGCGATTGTCGAGCGCGTGCGGGCGCTGGCCGAGGGCAAGAAGGTCATCGTCGTGCTCGACTCCAACCACACCCACGAGCACGTGCTCGCCGAGCTGCGTGCCTATGCACCACTGGTGTCGCCGGGCAGCTACTGCGTGGTGATGGACACCGTGGTCGAGGACATGCCCGAAGACGCCTTCCCCGATCGCCCCTGGGGCGTTGGCGACAACCCGCGCACCGCCGTGTGGGCTTACCTCAAGGAAACCGAGGACTTCGTCATCGATGCCGAAGTCCACGACAAGTTGCTGATTACCGTGGCCCGAGATGGCTACCTGCGCCGCGTGCGCTGAACCCTCGAACCAGTCGGACTACGGGCAGGAACACATATGCAGGCTCATGCGCAGCAGCCAAGCGACGCGTCGCTCAAGGACCGCCTCACCTTGGTGGTCATTACTCACAACCGCCCGGCGTTCCTGCGCCGGACCTTGTACTACTACCGCAACTATCCGGCGACCATTTTGGTGCTGGACTCGTCGCTGCAAGCCGATGACGAGGTCGTGCGCGATTACCCGCAGGTCGACTACCGTCACCTGCCGCAGTTCTCCTACACAGGCCTGCAGGAGAAGCTGACCTATGGCGTCAACGAGGTCCGCACGCCGTTCATGACCTTTGCGGCGGTCGACGACTTCCTGCTGCATGACGGCATGACCCGCTCGGTGGAGTTCCTTGAGCAGAACCCCGACTATGGTGTGTGCCACGGCTACGGCATGATGTACCTGGGGCGCGGTACCCAGGTGGATTTCTACAAGCGTGACAACCGGGTACAGGAAGACTATTGCGCCGAGCAGCCCGAGCAGCGCCTGATCGAGTTCATGGGGCAGTTCCTGCCGCCGTTCTACGCGGTAACACGCACCGATCTGCTGCAACAGTGGTATGCCTTGCTGCCGCCGGGCACCAACTTCGAGTGGCAGGAAATCGGCCATACCTTTTACTTGCTGGCCAACGCCAAGGCACGGATCCTGCCCATCCCTTACGCAGTGCGCGAGGTCAACTACGGCGGTTCCGAGCACAATACCAATGTGCTCACGGTGCTGGCCCTGCAGGATGACAAGTCTCGTCAGGACCGCGAAGACTTTGCCGAGTTTCTGGCATCGATACCGACAGGCTTGAGCGGGCAGGGTGCGGCGCAGGTCAAACGCATAGCGCTGGAAAGCTTCAAGGCCATGGCCGAAGGCCTGCTTACCAATCGTGCGCTGCGTGGCTGCCTGATCGTGCGCTCTCACTGGCGGTTGCCGGAAGCTGAGCCGCGGCGCATCTTCGGTGAGCATCAGTTCGTCGAGATGCCGTTCTACAACAAACCGATGTTCGATTTGCTGGCGGAGTTCGAATTCCTGATCCATACCATGCCAGCAGGCCGCCAGCAGCTTATCGAATTGGAGCCGATCCTGCTGCGCCAATGGCAATTGATGCAGGTCAACGCAAACGACGATGCGCGTACCCTGCGTAGCCGCCTGTGGGAGGCACTGACGCTTGGCCCGTTCAACCGTACGGTGGTTCAGCGCCTGGTGGCGTCGCTGGAGGAGGCGGGCGATGAAGCCGAGGCTGCCCCGTTGCGCGCCTGGCTGCATCAGCTTGAGTCGGTCCCGTGCTACGACAGTCAGGTATTGCTTGACAGCTTGCCCTCGGGCCAGCTTCTCAGCTGGTTGCAAGCTCGCGAGCCGAGTGCGGATCAGGCGCACCAGGCTGCGCAACACCTGGCTCGACACCAGGGTGGCCCGACCTTCGGCGTTCTGTTGCTCGACCTTGCTGCCGACCGGGTGAAGTTGCAGGCGACGTTCGACAGCCTCATGAATGGCCACAGCCGGGCCTTCAAAGTAGTGGTGCTGACGACGGGCGAGTTGCCTGCAGTCACTCGGCCGCAGCAGACGGTGCATTTCGTCAAGGTCACGGCGCAGGATTATGTTGCGCGCATGAACGAGGCGACCAGGCATCTGGGTACCGACTGGGTCATGCTGGCTGAAAGCGGCGACCGCTTCACTGCCTCTGGCCTGCTGCGCGCGGGGCTGGAATTGTTGGGTGTGGAAGGTGTGCGGGCAGTGGCAATGGACGAGCTGCAGAGCCAGGCGGATGGCTCGCTGCGCGAAGTCCTGCGCCCGGGCATCAACCTGGACTTGTTGCAGAGCGTGCCAGGCCAGATGGCCCGGCACTGGCTGGTGCGCCGCGAGCTGTGGCTTGAAGCGGGCGGTTTCGATGCACGTTATCCGCAGGCGCTGGAATTCGATCTGTTGCTGCGCATGGTCGGTGAGTCCGGCATGGCCGGCTTGGCGCACCTTGCCGAGCCGCTGCTGATCTGCTCTGCGCCGGGCACCGAGGGCCATGACCAGGAACGGGCGGTGCTGGCCCATCATATTGCCCAGCGTGGCTACGGCGCCTCGGTCGGCTCGACCCACCCGGGTACGTTGCAGATCGATTACCGTCACTCGCAACGCCCCGTGGTTTCGATCCTGCTGCACTGTCAGGACAATTTCGAAGCACTGCAGGCATGTATGGTCAGCGTGTTGCAGCGCACCCGTTACCAGAACCACGAAATCCTCATCGCCGATAATGCCAGTCAGTCGCCTGCCTTGCGTGACTGGCTGGGCAGCCTCGAAGCGGTGGGCAACCGAGTCAGAGTGATCCGCAGTGAGCAGCCGCTGGTACCGGTGGCAATGCTTGATCGGGCCAGCCGCGAGGCGCGTGGTGAGTACCTGGTGCTGCTCGACAGCTCGGCCGAAGTGCTCAATGCCAACTGGCTCGAGGGTTTGCTCAACCAGGCCCAGCGCCCGGAAGTCGGTGTGGTGGGTGGCAAGTTGCTGAGCAGCACCGGCAGCGTTGCCGAGGCCGGGCTGGTGCTGGCGGCGCAGGCTGGGGTGCGTGCCGCGTTCGCCGGTGCGGCCAAGGATGCGCCCGGCTACATGCAACGGTTGCAGGTGGAGCACAACGTGTCGGCGGTATCCGGCTGCTTGATGGTGCGGGCCGAAGTGCTGCAGGCGTTGGGCGGGCTGGATGAGCAGCAGGCGAGCTTGCGCGCAGCCCAGGTGGCGCTTTGCCTGCAGGTGGGCGCGGCCGGGTTGCTGGTGGTGTGGACACCGCAGGCTCAGGTAGTGCGTCACGGTCCGGTGGATGAACTGGCTTGTGCGCAGCAGTCGCCAGACCCCTTCTACAATGCCGGGCACAGCCGCTCTGCAGCGCTGTTCAGCCTGGACTTCGACAGCCGAGTCGATTGGCAGGCACTGATCGCTTGAAACAGGGGCCGCGTCGCGGCCCCATTGTTTCAGCCAGCCACTTTGTGGTTTCGACAAAAAGAGCGTGACTTGAGAGTCGGAACGCGCATCTTCACTGTATATTGTCGAAACCGGGAACCGCCGCGTCGCCCCCGGACAAGCCGTCAGGGATCGGAACGTAACCGTATCGCCTGGCGTTTTGCCGTTAGCGTGGTGGGTATTTCGCTGTTACTGAATTGGGAAGCCATATGATTGGCATTAAAAGCATCGCCAGTTACGTGCCCACTGAAGGCGTGGACAACTACGCCCAAGGCGCGAAATTCGGCAAGGACCAGGATTTCATCTTTGGCAAGATCGGTTCGACCTTCTTGCCACGCAAGGAAGCCGCCCAGGAAACCTCCGACCTGTGTGTCGAGGCCGCCAGGAATCTGTTCAATGCCAATCCGTCGCTGGATCCGGCGTCCATCGATGCCGTGATCGTGGTCACCCAGAACGGTGACGCCGAAGGCCTGCCGCACACTGCCGCAATCGTCCAGCACAAACTGGGCCTGACCACGGCCGTTGCCGCCTTCGACATCTCCCTGGGCTGCTCGGGCTATGTCTACGGCCTGTATGCGATGAAGGGCTTCATGGAAGCCGCGGGCCTGAAGAATGGCCTGCTGATCACCGCCGACCCGTACTCGAAGATCGTCGACCCGGAAGACCGCAACACCACCATGCTGTTCGGCGACGCCGCGACCGCCACCTGGATGGGCGAGGATGCCACCTGGCAGCTGGGCAAGTCGCTGTTCGGCAGCGATGGTGCCGGCGCCGAGCACCTGCGCACCACCGACGGCAAGTTCTTCATGAACGGCCGCCAGGTCTACAACTTCGCCTTGGTCAAAGTGCCTGCGCACCTGCAGCAGTTGCTCGCAGCCAGTGACCTGCAGGCCGACGACATCGACCTGTACTGCCTGCACCAGGGCAGCGCGGCGATCGTCGATGCCGTCTCGGCGCGCTTCATCGAAGGCGAGCACCGGCAGAAATTCGTCAAGGACATGGTCGAGACCGGCAACACCGTTTCTTCGAGCATTCCGCTGCTGCTGGAAAAGCATGTCATCGGTTCGCAGCACAAGCGCATTGCCTTGAGTGGATTTGGTGTGGGCCTGTCCTGGGGCTCGGCCATCATCGAGCGACGCGACTGACCCTTGCCCTGAAAGCAATGGGTACTCTGAGGGAGCCGGCTTTGCCTGTTCTGGCCTCATCGCCGGCAAGCCGGCTCCCACAGGAATCGCACGCACTGACCTGCGCCGCAATGGCGCTTGAATTTTGGCGTCAACTCCTTGATTTCATTGGGCTGGCACGATGCCAGCAATATTTTTTTGAAAATCCCCTAAAGCAACCTGCCCTGACGACGATAACTATTACGAAGGTTCTCTGTGCCACAGCCGGCGAATTGCCAAGGCCGGAAGCCGTAGTACCCAATCCAACGAGGAATTCGTCATGGCTTTGACCGTTAACACCAACACCACCTCTCTGGGCGTTCAGAAAAACCTGAACCGTGCTTCCGATGCACTGAGCACCTCGATGACCCGTCTGTCCTCCGGCCTGAAAATCAACAGCGCCAAAGACGACGCCGCC
>Ga0160431_100525_pt1 | contig 15219 bp, 14 predicted proteins | sample HID1971K_E0MG_FD_108212 | JGI IMG/M metagenome (GOLD analysis project Ga0160431, IMG submission 108212) | Enriched millipede-associated microbial communities from UW Madison campus, WI, USA - HID1971K_E0 MG | ecosystem: Host-associated > Arthropoda: Insects > Digestive system > Unclassified ...
CAAGACCGCGATGGACTTCTACCACGCGATCGCCCGTGACGATCACGCCACCGTGGCCAAGCTGATCGACGATTTCTTCCTGCCGTACCTGGACATCCGCAACCGCAAGGCCGGCTACGCCGTCAGTATCGTCAAGGCCGGTGCCAAGATCGCCGGTTACGACGCAGGCCCGGTGCGCACACCGCTGACCGACCTGACCGCCGAAGAGTACGAAATGCTCGCGGCACTGATGGACAAGATGGGTCCGCAATAAGCGCACCCCGCGGCCTGCCATTGCCGCGCCCGGAGTGGGCTGCCCCCACTCCGGTTACAATTCGTGAGCCCGCACAAAAATAAATAGTGGGAGTAATTGAGCATGCAAGCGACGAAAAAGACGCATGTGCGCTACCTGATCCTGTTCATGCTGTTCCTGGTGACCACGATCAACTATGCCGACAGAGCCACCATCGCCATCGCAGGCTCCAGCCTGCAGAAAGACCTCGGCATCGACGCCGTTACCCTCGGCTATATCTTCTCCGCCTTCGGCTGGGCCTACGTGGCCGGACAGATTCCGGGCGGCTGGTTGCTGGATCGCTTCGGATCGAAGAACGTCTACGCCTTCAGCATCTTCACCTGGTCGCTGTTCACCCTGCTGCAAGGCTTCGTCGGTGGCCTGCCGGTGGCCTGGGCAGTCGTCACCCTGTTCACCCTGCGCTTTCTGGTCGGTTTCGCCGAAGCCCCGTCGTTCCCGGGCAATGCCCGTATCGTCGCGGCCTGGTTCCCTACCCAGGAGCGCGGCACGGCATCGGCGATCTTCAACTCGGCGCAATACTTCGCCACTGCGCTGTTCGCCCCGATCATGGGTTGGATCGTGTTCAGCTTCGGCTGGGAGCACGTGTTCGTGGTCATGGGCGCACTGGGCATCGTGTTCTCCATGGTCTGGCTCAAGACCATCCACAACCCGCGCCAGCACCCACGCATCAGCCCCGCCGAACTCGAACACATCGAGCAGAACGGCGGCTTGGTCGACATGGACCAGAAGCGCGGCAACAACGAGGGCCCGAAGTGGGGCTACATCAAGCAACTGCTGACCAGCCGCATGCTCCTGGGCGTGTACCTGGGCCAGTACTGCATCAATGCCATCACCTACTTCTTCCTGACCTGGTTCCCGGTGTACCTGGTGCAGGAGCGCGGCATGACCATCCTCAAGGCCGGCTTCATCGCCTCGCTGCCGGCGGTGTGCGGCTTCATCGGCGGCGTGCTTGGCGGGGTGATCTCGGACTGGTTGCTGCGTCGTGGCAATTCGCTGACCTTCTCGCGCAAGTTGCCGATCGTCTGCGGGCTGCTGTTGTCGACCACCATGGTGTTCTGCAACTACGTCGACGCCGAGTGGATGGTGGTCGGCTTCATGACCCTGGCCTTCTTCGGCAAAGGCATTGGCGCGCTGGGCTGGGCGGTGGTCGCCGACACCTCGCCCAAGCAGATCGCCGGGCTTTCCGGTGGCCTGTTCAACACCTTCGGCAACATCGCCTCGATCACCACGCCGATCGTCATCGGCTACATCATCAGCGCCACCGGTTCGTTCAAGTGGGCCTTGGTGTACGTGGGTGCAAACGCCCTGGTGGCGGTGTTCAGCTACCTGGTGATCGTCGGCCCGATCAAACGTATCGAGCTGCGCGACGACGCAAAGCCTGAAACCCAGCCTGCCGGCAACGGCGAGCTGGCCGGCTCGCGTCACTGAGTGAACACGCCCGCTCCGGCGACCCCGGGCGCGGGCGCACGTACAAAGCCTGGGAAAACATGACAGACAGGGCCCCATCATGCAGTTGATCGAACATTCCGACTCGCCGCGCTACGTCCGCCTGCACGACGACGACAACGTCGTGGTGGTGGTCAACGACGGCGGCCTGGGCGAAGGCGCCCGTTTTGCCGACGGCCTGACCCTGGTCGAGGGCGTGCCGCAGAGCCACAAGGTCGCCACCGTGCCTATCGCCAAGGGCGAAGCGGTACGCCGCTATGGACAGATCATCGGCTATGCGCTGGAAGACCTGCGCCAGGGCAGTTGGGTCCAGGAAAGCCAGTTGGCCATGCCCGCCGCCCCGGAATTGGACAGCCTGCCCCGCTGCGATGCGGTGCCTGCCCCCTTGCCGCCACTGGAAGGCTTCACTTTCGAAGGCTACCGCAACGCCGACGGCACCGTCGGCACCCGCAACATCCTCGGCATCACCACCACCGTGCAATGCGTGACCGGCGTGCTGGAGCATGCGGTCAAGCGCATTCGCGCCGAGCTGCTGCCCAAATACCCCAACGTCGACGACGTGGTCGCCCTCACCCACAGCTACGGCTGCGGCGTGGCGATCAACGCCCGCGACGCCTACATCCCGATCCGCACCGTGCGCAATCTCGCGCGCAACCCCAACCTGGGCGGTGAAGCGCTGGTGATCAGCCTCGGTTGCGAGAAGCTGCAGGCCGGCCAGGTGATGCACGACAACGACCCTTCGGTCGATCTCAGCGAACCGTGGCTGTATCGCCTGCAGGATGCCAGCCTCGGCTTCGGCGAGATGATCGAGCAGATCATGGGTCTGGCCGAAACCCGCCTGAAGAAGCTGGACCTGCGCCGCCGCGAAACCGTGCCTGCCAGCGAACTGATCCTCGGCATGCAGTGCGGTGGCAGCGATGCATTCTCCGGCATCACCGCCAACCCGGCGCTGGGCTATGCATCCGATCTGCTGGTGCGTGCCGGCGCCACCGTGCTGTTCTCGGAAGTGACCGAGGTACGCGATGCCATCTACATGCTCACCTCCCGCGCCGAAAACCAGGATGTGGCTGACGCACTGGTGCGCGAGATGGACTGGTACGACCGCTACCTGCAGCAGGGCGCAGCCGATCGCAGTGCCAACACCACACCGGGCAACAAGAAAGGCGGCCTGTCGAACATCGTCGAGAAATCCCTCGGTTCGATCGTCAAGTCCGGCAGTGGCGCCATCCAGGGCGTGCTCGGCCCGGGCGAGCGGGTCAACCGCAAAGGCCTGATCTTCTGCGCCACCCCGGCCAGCGATTTCGTCTGCGGCACCCTGCAGCTTGCCGCCGGCATGAACCTGCACGTGTTCACCACCGGTCGCGGCACGCCTTACGGCTTGGCCATGGCGCCGGTGGTCAAGGTCTGCACCCGCACCGAGCTGGCCCAGCGCTGGCCCGATTTGATCGACATCGACGCCGGTCGCATCGCCAGTGGCCGGGCGAGCATCGAGGAACTGGGCTGGGAGCTGTTCCACTACTACCTGGACGTTGCCAGCGGCCGCAAGCAGACCTGGGCCGAACAGCACCGCCTGCACAATGACATCACCCTGTTCAATCCGGCCCCTATTACCTGAGCCATGGCCCATGTGGGAGCCGGCTTGCCGGCTCCCACTACCCCTCTTTGATTCCATCACCTACAGGAGCACACCATGCCTGAGATTCTTGGCCACAACTTCATCGCCGGCCAGCGCAGCGGCGCAGGCCAGCAGCGCCTGCAGAGCCTGGACGCCACCACTGGCGAGGCCCTGCCCTACAGCTTCGCCCAGGCCACTGAAGCCGAAGTCGACCTGGCGGCCAAGGCAGCCGCCGCCGCCTTCGTCGAGTTCCGCCAGCTGGCGCCTGCGCGTCGCGCCGAGTTCCTCGATGCCATTGCCGCCGAACTGGATGAGCTGGACGATGCCTTCGTCGCCATCGTCTGCCGCGAAACCGCGCTGCCCGCTGCGCGCATCCAGGGCGAACGTGGCCGCACCAGCGGCCAGATGCGCCTGTTCGCCCAGGTGCTGCGCCGTGGTGACTACCTGGGTGCGCGCATCGACCTGGCCCTGCCCGAGCGCCAACCGCTGCCGCGTGTGGACCTGCGTCAGATGCGCATTGGCGTCGGCCCGGTGGCCGTGTTCGGCGCCAGCAACTTCCCGCTGGCCTTCTCTACCGCAGGTGGCGACACCGCTGCCGCCCTGGCCGCAGGCTGCCCGGTGGTGTTCAAGGCGCACAGCGGCCACATGGCCACTGCAGACCTGGTCGGCTGCGCGATCCAGCGCGCCGCCGAACGCACCGGCATGCCCAAGGGCGTGTTCAACATGGTCTTTGGTGGCGGTGTCGGCGAGTGGCTGGTCAAGCACCCGGCGATTCAGGCCGTCGGCTTCACCGGTTCGCTCAAGGGCGGGGACGCCCTGTGCCACATGGCCGCCGAGCGCCCGCAGCCGATTCCGGTGTTCGCCGAGATGTCCAGCATCAACCCGGTGATCATCCTGCCGGGTGCCCTGGCCAAGCGTGGCGAAGCCATTGCCCGCGAGCTGGCCGGCTCGGTCTGCATGGGTGCCGGTCAGTTCTGCACCAACCCGGGCCTGGTGATCGGCCTGCAATCGCCTGAATACAGCCAGTTGCTTGCCGACCTGGGCCAGCACCTGGATGCCCAGGCCGGGCAGACCATGCTCAATGCCGGTGGCCTGCGCAGCTACGTCGGCGGCCTGGAGCACCTGCAGGCCCATGCCGGCATTACCCACCTGGCCGGCCAGGCCCAGCAAGGCAGCCAGGCACGTGCCCAGCTGTTCAAGGCCGATGCCCGCCTGTTGGTCGAATCCGACCCTCTGCTGCAGGAAGAAGTGTTCGGCCCGACCACCGTGGCGGTCGAGGCCCAGGACAATGCGCAACTGCGCGCCGCCCTGCTCGGCCTGCGTGGCCAACTGACCGCGACGCTGATCGGCGAACCGGAGGACTTCGAAGCCTTTGCCTGGCTGGTACCGTTGCTGGAAGAAAAGGTCGGCCGCATCCTGGTCAACGGCTACCCGACCGGTGTCGAGGTGTGCGATGCGATGGTCCATGGCGGGCCTTACCCGGCCACCTCCGACGCGCGTGGCACCTCGGTGGGTACCTTGGCCATCGACCGTTTCCTGCGCCCGGTCTGCTATCAGAACTACCCGCAGGCGCTGCTGCCTGAGGCGCTGCGCGACGGCAACCCGCTGGGGCTGCGACGCCTGGTGAACGGGCAGTGGAGTGATGGAGCGATCTGAATGCCCTGATGCAAGAAGCCCCGCAATCGCGGGGCTTTTCTTTTGTCTTTGCCGGCGATAGGGCCGGCGCAGCCCACGAAGCACTCAGCCCCCTTGCGCCTCGGCCGCTTCATGGGCTTGGCGCAACCGCTCGCGACTGTTGCTCAGGTGCATGCGCATGGCCATCTTGGCCCCCTCGCTGTCACGCCGGGCAATGGCCTCGTAGATCGCCTCGTGTTCATGCACCAGGCGCCCCATGTAGTGCGCTTGGTCATCGTGCGCCAGGCGCGCCGAGTTGAGGCGGGTGCGTGGAATGATGCTGGTGCCCAGGTGATTGATGATGTCGGCGAAATAATGGTTGCCGCTGGCCTGGGCGATGCGCAGGTGGAACTGGAAATCCGCCGAGACCGCATCGTTGGCATGTGCGGCGCCTTCGTTGAGCTCATCCAGCGCCGCGCGCATGCCGGCCAGTTCCTCGTCGCTGCGCCGCTGCGCTGCCAGGCCCGCCGACTCGATCTCCAGGGCGATGCGCAGTTCCAGCACCGCCAGCACCTCGCGCAAGGTGACCACGGTGGCCGGGTCGATGCGGAACCCGCCCGTGGCAGGCATGTCCAGCACGAAGGTGCCGATGCCATGTCGCGTCTCGACCTGCCCGGCCGCCTGCAGCCGCGAGATGGCCTCCCGCACCACGGTGCGGCTGACGCCCTCTTCGGCCATGATCTGCGACTCGGTCGGCAGTTTGTCGCCGCGCTTGAGCTGGCCACTGCGGATCCGTTCGGTCAACACCGTGACCAGTTCCTGGGCCAGACTGCGCGGTTTACGCCGGGTCCGTGCCTGCACCTGCTGCTCTGTCATGCCCTGTTCTTCACCTCGAAAGACAGCCGTCATCATAGCGCAAGCAGTTGTACGATCACATACGTGCGCCACGGAATTTGCAGCCCCTACCTCTCCTGCACTCCCTGGAGGCAAAGTACTGGCCCCCAGCCTCGTAAAGCAAAGGCAAACTCCCTTCATCTTCATATGCTTAGGACAGCAACATGCGAGTATTTCTAGCAACGATGGCCGGCTGCCTGCTGGCTTCGACTGCCTTCGGCGCCTACGCCAGGACGCTGAGCCAGAATGATCGCCAGGTCTGCGACTGGGGCTCGCAGATCGCCGCAGAGGCCCAGCAGGCCAAGCTTTCAGGGGTCACCTTGTACGCCACACGCAACAAGCTGCAGGTGCGCAAGTTCCCCAAGCCATGGATGCGCATGACAGCGTTCGGCATCACCGAACAGACGTACAACAGCCGCTCCCAACTCAAGCCACAAGCGATCAGGCAGACCTATTACGAGCAGTGTGTCCAGCACACACTAGCCAAGAAATAATCGTTTGATTTCATATAATTACGGTAAATTCCTAAACTACATCCTAGAAGTTGAAATGCCACGGTGACCGTTCGCTGAAGCGCATCTCCAGCGGCCGCAGGTGCAGAAGATTCCTGCACCTGGGCAAGCCATCTGTTCAGCAACCGGTCAATGCCGCCGGCCGGCGTTCACCGGCGAAGAACAGCGGGCGCAGGCGCACGCCGATCAGGTTGCCGGCATATGCTGCCACCAACCACAGCCAGCCATGCACGCTGCCCGAGGCGATGCCGCTGAAATAGGCGCCGATGTTGCAGCCGTAGGCCAGGCGCGAGCCATAGCCCAGCAGCAGGCCGCCGATCACCGCGGCGATCAGCGACGGCAGCGGAATCTTCAGGCTCGGCGCGAAACGGCCAGCCAGCCCTGCCGCCAGCAATGCGCCGAGCACGATGCCGATGTCCATGACCGTGGTGATGTCCTGCCACAGCGGTGCGGCCAACGCCTTGGCATTGGCCGGGGACTGCCAGAACACCCAGCTGCCGACGTCCACGCCGAAGCTGGAGAGCGTCTTTGCGCCCCACAGGGCGAAGGCCGAGGTGATGCCCCACGGGCGACCGGCCAGGGCCAGCGTTGCGTAGTTCAGCAAGGCCAGGGCCACAGCCCCCCACAGCAGTGGCCACGGGCCGCGCAGGAAGCGGCGCAGGCCCTGATGCTCGGTGCTTGCCGAGGCTTCCAGGGCACCGTGTCGGCGCTTTTCCAGGACCACGGTGGCCCAGGCAATCAGTGCGAACACGGCCACGCTGGCCATAAGCGCCGGCCCGACACCCCATGCCTGGACGATCGAGGTGGCCGGCAACGAGGGCAGCGCGAACCACCAGTGCGCATGCTGCGTGGCGCCGACCGAGCCGATGATGAAGAACAACAGGGTCACCAGCATCCGCGCATTGCCACCGCCTACAGTGAACAGCGTGCCGGACGCGCAACCGCCGCCCAGTTGCATGCCGATGCCGAAGATGAAGGCGCCAAACACCACCGAGACACCGGCCGGTGCCACCAGGCCCGTGACCGGGGTGCCGAACAGGCTGCCAGCGGACAACGCGGGGAAGAACAGCAGCACGGCCAGGGCCAGCATGACCATCTGCGCGCGCAGGCCGGCACCACGGCGTTCGTTGATGAACACACGCCAGGCCGAGGTGAAGCCAAAGGCTGCGTGATAGAGCGTCAGGCCCAGGGCGGCGCCGACGATCAGCAGCAGCATCTGCTTGAAACCAGCATTCAGGTTGAGGAACCAGGCGCCAGCCAGCAGCAGTGCCAGGGCGATCGAGGGCACGCCCAGGCGGCGCGGTGAGGGTGTGGCGGTTGCGGAAAGACCCATGGGGATGCTCGGATGACAGCGAAACGGGCGGGAAGTATAGCGCCGCAGGGTGAGTGCTGCCCCCTGTACACATCAAACCCTGTGGGAGCCGGCTTGCCGGCGATAGGGCCTGTACATCTGCTAGGCTGATATACCCTCTCCAAAAGCCACCCGACCATTCGCCCCATGGATGAACTGCGCAAGATCGACCTGAACCTGCTGCTAGCCCTGCACGCGCTGCTCAGCGAAAAACACGTGACCCGCGCCGCCCTGCGTCTGCACCGCAGCCAGCCAGCGGTCAGTCACGCCCTGGCGCAGCTGCGCACCTATTTCGACGACCCCTTGCTGATCCGCCAGAATGGCCAGATGACGCTGAGCGCGCGCGCCGAGGCTTTGTCCCGGCCCCTGCAGGATGCACTGGGCAGTCTCAATGGCCTGCTCGCCACCCCGCACTTCGACCCGGCACAGGCTCAACGGCGCTTTCGCCTGTCCTTGTCCGATTATTCCTCGCGTATCGTCCTGCCGCCGCTGGTCCGCCACCTGCGCCGGGTGGCGCCGGGTGTCGAGCTGGCGATCAGCCAAGCCAGCCGCGAGACCATGCTGGCGCAGCTGCAGGATGGCGAACTCGACCTGGCGCTGGGCATTTTCCCCGAGCTAGCGCCGGACATTACCGCGCAAACCCTGTTCGAGGACAGCTTCATCAGCGTGGCCGACCGTCAGGTACTGCCTGCCAAGGGTGGCCTGGCGCTGGACGACTGGTTGGCGCGCCCGCATGTGCTGATGGCCATGCGCCCAGATGCCCACGACGAGATCGAACGCGCATTGGCCGCACAGGGGCTGCGCCGGCGTATCGCATTGGCGCTGCCGCACTGGAGTGCGGCGGTCGAGGTGCTTGGCGGCACCGACCTGGTGCTCACCGTGGCCAAACGTGCCGTGGGCTCGTTGCGCCAGTACCAGACCCTGCGCCAGTTTGAACCGCCTTTGCCGATTCCCACCTTCGCCTACCAGCAAGCCTGGCATGCGCGCAAGGACAGCGACCCCGGCCATCGATGGCTGCGCGAGGCGGTATGCTCCTGCAGCCAGCCCGCCCAGTGATCAACCCTCGGGCTGCTTGGCGGTGACGGCGCCGTTACCGGCCGGGCTGCCCGCCCAGGTCCCTTGTACCAGAAATACCCCAGCCAGGATCAGCACGACACCGGCCACCCTGGCCAGGCTGACCGGCTTGCTGGTGACGCCCATCAGGCCGAAATGGTCGACGATCACCGAAGTGAGGATCTGCCCTGCGACCACCAGAACCAGGAACCCCGCCGTACCCAACCGAGGTATCAAGGCCGCAGCGGCCGCCACGTAGATCGCACCCAGTACGCCGCCGACCCACAGCCACCACGGGCCTTGCAAGGCCTTGCCCAGGTCTGGCATCGGCACCCGCAGTACCAGCAGCGCCGCAACGACCACCAGCGAGCTGACCGTCAGAGATGTGAATGCGCCCCACAACCAGTGCCCCAGCGCGCGGCCGACAGCAGCATTGGCTGCGGCCTGAAAAGGCAGCACGGCACCGGCGACCAAGGCCATGAGAGATGGCAGGAAGGCAAGCAGGAGGGTCTTGTTGGACATGGATGCACTCATCGGAAGTTTCTGGATGAGTGCATCATCGATGAATAAACAGGGTGTATGGAAATCGAATCGGTGCACCCTGTTTATTCGTGAGATGGATAGCCCGCCTCGGTACCGCTGGCGACTATCCCTGCGTTCAGCGGGTGGTCTCGACCCTCAGCACTTCGGTGAAGATCGCGTCGACGGTCTGGCCTTCCTTGAGATTCTTCATCCGCGCCTGCAGGTCCGGATTCTCTACCTTCACGACCTGCACCTTGCCTTCGGGTGGCAGCAAGGTCACTTCGTGGGTCTTCAGGTCGATCTTCTTGATTTGCGAAGTGACCTTGACCTGGCGGAACGCCTCGCCACCCGGGTTCGGATTGTTTTCCTTGGCGCGAATGCTGCCTGACTCTTCGGAAGCCTTCGGCGCTCCGCCTACATCGGTATCGAGTACATACGTCAACGCACGGGTCACGTAGATGTCGACCTTGTCACCCACCTTCAGATTTGGCAGCGCCTTGGCTTTTTCCGTCAGCTGGAAGGTCACTGGCTGGTCATCAGGCCCCTTGAGCGTTACCTGGCGGGTGGCCATGTCGATCGCTGTGACTTCGGTCTTGACATGGCTTTCCAGCGCTTGGCTGGCGATCGGTATATCGGCTGCCTGCACGCTGAAACTGGCAGAAGCAACCAAGGTGGCGAGCGCAACGGCACGCGCGAGTGTAGAAAGAGCATTCATAGGCCTTCATCCCTGTGAAGAGCAGAGTCGTGTGCGTGAGAGATTCACGCGCAAACAAGCATAGTCATTGCGCGCTACTCTGCGTTGTCCCATGTCATGGCCCAGAAAGCCTGCTTCAACTATCGCTTCTGACGCGATCCCTGTGGGGGCCGGCTTGCCGGCGATCAGCGATTACGCGTTACCCGCCATACCGTATTGGCCAGGTCATCGGCAATGATCAACGCCCCCCGAGGATCGACAGTCACCCCGACCGGCCGGCCACGCGTCTTGCCATCCTCACCGCGAAAACCTGTAGCGAAGTCGATCGGCTCACCGGCAGGCTTGCCATCGCGAAATGGCACGAAGATCACCTTGTAACCCACTGGGTTCGGTCGGTTCCAGCTGCCGTGCTGGCCTACGAACGCGCCGTCGGCGAACTGCTCGCCCATGGCCGGGATGGAAAAGTCCACGCCCAGCGCAGCCACGTGCGAACCCAGGCTGTAGTCAGGCTTGATCGCGGCAGCCACCTTGTCCGGGTCCTGTGGCTTCACCCGTTCATCCACGTTCTGCCCCCAGTAGCTGTACGGCCAACCATAGAAACCGCCTTCACGTACAGCAGTCAGGTAATCCGGCACCAGGTCCGGACCCAGCTCATCGCGTTCGTTGACCACCGCCCACAATTGCTCGCTGCCCGGTTGCATGGCCAACGCGGTCGGATTGCGCAGCCCTGTGGCGTAAGGCCGGTGTGCCCCGCTCCGGGCGTCCACCTGCCAGACCATGGCCCGGTCCAGTTCGGCTTCCATGCCGCGTTCGGTGATGTTGCTGTTGGAACCGATCCCCACGTACAGGTAGCGACCGTCCGGGCTGATGGTCAGCGCCTTGGTCCAGTGGTGGTTGATCTCGCCAGGCAGGTCGGTGACCTTGGTCGGCGGCCCCCCAGCCTTGGTCTGGCCCTCTTGGTAATCGAAGCGCACCAGCGCATCCTGATTGGCCACGTACAGCGTGCCATCGGCAAACGCCAGGCCATACGGTGCGTTGAGGTTGTCGGCGAACACCGTCTGCAGCTCATAGGTGCCATCGCCGTCGGCGTCGCGCAGCAGGGTCAGGCGGTTGCCGCCCTTGACCTGCGTGTTGCCCTTGGCCTTGATCTGGCTGGCGATCACGTCCTTGGGCTTGAGCTTGGCCGCATTGCCGCCCCGGCCTTCAGCCACGAGGATATCGCCGTTTGGCAGCACCAGGCTCTGGCGAGGGATCTTCAGGTCGGTGGCAATGGCGCTGATACTGAAACCTTCGGGCACCGTCGGTTTCTGTTCTCCCCACTGGACGGGCTGCGCAATTTTCATGCTGGGCAGCAGACCACGCTCCGGGGCCGGCAATTTCGGATCAGCGCCGAGCGCCTGGGTCGACTCGCCGTCACCGCCACAGGCGCTCAACAGCAGCGCCACACTCAATAATGGCAATACGTGCAAGGGCTTCATGCCGCACCTCCCGAACGCAGGTTACTCATGCCCAGGCATGCCGTCACGCAGGCCAGCAGGGTGACGATCAGCGACAGCACCAAACCGGCCGGCATCACTGCCCAGGCGTCCTTGGCGTGCTCGAAGGCATTCACCAGGCCCAGCACCCACGTCACCAGCAGCAACAGGAAATAGAGGGTCGGTCGCCCTGCCTTGCGTTCGGCGCGCACCAGGTTGACCAACGCGAACAGCAGCGCCAGCCCGCAGAACAGCAGGCCGCCCGCGATCAACCAGGCGGCAAAGTTGCTCCACTGGATCTGGTAGCTCTTGAAGTAGGCGATGTCACTCAACAGTGCGCCCAGGAACAACGGCACGGTGCCGGCCAACAGGATCCCATGCAACGGGCCGGGCGTGCAGCGGTAGAGGGAATGCTCGGTAACGGTCACGGCGCCTCCTTATCATTCAGTGACCTTGGCTGATGACCAGGCAGGGCTGCTGGGTCGATCAGGCTTGCGCGAGGTGCGCAATTAAGAGGATCACCTTGACGTCCGGATAGTTCAGCGCTTGGCTTGTTGGAAATATCCTGAAAGACTTCACCGGTCGGAACAGGGGAATGGCAATGAAGGCTCGCACAACTCGACCTTACGCATGGTGGGCTGCACACGGCCTGCTCGCCGTCAGCCTGGCACTGGGCGGTTGTTCGAGCAAAAGCAGCAAACCCCGCACCTACGCCGTGGCGCAGGGCTCCAACTGCTTTGCCAAGGCGGTGCCCACCCTGGGCGAAGGCGGCCTGGCGTGGGGCAACACGCTGAGCATCGCCCGCCAGAAGTCGATGAACAATTGCATCCGTTATGCGGGCCGGTCCGGTGGCACACCCAACACCTGCCAGGTGGTGATGGCCAAGTGCAAGAACTAGTCACCACCCAGGCGCGCGTCGAGCGCGCGTTCCAGCGCCGTCAATTCGACTTCGCCGCCTGACGCCAATCGTGCGCAGCGGTTCGCGCAATCGATCATCGCCCTCACCTCTCTGATGGCCTGACCACCCGGGTACTTGCGCAGCACCAGCTCGACCGTCGTCGAAGAGTGCCAGATACTAAGGTCCGTGGACCAGCGGGCGTCCTTGAATCTCAGCAGGCAAGTGCCCAGGTGGGTATCGATGATCCGCGGCGAATAGACCCACTGCGAATGAAACGCCTCCCAAGGGCTGACCACTACCCGGTAACGCTCATCCGCCGAGCACGAGAGGATTTTCTCAACGTCCACGGGATGGCCATCGGCAGCCACGTAACGGTCGAATGCAGCAACCTGCGCAGCCATGCCATCGAATGCCTGGTAATACTGGACATGTCGCCTGTATCCGGCAAATGCGCTGGAGTGCGCGCCGTCGGCATACAAGGACGCGATGGCGGCGCATTGCACCAGCCAGTAGATCTCATCCGACTGCTCGGTGCCCTTGCTGCTGCCCAGGGTGATGGCTTGGCTCAGCAGTTCGCGGGCCAGTTGGCGACCTGCCTCGCGCAGGGGTTCGTCGGCTGTTGGCGCAGGTGTTTGTGCCACTTGCGCGATGAATGCCGAGTAGCGTTGTTGCAATGGCACGCCAAGCAGGCTCAGCGGAGGGTGGTCAGGTGGCGGCAGGTCGAGCGGTTCGATCACCGGGTTGCGGGGTATCCAGGTCAGGTTCTGCTCGACGCGAGAAGGAACGAAGGTCGAATCGACGGCCCCCTGCTTGCTGAGACTGCGCCCGAAGCAGGCTTTCAGACGGTTGTAGAGATTGATCACCAGGTCGTCCTTGAAGGTGCTTGAGGTCGGCATGCTAACCCGGATCTTGCTTTGCCTGTAACGGCCTGACCGCGACCAGGCGCCACCGATCTCAACGTCTCATGATCACCACTTCCAGGTATTCGCTGGGCACCACGAGCGACGATGAACCAGCCTGATTGTTTTCGTTCAACAAGGCTGTCAGGTCGCTTTCCAGTGCTGCCGCGGCATCCGCCGGCAAAGCCGCGAACGCCTTGTGTACCGGCCCGTACCAGGTGCGGAAGACGTCGATGAAGTGCGCCGCCGAGCGGTAACGGAAGTTGAAGTGCTGACGGCTGACGTCCATGGCACCGATCGCGCCTTCGAACAACGCGCGAAGTTGCTCTTCATCGCCCCAGCGCGACGGTGGCAATGCACCGGCGGGGGGTGGCACATGCCGGCCGAGTGCCTTGAACATCTGCCCGATGAAACCCTGTGGCGTCCAGTTCGCCAGCCCTACCCGGCCACCGGAACGACAGACACGCGCCATTTCCTTCGCGGCCTGGGCCTGGTTGGGCGCGAACATCACGCCAAAGGTCGATACGATGGCATCGAACATACCGTCCTTGAACGGCAGGGCTTCGGCATCGGCCACCTGAAAATCGACGTTCAGATGTTCAGCGCGGGCGCGCTCTTCGCCGCGCTTGAGCAGCTCGGGCACATAGTCCGTTGAAGTGACCTGGCAACCACGTCTGGCCGCAGCCAGGGTGGCGTTGCCGTTGCCCGCCGCGACATCCAGCACCCGCTCGTCCCAACGCAGGTCGCAGGCTTCGGCGAGCCGTTCACCCACCAGTTGCAAGGTAGTGCCGATTACCGCGTAGTCACCGCTGGCCCATGCCGCCTGCTGGCGGGCCTTCAGTGCGTCGGTATCCAAGGGAGTGCTCATGGTCTGCGCCTTCTTGTTCTGTGCGCGGCCGAGGTCCTTCTGGCGGCTGATGCGCCATGCAGTAGTTGATGTGTGTGGCCTGGCAAGGCCGGCAGATAGCTAAGCGCCGGTGCAGGTATTGGGCAAGCGGCAATGCCTGAACGGCAAAACGGATTGGCGATAACGAAACGGATGTTCGGCTATAAAGGGGCGCGAGGCGCCCCTTTACGCGATCGTCAGACCGCCTTGGCCCGGGCGGCATGCAGCTTCTTGTAGCTTTCGATCAGGCGCAGGTGTCGATCCAGCCCTTCGAGCTTCATGCTGGTGGGGGTCAGGCCATGGAAACGCACGCTGCCGTCAACCGAGCCGAGCACCGCATCCATCCGCGGGTTGCCGAACATACGGCGGAAGTTGGCCTCGTAGTCTTCCATCTGCAGTTCGTCGTCGAGCACCACTTCCAGCACGACATTCAGCGCCTGGTAGAACAGGCCGCGCTCGACGGTGTTGTCGTTGAACTGCAAGAATGCCTCGACCAGCTCCTTGGCATCCTCGAAACGCTGCAACGCCAGGCAGATCAGCAATTTAAGCTCAAGGATGGTGAGCTGGCCCCACACCGTGTTGTCGTCGAACTCGACGCCGATCAGCGTGGTGATGGTGGTGTAGTCATCGACCTCGCAGTTGTCCAGGCGCTTGCGTAGCGCACGCAGCGCGCGGTTGTCGAGGCTGTGCAGGTTGAGGATGTCGGCGCGGAAGGCCAGGGCACGGTTGGTGTTGTCCCAGATCAGGTCCTCGACCGGATAGATCTCCGAGTAGCCCGGCACGAGGATGCGGCAGGCGGTGGCGCCAAGGTTGTCGTACACGGCCATGTACACTTCCTTGCCCATGTCCTCGAGGATGCCAAACAGGGTCGCGGCTTCCTGGATGTTGGAATCTTCGCCGTGGCCGGAGAAGTCCCACTCGACGAACTCGAAATCGGCCTTGGCGCTGAAGAAGCGCCACGACACCACACCGCTGGAATCGATGAAGTGCTCGACGAAGTTGTTCGGCTCGGTCAACGCATGGCTTTCGAAGGTCGGCTGCGGCAGGTCGTTCAGGCCCTCGAAGCTG
>Ga0160431_100526_pt1 | contig 15203 bp, 14 predicted proteins | sample HID1971K_E0MG_FD_108212 | JGI IMG/M metagenome (GOLD analysis project Ga0160431, IMG submission 108212) | Enriched millipede-associated microbial communities from UW Madison campus, WI, USA - HID1971K_E0 MG | ecosystem: Host-associated > Arthropoda: Insects > Digestive system > Unclassified ...
ATGCGCAATGAGTCGATTCGTTACCTGATTGTGCCGGGCTGGCAAGGATCGCCAGACAACCATTGGCAAAGTCACTGGCAGCGCAGCCTGCCCAACAGCGCCCGGGTCGAGCAGCACGACTGGCTGACCCCGCAGCGCCAGGACTGGGTGCAAGCGCTGGAGCAGGCAATTGCTGCAGAACGTTCGCCAGTGATTCTCATCGCCCACAGCCTGGGCTGCATCACCGTCGCCCACTGGGCGGCACAGGCCAGCCCCGCCCTGCTGCGGCAAGTGCGCGGTGCGCTGCTGGTCGCGCCGGCGGATGTCGAGCGGCCTACCTGCGCGCCGGCCTTGCGCAACTTCGCGCCGATCCCGATGCAGGCATTGCCGTTCCCCAGTCAGGTGGTCAGCTCCGACAACGACCCGGCCGTCAGCGTGCCGCGTGCACTGCACCTGGCCCAGGCCTGGGGTGCCGAAGCCGGGCTGCTGAGCAATGCCGGGCACATCAACGTCAAGTCCGGGCATGAGCGTTGGGAACAGGGTTTCGCCTACCTGTACCGCCTGCAAAGCCGGGTCGAGCAGCGGGCGCTGCGGCGCGCCTGATCCACCCCTATCGTTCACCTTTGCCTGACGCCCGGCCCACCGAAGCCCGGGGCGGGAGCTGCGCATGACTTTTCAAAACCCGTTTGGCCAGCCCTTGCTGACCTTCCCTGAACTGGACAAGAGCCCACTGAGCATCCGTGCCAAGGCGCTGGTGTTCATCGACCCACGCTCGCAGCAGTTGCGTCTGGACCTGGAACGCCTGGCGCCGCAAGCGCTGCCGGTGTTGATCCGCGGCGAGACCGGCACCGGCAAGGAGTTGCTGGCGCGGCAGATCCACCGTGCCAGCGACCGAGCCGGTTTGTTCGTGTCGGTCAATTGCGCGGCCATCAGCCCCACCTACGCCGATGCCGAGTTGTTCGGCTACAGCGCCGGGACCCTGGGCGCTACTGCCAGCAGCCGCGCTGGCTGGTTCGGCTCGGCCAACGGCGGCACCTTGTACCTGGACGAAATCGCCGATTTGCCACTGGAGATCCAGGGCAAGTTGCTGGCAGCGCTGGAGAACCGTGAGGTCACCCGCGTTGGTGCACAGCAGCCGCAAGCGGTGGATGTGCGACTTGTGGCGGCAACCAGCATCGATCTTGCGCGGGTGGTGCGTGCGGGCCGTTTCAACGAGCGGCTGTACCAGTACCTGCTCGAAGGTGCGCTGGAACTGCCACCCTTGCGGGAAAGGCGCGGCGATGTCCTGCCGCTGGCCGAGTATTTCGTCGGTATCTACAGCGTGCGCCTGCAGCGCTCGCTGCCGCTGATCAGCGACGCCGCGCAACGCCTGCTGGAGGCACATGCCTGGCCGGGCAACACCCGCGAACTGGAGAACGTCATCCACTTCGCGTTGCTGGTCAGTGAAGGAGAGGAAATCCTCCCGGAAGACCTCGACCTGCCGGACACCGCGGGCTAAACGGCGCTCATAAGCGAATGCGGTAATGGCTATTTGTTTTGGGTATAAGCAGCGAATTAAAAGATATTGTTCCGGAATAAAAAATCTCGGTATTGTCCGCCTCACGCCCCCGGTGAACCGGTTGGGCAACCGACTTCAGCCATCCTCGATGGCCCAGAACCAGAACAAGGACCACCATGAAGAAGACCCTGCTGACCACCGCCCTGGCCGCTGCCCTGTCGTTCGCCGGCCTGGCCACCGCCGCCGAGAAACTGGTCGTTGCCGCCACCCCGGTACCCCACGCCGAGATCCTCGAGCTGATCAAGCCGACCTTGGCCAAGGAAGGTGTGGACCTGCAGATCAAGGTCTTCACCGACTACGTGCAACCTAACGTCCAGGTCGACCAGAAACGCCTGGACGCCAACTACTTCCAGACCCTGCCGTACCTGCAGAACTTCAACGAAGGCAAGGGCACTCACCTGGAAACCGTGGTCGGCGTACACGTCGAACCCTTCGGCGGCTACTCGAAGAAGGTCAAGAGCCTGAGCGAGCTGAAAGACGGCGCCACCGTTGCCATCCCTAACGAAGGCAGCAACAGCGGCCGTGCCCTGCTGCTGCTGCAAAAGGCCGGCCTGATCACGCTGAAAGACCCGAAAAACGCCCTGGCCACGCCGAAAGACATCGCCGAGAACCCGAAGAAACTGAAGTTCCGCGAGCTGGAATCGGCCATGCTGCCGCGTGTGCTGGACCAGGTCGACCTGGACATGATCAACACCAACTACGCGCTGGAAGCGGGCTTGAACCCGGCCAAGGACGCGCTGGTGATCGAGGGCAGCGATTCGCCTTACGTGAACTTCCTGGTGGCACGCCCGGACAACAAGGACAGTGAAGCGATCCAGAAGCTGGCCAAGGCGCTGACCAGCCCGGAGGTGAAGGCATTCATCGCCAAGAAGTACAGCGGTGCGGTGTTGCCGGCGTTCTAAGCCTGGCCTTGATGTAGAGAAAAACCGGCGCAATCGCGTCGGTTTTTTTTTGCGCCACCCAAGCAGGGCTCAAGTAAGTTATCTCCCGTTACCTATCATTTTTGCCAGTAGCCGGTTTGCCACCTGATGGCGTTGAATAAAATTCGAGCCATTGGAGGTGCCTATGAACGCATCGAAGCAGGCAGGGCAATTGAATCCTGAATTCAATAAGGGCCAGCCACTAGAAGTCGATATCAGTATTCATCTTGTCCGCTTTACCACCGAGGGCGGTGTGTTGCTGCTGGGTGATGATTCAAGTGGGGACTACCGGCTGATCAAGTATGATGGAACGGGTAAGCTTGATCAGGCGTTCAACTCAGGAAGACCGATAGAACTAGGGCGCATTCTGCCGTCCGTTGAAGTGGATGCTTCAGGGCGTATTTTGCTGGCGAGCCGGCAAGATGAAAAACACATCACAGTCCAGCGCTACAAGCCCGATGGAATATTGGATGCTGACTTTGGCGAAGGTGGATCAACTGCAATTGACCTACCTGTCAACGGGGTCAGTTACCGCCAAGTCTTGGAGTTGTTGCTCGAAAGCAGAGCGCTTTATCTGTCGGGTTATGTGGCCCTGCAGGGTGATATTGATGTACGCGTTGCGATACGTGTTGATGAGTCCGGAAAGCTGGATGTTGGTTTTGCGGAACTAGGGTATAAGTTTTCAAGAAATTTAGTGTCGCCTAAATACGTCGTTGATGAGCCGGGGATTCTGGCGATGGGCACGCGTCGAGACGGTATTCCTGATCCTTATTATCTTCATGTCGAGCGCTATGATGGTGCCGGGGAAGTCGATAGGGACTTCGGCAATTTAGGGGTATGGACCAAGCAATGGGATGAGCCTGGACATGACTGTTTGAAAGATGCAGGGGGCACCTATAAGTTTCTGAAATATGACGCTAGCCGACAAGTTATGGTCATCCTCGGTATCACTTCGGATGGGAAGGATGACCAGACCTTCGGTTCCGCTGGACGCTTGGAGATTCCGGGCCTCCCTGGGGTGTGGAGCTGGGCACGCTCCGTGGGTAATGAGCGTGCTGACTACAGGTTCATTCACGGAAGTGGAATGCGCGAAGATACCCCTGATAAAGGTGTTGTGAAGGTTTGCCGAACACTTCGTGATGGCAGTCCCGATGACAGTTTTGGTACCGAGGGTACAGTGAGCCTGGAATACGAAACCCTGAACGGAAAGCATGGTCTGGCTTGGACGGTCAATGCTGATGGTGATATCGCTGTCTGTGTCAAAGGTTGGCTTTTCTGGTTGCTCGGGCGCTGACTGTATCCACAGTTCCAATACGACGTACAACACCCGTCGACCGCTACACGCTCTGGCTAATAGAGTCAGCATGGAGATTTCGCGCCAGTGTCCTACCATTCATGAGAGGAATCAATGATGGCTACTGAATCAGGTATTTATGCAAGCCGGGGCCGCAATGACCGGGCCAGCTTCGATAGGATTACGTTAAGAAGTAGGTGGCCGCGAGGCGTTATTTATGACCTTGAAAGCACCTCGGATGACGGGTTCTTACTGCTGACAGGGCAACATGATCAATCCATTGCTTTTGTGAGCAAATATGATAGCAATGGGACGTGGGACAGAAACTTCGGTACTGATGGTGTTGTGCAAGCACCTGATAGTCAGAATTGGCGTTTTGAACGCGTGATGTTGAAAGAGGCGGGTAATCGGTTTTTTCTCGTCGAAAGCAAATGGTCGGACGAAGAAGAATCTAACGTGGTTTTAGTCAAGTGCTACTTGGCCGACGGTAGACTCGATGACAGCTTCGGCAATCAAGGTGAATTTCAGGCTTCGACACAAGAAGCAGGTGTTAGCGCTTTGGCTTATGATGAACAGTCAGGTGCGTTGTATGTAATGATGAGGCCATCTTCAACAACAGGCAGTCGCCTTGTGGTCTGGCGAATTGATCAGTCTGGGCATTTTGATCAGGGTTTTGGTGCCGGCGGAGCCGCCCAGGTCGATTTCCCTCAAGCGGCAACGCTGACGTTGGCGGAGGCGTGGGTTCAGGAAGTTTCTGGCGAAAACCGGCTTTTGTTGACGTTAACCGCAAGCGTTGCCGGAAAAGAGCATGTTGGCTTTACGCGTCTGAGCGTGAAAGGTGAGTTGGATAAGACATTTGGTACTGATGGATGGCGAATTCAGCAATCCGACGGCCGTTGGGGCGGCACATTCCTGGACCCGCAGCAATCCTTGAAATACGTGGAAAAAAGCGATGAGGTCGTCAAGGTATACGGTTTGACCCAAGACGGCGAAGGCCCTGAGTTGACCTTCGAGTCTCCTGAAAAGGTTGGGAATGACCGGAGGTGGAACGCTCCGATCTCGCAGTTGGCAGACGGCGGCTATCGAATCATTCACGCATCCATCGATCAGGCAGGAGGAAGCACCAGGCCAGGCTACGTGTATCGAGTCAATGATTCAGGTGATCTGGATGTTGACTTTGGGCAAGAGGGGCGTTTCAAGCTCGAATCAGACTTTGCTTGGACTATCGTGGTCCCGAAAATTGCATTGGCCCGCAATGGCATAGATCTGTTGGTCTGGGTCGGAGACTCGGTGTACGGCATCAAAGGTTGATGAGCCGATTGGCCAAGACCTAACAGGTAGCGGTGCTGCCGGCGTTCTGATACGCCTGGCAAGCTCTCCCTACAAGAACGCCGGCGCACTCGCGTCGGCGTTCTTGTTTTCGGTTTCTGCAGCGGTTCAAGCGTTACGCGGCAGCCAATTCAGCAGGAACGCATTCACCACCTGCGGATTTTCCAGGCTGGAGATATGCCCTGCATCTGGAATGTGCGCCGCCAGGCAGCCAATGATCCGCGACATTTCAGCCGCCTCTTCGGGCGGTCGTGGGATGTCCTGGTCGCCACAGAGGACGATGCTTCGTTCTCGCACCAATTCAGCCAGGCGTGGCAACAGGTCGGGCCTGCTGAAAATCAACCGACCCATCGGGTCCAGGCTCTGGCGAATGGTTTGCGCGCTGCTCGCCTTGAGGTCGGCCCGAAACTGCTTGCGAACCTCAGGTACCGTCTGCCCGCCGGCGTGGAAGAAGATCGGTACGATGATATCGAGCAGGGCATCGCTGAAGCATCCCGCCGCGCTGGCGGCATCCAGCAGCGCGAAGTATTTCATTCGGGTCGCTTCCGGTTCTGCGCCCAGGTAGGTGTCCATCAGTACCAGTCTATCGACCCGCTCCGGGTGGTCGGCGGCCAGTTCGACACCCCACATGCCGCCAACCGAGAGGCCGACCAGGTGGCACCTGGCGATATCCAGCGCGTCCAGCAATGCCAGATGCTGCCGGGCGAGGGCGCTCATGTCGGTGGTGGTGGCGGGTGGTGCATCAGAGTCGCCATGCCCCCAGAGCTCGGGCACGATCACCCGGAAATGCCGTGACAGCGCGTCGATCTGCGGTTGCCACATCGCGGCTGACCAGAGGTAGCTGTGGCCGAGCAGGATGGGGAAGCCTTGGCCCTGGTCGACGTAGCTCATGCGCGCGCCGTCGATTTCAATGAAGTTCTTTTGCATCGCCTTGCCTATATAGTGTTGAGAAGAGGCCTTAAGATGCCGGGACCAGGCGTAACGCGCTCTGCGTCGGGATAATGCCCGTTTGTGCTTTGGAAAATCTTCCGTTGATGTAGTCCTCTGCCTGGTCGGCGTAATGCGCATCGAACGGCACGCCACTCTGGCCCACCGGGTTGCTGGTCAGCGCTTGCCCGGCATCGGCAAAGTCGATCAGCCGACGTGTCGATGGTCCGTAAGTGACCGGCCATGGCGCCGGGCCGATCTTCGCCGAGAGGTTGTTCGGCACCTCATGGGTTCCGGGCGCGGCGAAGGGGCCGACATTGAACAGCAGGTTCAGCGGTTTCTTCACACCCAGTGGATGGTTGTGCGTCAGGGTATGCGCCTTGCCCCACTGCCAGCTGGCCGGGTCGCTGCCGAAGGTATCGCGCAGGTGCTTGAGGCTCTGCTGCCAGGCCTGGCGAACGATGCTGGTGCGGTCGCTGCGCTGGGTCGCACCGCGGGTATTCCACCACGGCGACTCGGCGTCGGCGGCGAGACGCGGCAGGGCGGCATCGATGGCGCGGGTGCTGATCAGCACCGGGAACCAGGTATCGCCCAGTTCGTCATGCAGCGCCGCATAAGCCAGGTCGTAGAGAAACTGGTTGAACAGCGTGGCGCTGGTGGACTCCACCGGATAATCGCCGCGCCAGGCCGCCAGTTGCTCGACCAGCTCCTTCTCTTCATCGCCCTGGGCGACCTTGCGCAGGGTCGCCAGCAACGGCGCCAGGGTGCGCGGGCCAAAGTCGCTGGACGTATCCAGTTGCAGGGCCTGGCTGTTCTGGGTGTCCCATTTCACCTCGGCGTTGGCCAGGTGGCGATCGAGCTGGCGGCCCCGGTCAGGCAGGTTGTAGTAACCCGGGATCGCCACAGCGGCAGGCGGCTGGACGTTGGCCGAGACGATGTAGCCACTGGCCGGGTTTTCCTGCTGCGGATTGACGCTGAACGGATAGAAACCCCGCTTGTCGGCCTGGCCGCTGGCACCGTCGAGGATGAATGCCGGGTTTACCCCGTCCGGGCGGATCGGCAGCTGCGCAGCCGCCCACCAGCCGATATCGCCACGGGCGTTCGCCCAGACGAAGTTGAGCCCCGGCGCTTGGACCTTGGCCGCTGCCTCGCGCATCTTGGCCAGGGAGTCGGCGCGGTTGAGCTGGTAGAAGCCCTCCAGAATCGGGTTCTCGGTTTCCAGGAATGCCCACCACATGGCGATGGGCGTGGTGCCGGCGGTGGCGCCCAGCACCTCGTTGACGATCGGCCCATGGGGCGAGCGGCGCAAGCTGATGATCACCGGCTGCTCGCCCTTGACTGCAATCTGCTGCTCGGTCTTTTCCAGCATTCGCCATTGGCCATCGACCATGACTTGTTCGCTGTCGGCGGGATTGGTTTTTTCCGCGATCAAGTCGACGTCATCGTTCTGGAACATGGTCAGGCTCCAGCCGAAATCGCGGTTGTGCCCGAGCAGTGCGAACGGGTTCAGCGCCTGGAAGTAGCCATAGAGGTTGAAACCCGGTGCCGACAGCTCGGCCTCGTACCACACGGCCGGCACCGCAAAGCTGATGTGCGGGTCGCCGGCCAGCAACGGCTTGCCGCTGAGGGTACGGCTGCCGGAAATGGCCCAGGCATTGCTGCCCTCGAACTGCGGGATGCCGGCCTCGTGCAAGCCGTCGTGGCTGAGGCGGGCCAGCGCTTCCAGGCTCTGCCAGTCGGCCGCCGCCAGCGGGGTGGCCAGTGCGCCATCGGGCTGCCAGCCGAGGTCGAAGATTTTCAGGTACTGCGGGCCGAGCTGGTCGCGAATGTAGGTGAGGGCAGGCTCGGTGCGAAACGCGGCGGCAAAGCTGTAGGCCAGGTAGCCGGCGATGCTCAGGGTGTCTTCGGCGGTAAAGGGCCTGGGCGTGATGCCAAGCAGGTCGAATTCCATGGGCTTGGGGTGGCCGGCCTGCCAGGCATTGACGCCATCGAGGTAGGCTTGCAGCGCCCGCCAGGCGGGCGCCTGGTGATCCTGGCGCTGCGCCATCAGCGCAGCCTGCTCGCGGATGCGCAGGCTCCTGAACAGCTTGTCGGTAGGCACCAGCTTGTCGCCGAGCACTTCGGCCAGCTCGCCACGGGACAGGCGGCGCATGATCTCCATCTGGAACAATCGGTCCTGGGCATGCACATAGCCCAGGGCGCGGTACAGGTCCTGTTCGTTCTGCGCCTGCAGATGCGGTACGCCCCTGTCGTCGTAGCGCACGCTGACCGGCGCCTGCAGCCCGGCGACAGCCAGCTCGCCCTGACGCTGCGGCAGCTTGCCTTGCACGTACCAGTAACCGGCACCGGCGGCCACGGCCACCACCACGGTCAACAGGGTGAGGCTGCGTTTCATCGAAACTCCTTGTGCGTTCGGGCGAAAACTGTGGTCCGATTATCGACGGATTCCGGACAGAGCATAGCCCCCCGACAGGAGATTCCATGTCCCTCAGCGAAAAGCAGAAAATGCTCAGTGGCCAGCTCTACCACGCTGGCTGCCCCGAGTTGCAGGCCGAGCAGATCGCCAACAAGCACTGGATGCACCGCTACAACAACAGCGTCGAGTTGCTCAACGACGCCCGCAACGGCCTGCTCGCCGAGCACTTCGGCCATGTCGGCGAAGGTACGGTGATCCGCCCGCCGTTCTTCTGCGACTACGGCTACAACATCCGCGTCGGTCGCAACACCTTCATGAACTTCAACTGCGTGATTCTCGACGTGCTGCCCGTGTACATCGGCGACGACTGCCAGATCGGCCCGGCCGTGCAGATCTACACCGCCGACCATCCGCTGGACCCCGAACTGCGTCGCACCGGCCTGGAAAGCGGGCGGCCGGTACGCATCGGCAACAACGTGTGGATCGGCGGCGGCGCGATCGTCCTGCCCGGCGTGAGCATTGGCGACAACGCCGTTGTCGGTGCCGGCAGCGTGGTGACCCGGGATGTGCCCGCTGGTGCGCTGGTGGTGGGCAATCCTGCGCGCGTGCGTCAGCCGGCCCAGGGGCAGTAGCAGCCCACCGCCAGCGTGTTGGACGCGGTCACTTGGCGACCGTCGAGCAAGGCCTTGAGGATCGGCTCGATGAAGCTGTTGCTGGCATTGCACACAGCGCCCTCGCTGTAGGGGCCGAAGTAGGCGAGGTGGCCCTGGCGGTCCCAGATCGCTACTGCAGGCGAGGCAGGCAGGTGCTCGCTGCCGTGCAGCTGGGCGATAGGTTGCAGGCTGCCGAGGTTGGCGGGCAGCTGGCCGTGGCTGCCGGGCTTTTGCACGATGTGGAAGGTCACGCCCTGGCCTGCGAACTGGCTGATCAGGTCGCCCAGGTGTTGCTGGTTGCCGACGTTGCACGGGCAGGCCGGGTCCCAGAAATGCACCACGCGGATCGGGCCGGGACCTGCCAACTCGGTGGGCAGGCGCAACTGGCTGCCGTCGAAGAAGGTGGTCTGGTTGTCGAAGGGGCGCAGGTAGCGGGACTGGAAGCTGGAGTACGCCTGCCAGAGGATCGCGGCGCCAAGGAGCAGTGCGAGCGTGGTCAGGATGGGCTTGATGAGGCGGGTGTGCATGGTTTGCGCTTGGGCCTTGTGGTGGAGTCACCGGCCCCAAGCTTGCCATGATGCTGGCGAGAGCTGAATATCCCAGATCAATACTCGCTCAGCTGTGGATGTACCCGATGCCTGCTGCCTTTTCCCCCGACCGCCTGCGCCCGAGCCTCGCGCCCCTTGGCGCACGCCAGCCTTTGTCCGCGCAAGCGCAGGACTATCAGCGCTTTTATGGACTGAACATGCCGGGGCAAAGCTGGCTGGGGGGGTTCCAGGCGGCGGGTTTCGAGCTGGTCGGGCAGGTCTGGTTGCCGCAGCAGCCGGTCGCCACGCTGTTTCTGCTGCACGGCTACTACGACCACATGGGCCTTTATCGCCATGTGATCGAATGGGCGCTGAAGCTTGGCTATGCGGTCATCAGCTGCGACCTGCCGGGCCACGGCCTGTCCAGCGGCGAGCGTGCCAGCATCAGCGATTTCGAGCTTTACCAGCAGGTGCTCGATGCCCTGTTCGAGCAGGCGCTGCAACTGGGCCTGCCGCGCCGGTGGCATCTGTGCGGGCAGAGCACGGGCGGCGCCATCGCTGTCGACCATGTGTTGCACAAGGGCGCACAGAGCCCCATCGACGGCCAGGTGATCCTGCTGGCGCCGCTGGTACGGCCCCGCGCCTGGCGGTGGTCGAAGTTCAGCTATCGGGTGCTGCGCCATTTCGTCAACGGCATCGAGCGGCGCTTCAGCGAGAACAGCAACGACCCGACCTTCCTGCCATTTCTCGAAGCCGACCCCCTGCAACCCCGGCGTCTGCCGACAGCCTGGGTCGGCGCGTTGATGGCGTGGGTCAAGCGTATCGAGGCGGCGCCGCGCAGCTCGCGGCAACCGTTGATCGTGCAAGGGGAGGCCGATGGCACGGTGGACTGGCCCTACAACCTGCGGGTGCTGAAGGCCAAGTTCGATGAGCCGCAGATCCTGCTGCTGCCCGAAGCCCGCCATCACCTGGCCAATGAGCTGCCAGGTATTCGCCAGCGCTATTTCGACTTCATCGACCAGCGCCTGGGCTGATCACTTCAGGTCCGCACCGGTCTTGCCGACCGCCAGGCCCGCGCGCACAGCGGCCACGGCTGCCTGGTAGTAAGCCTTGCCCTGCGGTGATTCGGCGAAGGTGGCGAATTCTTCGAGTTCGGCGTCGGACAGGTCGCGATAGACATACAGCAAGGTGTTGTCGAGGTCTTCGCCAATCTGGTTCATCAGGCGCTGGCGTTGGCCGTCGAGCATGCTCTGGGCCTGGCTTGCGCCGAACAGCCCGGGGATCATCGAACTCAGGCTGTCGGCGGCCACCCCGGCGATCGCCAGGCTGACTTCTGCACCGGCCTCGCGAGCGGGCAAGGCCTGGGCCAGATGGCCGATGATCAGGGTGCGGTTGTCGCTGGCCTGGATCTTTGGCAGGCCCTTGGCGTTCTTGGCCAATTGGTCCTTGCGCGTGGCAAGCAGTTCGGCGGCGACGATCTTGCGCCCCAGCGGCGACTGGAAGAAGGCCAATGCCGGCGCGGGGTCGGGCAGGGCGGCGCGCAGCTGCGCCTGGGCCCGCCGGTCCATGGCCTGGGCCTGGAAGCGCTGGTTGCTGTTGTTGACCAGTGCCTGGTAGACCGCGGGCGGCAGGCTGTTCTGGTAGCGCTGCTGGGCGGCGCTCAAGGCATCGTTGAAGTGGGCGCGCTGGTCGGGCCAGCCGGCGGCCTTGTACAGTTGATCGAGGCTATCTGCCCAGACAGGCATGGTGCAGATCAGCAGCAAAAAAAGGGAAAACAGACGGCGCATTCAGGACTCCTGTCGTCAGGCGGCTATTGTCCTTGGCTCGGCGCCATTTTGTCGAGCTGTCCGCGTGGTTCTCAGCCAAGTGGCGCTGTGCGCTGGCATGGCGAATGGATATGATGCGCGCCATGCACAACTCCCCCGAAAACCCGATGTTTATGGCCGTCGTCGACGATCTGGCCACCCGTGGCTGGTCCCAGCAGGCGCTGTTTTTGCCTGCCGACCTGGTGCGTGCGCTGGCAGCCGAATGTCGGCGCCGGGATGCCGAAGGCGAACTCAACCCGGCCGGGGTTGGGCGCGGTGTCAGCCAGGAGGTGCGCGAGACCATCCGCGGTGATCAGATCCAGTGGATCGACCCCGGTCAGGCCGAAGCCTGCGACCAGTACCTGGAGGTCATGGACCAGCTGCGCCTGGCCATCAACCAGGGCTTGTTCCTCGGCCTTGAAGACTTCGAATGCCACTTCGCCCTGTATCCGCCGGGCGCTTTCTACCGCAGGCACCTCGACCGCTTTCGCGACGATGACCGGCGCATGGTTTCGGCGGTGCTCTACCTCAATGAAGACTGGCAGGCGCAGGACGGCGGCCAGTTGCGCATGTTCCTGGCGGACGGCGGGGAGCACGATGTGCAGCCCGAGGCCGGCAGCCTGGTGGTATTCCTTTCCGGCGAGGTACCCCATGAAGTGTTGCCGGCGGGGCGTGAGCGGTTGTCATTGACCGGCTGGTTCAGGCGCCGCGGCAATGACCCGTTCTGAGCTGCCCAAGGTGCTGGTCAGCGCTTGTCTGCTGGGGCAGCCAGTGCGCTACGACGGGCGGGCCAGTGGATATCCTGATCTTTTGCAGCGTTGGCAGGCCGAGGGGCGCGTGGTGGCGTTGTGCCCGGAAGTGGCTGGCGGCCTGCCGACGCCACGTCCACCCGCCGAGATCCCGGGTGGTCAGGGCGCTGACGTGCTCGATGGCGACGCTCAGGTGCTGACGGTGGCGGGCGAAGATGTCAGTGCGGCCTTTCTGGCCGGGGCGCAGCAGGCCCTGGCACTGGTGCGCCGGCATGGCATCCGGGTGGCGGTGCTCAAGGCGGGCAGCCCTTCGTGTGGCAACCGGTTGGTCTACGATGGCACGTTCACCGGGGTGAAGGTCGCGGGAGAGGGGGTGACCGTGGCGTTGCTGCGACGCGAAGGCGTGCGGGTGTTCAGTGAGCTGGAGCTGGAACAGGCGCAGCGGGCGTTGGCTGAGGTTTGATGTTGACCGTACCGGCCCTATCGCCGGCAAGCCGGCTCCCACAGAAGGTTGGTGGTGGACCTTGTGGGAGCCGGCTTGCCGGCGATAGGGCCAGCACTGGCAAAAAAGCCTTACTGCCCTGTAGCCGTTTCCTGCACGCCCTTGAACCACTTCTGCTCAAGCTCCGAAGTGTACCCCTTGTCCTTGAGCCGCTGCAGGGCGTTGTTCAATGCGCTCTTGAACGCCGGGTTGTCCTTCTGGAACGGAATCACGAACTTCTTCTCGCCGAACGGCTGGCTGACATCGAACGGGCCTTGCGCCTCGGCTGAACCGCCTGCAGCACTAAAGGCCACATCGTATTTGCCACCTTCGACGCCCGGCAGCAATTCTGCCGCCTGCGCCTCGATGAATTCGGCGCGCAGGTCGAGTTCCTTGGCCAGCGCCTGGCCGAACTCGATCTCGAAACCGGTCAGGTGGTCATTTTCCTTGAACGCGTAGGGCGGGCTATCGGCCTGCACGGCAATTCGCAGTTCGCCCCGGTCGGCGATTTCGTCTATCAGCTCGGCTTGAGCCAATGGCGTGATCAGTACTGCCAGCAGTACGCCTATGGTCGAACGCATCTAATGCCCCTTTTCTTTTTGGCAGTTTAATAACTAACGCCGCAACTTTGTTCCCTCGTCGCGGTCGAGCGCAGCCTATGACCTTGAAGCCTTGGCGAGGTTTAACCGTAACTGAAATTTTTCTGTTTGTGGGCTATGTTGAAACACCGCCGTGGTGGGTTATCCACACCGCGGTCTTCAAGTGAATCACAGGAGAAGTGAATGAACAGGCTATTTTCGCGTGCTGCCTTAGCCGGATTGCTGATGGGAGCTGCAGTCGTGGCCAGCGCCGCAGATGCAAACACTGCACTGAAGAGCGAGGAGCCACCCGAGGATGCCAAGGTCTTCATCGTGTCCCCCGCCGATGGCGCCACGGTCGACAAGACCTTCACCGTCAAGTTCGGCATCGAGGGCATGGCCCTCAAGCCTGCGGGTGACCAGACCCCGCACACCGGCCATCATCACCTGCTGGTTGATGTCGACAACGAACCTGTTGCCGATCAGCCGCTGCCAGCGGGCCCACAAGTACTGCACTTCGGCAAGGCGCAGACCGAAGCCACCCTCACCCTGACACCCGGCAAGCACACCCTGCAACTGGTACTGGGCGACAAGTTCCATGTGCCGTTCAAGCCAGCCGTCGAATCGAAGAAGATCACCGTCGAGGTGAAATGACCTCTGCCGGCAGGCAAAAAAAGGGAGGCCACCAGGGCCTCCCTTTTTCATCCGGCGATCACACTCAGAACAGTACGCGCGAGCGGATGGTGCCCTTGACCTGTTGCAGCTTCTCTTGCGCCAGGTCCGAGTACTCGGCGTCGACGTCGATTACCACGTAACCGACTTTCTCGTTGGTCTGCAGGAACTGACCGGAGATGTTGATACCGTTCTCGGCGAAGACCTTGTTGATCTCGCTGAGCACGCCCGGGATGTTTTCGTGGATGTGCAGCAGGCGGTGCTTGCCTGGGTGCGCTGGCAGGGCCACTTCCGGGAAGTTGACCGACGACACGGAAGTACCGTTGTCGCTGTACTTGACCAGTTTCTCGGCCACTTCCAGGCCGATGTTGGCCTGGGCTTCGGCGGTGGAACCACCGATGTGCGGGGTCAGGATCACGTTGTCCAGGCCACGCAGCGGGCTTTCGAACTCTTCGTCGTTGGAGCGCGGCTCGACCGGGAACACGTCGATGGCGGCGCCGATCAGGTGCTTGTCCTTGATCGCGGCGGCCAGGTGGTCCAGCTCGACCACGGTGCCACGGGCGGCGTTGATCAGGATCGAGCCCTTCTTCATCGCACGGATTTCCTTCTCGCCGATCATCCACTGGGTGGATGGCAGCTCAGGCACGTGCAGCGAGACGATGTCGGACAGGCCAAGCAGTTCGTGCAGGCTGGTGACCTGGACGGCGTTGCCCAGCGGCAGTTTGGTCAGCGGGTCGAAGAAGTAGACCTGCATGCCCAGGCTCTCGGCCAGCACCGACAGCTGGGTACCGATCGAGCCGTAGCCGACGATGCCCAGTTTCTTGCCGCGGATCTCGAAGGAGTTGGCCGCGCTCTTGATCCAGCCACCACGGTGGCAGGAAGCGTTCTTCTCGGGGATGCCGCGCAGCAGCAGGATGGCTTCTGCCAGCACCAGTTCGGCGACCGAACGGGTGTTGGAGTAAGGCGCGTTGAACACCGCGATACCGCGCTCGCGGGCCGCTGCCAGGTCGACCTGGTTGGTGCCGATGCAGAAGCAGCCAACGGCGACCAGTTTCTTGGCGCAGTCGAAGATTTCTTCGGTCAGTTGGGTGCGCGAGCGGATGCCGATGAAGTGGGCATCGGCGATCTTTTCCTTCAGCTCGGCTTCTGGCAACGAACCAGTGAGGTACTCGATGTTGGTGTAGCCGGCAGTCTTGAGGGTATCGACCGCGTTCTGGTGCACACCTTCAAGAAGAAGGAACCTGATCTTGCTCTTGTCGAGAGAAGTCTTGCTCATCTGCGTAAACCTGTATCCCGGAGAAAAAATGGCGAGGGG
>Ga0160431_100528_pt1 | contig 15110 bp, 12 predicted proteins | sample HID1971K_E0MG_FD_108212 | JGI IMG/M metagenome (GOLD analysis project Ga0160431, IMG submission 108212) | Enriched millipede-associated microbial communities from UW Madison campus, WI, USA - HID1971K_E0 MG | ecosystem: Host-associated > Arthropoda: Insects > Digestive system > Unclassified ...
CGCCGGGGAGCATGACCACGAAGGTGCAGTCGCGATGGGCATTGATGTACGGGGAGGCATGACGCAGCCAGTTGACGTAATCGGGCATGACAGGGCCTGTGGATAAAGTGGACGGAGAACGGTAGATGACACAGCGTTCAGGATCATCGTCGGAACAGGCTTGCGGTCACGCGCGGTCTCCTCTAGGCAACAACGAATCAGCAGGGTGGACGTTTAATGAAGGCAATAGTGCCGGATCAGGTCACGCAATAGACGCACGGTAGGCTCGATTCGTGACATTTCCAGGTATTCGCCGGGCTGGTGGGCACAGGCGATATCACCGGGCCCGAGCACGATGGTCTGGCAACCCAGCTGCTGAAGATAAGGCGCCTCGGTGCCGAACGCCACCGCTTCGGCGCGATGCCCGGTCAGGCGTTCGGCCACCTGCACCAGCTCGGCGTCGGCGGCCTGCTCGAACGGCGGCACCGCCGGGAACAACGGCGCGTAGTCGATACGCACCTCGTGGCGTTCGGCCACAGGCTTCAGCTTGGCCCGAATGGCCGCGCGCAGCTGCTCCACGTCCATGCCCGGCAGCGGGCGCAGGTCGAACTCCAGGGCGCATTGGCCGCAAATGCGGTTGGGATTGTCACCGCCGTGAATGCAGCCGAAGTTCATGGTTGGCGTGGGCACGCTGAATTGCGGGTTGCGGTAGGTATCCTGCCACTGCCGGCGCAGGCCCATCAGCTCGCCCATCACCGCATGCATGGCCTCCAGGGCGCTGTGGCCCAGGCTTGGGTCCGACGAATGGCCACTGCGCCCGAGGATGTCGATGCGATCCATCAGAATGCCCTTGTGCATGCGGATCGGCTTCAAGCCGGTGGGCTCGCCGATCACCGCCGCACGGCCCAGCGGCTGCCCGGCTTCGGCCAGGGCGCGGGCGCCGGACATCGAGCTTTCTTCATCGCAGGTGGCGAGGATGAGCAGGGGCTGCTTGAAGTCATGCTCGAGCAAGGGGATCACGGCCTCGATGATCAAGGCGAAGAACCCCTTCATGTCACAGCTGCCAAGGCCCACCCAGCGGCCGTCGACCTCGCTCAACTTGAGCGGGTCAGTGGCCCACAGCTGTTCGTCGTAGGGCACCGTGTCGCTATGCCCGGCCAGCACCAGGCCACCGGGACCGGTGCCGCGGCTGGCCAGCAGGTTGAACTTGCCTGGGCTGACCTGCTGGATGTCGCAACTGAAACCCAGGTCGCCCAACCAGCCCGCCAAGAGGTCGATGACCTGGCGGTTGGACTGGTCCAGCGCAGGCTGGGTGCAACTGACCGAGGGCGCGGCGATCAACGCGGCAAACTGGTCTTTGAGCGTGGGCAACGGCATGCGCGTACTCCTCGGAAGCGTTGCCCATCATAGGGCCATCCGCCGTAAGGAATAAACCGTTGCCAGCCCAGTCCTGTAGACTGCACGGCTATCACGCCCTCCCTTCGAGCCTGCGATGCACAAAGAAACCGAACTCAAGCTCCGCGCCAGCCGCGATACCCTCGCCGCCCTGCGCGAGCACCCTCTGCTGAAAAAGCGCAACAAGTCCGGCTGGCAGACCCGCGAACTGCTCAACCAGTACTTCGACACCCCCGAGCGTGACCTTGCCGCCGCCCGTGTCGCCCTGCGCCTGCGCCGCGATGGCGAGGAAGTCATCCAGACCCTGAAGTGCCGTGGCCAGAGCGTCGCCGGCTTGTCCGAGCGCAACGAGTACGAGTGGCACCTGGACAAGGTCAAGCTCGACCTGAAAAAGCTCGACGCCACCTGCTGGCCCGAGCAACTGGCCGAACTGGACAAGAAAACCATCAAGCCGCTGTTCACCACCGACTTCACCCGCGAATACGCGGAAATTGCCTGGGGCCGTGGCAAGAGCAAGGTTGTGATCGAGGCCGCACTGGACCAGGGCTTCGTGATTGCCGGCAAGCGCAAGGAAGAAATCTGCGAGCTGGAGCTGGAGCTGCGCGAAGGCGAACCTGAAGCCCTGCTGGAGCTGGCCGCCGAACTGGCCGCCAGCCTGCCACTGATGCCGTGCGACATCAGCAAGGCCGAGCGCGGCTATCGCCTGATGGAACCGGACAGCTACGAGCTGAGCCTGCCTCACACCGAGCTGGAAGCCGAAATGGCGCTGGACGATGCCTTCACTGCCCTCGCCTGGCAGCTGCTGGGCAGCAGCCAGCGCCTGGCCGAGCAGTACCGCCACAATGGCCACTGGCGCCTGCTGCAGGACTGGGTGCAGTGCCTGGCCGAGCTGCGCGCAGTGGTCGGCAGCCTGGGCCAGGCCGCGCCGCGTGCCACCACCCGCGAACTGCGCGCCAGCCTCGACGCGCTGCTGGAAGACTGGCGCCCGCTGGTGCAAGCCGGCAATGATGACGAAGACATCCGTCGCGCTGCCCCCGAGCAGTTCAGCGATGAGCTCGAGGATGTGCGTTGGGGTCAGTTCTCCCTGGAAACCTCGCGCTGGTTGCTGGCTCGCAGCTGGACCGTCGAGCGCAAGGGCCGCGGCGAGCGCCAGGGCAAGGCACAACTGGCCAGTTGGCTGGCCCATTTGCTGGGCGAGGAAGGCCGGGCGCTCAAGCTGCCGCTGTATACCCAGCGTCCGGAAGACCTGGCCGAGCAGTTGCCGCGTATCGAACAGTTGCTGGTCTGGTTGCGTCATGCACGTCAGGTGCTTGAAGCGCCGCAGATGGACCGCCTGTATGGCGACCTGAAGAAGCTCCACGAGCTGGCGGAGCAACCGCTGTCCGAGGAGCCTGACGCGCTGCTGGAAGCCCGTATCGAACAGGCTCGTGCGATCGACCAGAGCCGTGGCTGGAAGCATCTGCTCAAGGCTTGATAACCGCTGTGCCCGCATCGCCGGCAAGCCGGCTCCCTCAGGAACCCCACAGCCCTGTAGGAGCCGGCTTGCCGGCGATGGGTTCACCGCTTCAATGGCAGGCTGGTGGTGGACTTGATCTCCGACAGCGCCACGATCGAGTTGACCTCCTGAATACCCGGCACGTTCGACAGCTTTTCGAAGAAGAACCGCTCATAGGCTTCGATGTCCGACGTGACGATGCGTAGCAGAAAATCCACCGACCCCATCAGCACATAACATTCCAGCACTTCCTCAAAACCGCGGATTGCCTCGGTAAATTCGGTGAAGTTGGTGCGCCCGTGTGCGTTGAGCTTCACCTCGGCAAAAATCTGCGTGTTCAGGCCCACCTTCTTGCGATCGAGCAAAGTGACCTGCCCCCGAATCACCCCCTCTTCCTTCAGCCGTTGAATGCGGCGCCAGCAAGGCGATTGCGACAGCCCCACACGCTCGGCGATTTGAGCGCTGGACAGCGACGCGTCCGCTTGCAGCAGTTCGAGGATGCGGCGGTCGTAGGCATCCAGATCGCTTTGCATGACTAATTCCTGAATTAATGAGTTTTCGAATAGATCTATTCGCCACCAGGCGATATTCGTTGAATCATAGCGAAAAAAAACCGACTACAACCTGCAAGAATTTCTCCCACCTTTGCGGAGACCAGCATGAACGCCCTCGAACGCCCCCAACCCCGTACCGATGCCTGGGCCGCCAACGCCAGCCATGCCAACGTGCACTATTGCCTGCAGGCGGAAGCCGAACCGGACAGCCTGTGCCGCGTGCTCAACCTGTTCGCCCTGCAGTTCCTGACCCCACATAGCGTGAACGTCAGCCAGCAGGATGATCTGCTCGACATCGAAATTGGCATCGGCGGGCTCAGCTGGCATCGTGCCGAGGTCATTGCACAGAAACTGCGCAACCTGGTGTGTGTGGGAAGTGTCAGCCTGGAGCGTCAGGTGCGAGTGGAGTTGGCGGTGGTCTGATCCGCTGCCGCAAGACTTCGAAACCCTTTACCCCCCCAGGAATCACGCCCGCCGGCTAGCCTTGCCCAGGAACTCATCACCTGGCACGGATGCCGCCATGCACACCACGGACGATCGCTCCCTAGACTTGTCGTTACTGCTGGACGCCCTGCAGCGCGACCAGCACCTGGCCGTCCACGATGCCCACCGGGTACTGGAATTCGCCACCGCACACCCTGGCTGCCACCCGCTGGAAACCATCGCCGCACTCAACCTCGAAGACCGCCGCACACCCGGCCAACGGCTGCACCTGGACAGCCTGTGTCAATGGCTCGCCCGCAAAGTCGGCCAACCTTACCTGCGCATCGACCCTCTGCAGCTCGACCTGGTGCAGGTCAACGGGCTGATATCCCCTGCCTTCGCGCGGCGCCACGGCATCTTCATCGTTGCCAGCGATACCCACGGCATCACCGTCGCCAGCGCACAGCCCTACCAGGAGCATTGGCAAGCCGACCTGGGCCGTAGCCTGGGCAAGCCGATCCTGCGTGTGCTGGCCAGCCCGCTGCAGATCCGCCAGATGGGCCAGTCGATGCTCCGGCTGGCTCACTCGGTACAAGGCGCACAGCGTCAGCAGCCGGCAAGCTTCGGCGAGCTGGAACAGCTGCTGGACGTGGGCAAGCGCCAGACAGAGCCCGGCGCCGATGATGCGCCTATCGTGCACATCGTCGATTGGCTGCTGCAGTACGCCATCGAGCAACGCGCCAGCGACATTCACCTTGAACCGCGCCGCGATCAAGGACGGCTGCGCTACCGGATAGACGGCCTGCTGCATACCGTCTATGCGTTTCCGGCGAATGTGATGCTGGCGGTGGTCAGCCGGCTGAAGCACCTCGGGCGCATGGATGTGGCGGAAAAACGCCGACCACAAGATGGCCGGGTGAAGAGCCGGCTGTCAGCCGGGGGCGAAGTGGAAATGCGCTTGTCGACCCTGCCGACGCCGTTCGGCGAAAAGCTGGTGCTGCGCCTGTTCGACCCGCTGCAGTTGCAGAAAGACTTCGACCGCCTCGGCCTGGAAGGTGAACAGCTGGCTCAGTGGCGATCACTGCTGCAGCGGCGCCAGGGCATCCTGCTGGTCACAGGCCCCACGGGGTCCGGCAAAACCAGCACGCTTTACGCGAGCCTCAAGCTGTTGGCCACACCGGAGGTCAACCTGTGCACCATCGAAGACCCGATCGAGCGCCTGGAGCCGACCTTCAACCAGCTGCAGGTGCAACCGGCGCTGGACCTGGGCTTTGCCAATGGCGTGCGCGCCATGCTGCGTCAGGACCCGGACATCATCATGATCGGCGAGATCCGCGACCGCGAGACGGCGCTGGTGGCCGTGCAGGCTGCGCTCACCGGGCACCTTGTGCTCTCGACCCTGCACACCAATGACAGTTGTAGCGCCATCACCCGCCTGCTGGAGCTAGGCGTGGCCGATTACCTGATCAGGGCCACCCTCGGCGGGGTGATGGCCCAGCGCCTGGTACGCTTGATCTGCCATGAATGCCAGGGGCGTTCATCGAGCCCTTCTTGCCAGGTTTGCCGGGGTACCGGCTTTCATGGCCGCACAGGCGTGTTCGAATTACTGATACCCAGCGAAAGCCTGCGCGCACGGATCAGTGTCGACACTGATCTGGCCAAACTGCAACGGCAAGCTCTAGCTGAAGGGTTGCAGGATTTGCGCAGCTGTGGAGAGGCCAAAGTGGCCCGTGGGCTGACCCGCTCCGATGAGGTGCTGCGGGTCTGCTCATGAGCAAAAAACCCTTGTATTCAAGGAACTTGCGACCATTTGGCCAGATCAAAGCGGGCATCTCCAACCCTCACCCTTCGAGGTGTTTCATCATGCGTCTCAAAACCGCCATCGCAGCTGCTGCCCTGCTTTCGCTGCCTGTGGGCTCCGCCATGGCCGATACCTTCTGGCGTAATGTAATGACTTCCGGTGCAACCACGGCATCGAGCTACATCACTTCGCACGACAAAAAGCTGGTACTCGCGGCGCAGGATGACGCGGGCAGTTTCGTCGCCAGCGAGGGCGCTATTCGTGGGCCGTTCCTTGAGCAGGCGCTGCGTCAGGTACGCACCGAGAACCCAGGGGTGCAGGCTTCGGACATGGAACTGGCCAATGCCATTCTGGCCAGGAATGCGGTAGCCGAGTAAGCGCTGCGGGGGCTTCGCCCCCGATCGCCGGCAAGCCGGCTCCTACATGCAGTGAGAGCCTGTGGGAGCCGGCTTGCCGGCGATGATGCCCACACCGATCTCAGCGATAAGCCTCCACCGGCACGCAAGCACAGAACAGATTCCTGTCCCCATACACATTGTCCACCCGGTTCACCGCCGGCCAGTATTTGTGCTGGCGCACGTGAGCACTGGGTGCCACCGCCTGCTCAAGGCTGTACGGCCGGTTCCACGGCGCCAGCACATCGGCCAGCGTATGCGGTGCGTGCTTGAGTGGGTTGTCTTCCGACGGCCAAGTACCGTCCTGCACCTGGTCGATCTCCGCACGGATCGCCAGCATCGCTTCGATGAAGCGGTCCAGTTCGGCTTTCGATTCGCTTTCGGTCGGCTCGACCATCAGTGTCCCCGGTACCGGGAACGACATGGTCGGGGCATGGAAGCCATAGTCCATCAGGCGCTTGGCGACATCCTCTTCAGTGATCCCGGTCTGGGCCTTCAGCGGCCTGAGATCGAGAATGCACTCATGGGCCACACGCTGATTGCGCCCGCGGTACAGCACCGGGAACCCCCCGCCCAGTTGGCTGGCCAGGTAGTTGGCCGACAGAATGGCCACCTCGCTGGCGTCGGCCAGTTGCGGGCCCATCATGGCGATGTACATCCAGCTGATTGGCAGGATGCTCGCGCTGCCCCAAGGGGCGGCACTGACTGCGCTGTTGTTCGGGTCCAGGCCCGGTACCGGCACCACCGGGTGGCTGGCAACGAAGGGCTTGAGGTGGGCGCCAATACCGATCGGCCCCATGCCGGGCCCGCCGCCACCGTGCGGGATACAGAAGGTCTTGTGCAGGTTCATGTGCGAGACGTCGGCGCCGATGTCCGCTGGCCGCGCCAGGCCGACCTGCGCGTTGAGGTTGGCACCGTCCATGTACACCTGGCCGCCCTGTTGATGGACGACCTCGCATATCTCGCGAATGCCCTCTTCATACACGCCATGGGTCGAGGGATAGGTGACCATCAGGCAGGACAACCTGTCCCCTGCCGCGTGCGCCTTGGCCTTGAGGTCCGCTAAGTCGACGTTGCCCTCGTCATCACAATCAACGATCACCACCTCCATGCCGGCCATTTGCGCCGAAGCCGGGTTGGTGCCGTGGGCCGATGACGGGATCAGGCAGAGGGTGCGCTGGGGTTGGTGGCGGCTGCGGTGGTAGCGCGTGATCGCCATCAGCCCGGCGTATTCACCTTGCGCGCCGGAGTTGGGCTGCATGCAGATGGCGTCGAAGCCGGTAATGGCGCACAACCAGTTTTCCAGCTCATCGATCATCGCCTTGTAGCCCGCGGCCTGGGCAGCAGGCGCGAAGGGGTGTAGCTGGGCGAAACCGGGCCAGGTGATGGGGATCATCTCACTGGTGGCATTGAGCTTCATGGTGCAGGAACCCAGCGGAATCATCGACTGGTTCAGCGCCAGGTCCTTGTTCTCCAGCTGTTTGAGGTAGCGCAGCATCTCGGTTTCGCTGTGGTGCAGGTTGAACACCGGGTGAGCGAGAAAAGGCGTGCGTCGTACCAGGGCGGCAGGAATGCCTTCGGGCAGCGCTTGCTGGTCGAGGGTGGCGATGTCCAGGCCATGGTTCACGCCGAGGAAGATGTCGAAAAGCCGCAATACGGTCTCTTCGCTGCAGGTTTCGTCCAGGCTTACCCCCAGGTGCCCGCGACCGAGGATGCGCAGGTTGATGCGCGCCGCTTCGGCGCTTTCGATGATCGCCGCCTGGGCGCCGCCGACGTCCACCGTCAGGGTATCGAAGAAGTGCTGGTTGAGGCGCTTGAGGCCCTTGGCCTCAAGGCCGGCCGCCAGCACGAAGGTGAGCCGGTGCACGCGCTGGGCGATGCGCTGCAAGCCTTCAGGGCCGTGGTAGACCGCATAGAAACCGGCAATGTTGGCCAACAGCACCTGGGCTGTGCAGATATTGGAGTTGGCCTTCTCGCGGCGGATGTGTTGCTCGCGGGTCTGCAGCGCCATGCGCAGCGCGGTATTGCCACGGGCATCGCGCGACACGCCGATGATGCGCCCGGGCATCGCCCGCTTGAAGTCGTCGCGGCAGGCGAAATAGGCCGCGTGGGGGCCGCCGTACCCCATGGGCACGCCGAAGCGCTGGGTCGAGCCCAGCACCACATCGGCACCCAGTTCACCTGGCGGTGTCAGCACCACCAGGCTGAGCAGGTCGGCGGCCACGCAGGCCAGGGCATGCTGGCTGTGCAACTGATCGATCAGCGGGCGCAGGTCGCGCACCTCGCCATGGGTGTCGGGGTATTGCAGCAAGGCGCCGAACACCTGGTGCTTGGCGAGGTTATCCACAGCGTCGACGATCAGCTCGAAACCGAACCCTTCGGCGCGGGTGCGCAACACCGACAGCGTCTGCGGGTGGCAGTGCTCGTCCGCGAAGAACGCATTGCTCTTGTTGCGCGCCACCCGCTTGGCCAGGGCCATGGCTTCGGCAGCCGCGGTGGCTTCATCGAGCAACGAGGCATTGGCCAGGGCCAGGCCGGTGAGGTCGATGACCATTTGCTGGAAGTTCAGCAGCGCTTCCAGTCGGCCTTGGGCGATTTCTGGCTGATAGGGCGTGTAGGCGGTGTACCAGCCGGGGTTTTCCAGTACGTTGCGCAAGATGACGGTGGGGGTGACGGTGCCGTGGTAGCCCATGCCGATCAGGCTGGTCCAGACCTGGTTCTGATGGGCATAGCCGGCGAGCTTGGCCAGTGCGGCCTGTTCGTCCAGGGCTGGCGGCAGGTCGAGGGGGCGGTTGAGGCGGATGCCCGGTGGCACGGTCTGCTCGATCAACTCGCTGCGGCTCTTCAGGCCAAGGGTAGCGAGCATGGCCTGCTGCTCCGAGGCATCGGGCCCCAGGTGGCGGCGCAGGAAAGGGTTGAGCTCTTGCAGTTGATGCAGGGATGGCGACTGGGACATGACGACGCTCTCTTCCTAGACCAGGTCTCATGGAGACTTATAAGTCTAGGAAGGATTGCCGAGAGTGCGGGAAAACTTGCTTCGTCTGTACCGGCCACTTCGCGGGACAAGCCCGCTCCCACAGATTTTTCGCAGGCTTCTGAGGCTGCGTAGATCCTGTGGGAGCGGGCTTGTCCCGCGAAGTGGGCGCCGCGGTCTTATTCGCCGATAGCGGCTTGGTAACCCGCAGCATCCAGCAGCTTGTCCAGCTCGGCCGGGTTGCTCGGCTTGAGCTTGAAGATCCAAGCGCCGTAGGGTTCTTCGTTGAGCAGCTCCGGGCTGTCGGCCAGCGCCTCGTTGACGGCGATCACTTCGCCACCGATCGGGGCGTAGATGTCGGAAGCGGCCTTGACCGACTCGACCACACCCGCCGCATCGCCGGCCGCGAAGGTTTTGCCGACTTCGGCCAGCTCGACGAACACCACGTCACCCAGGGCTTCCTGGGCGTGGTCGCTGATGCCCACGGTCACACTGCCATCGGATTCCAGGCGCGCCCACTCGTGGCTTTCGGCAAAACGCAGATCGGCGGGGATATTGCTCATGTCTTGTATTCCTCGATTGGGTCAGCGGTTCGGCCCGCCGTTGATTGTTCAGATGAGAATCTTGCCATGGCGCACGAAGGTCGGTTTGACCACCCGCACCGGGTACCACTTTCCGCGGATCTCGACCTCGGCACGGTCGCCGGTGGCCATGGGTACGCGGGCCAGGGCAATGGACTTGCTCAGCGTAGGAGAGAAACTACCACTGGTGATCTCCCCTTCGCCAATGCCGCCAACGCGAACGACCTGATGGGCACGCAGAACACCGCGCTCTTCCAGTACCAGGCCGACCAGTTTGTCCTGCACGCCACGCTCGATTTCCGCCAGCAGGCCGGCACGGCCAATGAAGTCGCGCTCGGCAGGTTCCCAGGCGATGCACCAGCCCAGGTTGGAAGTGAGTGGGGTGTGGCTTTCGTCGATGTCCTGGCCGTACAGGTTCATGCCGGCTTCCAGGCGCAATGTGTCGCGGGCACCCAGGCCACTGGGGGCGATACCGGCACCGACCAGGTCGTTGTAGAAGGCGACGGCCTCACAGCCCGGCAGAATGATCTCCAGGCCGTCCTCACCGGTATAACCCGTGCGGGCAATGAACCAGTCGCCTTCGGCAACACCTTCGAACGGGCGCAGCTCGCGAATCAGCGCGGCGCGCGATGCGCTGAGCAAGGCGGCGACCTTGTCCCGGGCCTGTGGACCTTGAATGGCGAGAATGGCCAGATCAGGGCGCACCTTGAAATCGACGGAGAACCCGCTTTGCTGGGCCTCCAGCCAAGCCACGACCTTGGCCCGGGTCGACGCATTGGTGACCAGGCGATAGCCATTTTCGGTGCGATAGGCGAGCAGGTCATCGATGACCCCGCCCGCTTCGTTGAGCAATGGGCTGTACAGCGCCTTGCCGACAGTGTCCAGGCGGGCGACATCGTTGGCCAGCAACCGCTGCAACCAAGCGGTGGCATCAAGGCCAGCGACGTCGATCACGGTCATATGGGAAACATCGAACACCCCACAGTCGCTGCGCACCTGATGGTGCTCCTCGACCTGCGAGCCATAGTGCAGGGGCATGTCCCAGCCACCGAAATCGACCGTCTTGGCGCCTAGCGCCAGGTGCAAGTCGTACAAGAGCGTGCGCTGTCCCATGGGTTCTCCTTCCGGGCGTGGCGAAGCGGCGGCGGTTGTTGACGTTTGATCGTCAGCTCTTCTTGTAGGACCCGCCGCGCGAATGCCGCGCATTGTAGCCGCAAGGGCGCGGGCTGGCATCCTCAGTGAGTGTGACCGGGGCGCCGGGCAGATCGGCGAATCAGGCCGATGACCGGCAGCAGGCCCACCAGCACCAGGGTCAACGCAGGCAATGACGCGCGCGCCCACTCGCCTTCGCTGGTCATCTCGAACACCCGTACCGCCAAGGTGTCCCAGCCGAACGGGCGCATCAGCAAGGTGGCGGGCATCTCCTTGAGCACGTCGACGAATACCAGCAGCGCAGCACTGAGGGCACCCGGCACCAGCAGTGGCAGATACACCTTGAAAAATAATCTTGCGCCACCGACACCCAGGCTTCGCGAGGCCTCGGGCAACGACGGGCGGATGCGTTCCAGGCCGCTTTCCAGCGGCCCGTAAGCCACGGCGATGAAACGCACCAGGTAGGCCAGCAGCAGGGCTGCCAGGCTGCCCAGCAGCAGCGGCTTGCCCGCCCCGCCCAGCCATGCCGAGAGCGGAATCACCAGGTGATTATCGAGGTAGCTGAACGCCAGCATGATCGAAACCGCCAAGACCGAACCGGGCAATGCGTACCCCAGATTGGCCAGGCCAACCCCGGCCCGTATACCGCCCGTCGGCGCCTGGCGACGCGCGAAGGCCAGCAGCAACGCCACGCACACAGTAATCAGCGCGGCCATGCCTCCCAGGTACAGGGTGTGCAGCACCAGTCCGACATAGCGTTCATCCAGGTCATGCCGCCCACGCTGCCAGAACCACACCAGCAATTGCAGCAGCGGGATGACGAAGGCACAGGCGAACACCAGCAGGCACCAACCGCTGGCCAGCAGCGCCTTGATACCCCGCAGGTGGTATAGCGCCTGCCCGCGGGGCCGCTCGTTGCCGGTGCGGGTTGCGCCCCGTGCACGGCGTTCGCCGTACAGCACCAACATCACCGCCAACAGCAACAGGCTGGCCAGCTGTGCCGCGCTGGACAGGCTGAAGAAGCCGTACCAGGTCTTGTAGATGGCCGTGGTGAAGGTATCGAAATTGAAGACTGCCACCGCACCGAAATCCGCCAGGGTCTCCATCAAGGCCAGGGCGATGCCTGCGCCAATAGCCGGCCGGGCCATGGGCAAGGCCACCCGCCAGAACGCCTGCAGTGGCGACAAGCCCAGCACCCGTGCGGCTTCCATCAGGCCCTTGCCCTGAGCCAGGAACGCCGTGCGTGCGAGCAGATAGACATAGGGGTAGAACACCAGCACCAACACCGTGATCACGCCCCCCGTGGAGCGCACCCGCGGCAGGCGCATCGGCCCGAACACTTCACGCAAGGCGCTTTGCACGGGGCCGGCAAAGTCGAGCAGGCCGACGAAGACGAAGGCCAGGACGTAGGCGGGAATCGCGAAGGGCAGCATCAGTGCCCAGTCCAGCCAGCGCCTGCCGGGGAATTCGCAAAGGCTGGTGAGCCAGGCCAGGCTGACACCGAGCACGGTGACACCCACGCCCACGCCCAGCACCAGGGTGACGGTGTTGCCCAGCAGGCGGCTCATCTGGGTGTCGAGCAGGTGCGACCAGATTTGCAGGTCGATCGATTGCCAGGCCAGCAGCAGGACGCTCAGGGGCAGGAGCACCAGGGCGGCGATCAGGGAGACCGGGAGATACCAGCGGCGTTGGGGAGCGTGGGGCAAGGTCAAGAGTCTCGGTTGCGATGGCGACCGCGATGCGGTCGATCGCGGGCAAGCCCGCTCCTACAGGGATCGGTGCCACCCGCGAGGGTTTCACAGTACCTGTGGGAGCCGGCTTGCCGGCGATAGGGCCCTAACAGACCCCGGAAGGATAAGGCCTGGCGCTTAGTTCCAGCCAGCCCGGTCCATCAAACGAATGGCCTCGGCCTGACGCTTGCCAGCCACCTCGACCGGAATGCTGTCCGCCTTGAAGCTCCCCCAGGCCGCCACTTCAGCAGAAGGCTTGACCTTCGGGTTGGCCGGGAATTCCTGGTTGATGTCGGCGAACAGCTTCTGCGCTTTCTCGCCGGTCATCCATTCCACCAGCTTCTTCGCCGCTTCAGGGTGCGGTGCATGCTTGGTCAGGCCGATACCCGACAGGTTGACGTGCACACCGCGATCACCCTGGTTCGGCCAGAAGATCTTCACCGGCAGTTGCGGGTTCTGTTTGTGCAGACGACCGTAGTAGTAAGTGTTGACCACGCCCACATCGCACTGGCCCGCCTCGATGGCCTGGATCACCGCGTTGTCGTCCGAGAACACGTCGGTGGACAGGTTGTTGACCCAACCCTTGACGATCTTTTCGGCCTCGGCCTCGCCGTGGTTCTCGATGAGGGTGGCGGTCAGCGACTGGTTGTAGACCTTCTTGGCGGTGCGCAGGCACAGGCGGCCTTCCCACTGCTTGTCGGCCAAGGCTTCGTAGGTGGTCAGTTCCTCGGGTTTGACCCGATCGGTGGAGTAGATGATGGTGCGTGCACGCAGGCTCAAGCCGGTCCAGTCATGGGAAGAGGCGCGATATTGCGGCGGGATGTTCTGGTCGATGATCGGCGACTTGATCGGCTGCAGAATGCCCATCTGCTCGGCCTGCCAGAGATTGCCGGCATCGACGGTCAGCAACAGGTCGGCCACACCGTTCTCGCCCTCGGCCTTGATGCGCTGCATCAGCGGGGCTTCCTTGTCGGTGATGAACTTGATCTTGACCCCGGTTTCGGCGGTGTAGGCATCGAACACGGGCTTGATCAGCTCGTCGATGCGCGAGGAGTACACCACCACTTCGTCCGCTGCCTGGGCGGCGCCGCCGAACAAGGTCAGGGCCAGGGCGGCCAGTAGGGGCTTGCGTGGCAACATGGGAAGCACTCCTTGGATCGTATGAGAGGCGCAAATGGTAGTTAATCCCATTTTCTGGCTCACCTACCCAGCCGTTACCGGATGTTGCAGGGGGCTGCTATGCAGCCCATTCGCGGGACAAGCCCGCTCCCACAGAAGCCTGCCGTTCTTGAGTGCTGCGGTGTACCTGTGGGAGCGGGCTTGCCCCGCGAATGGGCCGCAAAGCGGCCCCGGCAATTTCAAGCCCTGGCCAGTTCCGGCAAGTCTCCGGAAAGCCCCAAGGCCTGACGCACAAACACCGCCTTGGCCTCCGGCATCTGCTCCACCAGCTTCAACCCACTGTTACGCAACCAGCGCAACGGCAGCGGATTGGCCTGGAACAACCGCTCGAAACCTTCCATCGCCGCCATCAGCGCCAGGTTATGCGGCATGCGCCGACGCTCGTAGCGGCTGAGCACCTTCACATCCGCCAGGCGCTCGCCACGCTCACAGGCATTCACCAGCACTTCGGCCAGCACGGCGGCATCGAGGAAGCCCAGATTGACGCCTTGCCCCGCCAACGGGTGGATGGTGTGCGCGGCATCGCCGATCAGTGCCAGCCCCTCATCCACATAGCGCTTGGCGTGGCGCTGACGCAGCGGTACGCAGACACGCGGGTCGGCCTCCAGCACTTCACCCAAGCGTCCTTCGAAAGCGCGCTCCAGGGCCTTGCGGAAGACATCGTCAGGCATCCCCATCAGCTGCTCGGCCTGCTCCGGCGTGGTCGACCAGACGATCGAGCACCAGTCCTGCTTGCCGTCACGCAGCAAGGGCAGGAACGCCAGCGGCCCCTCATCGGTGAACCGCTGCCAGGCGGTGCCCTGGTGTGCGGCGCTGCAGCGCACACTGGTGACGATGGCGTGGTGCAGGTAGTCCCATTCGCGCGTTTCGCAACCGGCCAGGCGCCGCACCGCCGAATTGGCGCCATCGGCGGCCACCACCAGCGGCGCACGCAGGCGGCGCCCATCGGCCAGGGTCAGCAGCCACTCGTCGCCAGAACGACGCAGCTGCTCCAGCCGGGCATTGGGCAGCAGGCCGATGTCGCTGTCGTGCAGGCGGTCCAGCAGGCCGTCCTGCACCACCCGGTTCTCGACGATGTGGCCCAGCGTCTGGGCATGCACGCTGGCAGCCGAGAAATGAATCTGCCCGGTGCCGCTGCCGTCCCACACATGCATGTCGGTATAGGGTGCGACACGCCGCTTGGCGATACCTTCCCAGGCGCCCAAGCGCTCCAGGATGCGCTGGCTGGCGGCCGACAGGGCACTGACCCGGGGCTCGAACGGCGCGTTGCCATCGAACGGTTTGACCGACAGCGAGCCGCCATCGAGCAGGAGGATTTCCAGGCCGCTATGGCGCAAGGCCAGGGCCAGGGCGCTGCCGACCATACCGGCACCGACAATCAACAGATCTGCGCGCATTTCCATGCCTTACGCCTGCCTCGCTTGCGGCTTGAGCCGCACGTATAGGGTTTTA
>Ga0160431_100529_pt1 | contig 15100 bp, 11 predicted proteins | sample HID1971K_E0MG_FD_108212 | JGI IMG/M metagenome (GOLD analysis project Ga0160431, IMG submission 108212) | Enriched millipede-associated microbial communities from UW Madison campus, WI, USA - HID1971K_E0 MG | ecosystem: Host-associated > Arthropoda: Insects > Digestive system > Unclassified ...
GACCGCAGCTCCAGGCTGACGCCGTCCACCACGCGCGTGGCGTGATCCCCCTCGCCGAACTCCACCACGAGGTCGTCGATGCGCAGTGCCGGCGGCGTGGGGTCCTCGTGTTCCGCTGACACGGCGGCGGAGGTGAGCAGATCGGTCATGAGCGGGTCCTCCGACGGTGGGGATCGAGCACGTCGCGCAGGCCGTCGCCCAGCCAGTTGAAGGCGAGGGCGACCACGAGCACGACGAGGCCTGGCAGGAGCGCGGGCACGATGTTGCCCGAGATGATGACCTTCGCGCCCTCCGAGATCATGCGGCCCCAGTCGGGCTCCGGCGGCTGGACGCCGATCCCCAGGGCGGAGAGACTCGACGAGAAGACGATCATGATGCCGACGAGGCCGCTGGCGTAGATGAAGATCGGCGCGGCGACGTTGGGCAGCACCTCACGGAACAGGACCGACCAGAAACCGGCGCCCAGGGACACCGCCGCCTCCACGTAGTCCCTGCCGCGCTGCAGCTTCACCTCGGCGAAGACGATCCTGGCCACGTAGGGGGTGGCGGAGAAGACGATGGCGGCGATCACGACGCCCGTTCCCGGGCCGAGGATCGCGGCCATCGCGACCGCGGCGATGATCACGGGGAAGGCGAACAGGATGTCGACGGCCCGCATGATCACGCCAGCCACGTTGTCGTTCGAGAACCCGGCGACGAGCGCGAGCACCGAACCGAGGATGGTCGATGCGATCACGGCGGCGATCGCGATCAGCAGCGACGTGCGCCCGCCGTAGAGCAGCCGCGAGAGGAGGTCGCGTCCCTGCTCGTCGGTTCCCAGCAGGTGACCGGGGGAGCCGACCGGAAGGTACTTCAGGGCGCCGTCCGCCGCGAGCGGGTCGTGCGGCGCGATCCACGGTGCGAGCAGCGTCACGAGGATCACGACCACGAGGATCGTGATCGCGAGCGCGAGCTGGCCGTGCACCCGCGTCGCCGAGCGTCGACGACGCGGTCGGATGCCCCGGACGAGCGTGAGGGACTCGCCCCTCGCGTTCTGCACCACCATCGTCAGGTCCTCTTCAATCGGGGGTTCAGGATGTCGACGACCACGTCCGTGCCGAGGTTGACCACCAGATAGCACAGGGCGACGAGCACCACTCCGCCCTGGATGAGCGGATAGTCCTTGCCGTTCACGGCGTTCAGCACCTGCGTGCCGATGCCCGGCCAGTTGAACACCGACTCCACGAACACCACGCCGGTGATGAGCGTCCCGATCTCGAGTCCGATGATGTTCACGACGGGCGGCAGGATGTTGCGACCGACGTGACGTCCGTAGAGCCGGACGGACCCGAGCCCCTGGGAGCGGAAGGTGCGGAAGTGATCGGACTGCCGCTCCTGGATGATGCCGATGCGGGTGAAGCGCGCCAGCACGAGCATCGAGATGAGCGCAGCCGAGATGCTCGGCAGGATCAGGTGCAGCAGGAGATCTCCGAACCCGCCGCCACGCCGTGAGTACATGCCGCTCACCGGCAGCCACTGCAGCTGGAGCGCGAAGATCCAGATCAGCACGAGACCGAACCAGTACACCGACAGGTTGCTGCCGACCTGCACGATGAACATCGACGCCCGGTCGATCAGGCGACCGTGACCGGTGCCGGCGAGCGTGCCGATGAGGATGCCGAACACGGCGCACACGACCACGCCGGCCCCGGTGAGGATCAGGGTGTTGACGAAGTTGGGCCACAGGATCGCGAACACGGGCTGGTTCTGCACGATCGACAGACCCCCGCCCTCGACGAAGAGACTGCGCAGCCAGCGCAGATACTGCTCCCACAGAGGCAGATCGAGGCCATACGCCGCGCGGATGGCCTCGATCTGCTCCGGGGTGTGGGTACGCGCGTACTGGGCCTCGATCGGGTCACCCTGCGTGAGGTGGCCGATCGCGAACGTCAGCACCGACACGATCAGCAGGACCGGGACGAGGTTGACCAGACGCTTGAGGATGTGCGTGAGCGTACCCATCGACGATGACTACCCGTCGATCCAGACCGTGGTGAGGTCGTACCAGTTGGTCGCCGGCCACACGAAGCCCTCGACGTCGGGGCTGAGTGCGTAGTAACGCGTGAGGTTGGCGATCGGGATGACCACGGCGTTCTCGCGGATGAGACGCTCCGCCTCCTGCCACAGCGGGATGCGCTTGCTCTCGTCGTCGGTCGTCAGCGCGGCGTCGAGGGCGGCGGAGATCTCCGGGAAGTCGGCCGGGTCGAGGCCCTTCCCGGTGAGGCCGTTGTAGCCCTGGTACAGCCACTCGGCGTACGACCCTCCGTACTCGTCGAAGGTCAGGCCGTCGGTCGGCTCGGCGTCGGAGTAGGCGCGGGCGATGTAGCTCGTGCGGTCGAGCGAGACGATCTCGGTCTCGACGCCGATCTGCTTGTACTGCGCCTGCAGCCATTCGGCGGCGTTCTGGTTCGCCACATCGATGACGATCGTGAACGACAGCGGCTTGTCGGCCGTGTACCCGGCTTCGGCGAGCAGCTCCTGCGCCTTCGCGGGGTCGTACTCGAAGTCGCGCACATCCGGGTCGTACGCCTCGTTGCCCGGAGGCTGGAACGAGTATTGGGGCTGCGCGTAGCCGTTGTACACCTCGGCGGTCAGCTTGTCGCGGTCGAGGCCGTAGATGAGCGCCTGGCGGACGCGGTCGTCCTTGATGTCCGGGTTGCGGAAGTTGAACGAGAGGTACAGCAGCGACGCACCCGTTCCCTCCGGAACCTGGAAGCCCTGCTCCTCGAGGGTGTCGACGTCGTCGGGCTGCACGTAGCTGATCTGGTCGACCTCGCCGCTGAGCAGCGCCGCGAGCCGAGTCTGGTTGTTCGGGATGATGCGGAAGGTCAGCGAGTCGAGGTTCGGCTCGTCGCCCCAGTAGTCGTCGTTCTTCGCGAGCACGATCCGATCGCCCGTGGTGCGCGAGACGAACGTGTACGGCCCGGTGCCGTCGGGGTGCTCGGCGAATCCGTCGTTGCCGTACTGCTCCCAGACCGCCGGGTTTCCGATGTTCAGCGTGGCCATCGACTGCGCCAGGATGCGCGGGAGGCCGAGGAACGGCTTGTCGAAGGTGAAGCGGTAGTGGGTGGCGTCGACGACCTCGCCCGAGACCAGGCCCCCGAACCACACGGAGAGGTTCGCCGCGCTCTTCTCGTCGTAGAACTCGTAGGTCTCGTCGCTGATGCGCCGCACGTTCTTGTCGAGGGCCTCCGCATCGAACGGGGAGCCGTCGTGGAAGGTGGCGTCGTCGCGGAGCGTGAAGTCCCAGACGGTGCCCGTCTCGTCCACGCTCCACTCCGTCGCGAGGCTCGGAAGGACCTCGGTCGGGTCGGTGTCGCCGGACGTGTCCTCCTTGGTGAGCCCCTCGAAGATGTTGCGCGAGACGCGGTACGTCTCCCAGTAGCCCTGGCGGTGCGGATCGAGCGCCAGCGGCTCGAGGTACAGCGCCGAGACGAAGTCGCCGCCCGAGACGGCCTCGCCGGACCCGCTCTGTTCGGCGCCACCGCCCGTGCTGCATCCGCTGATGACCAGCGCGGCGACCAGGGCGGCTGCGCCGCCGATCACCCCTCTTCTGAATCGCATGTGTCGGTCTTCCTCTCGGCAGGACAGGGCGGCGGTGCGGGCCGCGCATCGGGTGGACCGGCCTAGTAAACCGGGGTGTCGATGCCTCGCGCGCGTGGACGGTTACAGAACCGCGCACGGCGTCACACGGCGTAGTGATACGACGCCCGGCGACTCGCGGTTGGACGCGATCGGGCGGGTGGCGAGGATGAGGACCCATGACGACCACCGACCAGTTCGACGCTCCCGAAACCGACGTGCGAGAGCCGCGCGTCCAGCGCCTCGGCGTGTTCTCCCAGGTGCACGGGCGCACCGGGCAGGAGATCCGCGAGGTGTATGCACGGCTGCTGGATGCGATCGTCGCGGCCGATGAGCTGGGCGTCGACACGTTCTGGGTCGGACAGCACCACGTCGATCCGACGAGCGGCAGGCTGCCGTCGCCGTTCCCGCTGCTCGCCGCCGCTGCCGAGCGCACTCGACGCATCCGGCTCGGGACGGCGATCGTGGTGCTGCCCCTGGAGGACCCCTTGCGGCTCGCGGAGGACGCCGTCGTGACCGACGTGCTCTCCGGAGGCCGGCTGGAGCTCGGCGTCGGCGCCGGCGGAGGGTCCGATCCCGCCTACCGTGCGTTCGGACGGGGATCCTCGCCCGACGAGCGCCGTCGTGCCTTCGACGACAACCTGTCGCGGCTGCTCGAGGCGCTCGAAGGCGCCTCGCTCACCGGGGAGCCGGCGGGTCCGCGACTGGTGCCGGACGCGGGAGACCTGCGCGATCGGGTCTGGGTCGCCGCGGGAACGGTCGAACGGGCCGCTGTCGCCGGGCGGCGCGGTGTGCGTCTGCTCACCGGCACCTTCAGCGACACGCCGGCGTTCCAGCGCGCGAAGATCGACGCCTGGGCGGCGGCCTTCGACGCCGCGGGGCATCCGGAACAGCGGCGTCGTGTGTCGGCCGGTCGCTTCGTCTACACCGGGTCGTCGCGTGCCGACATCGAGGCGGAGGTGCGTGACGGGCTGGCCGCCCATCAGGACCGCATCCGCTCGTTCGCGCCGGAGCTCGGCGACCTGTCGACCGCGGAGTACCTGGCGCGCGTCACCCGCTACGGCGACGTCGCCGACGTGATCGCGCAGCTGAGGGCGGACGAGGGCATCGCGGAGGTCGCGACCGACTTCCATGCGATCCTCGGTCTGTACCCCGCGGCGGGGGACGTGACCCCGGCGACCGACGTGGACCCGCGACGGATCGAGGAGCTGGTGACCACCATCGCCCCCGCCATCGGCTGGTCGCGGGGCTGAGGCCGGCGTAGGCCCACGCCCGGCAACCCAGATCAGATGTCACCTGTCCGTGCAGCAGATCATCGCGTTCCCTCCCCGCGCGCGCCGATCCCTAGAGCCGATCAGTGAAGCTCGGTGTCGTTGCCACTGGTGCCCGGTCGTTGATCAGGCCAGCACCGGCGACGACACCAGAGATCGCGAGACCCGCTACCCAAGCCGCCCCGTCAGCGCGCTCATTCGTGACCAACAACCACGCCACAGCCGCTATCCCAGCGACAGCCACGATAGCGACCACCCACACCCAGACAGCGGTCGAACGGCGTATCGCCGATCGCGGTCGCTCGTCCACCTGACGTCGTACTCGGTCGAGTACGACGATGAGGATGGTCCCGACCACCGCGGCCACACCGAGCCAGATTCCCGGGGCGAGCAGGAAGACCACACTGACAGCCCCCACGATCGCGCCGAGCACGAAAAACGACCAGGGAGCACGATGGGTCTGATCGTTGGTCACGAGGGGGAGTCAACGCAGTATCCCTTCGGAAGTCAAGGACAGCATCGGCTGACGACGTGAGTCGTGCCGACCGCGCACCTCGCCCGAGCGCCCCGCCTGCGCCCGGGCGAGGGGGATCATCCGGCGCTCTGGCCGGCGGCGAGACTCGAGCCGAGGTCGCCGAAGATCTTGGTCGGGTCGGTTCCGCGCACGAACCAGTCGCCGACGATGCGCTCCTTGTAGACGCGCGGGTTGTGCGAGGCGAGGGTGCGGGCGTTGCGCCAGTGCCGGTCGAGCAGCAGCGACTTCGAGACGCCGGACGCACCGAGGGCGTCGAAGACGATGGTGCTCGCGTCCAGTGCGGCGTGGATCGCGACGAGCTGCGCCTGATCGGTCTCGATCGTCGCGTGGATCAGCGCCTGCTTCTCCGCCTCCGCGTCTCCGGCCGCGTGCGCAGCGGCTACGAGGTCGATCGTCGCGGAGGAGCGCTGCACGGCCGCTTCGGCGGCGTAGGCGTGCGCCGACACGCGGCCGATCACCTGCAGCAGCTGCGCGTCGTCGACCGGGGACTGGTCGAGGGCGTGCGCGTAGGTGCGGGTGCGCGCCTTGAGCGCGGCGATGCCGTCGCGGCGGACGGCCCTGGCGATGCCCGCGAGGATCGCGAGGAGCGAGGTCTGATAGAACAGCCCCTGGTACGTGAAGCGGGTCTCGACGGGGAAGACGTCCTGGGCGTCCACGCGGGCATCGCGATAGGTCGCGCTGCCGCTCGCCGTCGTCTGCTGGCCGAAGCCGGGCCAGTCGTCGGTGAGCTCGACCCCCGGCTGCTCGCGGCGGACGAGCGCGGTCAGCAGCCTTCCGTCTTCCGTGCGTCCGAGCACATCGAGCCAGTCGGCGTACAGGCTGCCCGTCGCGTAGAACTTCGCGCCCGTCAGCAGCCATCCGCCGGTGGTCTCATCCGGGCGGAGCACCGTCTTGAGGTTAGAGAACGAGCCGTTGTTCGCCTCGGTCCACCCGCCGCCCACGAACTCGCCGGCGATCAGGCGGTCGAGCCACACCGAGGTGGTGTCCGAGGGCTCGGCGTTCAGCCGGTCCTCGACGAAGGCCAGGTGGTTGCGCCACACGTGGGAGACGTTGGGGTCGGCTTCGCCCAGATCGGTGAGCAGCTGGAAGGTCTGCTGCAGCGACGCGCCCCATCCGCCGAGCGACTCGGGGATGCGGAGCTTCCCGAAACCCGCGTCGATCAGCCAGCGCACCTGGTCGGTGGGGAACTCCCGCACGGCTTCGCGCTCCCGGTTGCCCTCCGCGATGCGGTCGAACACCGGCTGGAAGCGCGCCGAGAGATCGGCGTCCGACGCGGTGGGCGGGGCGAGCAGGGGAGAGGCGGTGATCGTGGTCATGCTCGCACGGTATCCCCGCCGCGGGGCGTGCCGCACGCGCCCGACGGCCCCGGTGTCGCGCGACGTAAAGCACCGTCACGCCGCGTCACACGCCTGCGCGGTCCGGCCCCGTCGCGGTTGCATCGGAGCACCGTCCCTCTCGCTCCGACACTGGAGGCCCCATGTCCCGTCAGCTGCACCTGCTCGTGTTCGGCCATGTCCCCGGAGCCCTCACCGGGGCGTGGCGGCTCCCCGAGGTCGCGACCGATCGCCAGAGCCTGCTCCAGCGGACGATCGACACGGCCAGGGTCGCGGAGGAGGGGCTCCTGGACGGGATCTTCTTCGCCGACGGTCTGAGCTTCGGCCCCGAGCTCACCTGGCCGCACAAGACGCCGGACGACTTCGAGCCGATCACCACCGCCGCCGCACTGTCGACCGTCACGGAGCGGCTCGGACTGGTCGTCACGGGATCGTCGCAGTTCCAGGCTCCCTACAACCTCGCCAGACAGCTGCTCTCGCTCGACAACCTCAACGGGGGCCGCACGGGGTGGAACCTCGTGACGAGCTTCGCCCAGGCCGCCGCCGACAACTTCGGCACCAGGGGCGTCGTCGCACACGATGCCCGCTATCGCCAGGCGGAGGAGACGCTCGAGGTCGTGCGGGCGCTGTGGGACTCGCTCGAGGAGGACGCGGTGATCGCCGATGCCGCACGAGGGATCTTCCTCGACCCGGCGCGGATCCATCGAGCCGACCACCACGGGGAGCACTTCGACGTGACCGGGCCGCTCGGTGCGCGCCGGTCGCCGCAGGGGCAGCCCGTGATCTTCCAGGCGGGGGCCTCCACCGCCGGCACCTCGTTCGCCGCCCGCCACGCGGACGCCATCTTCACCGGGCACCCCTCGTTCGAGCGCGCCAGGGACTTCTACGGGCGGATCACGGATCAGGCGAGGGATGCCGGGCGCACGCACCTGCCGATCGTGACCCCCGGGCTGTCGTTCGTCGTCGGGTCGACCGACGACGAGGCGCGACGCATCGAGGAGCGCCTCGCCGAGGCGTTCATCCCCGAGTACCAGGCCGCCTGGCTCCAGGAGGTCGACATCGATGTGACGGGGTACCCGCTCGACGGCCCCGTGCCTCTCGACCGCTTCGCCGCGACGTCCGAGAAGCACCACACCGCGCTCGCCGGCTACCGGCACATCGCCGAGGAGTCGACGACGCTGCGTGAGTTCCTCTACCGCACGATCTCGGCCTTCGGATTCCGCGTCGTGGGCTCTCCCGAGCGGATCGCCGACGAGATCCAGCGGTGGTACGAGAACGGTGCGGCCGACGGCTTCATCCTCCAGCCCGCCGTCGTGCCCGACCAGCTGGAGCAGTTCACCCGCCACGTGGTGCCGATCCTGCAGGAGCGGGGGATCTTCCGCCGGGAGTATGCCGGGGACACGCTGCGCAGCCACCTCGGCATCCCCGCCCCGGAGAACCGGTACACGGCGGCGCGCTGATGCGCGGGCGGCGGGTCAGGCGTCGCGCAGAGCCTCCAGCCGGCGCACGCGCGGGATGACCTCTTCGGCGAAGCGCACGAGCTCGGGGAGCTGCGGGGAGAACTGCAGGAGGAAGGTCGACACCCCGACCTCGGCGAACCGCAGGAAGCGCTCGGCCACCTGATCCGGCGTCCCGATCAGCTCGGGGCGCAGACCACGGTTCGACACCGAGTAGTCCTTCAGGTCGACCGCGGTGTCCAGCTTCGACTTGCTGATGAACTCCTGATACGACGCATAGGCGGGTCCTTCCTGGACGTCGGTGATCCGCTCCACCTCGGCGCGGGCCTCGGCCTCGGTGTCGCGCACCACGGCGAAGGCGGCCATGCCGAACGCCTCGAACGGGGGGAGGCCGGTCTCGGCGCGCCGGCGGGTCATGTCGGCGACCTTCGCCTCGAGCTCCTCCACGGTGCCGCCGTGGGTGAGATACGCGTCCGCGAAGGAGGCGATGGTCCGGCGCCCCGCCTCGCTCTCGCCTCCCGCGTAGATGCGCGGACGCACCTGCGGCTTGGGCTCGAGATGGGTGCCGTCGAGCGTGTAGTAGTCGCCGTCGAACGTGAAGGGCGTCTGCGACCAGAGGCCGCGGAGGACGTCGACGAACTCCGTCGTGCGGGCGTACCTGTCGTCGTGCTCGGTGAACACCCCGCCGTACTGCCTGGCCTCCTCGGCCCACCAGGCCGAGACGACGTTGAGGGTGAAGCGGCCTCCGGAGATCGCGTCGATGGTCGCGGCCTGCTTCGCCGCGAGCGCGGGGTTGTGGAACCCGGGCCGGACCGCGGCGAGGAGCTCCAGGCGCGTCGTGACCGCTGCGAGAGCGGCGGTCACCGTCCACGCGTCGAGCGCGGGCCCCTCCGGCCCCTTGATGTCGTTCAGATTCAACTCGGGGATGAGCGTCAGCTCGAAGCCGCCGTCCTCCGCCGCCCGCGCGACCTGGGCGAGATATGAGAAGTCCGCCGGCGTCTGCTCGTCGGCGACATTGCGAAGCCACCCGCCGAAGATCGGCGTCCAGTACCCGAAGCGGATGCGGGGAGGCGTGGCAGTCGTCATGGTCGTCCTTCGTCGAGGGGAGGGGGGCGCGTGTCGTCGTCAGCGCGTCGGCAGGGATCCCCGCACCCGGCGGTGCGGATCGAGCCACGCGCTCACGCTCGATTCCAGTGCGGGGAGGAGGTCATCGGCAACCTCGGTGACGCGCAGCGTCACGAAGACGCCGCGTCGCCGCACGGACGGACCTCTCGGATCTCCGCGCCGCTCCGCCGTTCCGGCGTCGCCCCGACCGATCGCGCCCCCAGGGCCCAGCGGAGGGAATGTCACAAGTATGACCACGTTGACAGAGTGCTGATCCTGCGTATAACGTGATTCCCGGCGCAAGTATGACAACGTGGACAGAAGGCCGTTTCGTCATCGTCGCCACCTCGGTCGAGGCCAGTCAATGAAGACAGAAGGGCAACACATGCAACGCAACAGCACCGGGTCAGTCACGCGCAGCGCCGGAATCGGCATCGCGATCGTGCTCTCCGCAACTGCTCTCACTTCCTGTGCCGGAGCGGGAGGTGGAGGAAGCGCGGGCGGCGATCGCACCACCCTCACGATCGCGACCGTGAACACGCCGCAGATGAGCGACATGCAGGAACTCGCGCCGAAGTTCGAGGAGGCGCACCCCGACATCAAGCTGAACTTCATCCAGATGTCCGAGAGCGACCTCCGTGACGCGGTCACCGCGGACATCGCCACGCAGGGCGGCAAGTACGACGTGCTCACCATCGGCTCCTACGAGGTGCCGATCTGGGGAGCGAACGGATGGCTCACGGACCTCAGCGGACCCGCGAGCGAGTCCGCCGGGTACGACGTCGACGACATCATGGCTCCCATCCGCGAGTCGGTCACGGTCGACGACAAGATGTACGCGGCCCCGTTCTACGGGGAGTCGTCCTTCCTCATGTACAACAAGGAGATCCTGGACGCGGCCGGCTTCACCGTTCCCGAGCACCCGACCTGGGATGAGGTCGCCGAGATGGCGCGCGCCGTCGACGACGACGACCACGTCGGGATCTGCCTGCGCGGCAAGCCGGGGTGGGGCGAGGGCATCGTGCCCCTGACCACGATGGCGCAGACGTTCGGCGGCGGCTGGTACGACATGGACTGGAAGGCCGGTCTCAACGCGGCGCCGTTCGTGGAGGCCACGCAGTTCTACACCGATCTGATCAAGGACGCGGGTGAGGACGATCCGGTGTCCTTCGGATTCACCGAATGCCTGAACCTGTTCACGCAGGGCAAAGCGGCGTTCTGGTACGACGCGACCAGTGCGGCGGGCCCCGTGGAGTCTCCGGAGCAGAGCCAGATCGCCGGCAAGGTCGGCTTTGCTCACGCCCCCGTCCGCGACACCGCGGAATCCGGCTGGCTCTGGTCGTGGAACCTCGCGATCCCGGCGAGCTCGAAGAAGCAGGATGCGGCGTGGACGTTCATGGAGTGGGCGACCGGCAAGGAGTACATCACCCTGGTCGGGGAGGAGTTCGGCTGGAGCCGCGTCCCGCCGGGGACCCGGGAGTCGACCTACGAGATCCCCGAGTACCGCGAAGAGGCCTCGTCGTTCGCCGACCTCACTCACGACATCATCCTGGCCGTCAACCCGAAGCAGCCCGGCGTGAACCCCCAGCCGTGGGTCGGAGTGCAGTACGTCACCATCCCCGAGTTCCAGGACCTCGGCAATCAGGTCTCGCAGCAGCTCGCGGAGGTCTACGCGGGGCGGAAGACGGTGGAGGAGGCCCTCGACGCAGCCCAGCAGCTGGCCGAGAAGGCCGCTCCGACGGACAAGTAGTCGTTCAGGTGCGGGGTCGGGGCCGACAGGCGCCTCGGCCTCGCACCGCAACCGGGTTCTAAGGAGCCGATCAATATGGTCACCGTCGATTCACCGACCCGTGCCGTGGTCACGTCGAGACCGTCGCGCCCGTCGCGTCGGACACCCCCGGACGACATTCCGCTGAGCGGGCGGGAGCGCAAGGCGGTCCGCACCGCGCGACTTCTCCTGTGGCCGGCGCTCGCCGTGCTGCTGCTGGTGACGCAGGTCCCGTTCGTCGTGACCCTGGTGCTCTCCTTCCAGGAGTGGAATCTCCTGAAGCCGGGCGAACGCGGCTTCGTCGGCTTCGACAACTACGTCGCCGTGCTCGCTCAAGGGGAGTTCGTCTCCTCCCTGTTCTCGACCGTGCTCATCGTCGGCGCCAGTGCGGCGCTCTCCCTCCTGCTCGGTCTCGGTCTCGCTCTGCTCCTGGACCGGAAGTTCCGCCTCCAGGGTCTCGCCCGCACTCTGCTGATCACCCCGTTCCTCATGATGCCGGCAGCCTCCGCGCTCATCTGGAAATGGTCGATGCTGGACGCGAACAACGGAATGGTGAACTGGTTCCTGTCGCTGCTCGGCGCCGGTCCCGTCTCGTGGAACACGGACCTCCCGGTCCTGACGGTGATCATCATCGTGACCTGGCAGTACACGCCGTTCATGATGCTGATCCTGCTCGCGGGCCTGCAGAGCCAATCCCCGGAGGTGCTCGAGGCGGCGTCGGTCGACGGCGCCGGGCCCGTGCGCACGTTCATCTCGATGACGCTTCCGCATCTTCGCCAGTACGTCGAACTCGCCGTGCTCCTCGGGGTCATCCTCATGCTGCAGGTCTTCGATCCGATCGCGATCGTGACGCGGGGGACCGGCGGCACCAAGACCCTGCCCTACCTGCTCTACGAGCGCGCCTTCATCGGTCTCGACATCGGCGAGGCGGCCGCCTACGGCGTGCTGTCCGTGATCGTGACGATCGTGGTCGCGACGATCGCCCTGCGGCTCCTCTTCAAGATCTTCAAAGCGGAAGGAGTCGTCCGATGACGGCTGTCACTGCGCTCTCACGGGCGCGCGTTCGCAAGAGCAGCATCCGCGTGCTCCTGACGACGGTCACGTGGTTCGTCACGCTGGTGTTCTTCTTCCCCGTCGCGTGGATGGTGATCACGGCCTTCAAGCCGGAGAGCGCAGCGGCGACCAATCCGCCCACGATCTTCACCGAGTACTCCCTGGACAACTTCGCCGCCGTCTTCGGGAGCGGATTCGGGGGATATCTGATCAACTCCTTCACCGCCTCCGTGGTGTCGACGGCGATCGTCGTCGCCCTCGCCTTCCCCGCGGCCTATGCGCTGTCGATCCGCCCGGTGAAGAAGCCGACCGACGTGCTGTTCTTCTTCATCTCGACGAAGTTCCTCCCGCTGGCGGCGGCGGTCATCCCGATCTACCTCGTGCTCCAGCAGCTCGGCCTCCTGGACAACGTCAGTGCGCTCACCATCCTGTACATCGGCATGAACCTGCCGTTGGCGGTCTGGATGATCAGGTCCTTCCTGATGGAGGTCCCCAGGGAGGTGATCGAGGCCGCCCAGGTCGACGGCGCGAACGTGCGCACGGAGATGATCCGCGTCGTGCTTCCGATCGTGGCCCCCGGCGTGGCGGCAGCGGCCCTGATCTGCTTCATCTTCGCGTGGAACGAGTACTTCCTCGCCAACATCCTGACCTCCACGCTGGCGCGGACCACCCCTCCGGCGCTGAGCGGGTTCCAATCGGGTCGTGGGCAGTTCCTCGCGGTGCTCAGCGCCGCGGCGACGACCGCTGTGCTCCCCGTCGTGATCGCCGGCTGGGTCGCTCAGAAGCGGCTCGTCCGCGGATTGGCGATGGGGGCGATCAAGTAGGGCCGCCGTTGCGGATCCGGCTCGAAAACGACCATATGACTACGTTGACTCATACCACCCCACAGTCCTAAAATCGAAACCAAGAGAGTTCTGACAACGTAGACGCACTACGTGACTCCCACTCGCTTCCCGCCCCGACATCAAAGAGGATCGGATGACCACCACACCCCAGCTCTGGGACCCCTTCGACAAGCGGTTCATCGACGACCCGTTCCCCACGTACGCGCAGCTGCGTGCAGAACACCCCGTGTACGTCAACGAGGAGCGGGGCTTCTACGCCCTCACCCGATGGGACGACGTCGTCGAGGCCAACCGCGACTGGCAGACCTACAGCAGCGCGCAGGGCGTCGACCTCGACAACACCGGCAGCATCTTCTTCGGGGAGGGGAATGTGGTCGAGACGGACCCGCCCAGCCACGATCTGTTCCGTCTGGTGCTGAAGGACCACATCTCTCCCGGATTCGTCCGCATGCAGGAGGCCGACGTCGTGCGCCGGGTCGACGAACTCACCGAGAGGCTCGCCGGCCGATCGCAGGTGGACCTCGCCGCGGAGTTCTGCACGCGCCTTCCGCTGGGCGTCGTCGCCGACCTGCTCGGTCTCGAGGCCTCCGATCACGAGTGGGTCTACCGCCGTTTCATGGACATGTTCCTCCGTGAGTCCGGCAGTGAGGAGATCCCTCCGTCCGCCCTCGCCGCTGCCGCGGAGATCCGCGACTTCCTCGCCAAGGAGCTCAGCACGCGACGCGCGGACGGTCGTGACGACCTGCTCACCGCCATCGCCCACGGTCACGTCGGCGACCGTCCGCTCAGTCACGTGGAACAGGTCGGGATGAGCACGCTCGTGATCGCGGCGGGCATCTCCACGACGAAGAACCTGCTGACGAACATCTTCTGGTACCTCGGACAGGATCCCGCCCTGCGGGCACGGGTCCAGGAGCTCGCGCCGCGCAATGCGCCGGCGATGGTCGAGGAGTTCCTCCGATTCGACAGCCCCATCCAGAACTCCTCGCGAACGGCCACCCGCGACGTGGAACTGCACGGGGTGACGATCCCCGAGGGGGCGACCGTGACGCTGGTGTACGGCTCCGCGAACCGCGACGTCGCCCGATTCGACGACCCCGACGTCCTGGATGTCGAGCGCCGCGTGGGCAAGCACATGGCTTTCGGCGGCGGTGTGCATCTCTGCATCGGCGCCCCGTTGGCGCGGCTGGAGGCCAAGATCGTGCTGCAGAACGCGCTGCCGCGGCTGGCGCCGTACGCCATCGACGGCGAGCCGGAGCGCGTGCTGAAGATGAATGAGCGCGGCTTCGAGACGATGCCGGTGGTGTTCGCCGCGTGACCGATACGACCTCCCTTCCCGCTGCCGCGCAGTGGACGGACCTGACCGGCGTTCTGGCCGGTTCTGAATCAGGCTGGGCGCATCCTGGCCTGGCCTATGCCGACGGCCTGTTCCTCACCACGGACGCGACCCTGCCTCGCGTCGTCGCCTTCGACCTCGAGGGGCGTCCGGCTTGGTCGTTCGACGTGGACGCACGGGAGATCCACGGCATCGAGGTCGACGGCGACGTGCTGTGGCTCGCCGATCCCGGAGCGAAGGAGTGCGCGGACGGCGACGGAGGCTATCGCACCGATCTCGCCGCACGCGGTGGGCAGGTGCTCGGCGTCGACGGGGCCGGTTCGGTGTTCCTGCGCATCGGACGACCCGACCTGCCGATCTATCGTGAGCAGGAGTTCCGGCCGACGTCCGTCGTCGCCGCCGCGGACCTGTGGGTCGCAGACGGATACGGCGCAGACCTCGTGCACCAGTACGGGCGCGACGGTGTGCGCGTCGCGACGATCGGGCTCGACGACCTCCGGCTCGACAATCCGCATTCGCTCGCCTGGGATCCGCGCGGCGAACCGCGACTCCTCATCGCGGACCGCGGCAACAGCCGGATCCTCGCGATCGACCCCGACACCCGTGCGCTGCTCGCTGTGATCGGTGCGGGCGATGTGGAGCGTCCGTCCGGCATGACGATCTGGGGCCCCTACCTGCTCGTCGCCGACCTGAACGGCCATGTCGCCGTGTTCGACGGCGAAGACCGGCTCGTGACCCGCATCGGAGCCGCCGACCCGCCCCTCATCGATCGCGAA
>Ga0160431_100533_pt1 | contig 15004 bp, 12 predicted proteins | sample HID1971K_E0MG_FD_108212 | JGI IMG/M metagenome (GOLD analysis project Ga0160431, IMG submission 108212) | Enriched millipede-associated microbial communities from UW Madison campus, WI, USA - HID1971K_E0 MG | ecosystem: Host-associated > Arthropoda: Insects > Digestive system > Unclassified ...
CCAGGGCTTCTTGATATGGCGCACTCGGCGGGATTCGAACCCACGACCCCTGCCTTCGGAGGGCAGTACTCTATCCAGCTGAGCTACGAGTGCAACGCGCACGCATGATACCCATCTGATTCGATGTCGTCCATCGCCTTGATCTTCGGACTTTTTTCAAGCTTGTTCAGTCCTGTGGGAGCCGGCTTGCCGGCGATAGGGCCCCCCCGGCCACCACAAACCCCTCTATCCATATGCAATAACAGTATTTCCCCATCAATTCTTATGCCCGCTACTATCTCATCACAACTTGTTATAACAAGTAGCCGAATAGCGAAGGAACCCATGGCCGAACTGCTCCCCCTGTCCCCGGTACCGCTCTACACCCAGCTCAAGGAACTGCTGCGCGAGCGCATTCTCGACGGCACCTACCCGCCGCACAGCCGCATGCCTTCGGAGAGCGAGCTGGGCAAGGCATTCGATGTCAGCCGCATCACCGTGCGCCAGGCGCTGGGCGACCTGCAGAAAGAAGGGCTGATCTTCAAGATCCACGGCAAAGGGACGTTCGTCGCCAAGCCCAAGGCGTTCCAGAACGTCAGCACCCTGCAGGGCCTGGGCGAGTCGATGACGCAGATGGGCTACGAAGTGATCAACCGCCTGCGCAGCTTCCGCCATGTACCGGCCACGGCACTGGTGGCGGCACGGCTGCAGGTCGAGGAGGGCAGCCTGGTGACCGAGATCCGCCGGGTGCGACTGATCAACCGCGAGCCTGTCTCGCTGGAACTGACCTGGCTGCCCAAGGCCGTGGGCGAAAAGCTGGAAAAGGCCGACCTGGTCACCCGCGACATCTTCCTGCTGCTGGAAAACGACTGCGGCATCCCGCTCGGCCACGCCGACCTGGCCATCGATGCCGTGCTGGCCGACAGCGACCTGACCCAGGCACTGGAGGTTGAAGAAGGCTCGCCGATCATGCGTATCGAGCGCCTGACCCACACCGCCGATGGCACGCCGCTGGACTTCGAACACCTGTACTACCGCGGCGATGCCTTCCAGTACCGCCTGCGCATCGATCGCCAGAAAGGGGGCAAGGCATGAGTATCCAGACCCAGGACTACGACATCATCGTCATCGGTGGCGGCACCGCCGGGCCGATGGCGGCGATCAAGGCCAAGGAGCAGGACAAAAGCCTGCGCGTGTTGCTGCTGGACAAAGCCAACGTCAAGCGCAGCGGCGCCATCAGCATGGGCATGGACGGCCTGAACAACGCGATCATCCCCGGCCACGCCACGCCCGAGCAGTACACCAAGGAAATCACCGTGGCCAATGACGGCATCGTCAATCAGGCCACCGTGCATGCCTATGCCACCCACAGTTTCGAGACCCTCGAGCAGCTCGACCGCTGGGGCGTGAAGTTCGAGAAGGACGAAACCGGCGACTACGCGGTGAAGAAAGTCCATCACATGGGCGCCTACGTGCTGCCCATGCCGGAAGGCCATGACATCAAGAAGGTGCTGTACCGCCAGCTCAAGCGTGCCCGCGTCGAGATCAGCAACCGCATGGTCTGCACCCGCGTGCTGCTCGATGACGAAGGCGCCGCCGCCGGGGTGCTCGGTTTCGACTGCCGCAGCGGTGAGTTCCGCGTGGTGCGGGCCAAGGCGGTGATCCTCGCCTGTGGTGCCGCCGGGCGCCTGGGGCTGCCGTCGTCGGGCTACCTGATGGGCACCTACGAGAACCCGACCAATGCCGGCGACGGCTATGCCATGGCCTACCACGCGGGCGCCGAGCTGGCCAACCTCGAGTGCTTCCAGATCAACCCGCTGATCAAGGACTACAACGGCCCGGCCTGTGCCTACGTGACCGGCCCGCTGGGTGGCTACACCGCCAACAGCAAGGGCGAGCGCTTCATCGAGTGCGACTACTGGAGCGGGCAGATGATGTGGGAGTTCCACCAGGAGCTCGAAGGCGGTAACGGCCCGGTGTTCCTCAAGCTCGACCACCTGGCCGAGGAGACCATCCAGAACATCGAAGAAATCCTGCACAGCAACGAACGCCCCAGCCGTGGCCAGTTCCATGCCGGGCGTGGCACCGACTACCGCCAGCACATGGTCGAGATGCACATCTCCGAGATTGGCTTCTGCTCCGGGCATTCGGCCTCGGGGGTGTGGGTCAACGAGAAGGCCGAGACCAGCGTCAAAGGCCTGTATGCCGCGGGCGACATGGCGGCGGTGCCGCACAACTACATGCTCGGTGCCTTTACCTATGGCTGGTTCGCCGGCGTCAACGCCGCGCAATACGTGGCTGGGCGCGAGCTGGCCGAAGTCGATGTCGCCCAGGTCGAGCGCGAGCGCGAGCGGGTGTTCGCACCGCTGCAGCGAGAGCACGGTCTGCCCCCGGCACAGGTGGAGTACAAGCTGCGGCGTATGGTCAATGACTACCTGCAGCCGCCCAAGGTGACCAAGAAGATGGAGATCGGCCTGGCCCGCTTCGCCGAGATCGAGCGCGACCTGGACCAGATGAAGGCCAGCAACCCCCACGAGCTGATGCGGGCGATGGAAGTGGCGGTGATTCGTGACTGCGCCGAGATGGCCGCCCGCGCCTCGTTGTTCCGCGAGGAAAGCCGCTGGGGGCTGTACCACCATCGGGTCGACTTCCCCGAGCGCAACGATGGCCAGTGGTTCTGCCATTGCCACCTGAAGAAGGGCGAGGACGGCCAGATGACCAGCTTCAAGAAAGCTGTCGAGCCGTACCTGATTGCCCTGGATGCCGATGAGCAGACGGCCTATGACCGGCTGCGGGTCAAGGCCGATGCCGCGTGAAGCGGGGCCGCTGTGCGGCCCATCGCCGGCAAGCCGGCTCCCACAAGGTCAGCGGTGATCGGTGTGGGAGCCGGCTTGCCGGCGACAGGGCCCTCAGCCCCACCGACAAATCAGAATAAAGGATCCCGTGAAATGGCCTACCAACCCCAGGAAATCTTCTTCCGCAGCAGCGCCCCGGTCACCATCGACGAAGACAAATGCATCGCCGAAAAAGGCTGCACCGTCTGCGTCGAGGTCTGTCCCATGGACCTGCTGGCCATCAACCCGGCCACGCAGAAGGCCTACATGGCCTTCGACGAGTGCTGGTACTGCATGCCTTGCGAAAAGGACTGCCCCACCGGAGCGGTAAAGGTCGACATCCCTTACCTGCTGCGTTGAACCCTCGCAACGAAGGACCGCGCCATGACTGAACGCAACATTGACAACCCCGACATCCTTGCCCTGCTGCCTCGCCTCGAAGCCACCGACGCTGGCGTGCGCCGCATCGCCCTGATCGAACTGGCCGACCTCGAAGACCCGGATGCCCTGCCGTGGCTCACCGATGCGCTGCTGGTCGACGCGGCCGACGAGGTTCGCAGCGAGGCTGCACGGCTGCTCGAAGCCTGGGAAGACCCCGAGGTGGTGCAGGCCCTGTGCGCCGCGCTGGCTGATGCTGCCGAGCCCGTGCGCCAGGCTGCCGCGCAGAGCCTCAGTGAGCTCAAGAGCCCCGAAGCCGGCCAACTGATCCTGCCGTGGGCCAGTCACGCCGAACCCTTCGTGCGCGCCAGTGCCCTGCGTGCCTTGCGCGAGCTGCGCCTGGAAGAGGCCGCCGCGCCTGCGCTGCTGGCGCTGGCGGATGACGACGCGGCCGTTCGGCGCGAGGCGGTAGGCATTCTTGGCTGGCTCAAGCACCAGCCTGCCTTGCCGGCGCTGGCCAGGCTGGCCGAGGTCGAACCGGACACCGAAGTGCGCCGTGCGGCCATTGGTGCTTTGGGTCTTGCCCGTGACAGCGCCGTGCTGCCGGCGTTGGTGGCGGCGCTGAACGATGCGGCCTGGCAAGTGCGCGAAGAGGCCGCCACTACCTTGGGCAAAGTGGGCCAGGAACAGGCCGGCCCGGCGCTGGTGAAGGCGCTTGCCGATGACTTCTGGCAGGTACGCCTGCGAGCGTCGCGTTCATTGGGGCGCCTGCGCTATGGCCCTGCACTGGACGGGCTTGGCGAACTGCTCGGCCATGGCATCGCCAACCTGCGCAAGGAAGCGGCGCTGGCGCTTGGCGAACTGGGTCAGGCGCGAGCCTTGGCGGTGTTGCAGGCGGCCGAGGCCGACAGCGACCCGGAGGTGCGCAAGGCGGTGCGCATTGCCTTGGCGCAACTGCGCGGTGCTGTCTGATGAATGCGCCAGGGGCAATCCGCAACCTGCGCGGGCCAGGACAGTTGCTGCTGCAATGGCCCGACGGCGAGCGCACGCTCAGCCATGCCCGCCTGCGCGGCGCCTGCCCGTGCTCGCAATGCCGTGCGGCGCGGCTGGCAGGACGCATCGCCGTGGTGCCCGCCGAGGTTCGCATCGAGCGGGTGGAGCCGCAGGGGTATGGGGTGCAACTGGTGTTCAGCGATGGGCATGAGCGGGGCATTTATCCCTGGGCATATTTGCGCGATCTGCTTTGATTTGCCTGGGGCGTTGTGGGAGCGGGCTTGTCCCGCGAACCAGGGCGCAGCCCTGGCCATAAACCCATTTCGTCTGGGCTGGCCTCTTCGCGGGGCAAGCCCGCTCCCACATGATTTCCAGTCAGCCGAGTGCGCTGTGCATAACTTCACAAGGCAATCAGCTCTGGCCTCAACCCTTCGACCCGACGCGCTGTCACCGGCAGATACCCACCATCGCCGGTGATCTGGTGCAGCACCTTCTCCCGCAACCCATGCAGCGCCACCCCCGTACGCAGCCGCGGGTGCGGCAGATCGATCTCCACAACCGACTTGATCCGCCCCGGCCGTGGCTCCAGCACCACCACCCGGTCAGCCAGGTAGGTGGCCTCCTCGGCATCATGCGTCACCAGCAAGGTGGTAATGCCCGCGCGCTCACGGATGGCCAGCAGCTCATCCTGCAGTTGCTGGCGAGTCAACGCATCCAGCGCGCCGAACGGCTCGTCCAGCAGCAGGATGCGCGGGCTGGCCACCAGCCCACGGGCGATCGCCACCCGCTGGGCCATGCCGCCGGAAAGCTGGTGCGGGTAAGCCGATTCGAAGCCGACCAGGCCCACCAGCAGCACGAACTCATGCACGCGGCGGGCACGCTCGCCCTGGGTCAGCGGCTCGTTGACCAGGCCAAGGGCGATGTTCTGCTCCACCGTCAGCCACGGGAACAGGCGGTGCTCCTGGAACACGATGCCACGCTCGCCGCCAATGCCGCTGACGGCCTGGCCGTCGACGCGAATGCTGCCGCTGTAGTCGGTGTCCAGCCCGACCAGCAGGCGCAAAAGGGTCGACTTGCCGCAGCCGGAAGCGCCGACGATGGCGATGAATTCGCCTTCATTGATCGACAGGTTGAAGTTGCGAATGGCTTCGAAGGGTTGGCCATCGACGCTGAAGACCTTGCCGACGCCTTCGAAACTGACCAGCGCTGGCGTGGTGTCGGGTTGATTGGCCGCCAGCAGGTGCGACGTGTTGAAAGCGTTCATGCGGTTCTCCAGCGCGTAGCGCGCGATTCGAGGCGTTGTCCGAGGGTGCCGAGCAGGGCGCCGACCAGGCCGATCAGGACCATCGCGGCCATGACCTGGTCCATGCGAAACAGCTGTTGCGCGCCGATCATCAGGCTGGCGATGCCGCCGTCCGACGGCATGAAGTATTCCGCGCCGAGGGTGCCCAGCCAGGCATAGATCAGCGACAGGCGCAGGCCGGCGAAAATGGCCGGGGCCGCGCCGGGCAGTACCAGCAGCCGCAGGCGTTGCCACAGGTTCAGGCGCAGCGTGCGGGCGGCTTCGCCCAGTTGCGGCGAAAGGCTGGCGATGCCGCGCTGGGTGGCGATCAGCAGGGGAAAGAAGGCGGCCAGGCCGACGAACACGTGCTTGGCGCCTTCGCCCAGGCCGAACCAGGCGGTCAGCAGCGGCACCCAGGCGAACAGCGCCACCTGGCGCAATGCCGACAGGCTGGGCCCGAACACCCGCTCGGCGTTGTCTGACAGGCCCAGCAACAGGCCGGCCAGCAGGCCTGCGCCGCCGCCAAGCAGCAGCCCGGTCAGGGTGCGTTGCAGGCTCAGCAGCATGGCTTGCGGCAGCGAACCATCGGCCAGGCCGGCGAACAGCGTGCGCACCACATCCAGCGGCGACGTCAGGATGTTCTGGTCGACCCAGCCAAGGCTGCTGCTGGCTTGCCACAGCGCAAGCAGGGCTGCCGGCAGCAGCAGGCTTTGCCAGCCTTTGGGCACGGGCCCCCGCTGCTGTTCGCCAGTGGCGGCTTGCGGCCAGTGCAACAGGCGCTTTTCCAGGATTGAAAAGCCGCGCTCCAGCAGCGCACCGACCAGGCCGATCACCAGGATGCACAGCAGCACCAGGTCGAGCATGAACAACTGCCGGCCCCACACCATCAGGTAACCGATGCCTTCGCTGGAGGCCAGCAGCTCCACGGCCAGCAGCGAGGTCCAGCCGGTGGCCAGGGCCAGGCGTACACCGGTAAGGAAGGCGGGCAGGGCAGCGGGCAGCAACAGCCGCAGAAACAGCAGGTGCCGCGGCAGGCGCAGCGCGGCGGCGGCTTCGCGCAGCTTGGGCTGGGCGTCGCGCACACCGACCAGGGTGTGCAAGGTCACCGGCACCACCACGGCTTTTACCAGCACCACCAGCTTGAGCAGCTCGCTGATGCCGAAGAACAGCATGAACAGCGGGATCCATGCCAGGGTAGGGATCTGCGCAAGTGCCACAAAAGTGGGCAGCACCAGTGTCTGGGCGTTACGCGAAGTACCCAGCCAGGTGCCCAACAGCAGGCCGCTGCCGATGCCCGCCAGCAGCCCCCAGAACAGCCGTTGCAAACTTATCCACAAGTGCCCCCAGAGCTCCCCAGAGCCGAATTCCACGGCGCTCTGCCAGACCAGCGAGGGCGCCGGCAGAATCTGCTCGCTCATCCAGTGCTGCCGGCTCGCCACCACCCACAGCAGCGCGATCAGCACCGGCAACACCCACGGCAGGGCATGGCTGACCCTGTGGGAGCGGCCTTGTGCCGCGAATGGGCTGCGTAGCGGCCCTCGAATGCCCCCCCGCCCCTTGCTCAGAACTCCATTCACCAGGCATCTCTCCAAGCGTTTCTAGGTTATGCACTTATGGAATTAAAAATTCGCTCAAGTGACTTTCAAGAGATAAGAGCATGCGCTCCCTGCATCCGTAACCCTTTGTGCGTTGCGTTTTCCTCATATTTTCCATGCGTTTTTCGCAACCTGATCGCGGAGCCGCGTACTCCGTGCTTTATGTCTTCTGGTTACTAAAAAATGAAGTTTTGATCTTTGTAGGTTCTAACCAGACCTGCCTAGCTTCTGGCCAAAGCGCCGGCCATCGCCGGTGGCAGCCTGCCAAGGAGCCTTGCCATGAAAACCCCGCTGCGCCACCTGATCACCGCCCTTGGGCTGGTCGGTTTCTTCGCCCTCAGTGCCCAGGCGGCCGAGCCGGCCAAGCCCGAGAGCATCCGCATCGCCGTGCCCGACCTGAGCGCCGGCAGCAAGCACAGTGCCGGGGGTGTGGTCGATGTGCTGCGCGATCAGCAACTGCTGGAGAAAGCGTTCGCCAAGGACGGCATCCGCATCGACTGGCGCTTCTTCAAGGGCGCCGGGCCGGTGGTCAACGAAGCACTGGCCAATGGGCAGGCCGACTTCGCCTACCTAGGCGACCTGGCAGCCATCGTCGGCAAGGCCAATGGCCTCGACACCCGCGTGCTGACGGCCGGTGTGCGCGGGGTGAAAAGCTACCTGGGCGTGGTGCCGGGCTCCGGGATCAAGACCCTGCACGACCTCAAGGGCAAGCGCGTGGCGGTGTTCCGTGGCACCGCCAACCAGCTGTCGTTCGCCAGCGCCCTGGCCAGCCAAGGGTTGTCCGAGCGTGACCTGAAAGTGATCAACCTGGATTTCAACGCCGCCAACGCCGCGCTGGCCGCCAAGCAGATCGATGCCACCTGGGGCCTTTCCAGCCTGCTGTCATTGCGTGAGCGCGGCCTGGTCGAGCTGCCGGTCAACTCCCGTGACCTGGAAGGCGCCGGGAGTACCCAGGCTGTCCTGCTGGGCACCGGTGAGTTCATCGACAAATACCCCGAGCTGGTCCAGCGCCTGGTCACTGCCCAGCAGCAGGCCGCCAACTGGCTGCGCGACGAACACAACCGCGAGGCCTACGTCGACCTGGTGGCGAGCAACGCCAACTGGCCGCGCAGCATCCTCGCCGACGACCTGGCCAATGAAGACCTCGCCCACTACTTCGATCCACGACTGGACGCCGAATTCGTCGCCCAGTTGCAGCAAGGCGTCGACCTGGCTGCCCGGGAGCGCCTGATCCGCCGAGGCTTCCAGGTATCCCAGTGGATCGAACCGCGTTTCCTCGATGCTGCCTTGCAACAGGAACAGGCCGTGCAGGCCGCCCGCTGAACCCCATGACCCGACAATCACCGCAAGGACCACGACCATGAGCAATGCCGCCCTGGCCACCGCGCCGCACACCCTCGCACTCGATATCCGCCCTGTCGCCGGCCGCATCGGCGCCGAAATTCGCGGCGTCAGACTGTCCGCCGACCTCGATGCCGCCACGGTCGAGGCGATCCAGGCCGCCCTGGTCACGCACAAGGTGATCTTCTTCCGCGGCCAGACCCACCTGGACGATCAAAGCCAGGAAGGCTTCGCCAAGCTGCTGGGCGAACCGGTCGCCCATCCCACCGTGCCGGTGGTCGATGGCACCAGCTACCTGCTCCAGCTCGACGGCGCCGAAGGCCAGCGGGCCAACTCCTGGCACACCGACGTGACCTTCGTCGATGCCTACCCCAAGGCTTCGATCCTGCGCAGCGTGGTGGCCCCGGCCTCCGGCGGCGACACCGTGTGGGCCAATACCGCCGCGGCCTACCAGGAACTGCCCGAGCCCCTGCGGGAGCTTGCGGACAAGCTGTGGGCGGTGCACAGCAACGAATACGACTACGCCAGCCTCAAGCCGGATGTGGACCCGGCCAAGCTCGAACGCTACCGCCAGGTGTTCACCTCGACGGTGTACGAGACCGAGCACCCGGTGGTGCGGGTGCACCCGATCAGTGGCGAGCGCGCGCTGCAGCTGGGGCATTTCGTGAAACGCATCAAGGGGTATTCGCTGGCGGATTCGCAGCACTTGTTCGCGGTGCTGCAGGGGCACGTGACGCGCCTGGAGAACACCGTGCGCTGGCGCTGGGAAGCGGGGGATGTGGCGATCTGGGATAACCGTGCGACGCAGCATTATGCGGTGGATGACTACGGTACCCAGCCGCGCATCGTTCGCCGGGTGACGTTGGCAGGTGAGGTGCCGGTCGGGATCGATGGGCAGTTGAGCCGGACGACGCGTAAAGGCTAAGCCTTGTAGAGATCACTGTGGGAGCGGGCTTGTCCCGCGAAGCAGGCACCGCGACGCATGGCACCGGCTTTGCCGGTGTTCGCGGGGCAAGCCCGCTCCCACACAGGTTGCTGTAGCCCTTCAAATGTCGGTATCACAGGCAATCAACTGCCTGACCATCCCCTGCGCCAAGGGCGACAACCCATACCCCACCCGGCTCACCACCCCATAGCGGGTATAGAACGACTCCTCCTGCTCCGGCGCCAGATCCGCCAGCTCCAGCGCCACCAGCCCCGCCTGATAAGGCCGCAAGTTGGCGCCGCAAGCAATGCCGATGGTGTCCGAGTGCATCACTACATTCAGCAGCGCGTAGCCATGCTCGCATTCCACCGTCGGCAAAAAGTCCTGCCGGCCGCTGAGGTCGCTGAGCACCTTGCGGATGTTCGGCGGGCGGAAGGTGGTCGCCAGCGGGTAATCGAACAGGTCCCGTGCATTGACCTGGCTGCGCTCGGTCAGCGGATGGCCCGCGCGGCAGCAGAAATGCCAGCGCTGGGCGGCCAGCTTGTGCACCCGGTAGTCCGGGTCGGACTCGAACTGGCGGGTGTCGGCGACGAAGAACTCGATCTCCTCGGCGATCAGCTTGCGGTTCAGGGCCTGCCAGTTATCCACCTGAAAGCACGTGCGCGCCGCCGGGTACTCGGCGACGAAACGCGCCACGGCCCGAGGCACCAGGCCGCCGGCCGGCGCCGGGCCGGAGCCGAAGCGCACCACCCCCGTGGTGGCGCCATTGAACTGGTGAATCTCGTTGACCAGGTTGTGCGCCCCATGCACCAGCCGCCGCGAATGTTCCAGGACCAGCAAGCCCTGACGGGTGGGCGACAGCTCCTTGCTGGCGCGGTCGACCAGACGGCAGCCAACGTTGTGCTCCAGGGTCTGGATGCTGCGGCTGAAGGCCGATTGCGACAGGTTCACCGCGGCCGCCGCCGCGACAAAACTGCGGTGCTCGACAAGGGCGATGAAGTGGCGGAGCTGACGGAGATCTATATGCATTTTCTACATGAAAACTATCGGTCGAATGCAATTGATGAAGAGGGTGAGCCCCCTTATAAAGGGTGTTACTTATTCCACAAAATATGAATTACAAATATTTATATCGCTTAAAAGAATATAAGCCCGACTGACCGCGATTCGGTTCCGCCAACGGAAATGCTCGCCAGGGCCCATGCCTCAAGGAGCATTTGCATGTCCCGAACTTTCCGTTGGCCTGCGCACGTGTCGCGGTCCGCCTTGCAACCTCTGGCCGCCGGCGTGTTGCTGGCGGCTTCAGGTGCCAGCTTTGCCGAAGAATCGCCAAGCACCACCCCCGCCGTGGAACAGGACGCCAAGCTCGGCACCGTCACGGTCAACGCCCGTCGTCGCGAGGAAACCGCCCAGGACGTGCCCACGCCGATCAGCGTGCTCGACAGCGAAACCCTGGAAACCCAGCGCATCTACCGTGTGCAGGATCTGCAACAGCTGGTGCCCAGTACCAACGTGGCCTATGTGCATGCGCGCCAGTCGAGCATCTCGATTCGCGGCCTGGGCAACAACCCGGCCAGCGACGGCCTGGAAGGCAGCGTCGGCATCTACCTGGACAACGTCTACCTGGGAAGGCCGGGCATGGCGGTGTTCGACCTGCTCGACGTGGAGCAGCTGGAAGTGCTGCGCGGCCCGCAAGGCACCTTGTTCGGCAAGAACACCACGGCGGGGGTGCTGAACATCACCACGCGCAAGCCGACCTTTCACCGCGAGGGCAGCATCCAGCAGTCAATCGGCGAGGACGGCTACCTGCAGACCCAGGGCAGCTTCTCCGGGCCGATCAGCGAGACCTTGGCCGGGCGCATCAGTGCCTATCACACCGAAGACGACGGCTATGTGAAGAACATCCACAACGGCGAAGACCTCAACGGCGGCAAGCGCCAGGGCTTTCGGACCCAGCTGCTGTTCCAGCCCAGCGAAACCTTCAACCTGCGCTGGATCGGCGAGTACAACGAGGAGGACTCCAACAACGGCATCCTCAGCCTGTACAGCACCGGGCCGACCATCAATGGCGTCAACCGCTATGAAAGCCTCGCGGCCCAGGCCGGCGCGACGCTGGTTTCGGGCAAGGACCGCAAGGTCAATTTCGACGCCGAGCAACGGGTGACGGTGTTCCAGGGTGGCACCTCGGTGGAGGCCAACTGGACCTTGCCCAACGACTTCACCCTGACCTCGATCACCGCCTACCGCTGGTGGGACTTCACCCCGCGCAACGACGATGGCCTCAACGTGCCGGTGTTCTACAGCGCCGGGGTATCGGTGCGCGACAAGCAGTACTCCCAGGAAATCCGCCTGGCGTCGCCCACCGGTGGTGCCTTCGACTACGTGCTGGGTGCGTACTACTTCAAGCAGGACCTGGACAACACGTCCTTCACCTATTACGGCCCGCAGGCAGACATCTGGAACCTCACCCCGGCCGGCGCCCTGAACAACGTCAACACCCTCGGCGACGGGCACATCGACACCGACAGCTATGCGCTGTTCGCCCAAGGCACCTGGCACCTTACCGAGCGCCTGGACTTCACCGCCGGCGTGCGCGGCACCTATGAAGAAAAGAGCGCCTGGGTGACCCGCGATGCGCCAACGGGCGGCGCGGCAGTGACCGGTGCCGCCGCCGCTGCGCGCCAGGGCAGGGTGGGGGCCTACGACTCGGGCGACCTCAACCAGTACAGCTTCAGCCCATCGGGCCTGCTCGGCCTCAGCTACCGCTTCAACGAGCAGTTGCTCGGCTATGCCACGCTCACCCATGGCGAGAAGTCCGGTGGCATCAACCTGACCGTCGGTGCGGCGCCGCGCCTGGGCACCGACTCGCTGCTGGTCGGCACCGAGCGGGTCAACAACGCCGAAGTGGGCCTCAAGAGCACCCTGTTCGACGACCGCCTGCAGCTCAACACCAACCTGTTCTGGGCCGAGGTGCATGGCTACCAGGCCAACGTCTACGACCAGATCAACCGCGTGCAGTACCTGGCCAATGCCGGCCGCGTGCGCTCGCGTGGCCTGGAGTTCGAGGCCACGGCGCTGCCGATTCGCGGATTGACGGTGAACTTCAACGGCTCGTGGAACGACGTGCGCTACACCGAGTACGACGACGCCCCGTGCCCACCTGAAGTGAGCCTGGCCAATGCCGCCGCCACGTGCGACCTGTCCGGCCACCAGGTGGTCGGGGCCTCCAAGTACATCGCCAACCTCAACGGCCAGTACAAGTGGCAGCTGAGCCAGCACGTCGAGCCCTACGTCACCGCCAGCTACGCGTTCCGCTCCAAGGCGGTGGGCACCATCGACGATTCCGACTTCGGCCAGATCCCCAGCTACGCGCTGGTCAACCTGTCCACCGGCGTGCGCCTGGACCAGGGCGACGGCGTGCTCGACCTGTCGCTGTGGGTGAAAAACGCCGGCGACAAGACCTACTTCACCAGCCTGTGGAACTCCGCCAACGGTGGTTATGCCGGCGTGCTCGGTACCCCGCGCACTTTCGGCGCCACCGCCCGTTACGACTTCTGAGCACAAGGAGCTTTGCCATGAATGCCAAGACCGAAACCCCCGCACTGCCTGAAGGCGCCTGCCTCACTGCCAAGGTGCCCGAGCGTGATGAAGCGCTGCTCGGCGATGTGCGGGTCAACCCGTATCGCCTGGCGCCGCTGACCGCCATCATTGGTGACGGCGGGCGCGCCCTGAGCGCGGCCCATGTCCGCGTGCTGGGCCGTGGCGAGCGCGGCGTGGACATCGCCTACGAGGTGTCCGACCGTTCGCTGTGGACCTACGGCGGCATCCCGGTGTTCGGGCTGTACCCGGACTACGTCAACCAGGTGGAGGTGACCTACAAGCTGGACGGCGAGCGCATTCGCGAGCGCTACCAGATCTACGCCCCGGCCGTGCGCCTGCCGGTGGTGGCGAAGCAGACGGCCGCGCTGCCGGAAGTGGAGCCGGTCAAGGTCGCGCCCGGTTTCGAGAACCGCCTGTACCTGTTCAACCACTTGCAAGGTGACATTCCCGGTGGCCGTGCCTTCAAGTGGAACGGCCTGGGCGGTGCCGCCGAGTGGGATCAGGTGGGCAACAACTGGATTGCCGACAGCAATGGCGATGTGCGCTGGTACCTGGATATCGAGCAGATCCACGACTCCAACCGCCGCGATGGCCTGGGCGGCACCATGGGCTTCCAGCAGACCCACGACGGCAAGCTGATCTGGGGCCAGGGCCAGACCTATTCGAAGTACGACCTGCTCGGCCGGCGCATCTGGCAACGCAGCCTGCCGGACAAGTTCGCCGATTTCTCCCACGAAATCCGCGAGACGGCCAACGGCACTTACCTGCTGCGGGTCGGCACCAGCGACTACCGCCGCCCGGATGGCAAACGCGTGCGCTCGATCCGCGACCACATCATCGAGGTCAACGAAGCGGGGGATGTCCTGGACTTCTGGGACCTGAACCAGATCCTCGACCCTTACCGTGGCGACCTGCTGGAAACCCTGGGCAAGGCGGCGTTGCAGCTACCTGAAGGGGTACAGAAACAGGATGACCGGCTGGCCAACGAACGGGCCGAAGGCGACCTGCCGTTCGGCGACACGCCGGGCGTCGGCACCGGGCGTAACTGGGCGCATGTGAATGCCATCGACTACGACGCCGATGACGACAGCATTATCGTTTCAGCGCGGCATCAGGGCGTGGCGAAGATCGGCCGCGACAAGCAGGTGAAGTGGATTCTGGCTTCGCCACAGGGTTGGCCGCAGCGCTTGCAGGACAAAGTGCTCAAGCCGATTGCCAGCGAGGGCTTCGACTGGTCGTGGACCCAGCACACCGCCTGGCTGACCGGCAAAGGCACGCTGACGGTGTTCGACAATGGTTGGGGGCGGGATTTTGCACCGACCAAGCTGACCGGCAACTACAGCCGGGCGGTGGAGTACAGGATCGACGAGGCCAAGGGCACGGTCGAGCAGGTGTGGGAGTACGGCAAGGAGCGTGGCGACGAGTGGTACAGCCCGGTGACCTCGGTAGTGGCGTACCGGCCGGAGACCGATACCCAGTTCATCTATTCGGCTTCGGTGAATTTCCTGACGGCCGAGAAGCTGACCACCACGGTGCTCAACGAGGTGCGACGGGGGACCCAGGAGGTGCTGGTGGAGTTGAAGGTGCATAGCCGCCAGCCGGGGAGTGTGGGTTACCGGGCGCTGGTGATCGACCTGGCCAAGGCCTTCTGATTCATTCCCTTCGGGAGGGCCGTCGGTCCTCCCTTCACATTTCTTTCAGTTCATTCGTCTAACCTGTATTGGCCCTTTCGCGGGACAAGCCCGCTCCCACAAGTACCCATTGCCCCTGAAAGCAGTGGAGCACCTTGTGGGAGCGGGCTTGTCCCGCGAAGGAAGCAGCGCGATTTCGGATCGGCTGTTCAACCATTCGTTCTTTTTTTCGAACAGCCTATTGTCCTACACCCCAGCAGCCGCTTAGCATTCGTTTGAGATTTCAAACGCTCGATGCCCTGTTATGGGCGCTTTTCAATAATTCAACAATTCGGGAAGCCGACATGCAGCTCAAAGACGCTCAGTTGTTCCGCCAGCAAGCCTTCATCAACGGTGAGTGGCTGGATGCGGACAGCGGCCAGACCATCAAGGTGACCAACCCGGCC
>Ga0160431_100535_pt1 | contig 14977 bp, 13 predicted proteins | sample HID1971K_E0MG_FD_108212 | JGI IMG/M metagenome (GOLD analysis project Ga0160431, IMG submission 108212) | Enriched millipede-associated microbial communities from UW Madison campus, WI, USA - HID1971K_E0 MG | ecosystem: Host-associated > Arthropoda: Insects > Digestive system > Unclassified ...
GACGTGCCCAGCGTCGAGGCGCTGCACGACACGCTGATGCAGCTGCCGCTGTTCCCGTACATGGACATCGAGGTCGACGGCCTGTGCCGTCACCCTTCGTCGATCCATGCCGACGACCGCTGAACCGCCCTGACACCGCGACTACCTGACAAGAACAATACGAGGTGAGCAACATGACCGTGAAGATTTCCCACACCCCCGAAATCCAGGCTTTCTTCGAGCAAGTGGCCGGCCTTGGCAATGCCGAAGGCAACCCGCGCTTCAAACAGATCATCCTGCGCGTGCTGCAGGACACGGCACGCCTGATCGAAGACCTGGAGGTCAGCGAGGACGAGTTCTGGCACGCGGTCGACTACCTCAACCGCCTGGGCGGGCGCAACGAAGCGGGCCTGGTGGCTGCGGGCCTGGGCATCGAGCACTTCCTCGACCTGCTGCAGGACGCCAAGGACGCCGAAGCCGGCCTCGGCGGCGGCACCCCGCGCACCATCGAAGGCCCGCTGTACGTGGCCGGCGCACCTCTGTCCGAAGGTGAGGCGCGCATGGACGACGGCCGCGACCCGGGCGTGGTGATGTTCCTGCAAGGCCAGGTGTTCGATGCCGATGGCCAGCCGCTGGCCGGTGCCACCGTCGACCTGTGGCACGCCAATACCCAAGGCACCTACTCGTACTTCGACTCGACCCAGTCCGAATACAACCTGCGCCGACGCATCGTCACCGATGCCGAGGGCCGCTACCGTGCGCGCTCCATCGTGCCGTCGGGTTATGGCTGCGATCCGCAGGGGCCGACCCAGGAATGCCTGAACCTGCTCGGCCGCCACGGCCAGCGCCCGGCGCATGTGCACTTCTTCATCTCGGCGCCGGGGCATCGCCACCTGACCACCCAGATCAACTTCGAGGGTGACAAGTACCTGTGGGACGACTTTGCCTATGCCACCCGTGATGGGTTGGTCGGCGAACTGCGCTTTGTCGAGGATGCCGCGGCGGCGCATGACCGGGGTGTGCAGGGCGAGCGTTTTGCCGAGTTGGCGTTCGACTTCCATCTGCAGGCGGCCAAGGCACCCGAGGCCGAAGCACGCAGCCACCGCCCGCGTGCACTGCAAGACGGCTGAGTTTCAGGGACCTGAACTCTGTGGCAACTGAGCACTGTAGGAACTGAGCACTGTGGCAACCGAGCACTGTAGGAACTGAACACTGTAGGAACTGAACACTGTAGGAACTGAACACTGTAGGAACTGAACACTGTAGGAACTGAACACTGTAGGAGCTGAACACTGTGGGAGCGGGCTTGTCCCGCGAAGGGACCGGCCCAGGCAATGGAAGAGTATGGCCAGGGCTTCGCCCTGGTTCGCGGGACAAGCCCGCTCCCACAGTAACTCTGCTCCCACAGTAACTCTGCTCCCACAGTAACTCTCTCCCACAGAACTCTGCCCCCACAGAACCCGCTTCCTACAAGCTCATTCCCACAAAGCCAGCCAGCTCCACCGCCATACACCATTCCAATAACAATAAAAGGTCCTTGGTCATGCGTAACCCCGTCCAGCATTCGCTCGCCCAGGCTATCCAGTCAGGAGCCCGAGCATGACGATCCTCACCCAAGAGCAACCCCTCAAGCAGCAGAACAAGCGCTACCTCTACGAGTGGTACGTGGTCATCCTGTGCATGGTGGCCTACATCTTTTCCTTCGTTGACCGGCAGATCCTGGCCCTGATGATCGAGCCGATCAAAGCCGACCTGCAGCTCAGCGACACCCAGTTCAGCCTGCTGCACGGCCTGGCCTTCTCGCTGTTCTACGCCTTCATGGGCATGCCCATCGCCTACCTGGCCGACCGTTTCTCCCGGCCACGCATCATCGCCGTCGGGGTGATTTTCTGGAGCTTCGCCACCGCCGCCTGCGGCCTGAGCAAGAACTTCCTGCAGATGTTCCTGGCCCGCATCGGCGTCGGTGTCGGCGAGGCAGCCCTGTCGCCCTCGGCCTACTCGATGTTCAGCGACATGTTCCCCAAGGAAAAACTCGGCCGGGCCGTGGGCATCTATTCGATCGGCTCGTTCGTCGGCGGCGGCATCGCCTTCCTGGTCGGCGGCTACGTGATCACTTTGCTCAAGGACGCGCAAACCATCGAAGTGGCCGTGCTCGGTGCCATGAAAGCCTGGCAACTGGCGTTCTTCATCGTCGGCCTGCCGGGAGTGATCGTCGGCCTGCTGATCTGGCTGACGGTGCGCAACCCCCAGCGCAAGGGCGCCCAGCTCGATGCCGACGGCCAGGTGCGCAAGGTGAAGCTCACCGATGGCCTGCGCTTCATTGGCCGCCATCGGGCGACCTTCGGCTGCCACTACCTGGGCTTCTCGTTCTACGCCATGGCCCTGTTCTGCATGATGAGCTGGACGCCTGCGCTGTATATCCGCAAGTACGGCATGAGCCCGCAAGAGGCCGGTTTCATGCTCGGCACCATCCTGTTGCTGGCCAACACCACCGGCGTGGTGTTCGGCGGCTGGCTGACCGATCACCTGGCCAAGCGCGGCTACCGTGATGCGGCCATGCGCACCGGGGTGATCGGCGCCGTAGGCATGATCGTGCCGGCGGTGCTGTATTCGCAGGTCGAGCCGCTGTGGCTGTCGGTCACCTTGCTGGTGCCGGCGATGTTCTTCGCCTCGTTCCCGATGCCGGCCTCCACCGCGGCCATGCAGATCCTCTCGCCGAACCAGGTGCGGGCGCAGGTCTCGGCGGTGTTCCTGCTGATCAGCAACCTGCTGGGCCTGGGCCTGGGCACGACCCTGGTGGCGTTGATCACCGACCGCTACTTCGGCGCACCGGCAGCGGTCGGCTCGTCGATGTCGATCGTCAGTTGCGTGGCGTCGCTGCTGGCCATCGTGCTGTTGGCCAAGGGCTGCAAGTGCTTCCGTGCCAGCCTGCAACGCGAACACCCCGCCGAGGCTTGAGATGCTGGAGCGCTTCCCGCTGCTCGATTCCCGGGATGTGGGCGAGATGCAGGTGCAGCTGGCCCGCTATCTCTGCCCCCATCGGCTGCGGGTGCTCAACGACACGCCGCCGCGCCTGCAGGTCAGCGGCGTGGCGTTTGCCGGGGCCTGGTTGCTGGAACTCGATTATGACGCGCCGGTGGAGGTCAGCCTCGAGGGTAGCGGCGCGCACTACCTGTTTCGCACCACCTTGCAGGGGCAGTGCGAGGTGACCCAGGGGCGCCATCAGGCAGCGGTCGCGGCGGGCGGGCTGAGTGTCAGCTCGCCCTTCGCCAGCAGCCGCATCGTCACCGGGGGCGCCTGTCGCAATGCAGTGCTCAGCCTGCCGCGCGAGACGCTGGAGGTGCATCTGCAAAACCTGCTAGGGCGCACGTTGCGCCAGCCACTGGCGTTCGATGTGCCGCTGGCGGCGACGCACCCCGGCGTGCATGCACTGGGGGCTGCCATGGACTACCTGTGCCGCTTGCTGGCGCTGGACCTGAGCCTTGCACCGCTGCGCCAGGGGCTTGCGGATCATCTGGTGCAACTGCTGCTGACCCAGTTGCCACACAACTACTCGGACGCACTCTGCCAGGCCGCGAGCACGCCGCTGCCCAGCCACGTGCGCCGGGCGCGCGACCACATCGAGGCGCACCTGGACCAGCCGCTGGCGTTGTCGACCCTGTGCGCGCTCAGCGGCGTCTCGGTGCGCACTCTGCAGAATGGCTTTCGCCAGTTCCTCGGCCAGACACCGCTGGAGTACATCCGCGACCGGCGCCTGCTGGCCGTGCACCAGGCGCTGCAGCAAGGCGAGGGCAGCGTGACCGAGGTGTTGCTGCGCTGCGGCATCAACAGCCCCGCGCACTTCACCCGCCAGTACTGGCAACGCTTCGGTTGCCGGCCGTCCGACACGCTCAAACGCTGAGAATCTGCGCAATCGGTAGCCTGCCTGCGTGATCGGAAGCGTCGGCAAATGCCGCGTTGGCTAGCATCGGCCTACCTCAACACGCGGAGTTACCCCCTATGCAAGTGACTATCCTGGGTGGCGGCCACGGCTGCTACGCGGCAGCCGTGGAGATGGCCGAACGCGGCCACGCCACCCGTCTCTGGCGCCGTGACAGCAAGGCCCTGCAGGCGCTGCAGGCCATCGGCAGCCTGACCGTGCGCGACTATCGCGGCACCCGGCAGGTGCCCCTCGACGAACGCCTGCAACTGGTCGGCGACCTGTCACAGGCGCTGGAAGGTGCGCAGCTGGTGGTCATACCGCTGCCCGCCACCACCCATGAGGCGCTGGCCGCCGAAGTGGCGCCGTTGCTGCGCGATGGCCAGGTGGTGTTTCTGCCGCCGGGCACCTTCGGCAGTTACCTGTTCGCCAAGGCCATGCGTGACTGTGGCAACCGGGCCGAGGTGGCGTTCGCCGAAACCGGCACCTTGCCTTACCTGGTGCGCAAGCACGGCCCCGACCAGCTGGTGATCAGCGCCTACGCCACGCGCCTGCCGACCGGCGTCCTGCCCAGCCGCCTGGCGGCGCATGCGTTCGCCGTGCTGCGCGAAGCCTATCCGAGCGTCGAGCCGATCGAGGATGCGTTGAGCAGCGCGCTGATGAACGCAGGCCCGGTCATCCACCCGCCGCTGATCCTGATGAACGCCGGGCCCTTGGAGCACTTCCCCTCCTGGGACATCCACAACGAAGGCACCCAGCCAGCGGTCCGCCGCGTCACCAGCCAGCTCGATGCCGAGCGCATGCGCGTGCGTGAAGCACTCGGCTACCCGGCGCCGCACTTCCCGCTGGCCGACCACTACAACACCGACCAGGGCGAGGAGTGGATGTATGGCCGTGGCGCCCACGGCAAACTCACCGACAGCGGCGACTGGCGCGAGAAGATCGACCTGCAGCAGCACCGCTACATGCTCGAAGACACGCGCCTGGGCCTGTCGCTGCTGGTCTCCGTCGGCCGTTGGGCCGGTGTGCCGACGCCCGTGGCCGAAGGCCTGCTGGCGCTGGCCTCGGCCGTCACCGGGCGTGACTTGTACGGCGAAGGGCGGACCCTGGAAAATCTCGGGCTGGCTGCGCTGGACCGGGCGCAGATGGCCGCCGTGCTGCAGGACGGGGTGGCGGCATGAGCGAACCACTGCGCCACATTGCCGTGGTCGGTGCCGGGCGCATGGGCGAGGGCATTGCCCTGGCCTTCGCCCAGGCCGGGCTGCAGGTGAGCCTGATCGACCTCAAGGCGCGCACCGCCCAGGCCGAATATTTCCAGGCGATAGAACGCAATCTCAGGGCCCAGGCGGACAGCCTGGTTGCCCTGGAACTGATCGACACCGTACAGGCCGAGCAGTTGCTGGCACGTATTCGCCTGCTGGCGCCGGACGCTGGTGCACGCGCGCTGGCAGGCTGCCGGCTGGTGTTCGAGGCGGTGCCCGAAGTGCTGGCGGCCAAGCGCGAGGCACTGGCCTGGATCGACCGGCATGCCGGGGCGGACAGCATCATCGCCTCGACCACGTCGACCTTCCTGGTCACCGAGCTTGCGCACAGGGTCTCGGCACCGCAGCGCATGCTCAATGCGCACTGGCTCAACCCGGCGCACCTGATGCCCTTGGTGGAGGTTTCGCGCAGTGAGCAGACCTGCGACACGGTGGTCGCCGAGCTGTTGGCGACCTTGCAGGGCATCGGCAAGGTCGCGGTGGTGTGCAACGCTGCGCCCGGCTTCATCGTGCCGAGGTTGCAGGCGCTGGTGATGAACGAGGCCGCGCGCATGGTCGAGGAGGGCGTGGCCAGTGCCGAGCAGATCGACCTGGCGGTGCGCAGCGGTTTCGGCCTGCGCTTTTCGGTGCTCGGCTTGCTGGAGTTCATCGACTGGGGGGGCGGCGACATCCTGCACCACGCCTCGGCCTACCTCAGCCAGCACCTGGGCGAGCGCTACCAGGCGGCGCAGGCCGTGCTGGACAACATGGCGGCCGGGCGCAACGGGCTGCGCGAAGGCGTGGGTTTCTACGATTACCGGCACGTCGATGTGCCGGCTTATCGCCACGAGCGCCTGGCCGAGCTGATGCAGCGGGTGCGCCAGGCGGGCCTGGCGCCACGCTTCGCTTCAGGCCTTGAAGCGCTGGATCAGCCCTTGCTGCTCTGATGCCAGGTCGTTCAACTGCTGGCTGATGCCCGCCGAGCGCTCGGCCTGGCCAGACAACGAAGCGGTGACATCGCGCACCGCTTCGACATTGCGGTTGACCTCTTCGGCCACGCTGCTCTGCTGCTCGGCGGCGCAGGCGATCTGCACGTTCATGTCGGTGATCACACTGACCGCCTGGCGAATCTGCGCCAGCGCCTGCTGGGCCTGGCGCGCCTGTTCGGCATTGGCCTGGGCTTGCTCGTGGCTGTGCTGCATGGCGCGGGTCACCTCGCGGGTGCCGCTGCGCAAGCTGTCGATGATCGCGCCGATCTCCTCGACCGAGGCCTGGGTGCGCTGGGCCAGGCCGCGCACCTCATCGGCGACCACGGCGAAGCCCCGGCCGGCTTCGCCGGCGCGCGCCGCCTCGATGGCGGCATTGAGGGCCAGCAGGTTGGTCTGCCGGGCGATCGACAGGATCACCGCCATCACCGTGCCGATCTGCTCGCCGCTGCTGGCCAGGGCATGCAGGCGTTGCATGCCGTCGCTCATGTCCTGGGCCAGGGCCTGGATGCCGAGGCTGGCGTCCTCGATCACCTGCATGCCATCGCCGGTGGCCTGGTCGGCATGCCGCGCCGCCTCGGCCGCCTGGGCAGCGCTGTGGGCAGCGGCCTGGGCGGTGGCGGACATCTGCTGCAAGGCGGCCGCCATCTGCTCGATCTCGCGCAATTGCTGCTGCATGCCGGCGTTGGTCTGGCTGGCGATGCGCGCGGACTGGTCGGCGGTGTCACGGGTATCGCGAACACCGGCCTGGACCTGCGCGACCACCGGTTGCAGGTGCTCGAGGAAACGGTCGAAGGCGCGGCTCAGGCGTCCCAGTTCATCGCGACCTGGGTAGGCCAGCCGGCGGGTCAGGTCACCTTCGCCTTCGGCGATGTCCTCCAGCACATGGGCCACATGCAGCAGCGGCCGGCTGACGCTGCGCGCCGTCAGCCACATCATCAGCACGCCGAGCACCGCGATGCTCAGGCCCAGGCCGATCTGCAGCGCCAGGCTGTGCAAGCGCTGGTCACGCATCTGCGCTTGCAGGGCGGCTACCGGGGCGCCGAGCACGGCCTTGGGCACGCTGACCAGCACGGCCCAGGGGGTGGCGTCGGGCAGCGGCTGGATGGGCACCAGCATGCGCATGAAGTCGGCATCCTCGAAGGTTTGCCCAAGGCCCGCGCGGGGGGCGTCGAGCATCGCGGTCGCCTGTTCGGGGTGACGTGCCTTGAGCAGAGTGCCGAGGCGCTCGGGGTGGCGGCTGTCGCCCGCCAGCAGGCCGGCCGAGCTGACGATGGCGATATCGCCCTGGCCCTCGTACAGCGCAGCGCTGGCGGCTTCGGCATCGTGCTGCAGCGTACCCAGGTCGATGTCCAGGCCAATCACCGCGACCACCCGGCCCTGGTCGAGCAGCGGCAGGGTCAGGCTGGTGACCAGCCGCGCGGTGCCGCTGGAACTGTCGACATAGGGCTCCAGCAGGCAGGGCTTGGCTGCTTCGCGCGAGCAACTGAAGAACGCATTGAACGGCGCACCGCTAGGGCCGGGCGAGGTGTCGGCCAGCAGGTGTTCGTCACCCGGCACGGCCTGCAGCTGGCCGGGGGCCGATTGCAGCCAGTACAGGGCGAAACGCCCCTGATCGTTGCTGCCCAGTTCAAGCTGGCCGAGGAAGTCGGCATCGCGGCCGTCCAGGGCATTGCGGTCGAAGGTGATGAACAGCCCCAGCAACTCCGGCCGCCCGGCCAGGGCCTGGCGTAGCACCTGGGTCAGGTCGCGGCGCAGATCGGCCGCAGGCACCTGCCCGCTGGCGTCGCGTTGGCGCAGGTGCATGACCTGGCGGCCCACGCCTTCGGCGAAGCCGTAGGCACGCTCGAAGCCCTGCTGGATCTGCAGCGCCTGGGCCTGGCCTTCGGCGCGCAGGTTGTTTCGCGCCGCGGCCAGCAACATGTCGCTGGCGCTGTGCTTGACCTGGTCTTCACTGGCCTGGCGCTGGGCCAGGGCCAATGCGGTGAGGAGTACGACAACGGTGGCCAGGCACAGGCTGGCGAGCAAGGTGATCTTGTTGTGGATGCTCAAAGCGTTGGTCATGTCGTTGGTTTCCGCGACGCGAGGTGGGCTCGCGGCAGGCTACCGGGCCATCGCCGCCAGCGGTATGGGCGCAGGGCCGATTGGCAGGCAGCGACAAGAGGTTGGCACGCCTGGGCAATGGCGGTATCAGCGGAGCGGGGAGAAGGGCGCTGGCAGGTAGACCGTGGACTGCATCTTCTCCAGCTGCGGCGCCGAATTCTCCGGCGGCCATACCCCGTCGCGCACTGCACGGGTGCGCACATCGAGGCGCTGCTCCAGGCTGGCGTAGGGCCAGATGTGCAGGTAGCGCGGCAGCCGGCCACTGGTGGCGTAGAACGCGGCATAGACCTGGGAGTAGTCATCCCCGGTGCGCGGGCCGACGGCTTTGCGCCAGCCGGCCAGGGTCGGCGCCAGGCCCGAGGTCACCAGGTCGTATTCGCGCAGCTCGTAGAACGGGCCGTGCTTGCCGGGGGCCAAGGGTTCCAGGAAGGGGAACAGCCGGTAGTCGTCCATGTGTTGCTCGAGGATGAACTGGCCAATACCGAACGCATCGCTGCTGAGCAGCACGCGCTGGCGTTCGGCGGCCTGGGCGTGGGCATCGGTGAAACGACGCAGTACGGCAATGGTGTTCTGCTGGCCGATTTCCGAGAGCCAGCAGCCGATCAGCTCGACGCCTGGGCCCGCTTCCTGCAGCGCCGCCTGGAGCAGCGGCAGGGCCTGGGCCGGTGTGCGTACGCGCAGGGTGAAACGGAGCAGTTCGTAAAGATCAGACATCAACACGGGTTCCTTGGGTTGCAATAAAAAACCCGAACCCTCCCCGCACGGAAAGGCCCGGGCAAAAACGGTGACGGCGGCCTACCAGAACTTCCAGGTGTAGGAGGTGATGAAGCGGTACTCGTCGTAGTCGTTGCCGTACTTCTGCGTGGTGTGCATGTTCTTCAGGTCGAAGGCCAGGTCCTTGAGCGGGCCGCTTTGCACCACGTAGCTGAACATGATGTCGCGCTCGCTTTCCTCGTCCCGGTCCAGGCCGCGGCCGCGGTCGACATCGGTGCCCTTGGTGTAGCGGGTGAACAGCTTGAGCCCGGGGATGCCCAGGGCGGCGAAGTTGTAGCCGTAGCGCAACGACCAGCTGCGCTCGTCCGGACGGATGAACGGGATGCTGCCCCAGTTCGGCAGCCACAATTGCGGCACGAAGCCGTTCAGGGTCGGGAATACGGTGTCGCCGGTCATGCGCTGGTAGACGACGCCGACCGTGTGGCCGCTCTTTTCCACGCTCACCAGGCCGAAGTAGGCGCGGTTGTCCACCGGGCCGCTGCGCGCGGCGCCGTCTTCCTGGTTGTTGAAGTAGCCGACGTCAGTCTTCAGCTGATAGCCGTCGGCAAAGCGCAGGGTGTGCTTGATGCCGGCGTAGTCCTGCTTGTAGATGTCGTTGAGCACGCCGTGGAAGTAGCTGCCCTGCAGGTCGGGCGTCACCGCGTAGGTGGCGCCGGCGAAGTCGAGGCCATCGCTGTCCTGGCTGTCGGGGGTGCCGAAGCGGTAGAGGCGCTCGTGGTTGGACGACTCGCGGGTGACGATCGACCAGAAGCGTCCGCCTACCAGGGTCAGCTTGTCGATGTCGCGCGATTCGATCACCGCGCCTTGGTAGATCGTGTCGAGCTGACGGCTCGGGTCGTTGGAGGCGACCGGGTAGAACGGCCGCTGGTCGCCGATCTTCACCACGCTCTTGGCGTACTTGAGTTTCAGCGTCGCACCGCCACGGCTGTACTCCTCGGAGGTCTGCTGGCTGTGGCGGCTGAAGGGCAGCGAGCCATCGTTGCCCGTGGAGTCCAGGCGCACGGCGTACTGCCCGTCGAGGTCGAAGCCGAGCGCCAGCGGGGTGTCGGTGTAGCCGGATTCGAACTGCAGGTCGAAGCCCTGGGACCAGTTGCCGACCTTGGACACCGGCGCATTGTTCTGGGTGAAGTTGCGGTTCAGGTAGAGGTTCTTGATGTTCAGCGAGAGGTGGCTGTCATCGACCACGTCGGCCAGACCGGCCTGGGGGAGGGCGCAAGCGACACACAGGCACAACGATTTCGCAGGCAAGGGCCATCCGAGTTCCATGGGGGTATTCCTGGACAGGTGATCAGGACAAGTGCCGGGCAGTCGAGCCACGGGCAGGAGGGCGTCAGGTCGGGTGCCCGCTTGTCTGTCACGTTTGTTTTTGTTGTTTTGGGTTTGCGCTACAGGCAGCAACGCTAATGGGCGGGGCAGGGGGGCTCAATGACAGGGGCGGTCAATGTCGTTGCGTTTTGCGCAACGACCCGAGTCGGGGGGCAGTGCCAGTCACTTCAGCACAGGTCACAGCACCCTGCGCATCGCCTTGGCCATTTCGGTCGCCAGCGCCCGGCTCACCTCGTCCAGGGTGCGACCGCGACGGGTGACGATCTGGATATCGGTAGCGTTCATCTGCGCGCAGTCGATGGCCAGCGCCTTGAACGTGCCGCCCTTGATCTCGTCGATGAGCGGCAGCTCGGCCAGCAAGGTCGCGCCCAGGCCCGAACGGACAAAATCGAGGATCACCGCCAGCGAGTTGGAGGTCAGGGTCGGTTCGATGCTCAGCCCCTGCGCCTTGCAGGCCGCGTCCAGCAGCTCGCGGACACGGAAGTTGGCGCCGGGCAGCACCAGCGATTCGCGGGCGATGTCCTGCAGGCTGACCAGGCTGCGTTCGGCCAGGCGGCTGTCGCGGTGCACGATCAGGCGCAGCGGTTGCGCCAGGCTGAACAGCCGGCTCAGGCAGGCCGTCTGGCTGGGCGCGAAGACCACGCCCAGGTGGGCCTGGTCGGCCATCACCATGCGCTGCACTTCCTGGGACGGTGCGCTGATGATTTCGGTCTTGTGCGCACCATGGGCCTGGAGAAACCCCTGCAGGCCATTGATCACCCGCGCGCCGAGCAATCCTTCGCCGATGGCAATCACCGTCGAGGCCTGCTGCTGGGTGCGCAGTTCATCCAGGCGGCTGATCAGCCGGGTGTGCTGGCGCAGGCGCTCGACGTAGTAGTCCACGGCGGCTTCGCCGGCCGTGGTCAGGCTGATGCGATGGGTGCCGGGGCGCACCAGTTCGATGCCCAGTTCTGCTTCGAGCCGGGCGATCTGCCGGCTGACCGACGAGGTGGCGACGCCCAGGGCTTCGGCGGCGGCGCGCATGGAGCCTTTGTCGTGGCTCAGGTGCAGGTAACGCAGGCGGTGATCCTGCAGTTCGATAGGGCGGACAGGCATGACCTGGACCTCGGTGGACCCACGCCAGGCGCTGGCGGGGGGCTGGATTGATTGTGTTTGTAGGCTCCATGCCCGGCCATGCTACACCAGCTTTTTTCTCTCCGAAATCATGTGAAAAGTGTATTAAAAATTTTTCGGCATAGCGTCGATTGTCGTTAGTTGTTTTAGCTTCATGGCTGGCTTCGGATTTCCGATAAAAACCATTAAAAATCAGATAGATAACCGTATTTGCGGGAGTGCATTGGCTTTGGGTGGCAGAAAAAATTGCAAATTTAAGCGTGAAAATTCAATTGACAATTCACGTAAATGGCCGCAAATATTTGTCACCGGCACCTAAAACAAGAGAGACAGAACATGCCGCACGAACCCGCCTTTGCCCCCCTGCATGGCTGCCGCTTCCCTGTGGCTTGCCTTGCCATTTCACCTCCTGTCTACCGACACCAGCCTCAACAAGAAAACCGCGCCTGAGACGGAGAATGTCCATGGATTCGCTTTGCCTGCGTGCCGCGCCCGAGTCGGCGCTTGCCAGTGGCCCTGCCTTCGAGGCTCTGCTTGACGGTGTTCGTGATCGTGCCCGTCAGGGTGAGTTCGATCGCCAACGCCATATTTCCCGCGACGTGATCGATGCGTTCAAGGCCCACGGCGTCTACCGCGCCCTGGTGCCGAAGCGTTTCGGTGGGCTCGAATGCTCGCCGGGTGCGTTCTGCGAGATGATCGAACGCATTTCCCACGCCGACGGCTCCGCCGGCTGGGTGGCCAGTTTCGGCATGAGCCCGGTGTACCTGGCGGCCCTGCCGCTGGAGACCATCGCCGAGATCTACGGCAACAGCCCCGACACGGTGTTCGCCGGGGGCATCTTCCCGCCGCAGCCTGCCGAAATCGTTGCCGGTGGCTTCAAGGTCAATGGCCGCTGGAAGTACAGCAGCGGCTCCATGGGCGCCGACATCGTCGGCGTCGGCATCGCCCCGCGCAATGGCGACAAGCTCGACCTGCCGCGCCTGGCCGTGATGCCGCGCAGCCAGGCACGCATCGAAGAAACCTGGGACACCGTCGGCCTGCTCGGCACCGGCAGCCACGACCTGCTGGTCGAGGATGTGGTGGTGGGCGAGCAGTGGACCTTCGTGCGCGGCGGCAAGCCGAACCTGGACGAGCCGTTCTTCCGCTACCCGTCGCTGTCGTTCGCCACCCAGGTGCTTTCGGTGGTGGGCCTTGGGATCGCCCGCGCCGCCCTGGACGAACTGTCGGGCATGGCCAGCGGGCGCATCTCGGTGACCGGCGCCCCGGCCCTGGCCGACCGGCCGCTGGCCCAGGTCGATGTGGCCAAGGCCGAGGCCGCGCTGCGCTCGGCCCGTGCGTTCTTCTACGAATCGATCGACCGCGCCTGGCAGCATGTGCTGGCCGGCGACCCGGTGCCGATGGAGGCGACCAACCTGCTGCGCCTGTCCTCGACCCATGCCGCGCGGGTGGCCGCAGAAGTGGCGCGCAGTGCGCAGCTGCTCTCGGGCATGACCGGCATCTACAACGAAAGCCCGCTGGCCCGCTGCGTCAACGATGCGCAAGTGGTCACCCAGCACGCCTTCATGGGCGACGTCACCTATCAGAACGCCGGGGCGATGTTCTTCGGTAAACAGCCTCTTCCGGGCTACCTGTAACTCTCGGGATATTTGTCATGAGCGATAAGAAAGCCTTGCGCGTGCTGTTCTGCATGGGCATCAACCAGAACTTCTTCGATGCACCGCGTGAAGAGCAACTGCAGGTGTGGGCCGCCTTCAGCGCGATGTGGAACGGCATCCACGACCTGGCCGGCGTCGACGTGCTGGGCAACATGGACGACGACCAGAGCATGGTCGGCCCGTCCGACGGCTTCCCCTGGACCACTTACCTGCTGGCCGATGTACCGGACATCCAGACCGTGCACGCCGCCTGCAACCTGTTCCGCACCACCGCCGTGGGCGATGGCCCCTACAAGCTGTGGCGCTACGCCAAGGTCGAGGCCCGTGTCGGCCGCGAACTGATCATCCAGCGCACCTGAAGTGGAGGAGTGTTTCCGTGACTAACCTGATTCCCGCCGTCAACCTGAGCGTAGACCCCGCCGAGCTGGTGCAGCCCGACCGCGTCCACACTTCGTTGTACACCGACCCGGCGCTGTTCGACGCCGAGTTGGAAAAGATCTTCCACAGCACCTGGATCTGGGTCGCCCACGAGAGCGAAATCCCCGAGGCCGGCAGCTACAAGACCACCTACATCGGCAAGCAGCCGGTGATCGTCGTGCGCGACCGCAAGAAGGCCGTCAATGTCCTGCTCAACCGCTGCCGCCACCGTGGCGCCACGGTCTGCGAGCACAAGAAAGGCAAGACCAACAGCTTCGTCTGCCCGTACCACGGCTGGGGCTATGCCCTCGACGGCTCGCTGCGCGGCGTGCCGCACCCGGAAAGCTACGGCGACTGCCTGGACAAGGCCGAACTGCCGCTGGTCAGCCTGCGCACCGAAAGCTATGCCGGCATGATCTTCGCCACCTTCAAGGACGACATCGAGCCGCTGGAAGACTTCTTGGGCGCGGCCAAGAAGTGGATGGACCTGTTCATGAAGCAAGGCGCGGGCTACGGCATCAAGGTGCCGGGCGAGCACCGTTTCCGCTTCCCCGGCAACTGGAAGATCCAGCTGGAAAACACCACCGACGCCTACCACTTCCCGCTGGTGCACAAGAGCTTCCTGTCGTCCGTGGACGAACAGACCCTGGAGCTGTTCGACTTCGTCAAAGGCCCTGGCTACGTCGAGGACCTGGGCAACGGCCACAGCGTGATGGTGATGATCCCCGAGCTGGTCGACCTGGAAGCCGACCTCGACAAGCCGATCCCCGAGCGCTTCGAGTCGCTGGCCGCCGAGCTGCGTGACGAAGGCATCGACGAGCCGCAGGTGCGCCGCATCGTGCGTGCGGTGGGCGGGTCGGGCTTCAACCTCAACCTGTTCCCCAACGTCGCCTGCTCGATGGCGTTCTTCCGCGTGCTGCAGCCGATCTCGGTCACCGAGACCGAAATCCACCACTCGGTGATCACCATGGACGGCGGCCCGGCCGCGGCCAACCGCTACCGCCTGCGCCTGCACGAGCACTTCCAGGGCCCGATGGGCTTCGGCACCCCGGACGATTCCGAGGCCTGGGAGCGCGTGCAGAAGGGCGCCAATGCCGGCGAGAACCTGTGGATCATGCTCAACCGCGGCTTGCCGGGCGAACGCCCAAGCGAAGATGGCCTGGTCTCTGACGTGAGTGCCGAAACCGGCATGCGCGCGGCGTACCAGCAGTGGAAAAAGATGATGTCGGCCTGAGTGTGGAGAACCCCATGAATTTGCAATTGCTGCAAGAAGTCACCGCCTTCATCTGGCAGGAAGGCGACATGCTCGACCACGGTGAGTACGAAGCCTGGCAGGACCTGTGGACCGCGAAAGGGACCTACATCATCCCGATCAACCCCAAGGAAACCGACTTCGAGAACACCTTGAACTATGCCTACGACGACCACCACATGCGCCGCCTGCGCGTGCAGCGGCTGATCGGC
>Ga0160431_100536_pt1 | contig 14955 bp, 12 predicted proteins | sample HID1971K_E0MG_FD_108212 | JGI IMG/M metagenome (GOLD analysis project Ga0160431, IMG submission 108212) | Enriched millipede-associated microbial communities from UW Madison campus, WI, USA - HID1971K_E0 MG | ecosystem: Host-associated > Arthropoda: Insects > Digestive system > Unclassified ...
CCCCCGCCGAGCAGCGACCGCTGCTGCTGCACTTCCACCCCCTGGTGATCTACCGGTTCCAGGTGCTCAAGCAGGCGGATGTCGTGCTCGCGCTGTTCCTGCAGGGCAATCACTTCTCGCCCGAGGAGAAGAAGGCCGACTTCGACTACTACGACCCGCTGACCACGGGGGATTCGACGCTGTCGGCTGTGGTGCAGTCGATCCTCGCTGCCGAGGTGGGCTATCAGGACCTCGCGCAGAAGTACTTCGAGCAGTCGCTGTTCGTCGACCTGCACGACCTGCACCACAACGCCGCGGACGGCGTGCACGTGGCCTCGGCCGGCGGGGTGTGGACGGCTCTGGTGTGCGGCTTCGGCGGCATGCGCGACTACGCGGGCGACCTCAGCTTCGACCCGCGTCTGCCTGCGGCGTGGCCGTCGCTGTCGTTCCCGCTGCAGTGGCAGGGATCGACCCTGCACGTGACGGTGACCAAGGACGAGCTGCGCGTGCAGGTGCGCAGCGGACCCCCGGTCCCGTTCAGCGTGCGCGAGACGGCGTACATCGCGACCACCGATGACGAGGTCGTCGTGCCGCTCGCCGATCAGGGCCCGCTGATCCCCGGGCGCCCGACGCTCCGCCAGTTCGCCGACGCCCGACGCGAGGACGGCACGCGGATGTCCGCATCCGTCCCGGTCATCACGACGACGATCCCGGTGGTCGAGCCGATCGACTGAGGCTCGGGCCCGCCGAAGGTCGGTGGCACGCCGTAGGCTGTTGAGGTGACCACAGCCCTCTACCGCCGCTACCGACCCGAGACGTTCGGCGAGATGATCGGGCAGTCCCAGGTGACCGATCCGCTCATGACGGCGCTGCGCGGCGATCGGGTCGGCCACGCGTATCTGTTCTCCGGCCCTCGCGGCTGCGGCAAGACGACTTCGGCGCGCATTCTGGCGCGCTGCCTGAACTGCGCCGAGGGTCCGACCGATGTGCCGTGCGGCGTCTGCCCGAGCTGCGTGGAGCTCTCGCGCGCGGGTGGCGGTTCGCTCGACGTGGTCGAGATCGACGCCGCGAGCCACAACGGCGTCGATGACGCGCGCGACCTGCGCGAGCGGGCGACGTTCGCTCCCAGCCGCGACCGGTTCAAGATCTTCATCCTCGACGAGGCGCACATGGTGACGCCGCAGGGCTTCAACGCGCTGCTCAAGCTCGTCGAAGAGCCGCCGGAGCACGTCAAGTTCATCTTCGCGACCACCGAGCCCGAGAAGGTCCTCGGCACGATCCGGTCCCGCACGCACCACTACCCGTTCCGCCTGGTGCCGCCTGCCGCCATGCTCGAGTACGTCGCCAAGCTGTGCGCCGAAGAGGGCGTGATCGTCGAACAGGGCGTGCTCCCGCTCGTCGTCCGCGCCGGTGGCGGCTCGCCGCGAGACACGCTCTCGCTGCTCGACCAGCTGATCGCCGGGTCCGACGCGCCCGCCGGCTCCGAGACGGTCACGGTCGGCTACGCCCGCGCCGTGTCCCTGCTCGGGTACACGCACGCCGCCCTCCTCGACGAGATCGTCGACGCGCTCGCCGCGGGAGATGCGGCAGCCGCCTTCCCCGCGATCGACCGCGTGGTGCAGACCGGTCAGGACCCGCGCCGCTTCGTCGACGACCTGCTGGAGCGTCTGCGCGACCTCATCGTGATCGCCGCCGTCGGCCCGGGCGCCTCTGCGGTGCTGCGCGGCATCGCGGAAGACGACCTGGAGCGCATGCGCGCGCAGGCCGCGGCCTTCGGCTCGGCTCGCCTCTCCCGCACGGCCGATGTGGTCAGCGCCGCCCTCGACGACATGTCGGGTGCGACGTCGCCGCGCCTGCACCTCGAACTCATGGTGGCGCGCGTTCTCGCCGGTGCGACGGATGCCGGGAGCGCCGTCCCCGTGATCGACCGCGGCGCCGCTCCGGCACGGCCTGCTGCCGTGTCGACCCCTGCCGTGTCGACCCCTGCGCCCGCGCCGTCGCCACCCGCCCCTGCCGCGGCGTCGGCCCCGGCTGCGGCGCAGGCCCCGGCTGCGGCGAGCCCCGCGCCCGTGCCGCAGAGTCCGGATGCGGAGCCGACCGAGGCATCGGCACCGTCTCCCGCCGCGCCGGTCGCGGCAGAGCCTGCGCCTGCCGCGCCCGCCGTTCCGCAGGGGCCCGTCACCTTCGAGCGCATCACCGCGTCGTGGCCCGCCGTCCTCACCCGCCTCGAGGGCATCAGCCGTACGTCCTGGCTGCTGGCCACGGCCGTGCAGCCGCTGGCCTACGTCACCGACACCGAGGTCCTCACGCTCGGCTTCACGAGCCAGCACGACGTCGCGAAGTTCAAGGGGACGACCCCGGGTGCAGGCCCCTCCGACCACCTGCGCTCCGCGATCGAGCAGGAGCTCGGCGTCCGGGTGAAGTACCTCCCTGCGCCGATGCCCGCCGGTGGTGCACCACGCCAGTCCGCGGCATCCGGGCCCTCGGCACCCGCTGACGCCGCTCCCGCATCGGAGCCTGCGTCAGCGCGGCCCTCCCGTCCGAAGGCCCATGGCGCCGCAGCCTCGACCGTGACGGAATGGGCTGTCGCGCCGATCCCCACCGTGCACGAGGAGCCGACGAGCAGTCCGCCTGCGCCGGCTTCGCCGCTCGCGGTCGACGAGGAGCCGGAAGAGGTCGAGGCCGCCGCCTCCGCCCCTGTCCCGCCGTCCGACGGTGCGGTCGATCGGGATGAGCCTCCGCTCCCCGGCGACGACGAGGCGCCGGCCTACGACGACGAGCCTCCGTATGACCCGTCATACGAGCCGCCCCTGTCCCGCGAGGCGCCGCCCGCGCGGCCCGCACCGCAGGTGCAGGTGCAGCAGCGCGCGGCGGCCGCTCCGCCGGTCGTCATCGAGCGCACCCCGACGGTCGGGGGAGTGCAGCGCTACGGTGAGGCCGTGATCCGCCAGGTGCTCGGCGCGACGTTCCTTCGCGAAGAGCCCTACGAGCCCCCGACGAGGTTCAACTGATGTACGACGGCATCGTTCAGGAGCTGATCGACGAGTTCGGTCGACTCCCCGGCATCGGCCCGAAGTCCGCCCAGCGGATCGCGTTCCACATCCTGCAGACGCCGACGTTCGACGTCGCGCGTCTCGCCGAGCTGCTCAGCGAGATCCGCACCAGAGTGCGGTTCTGCGAGATCTGCGGCAACGTCGCCGAGCAGGAGCGCTGCGGGATCTGTCGCGACCCGCGGCGCAGCCAGACGCTGATCTGCGTGGTCGAGGATGCGAAGGATGTCGCTGCCATCGAGCGCACCAGAGAGTTCCGGGGGCTGTACCACGTGCTCGGCGGCGCCATCAGTCCGATCGCCGGCATCGGGCCGGACGACCTCCGCATCGCCCAGCTCATGACGCGTCTCGCCGACGGCACGGTGCAGGAGGTCATCCTCGCCACCAACCCCAACCTCGAGGGGGAGGCGACGGCGAGCTACCTGAGCCGGCTGCTCACGACCATGCAGATCACGGTGTCGCGGCTCGCCTCCGGGCTCCCCGTCGGCGGCGACCTCGAGTACGCCGACGAGGTCACCCTCGGTCGAGCCTTCGAGGGCCGGCGCATCCTGTGAACGCGAGCGGCGGGTTCTCACGTCGCGGCTGGCTCCTCTTCGGGGCGATGGCGCTGCTGTGGGGCGTGCCCTATCTGTTCATCAGCGTCGCGGTCGAGTCGTTCTCGCCGCCGGCGATCGTCGCGGGTCGCACGCTCATCGCCGCATTGCTGCTGCTGCCCTTCGCGATCCGCGGCGGTGCGCTCCGTGCCGCACTCAAGCACTGGCCGTGGGTGCTCGCCTTCGGAGCGGTCGAGATGGCGGGGCCGTTCCTGCTGCTCGGTCATGCCGAGATGACGCTGCCCTCCGGCATGACCGGCCTGCTCGTGGCGACCGTGCCCCTGTTCGCGGCACTCATCGCGCTCGGCGGCGGCGACCGCGGTGTGCTCCGTCCCGCCAGGGGCATCGGACTCCTCGTCGGCTTCATCGGCGTCGCGGTCGTCGTCGCCGGTCCGGGACTCTTCGGCGGCGAGGTGAGTCTGCTCGCCGCGGGGGAGGTGCTGCTGGTCGCCGTTCTCTACGCGATCGCCCCGTTCATCGTGGCGCGCAAGCTCAACGACGTCCCCTCGCTGGGCACGATCACGCTGTCGCTGCTCATGATCGGGCTCTTCTACCTGCCCATCGGCCTGCTCACCCAGCATGAGGTCCCCACGCTGCCGTCCATCGCGGCGCTCCTCGCGCTCGCCGTGATCTGCACCGCGGTCGCGTTCCTCGCCTTCTTCGCGCTCATCCGCGAGGTGGGCCCGGTGCGTGCGCCGCTGTTCACCTACGTCAATCCGGTCGTCGCGATCATCCTCGGCGCGATCGTCCTCGCCGAGCCGCTGACACCCGGCCTGCTGCTCGGGTTCCCGCTGATCATCATCGGCTGCTGGTTCGCCGCCACAGGAGGCCGCCTCCGCCCGGTCTCTCCCCAGTCTCTTCCCCCCGCCCTCTGACCCCGGGGCTTCGCCCCCCACGCTCCCCGCCGACGGCATCGCTTCGGCCGGTCGCACGGCTTCCCGCCGGGTGCACGGCTTCCCGCCGCGTGGTTCCCACCGGGTGCACGGCTTCCCACCGGGTGCACGGCTTACGGCCGCGTGGTTCCCGTGCATCCGGCGGCATCCCGTTCACTCGGTGCCGCGTTTCCCCGCGCCCGCGCACCCTCGTCTCGTACTTCTTCGTCGAGTGCACGGCTTCCCACCGCGTGGTTCCCGTGCATTCGACGGCAACCCGTTCGCTCGGTGTCTCGTGCCCGTGCCGGTGCACCCCGTCCCTCGCCTCTTTGCCGAGTGCACGGCTTGCTGTCGAGTGCACGGCTCACTGGCGTGAAGTTCCCGTGCACTCGGCAACATCCCGTGCACTCGGCACCCTGTGCGTTCGGCATCGCGTGTACGCCACGTCCCGGGTACCTGCGTCGCACGCTCTCCGCCGAGTGCGCGGCTTCTTGCCGAGTGCACGGCTCACTGGCGTGAGGTTCCCGTGCGCTCGGCAGCGTCCCGTGCACTCGGCGCGAGGGCGCGGGCGAGGGCGAGCGCGAGGGCGAGCGCGAGGGCGAGGGCGAGGGCGGGGGGGCGGGGGCGAGGAGGAGAGGAGGGCGCGACACATGCGCAACGGGGCATACGCGCCGATCGTAGAATGAGCGTGGGCGGATCCGCCCGACATCCCAGGGAGTGATCGTGGCCCTCATCGTGCAGAAGTACGGCGGCTCGTCCGTCGCCGACGCAGAGAGCATCAAGCGCGTCGCCAAGCGCATCGTCGACACCCGTCGTGCCGGTCATGACGTCGTGGTCGCGGTCAGTGCGATGGGCGACACCACCGACGAGCTGCTCGAGCTCGCGAACGAGGTCGCACCGATCCCCGCCCCGCGCGAACTCGACATGCTCCTCTCCAGCGGTGAGCGCATCTCGATGGCGCTGCTGGCCATGGCGATCCACTCGATGGGCTTCGAGGCGCGCTCGTTCACCGGCAGCCAGGCCGGCATGATCACCGACTCGCAGCACGGGGCGGCCCGCATCGTCGACGTGACCCCGGTCCGCCTGCGCGAGGCGCTCGACGAGGGGGCGATCGTGATCGTCGCCGGCTTCCAGGGCTTCAACCGCGACACCCGCGACATCACCACACTCGGCCGCGGCGGCTCCGACACGACCGCCGTCGCCCTCGCCGCCGCGCTCGACGCCGACGTGTGCGAGATCTACAGCGACGTGGACGGCATCTTCACCGCCGACCCGCGCGTGATCCCGAAGGCGCAGAAGCTCGACCACGTCTCCAGCGAGGAGATGCTCGAGCTCGCCGCCAACGGCGCCAAGGTGCTCTACATCCGCGCCGTCGAGTACGCACGCCGTCACGGCGTCCTCATTCACGCTCGGTCGACGTTCTCGTCGGCCGAGGGCACATACGTTCTGGGCGAGGGCATGAAGAACCCTCGCGAAGCCGAGGGAGCAGCCATGGAAGAACCGATCGTCGCCGGTGTCGCCACCGACTTCAGCCAGGCCAAGATCACGGTCGCGGGTGTGCCCGACGTCCCGGGCAAGGCGGCCGAGATCTTCAAGATCGTCGCGAAGTCCGGCGCGAACGTCGACATGATCGTGCAGAACGTGTCGGCCACCGGACGCACCGACATCTCGTTCACGGTTCCCAAGGCGGATGCCGCGGCAGCGCTCAAGGCCCTCGCCGGCGACCAGACCGAGGTCGGCTTCCAGAACCTGATCCACGACGACCAGATCGGCAAGCTGTCGGTCGTCGGCGCGGGCATGCGCACCCACTCGGGCGTCTCCGCCACGCTGTTCGAGGCCCTCTCGGCCGGCGGCATCAACATCGAGATGATCTCGACTTCCGAGATCCGCATCTCCGTTGTGCTGCGCGACACCGATCTGACCGAGGCGGCACGCACCGTGCACACCGCCTACGGGCTCGACGGCGACGCCGAGGCCACGGTCCACGCCGGCACCGGCCGCTGACCCGAGAGTGCTGCCCGACGAACCGCCGAGAGACCGACGATTCGAGGATCGACTCCACGAATTCCTCGGCAGATCGTCATCGCGCAGTGGATCGTCTGCACCCCCTCGGACCACGGTAGACTCACCGAAACCCTGACACCGGCGCCAGGCGCAGCATCCGCATCCCGACGCCGCGCCCGACGCCTCGTACGCCGCACCGCACGACGCCAAGGAACATCATGACCCGCATCTCCGAATCAGGACTCTCCGTCGCCATCGTCGGCGCCACCGGCCAGGTGGGCACCGTGATGCGCGAGATTCTCGCCGAGCGGTCGTTCCCGATCCGCGACCTGCGCCTGTTCTCCTCGGCGCGTTCGGCGGGCACGGCGATCGAGTTCGGCGGCGCGACGGTCATCGTCGAAGACGTCGAGACGGCGGATGCCTCGGGCATCGACATCGCGCTGTTCTCCGCGGGTGCCACCGCGAGCCGGGCCTACGCGCCCCGCTTCGCCGCGGCGGGCGCAGTGGTCGTCGACAACTCCAGCGCCTGGCGTATGGACCCCGAGGTCCCGCTCGTGGTCAGCGAGGTCAACCCGCACGCGATCGACGAGCGCCCCAAGGGGATCATCGCGAACCCGAACTGCACCACGATGGCGGCGATGCCGGTCCTGAAGGCGCTGCACGCCGAGGCCGGCCTCGAGCGCCTCATCGTGTCCACGTACCAGGCCGTCTCCGGTTCCGGCCTCGCCGGCGCCCAGGAGCTTCTCGGACAGATCGAGGGCGTCCTCGCGCAGGGCGACACCCTCCGCCTCGTGCACGACGGATCGGCGGTCGACTTCCCCGAGCCCGAGAAGTACGTCGCCCCGATCGCCTTCGACGTGATCCCCTTCGCCGGCAACCTGGTCGACGACGGCGACAACGAGACCGACGAGGAGAAGAAGCTCCGCAACGAGAGCCGCAAGATCCTCGAGCTCCCGGATCTGCGCGTCGCGGGCACCTGCGTGCGCGTCCCGGTCTTCACCGGGCACTCGCTGTCGATCAACGTCGAGTTCGCCCGTGACATCACCCCGGAGCGTGCCCGCGAGGTCCTGAGCGCGGCCCCCGGCGTGGTCCTCGACGAGGTTCCGACCCCGCTGCAGGCGGCGGGCAAGGACCCGAGCTTCGTCGGTCGCATCCGCGCCGACCAGTCCGCGCCGGAGGGCAAGGGTCTCGTGCTCTTCCTCAGCAACGACAACCTGCGCAAGGGCGCCGCGCTGAACGCCGTGCAGATCGCCGAGGTGCTCGCCGAGCGTCTCGCACCCGTGAGCTGAGGCCGGATCCGCGCACGCCGTCGTATGGTCTGCGACGGCGTGCCCGCGAACTAGACTGGTTCGGTGACTGAAAACGTCGATGTCGTCCTGATCGGCGGTGGCATCATGAGCGCCACCCTGGGTACTCTCCTGCACGAGCTGCAGCCGGAGTGGAAGATCGTCGCCTTCGAGCGACTCTCCGAGGTGGCTCAGGAGAGCTCGAACCCGTGGAACAACGCCGGCACGGGGCACGCCGCCCTGTGCGAGCTGAACTACATGCCGCAGCAGGGAGATGCTCCGCTCGACCCCGCCAAGGCCGTGTCGATCAACGAGCAGTTCCAGCAGAGCCGCCAGTTCTGGTCGTCCCTGGTGGACAAGGGCGTGCTCGACGCGCCCTCGACCTTCATCAACGCCACCCCGCACATGACGTTCGTGCGCGGCGAGAAGGACGTCGCGTACCTCAAGGCCCGCTACGAGGTGCTCAAGGAGCAGCCGCTGTTCGCCGGCATCGAGTACAGCGAGGACTCCCGCGTCATCAACAAGTGGGCGCCCCTGCTCATGCAGCAGCGCCGCAAGGGCGAGCCGTTCGCGGCGACCCGCGTCCCCGCGGGCACGGACGTCGACTTCGGCGCCCTGACCCACCAGCTCTTCGACCACCTCACCGACTCCGGCGTCACGCTGCGCACGAACCACGAGGTCCGCAGCCTGAAGAAGCAGAAGGACGGCACCTGGCTGGTCAAGTACCGCAACAGCATCGGTCACACGCCGAACGAGGTCAGGGCGCGCTTCGTGTTCGTCGGGGCCGGTGGCTGGGCGCTCAAGCTGCTGCAGAATTCGGGCATCCCCGAGATCAAGGGCTACGGCGTCTTCCCGATCGGCGGGCAGTTCCTCAAGACCACGAATCCGAAGATCGTCGCGCAGCACAAGGCGAAGGTCTACTCGCAGGCCTCCGTCGGCGCTCCGCCCATGTCCGTCCCGCACCTCGACACGCGTGTCGTGGACGGCGACGCGTCGCTCATGTTCGGACCGTTCGCGACGTTCAGCCCGAAGTTCCTGAAGAACGGGTCGATGCTCGACATCGTCTCGCAGGTGCGCGCACACAACCTGTTGCCGATGCTGCAGGTCGCCGTGAAGAACCCCGACCTCATCACGTACCTGGTCAGCGAGCTGCTGAAGAACCATGCCAAGAAGGTCGACAGTCTCCGCACGTTCATGCCGACGGCGAAGGACGAGGACTGGACGCTCATCGATGCCGGTCAGCGCGCCCAGGTCATGAAGAAGGACCCGAAGAAGGGTGGCATCCTGCAGTTCGGCACCGAGGTCGTCGCCGCGGCCGACGGCTCGATCGCCGGACTCCTGGGAGCTTCGCCCGGCGCCTCGACGGCCGTGCCGATCATGCTCGACCTGCTCAAGAAGTGCTTCCCGGCGGAGTACCCGAGCTGGGAGCCCGCGCTTCGTGCGCTCATCCCGACGTTCGGCGAGAAGCTGAACGAGGACGCCGCGCTCGCGGAGAAGTCCACGGAGGCGACCGCAGCCGCCCTCGGCATCAACGTCTGAGGTCGCACCGTGGCGAAGCTCTACTTCCGCTACGGCGCGATGAACTCCGGCAAGTCGACCTCCCTCCTGCAGGCCGCGTACAACTACGAGGAGCGCGGTCAGCATGTGCTGCTCGCGAAGCCGGCGATCGACACCAAGGGCGCGTCCGAGATCGAGAGCCGTCTCGGCGTCACCCGTCAGGTCGACTTCCTGATCGGCCCGGACGACGACGCTCGTGCCCTCTTCGCCGAGCACCGGGAGCGCATGCGGCGCTCGTCCGACGACGAGCTGCTTCCCGGCGGTCCGACCGATGTGGCGTGCCTGCTGATCGATGAGGCGCAGTTCCTCACGCCGGGCCAGGTCGACGATCTCTTCCGCATCGCGGTGGAGGACGGCATCCCGGTGATGGCCTACGGCATCCGCAACGACTTCCTCACGCACGCGTTCCCCGGATCCGCGCGCCTCCTCGCGATCGCGCACTCGCTGGAGGAGCTCAAGACGATCTGCCGGTGCGGACGGAAGGCCGTGTTCAACGGTCGGGTCGTCGGTGGACGGTTCGTCTTCGACGGCGACCAGGTGGCGATCGACGAGGGAGCGATCGGATCGGCGTCGCCCGAGCTGACGACCTACGAGTCGCTCTGCGGCACCTGCTACCTCGAGGAGTCCGGCGGCCGCCTGGGCTGACTCCGCCCGTCCTGCCGACCTTCAGGCGGCGGTCTCGTCGCGCCACCGTGCACAATTCAGGAAAATCGGCGCGCTGAACTCCGCAACAGCGTCTGCGGGCCCTTCGCCGCGCGTTCTTCCTGAGTTGTGCCCGCTGCGGAGCGGAGACCTTTCCGTTTGCGTGGTCTGACCACAGGCGATACTCTGTGGTCAGACCACAGGAGGATCGATGGCCGACCAGCCGGCGCGTGCATGGCAGCTCGTGCTCGAGCACATCGAGCGCGACCTCCTCGACGGCCGCCTCGGGCCGGGTGATCGCCTGCCGTCGGAGCGCGACCTGGCCACTGAGCTCGGCGTCGGGCGCTCCAGCGTGCGAGAGGCGTTCCGCGTCCTCGAGGTGATGGGACTCATCCGCACCGCGACCGGCTCCGGGCCGCAGTCAGGGGCCATCGTCATCGCGACCCCGACCGGGGGGATGTCGGCGCTGCTGCGGCTGCAGGTCGCGGCGCAGGGCTTCCCGCTGGAAGACGTGGTGCGCACGCGTCTGGTCTTCGAAGACGCTGTCGTCGCCGCGATGGCCGCATCGTCCGACCGCGATACCTCGCGCGCACATCAGCTGCTCGAAGCGATGGACGCCGCGGACCTCACCCCCTCCGAGTTCCTCGCCCTCGATGCGCAGCTGCACCTCTCACTCGCGGAGGCGAGCGGCAACACGGTCATCGCCGCGATGATGGCCGGCCTGCGCTCCTCGATCGAGTCCTACGTGCAGGCGGGAGTCTCCGCGATCCCCGACTGGGAGGCGATGGTGACGCGCCTCCGTGCCGAGCATCAGGCGCTGGTCGCGGCCATCGATGCGGGGGCCGTCGAGGACGCTCGCGCTCTCGTCCACTCGCACATCACCGGCTACTACACGTACGCGGGGCTCACCCGCGACATCCATCCCCAGAACTGAGAGGCACACCATGGTGCAGCGCCAGGTCCCGAATCCCGTCGAGCTCCTCGAGCTCATGAAGTTCAAGAAGCCCGAGCTCGACGGACGCAAGCGCCGCCTCGACGCCGCGCTCACGATCGACGACCTGCGCCTGATCGCCAAGCGGCGCACCCCGAAGGCCGCTTTCGACTACACCGACGGCGCGGCCGAGGGAGAGCTGTCCCTCACCCGCGCGCGCCAGGCCTTCCAGGACGTGGAGTTCCACCCCGGCATCCTGCGTCCGGCTCCAACTGTCGACACGAGCGTCGACATCCTCGGCGGCCCGTCGGCGCTGCCTTTCGGCATCGCCCCCACCGGGTTCACCCGCCTGATGCAGACCGAGGGCGAGGTGGCCGGAGCGGGCGCAGCCGCAGCCGCCGGCATCCCGTTCACCCTCTCGACACTCGGCACCACCTCGATCGAGGGCGTGAAGGCCGCCAACCCGCACGGACGCAACTGGTTCCAGCTCTACGTCATGCGCGATCGGGAGATCTCCTACGAGCTCACACGTCGCGCGGCGGCCGCGGGCTTCGACACTCTGCAGTTCACGGTGGACACCCCCGTCGCAGGCGCGCGTCTGCGGGACAAGCGCAACGGCTTCAGCATCCCACCGCAGCTCACCCTCGGCACCATCATCAACGCGATCCCGCGGCCGTGGTGGTGGTTCGACTTCCTCACCACGCCCAAGCTCGAGTTCGCCTCGCTGAGCACCACCGGCGGCACCGTGGGAGAGCTGCTGGACGCCGCGATGGACCCGACGATCAGCTACGACGACCTCGCCGTCATCCGTGACATCTGGCCGGGCAAGATCGTGATCAAGGGCGTGCAGAACGTCGAGGACTCGGTGCGGCTGCGCGATGCGGGTGTCGACGGCATCGTGCTGTCGAACCACGGCGGTCGTCAGCTCGACCGCGCGCCGATCCCGTTCCACCTGCTCCCCGCGGTGCGTGAGGCAGTGGGCGACGAGTTCACGGTCATGATCGACACCGGCATCATGAACGGTGCGGACATCGTCGCCGCCGTGGCGCTGGGGGCGGACTTCACGCTCATCGGCCGTGCCTACCTGTACGGCCTGATGGCCGGCGGTCGTCAGGGCGTCGACCGCACCATCGCGATCCTGCGCAGCGAGATCGAGCGCACGATGCGGCTGCTGGGAGTCTCCTCGCTCGCCGAGCTCGAGCCCGGCCACGTCACCCAGCTCACGCGCCTGGTGCCCGTGTCGCGCGCTGCCGCCGAGGCCCGCTCGCGCTGAGCACGCCGGCTGCGCCCCGCCGCTCCGCCGCCGTCAGGACTGCGGGGCGACGGCGCGGGTGCGCGGCGGCCAGGGGACCAGCATGGAGGTCGTGCCCCGGTACTCGGCGTAGGCGGGGTACTTGGACGCCGTGATCGACTCCGTGAAGATCGTCGAGCCGATGAACAGCACGGTCAGCAGCGCCGGGCCGATGATGGTCGGATTCAGCACGCCGCCGAGGACGCCGGCGCCGCCGGTCACCGCTGCGGTCGCGCCGATCGCGTAGAACGCCCACCACTGCGCCTGCTCGAAGAAGAAGTTGGGGTGGCGGCTGTAGCGGAAGAGCCCGGTGGTCGCGAAGCCCGGAGCGAGGGTGCCGCCCGCCTGCTTCTTGCGCTGATGGAACGCCCACTGCTGCTGGTCGGCGATGGTCTCGCCCACCAGGAACGCGAGGAACGCCGCGACGAACAGCGCATCCCACCCCGTGAGGGCGGAGGGATTCCGGGCCGCCACCAGCGCCGGGAGGGTGATGAGCACCAGCAGCGTCATCTGATAGCCGATGATGAACAGCACGTTGAAGATCTGGAACTGCCACGGCCGCATCCGCTTCCGCAGGATCGCCCACCGGTAGTCCTCCATGCCGGTGTAGCCGCCCTTGCGCGCGAAGTTGAAGGTCAGACGCGCTCCCCATGCGGTGGCGAGCACTCCCATCACGACGACGCGCACGGAGCCGTCGCCGTTCGCGAACGCACCGGCCACGAAGATCCACACGTAGGCCACCGGGACGATCGACCAGGCCCGGTCGACCCAGGAGGTGTCGCGGGTGATCAGGGAGAGCAGCCAGCAGGCGGCGCTGCTGGCCGCGGCGACGATGATGACGATCAGGAGGGCATCCATGACGCCATGTTAGGGCCCTGCGGTGACGAAGCGCTGCTGCCGGCCGTGCGATGCGCGGATGTCAGAGGGTCCGCAGGAGGGCGTCGAGCTTGTCGGCCGTGTCCTCCCAGCCCTCGACGGCCACCGAGGGCACGCCGATCGCGAGGACCGGATAGTCGTTGCCGCCCTCGTCCAGCCGGTCGCCGTAGAACAGCATGTCGGCGAGGGCGATGCCGGTGTGCGCGGCGAGCTGCCGCATCCCGAAGGCCTTGTCGATACCGGCTTGGGTGATGTCGATCGACGTCGACCCGCCGGAGCGCACCTCGAGGCCGGGGAGGCGGGCGGCGACCGCCTCCCGCAGGGCGCCGCGCTTGGCCCCGGTGGGGTCCCAGTCGTGCTTGGCGTCACGCGGGGCGCGCTGCCCCAGCGCCGAGAAGGTGATCTGCGAACCGCGGTCCTCGAGGATCTCGCCCCAGGGCTCGGCCTCCCAGAGCCCGAGGCGTTCGGCCTCTTCGCGCAGGGCCGTGAGGGCGGCCTGCTTCTCCTCGTCGCTGAGGTCGTGGGCGTACACGGACGTGAAATCCGCGCCGTCGTGTCGCAGGTATCGCGTGCCGCAGGTGGGCAGCAGGTGCAGACGCGCGAGGTCCGCAGCATCCGCATCGCCGAGGCGGGCGACGACCTGTGAGCGGAACTGCGCCTCGTTGCCGCCGGAGATGATGGCGACGTCGACCGTGCGCAGCAGTGCGCGCAGCAGGGCGGCGATCCGCGGGTCGATCACACCCTTGGAGGGGGCGAGCGTGTCATCGAGGTCGAAGGCGACGAGTGCAGGCACGTTCATGATGTCTCCAGCCTAGAAGGTGAACGCGGGGAGGAGCGCGGGGCGAGCAGCAGGGTGCACAGCACCGCGAGCACGACACCGAGGAGCGACCCGGCGGAGTTGGCCAGCACATCCGTCACGGTCGCCGCGCGGTGCGGGAGCGCCACGCGTTGGGCCGTCTCGATCGCGAGGGAGAGTGCGGGGCCGACCAGCAGGGCGAGCAGCCAGAAGCGGCGGGGGAGCAGCACGAAGGCGAGGATGCCGACCGGCACGAAGACGAGCACGTTCGCGAGGATCTCCAGGCGAGTGAAGTCGAGTGAGGCCCAGCCGAGCCGGTGCGCCGCTGCCAGGGTGAGGTCGAGGAGATTCGGCATGGCCTCCTCGATCCGCGACGGTGTGAGCGTCAGAGCGGCGAGTCCGGCGAGGAACGGGATGCCGAGGGCGAGCGCCCAGACGCGCGTGAGACGGCGCGGCGGCGGCAGCAGAGATCCCATGCGTTCCCTTCGTGCGCGTTCCGGATACAGAGAAGGCCGCCCCTGAGGGCGGCCTTCCCGTGTGTCACTGGTCGGGGTGACAGGATTTGAACCTGCGACCTCTTCGTCCCGAACGAAGCGCGCTACCAAGCTGCGCCACACCCCGTTTGCAACCCTCCGAGTCTACAGGGAAATGCTCCGTGCACCGAATCGAGGCGGGGATCAGTTCCGTGCGGTCAGCGTGAGCAGCGTCGCCTCGGGTCGGCAGGCGAAGCGCACAGGGGCATAGATCGAGTGCCCGCAGCCGGCACTGACGTTCAGCGGCACGGTGCGGCCGCCGTGCGACCAGGTGCTCAGGACCTAGGCCTGCCTGAGGGGGATGTCGCAGTTCGCCACGAGCGCGCCGTATCCGGGCAGGCAGACCTGCCCGCCGTGGGTGTGGCCGCCGAGTATCGCGTCGGCACCGAGATCCGTGAACCTGTTGAGCACGCGCTGGTAGGGCGCGTGGGTGACGCCCAGCACCGGAGTGGAGGCATCTCGCGGACCGAGCCCGTCGATCGCCGCAGGCAGCACGTCGAGGCGGTCCCAGTCGCGGTGGGCGTCGTTCACACCGAAGAGGTCGA
>Ga0160431_100537_pt1 | contig 14927 bp, 12 predicted proteins | sample HID1971K_E0MG_FD_108212 | JGI IMG/M metagenome (GOLD analysis project Ga0160431, IMG submission 108212) | Enriched millipede-associated microbial communities from UW Madison campus, WI, USA - HID1971K_E0 MG | ecosystem: Host-associated > Arthropoda: Insects > Digestive system > Unclassified ...
CCAGGGCTTCTTGATATGGCGCACTCGGCGGGATTCGAACCCACGACCCCTGCCTTCGGAGGGCAGTACTCTATCCAGCTGAGCTACGAGTGCAACGCGCACGCATGATACCCATCTGATTCGGTGGCGTCCATCGCCTTGATCTTCGGCCCTTTTTCAAGATGTCAGGCTGGCCCGTCGACGAGCGAGCTGGCACATCGTATCCATCTATCCATATGCAATATCAGTATTTCCCGATTGCCTCTTATGCTCGCTATCCTCTGGTCACAACTTGTTATAACAAGTAGCCGATTAGCGAGAGACTCATGGCCGAACTGCTCCCCCTGTCCCCGGTACCGCTCTACACCCAGCTCAAGGAATTGCTGCGCGAGCGCATTCTCGACGGCACCTATCCGCCGCACAGCCGCATGCCTTCGGAGAACGAACTGGGCAAGGCGTTCGACGTCAGCCGCATCACCGTGCGCCAGGCGCTGGGCGACCTGCAGAAAGAGGGGTTGATCTTCAAGATCCACGGTAAAGGCACGTTCGTCGCCAAGCCCAAGGCGTTCCAGAACGTCAGCACCTTGCAGGGGTTGGGCGAGTCGATGACGCAGATGGGTTACGAAGTGCTCAACCGCCTGCGCAGTTTCCGCCATGTGCCGGCTACCGCGCTGGTGGCGGCGCGGTTGCAGGTCGAAGAGGGCAGCCTGGTGACCGAGATCCGCCGGGTGCGGCTGATCAACCGCGAGCCTGTCTCGCTGGAGCTGACCTGGCTGCCCAAGGCCGTAGGCGAAAGGCTGGAAAAGGCCGACCTGGTCACCCGCGATATCTTCCTGCTGCTGGAAAACGACTGCGGCATCCCGCTCGGCCACGCTGACCTGGCCATCGATGCCGTGCTGGCCGACAGCGACCTGACCCAGGCACTCCAGGTCGAGGAAGGCTCGCCGATCATGCGCATCGAGCGCTTGACCCACGCTGCCGACGGCACGCCGCTGGATTTCGAACACCTGTACTACCGGGGGGATGCCTTCCAGTACCGCCTGCGCATCGATCGCCAGAAGGGGAGCAAGGCATGAGCATCCAGACCCAGGACTACGACATCATCGTGATCGGTGGCGGCACTGCCGGCCCGATGGCCGCGATCAAGGCCAAGGAGCAGGACAAGACCCTGCGCGTGCTGTTGCTGGAAAAGGCCAACGTCAAGCGCAGCGGCGCCATCAGCATGGGTATGGACGGCCTGAACAACGCCATCATCCCCGGCCACGCCACGCCCGAGCAGTACACCAAGGAAATCACCGTGGCCAATGACGGCATCGTCAACCAGGCCACCGTGCATGCCTATGCCACCCACAGTTTCGAGACCATCGAGCAGCTCGACCGCTGGGGCGTGAAGTTCGAGAAGGACGAAACCGGCGACTACGCGGTGAAGAAGGTGCATCACATGGGCGCCTACGTGCTGCCCATGCCCGAAGGCCATGACATCAAGAAAGTGCTGTACCGCCAGCTCAAGCGCGCCCGGGTCGAGATCAGCAACCGCATGGTCTGCACCCGGGTACTGCTCGATACCGAAGGCGCTGCAGCCGGTGTGCTGGGTTTCGATTGCCGCAGCGGCGAGTTCCGCGTGGTGCGGGCCAAGGCGGTGATCCTCGCCTGTGGTGCCGCCGGGCGTCTCGGGCTGCCGTCGTCGGGCTACCTGATGGGAACCTACGAAAACCCGACCAATGCCGGTGACGGTTATGCCATGGCCTACCACGCAGGAGCCGAGCTGGCCAACCTCGAGTGCTTCCAGATCAACCCGCTGATCAAGGACTACAACGGTCCGGCCTGCGCCTACGTGACCGGCCCGCTGGGTGGTTACACCGCCAACAGCAAGGGTGAGCGCTTCATCGAGTGCGACTACTGGAGCGGGCAGATGATGTGGGAGTTCCACCAGGAGCTTGAAGGGGGCAACGGCCCGGTGTTCCTCAAGCTCGACCACCTGGCCGAGGAGACCATCCAGAACATCGAACAGATCCTGCACAGCAACGAACGCCCCAGCCGTGGCCAGTTCCATGCCGGGCGCGGCACCGACTACCGCCAGCACATGGTCGAGATGCACATCTCCGAGATCGGCTTCTGCTCCGGACATTCGGCTTCGGGTGTGTGGGTCAACGAGAAGGCCGAGACCAGCGTCAAAGGCCTGTATGCGGCCGGCGACATGGCGGCGGTGCCGCACAATTACATGCTCGGCGCCTTCACCTACGGCTGGTTCGCCGGCATCAACGCCGCGCGATACGTGGCGGGGCGCGAGCTGGCCGAGGTCGATGCGCTGCAGGTGGCGCGTGAGCGCGAGCGCGTGTTCGCGCCGCTGCAGCGCGAACACGGCCTGCCGCCGGCGCAGGTCGAGTACAAGCTACGGCGCATGGTCAACGACTACCTGCAGCCGCCCAAGGTGACCAGGAAGATGGAGATCGGGCTGGAACGTTTCGCCGAGATCGAGCGCGACCTTGCCCAGATGAAGGCCAGCAACCCCCACGAGCTGATGCGTGCGATGGAGGTGGTGGTGATCCGCGACTGCGCCGAAATGGCCGCACGTGCCTCGCTGTTCCGTGAGGAAAGCCGGTGGGGGCTGTATCACCATCGGGTCGACTTTCCCGAGCGCAACGATGGCGAGTGGTTTTGCCATTGCCACCTGAAGAAGGGCGAGGACGGCGAGATGACCAGCTTCAAGAAAGCCGTCGAGCCGTACCTGATCGCTCTGGATGCCGAAGAGCAGACCGCCTATGACCGGTTGCGGGTCAAGGCCGATGCCGCGTGAACCGGGGCCGCTGCGCGGCCCATCGCTGGCAAGCCAGCTCCCACCAGGTCGGCACAGATCGGTGTAGGAGCCGGCTTGCCGGCGATGAGGCCATCAGCGACACCGACAATTTCAGAACAAAGGACTCCGCGATATGGCGTACCAGCCCCAAGAAATCTTCTTGCGCAGCAGCGCCCCGGTCACCATCGATGAAGACAAATGCATCGCCGAAAAGGGCTGCACCGTGTGCGTCGAGGTCTGCCCCATGGACCTGCTGGCCATCAACCCTGCCACGCAGAAGGCGTACATGGCCTTCGACGAATGCTGGTACTGCATGCCCTGCGAGAAGGACTGCCCCACTGGCGCGGTGAAGGTCGACATCCCTTACCTGCTGCGCTGAACCCTCCCGTCACCACGGACCGCGCCATGACTGAACGCATTACCGACAACTCCGACATCCTTGCCTTGCTGCCTCGCCTGCAGGCAGTCGACCCTGGCGTGCGCCGCATCGGCCTGATCGATCTGGCCGACCTGGAAGATCCCGAGGTCTTGCCGTGGCTCACCGATGCACTGCTGGCCGACACCTGCGACGAGGTCCGTGCCGAGGCCGCGCGTCTGCTTGAGGCCTGGGAAGCACCCGAGGTGGTACAGGCCTTGTGCGCCGCGCTGGCCGATACCGCCGAGCCGGTGCGCCAGGCCGCCGCGCAGAGCCTCAGCGAGCTCAAGAGCCTTGAGGCAGGCCAACTGATCCTGCCGTGGACCCATCACGCCGAGCCGTTCGTGCGTGCCAGTGCCTTGCGCGCCTTGCGCGAGCTGCGCCTGGAAGACGCAGCGGCTCCTGCGTTGCTGGCGCTGACGGACGCCGCCGCCGCCGTGCGGCGGGAGGCAGTGGGCATCCTGGGCTGGCTCAAGCACCAGCCAGCCTTGCCGGCGCTGGCACGGATGGCTGAAACCGAGCCCGACACCGATGTGCGCCGTGCGGCCATTGGTGCGCTGGGCCTGGCGCGTGACAGTAGCGTGCTGCCGGCGTTGATGGCGGCGCTGAACGATGCCGCATGGCAAGTGCGCGAAGAGGCCGCCACTACCTTGGGTAAAGTGGGTCAGGAACAGGCGGGCCCGGCGCTGGTGAATGCACTTGCCGATGAATTCTGGCAGGTCCGCCTGCGAGCGTCTCGTTCACTGGGGCGCCTGCGTTATGGTCCTGCACTGGACGCGCTTGGCGAGCTGCTCGGCCATGGCATCGCCAACCTGCGCAAGGAAGCGGCCCTAGCGCTTGGTGAGCTGGGACAGGCACGAGCCCTGCCGGTGTTGCAGGCGGCCGAGGCCGACAACGATCCGGAAGTGCGCAAGGCGGTGCGCATTGCCCTGGCGCAACTGCGTGGTGTGGCGTGATGAATGCCCCGGGGGCCATTCGCAACCTGCGCGGGTCGGGGGAACTGGTCATGCAGTGGGATGATGGCGAACACCGTATCAGCCATACCCGACTGCGTGGCGCCTGCCCGTGCTCGCAATGCCGCGCGGCGCGGCTGTCGGGGCGCATTGCGATCGTGCGCGACGATGTACGCATCGAGCGAATCGAGGTGCAGGGTTATGGGGTGCAGCTGGTGTTCAGCGATGGGCATGAGCGGGGCATTTATCCCTGGGCTTACCTGCGGGATATTGGTTGAAGCCACTGGCCCTATCGCCGGCAAGCCGGCTCCCACAGGTACCCACCAGAACTTGTGGGAGCCGGCTTGCCGGCGATAGGGCCAGAAGCCTTCACAAGGCAATCAGCTCCGGCCTCAACCCCTCGACCCGCCGCGCCGCTGGTGGCAGGTACCCACCAGCGCCAGTGATCTGGTGCAGCACCTTCTCCCGCAACCCATGCAACGCCACACCTGTGCGCAGCCGTGGGTGTGGCAGGTCGATCTCCACCACCGACTTGATTCGCCCCGGGCGTGGCTCCAGCACCACCACCCGATCAGCCAGGTAGGTGGCTTCCTCGGCATCGTGCGTCACCAGCAAGGTGGTGATACCCGCACGTTCGCGAATGGCCAGCAGTTCATCCTGCAGTTGCTGCCGGGTCAGCGCATCGAGTGCGCCGAACGGCTCGTCCAGCAGCAGGATGCGAGGGCTGGCCACGAGCCCCCGGGCGATCGCCACGCGCTGGGCCATGCCGCCGGAAAGCTGGTGCGGGTAAGCCGACTCGAAGCCGGCCAGGCCCACCAGCAGCACGAATTCATGCACGCGGCGCGCGCGCTCACCCTGGGTCAGGGGCTCGTTGACCAGGCCCAGGGCGATGTTCTGTTCCACCGTCAGCCATGGGAACAACCGGTGCTCCTGGAACACGATGCCACGCTCGCCAGCGATGCCGCTGACGGCCTGGCCGTCGACGCGGATGTTGCCACTGTAGTCGGTGTCCAGCCCCACCAGCAGGCGCAGCAGGGTCGACTTGCCGCAGCCGGAAGCGCCGACGATGGCGATGAACTCCCCTTCGTTGATCGACAGGTTGAAGTTGCGGATGGCTTCGAACGGCTGGCCATCGACGCTGAACACCTTGCCGACGTTCTCGAAGCTGACCCGCGCGGGCGTGGTGTCGGATTGGTTGGCGGCCAGCAAGTGCGACGTGTTGAAAGCGTTCATGCGGTTCTCCAGCGCGTGGCGCGCGATTCGAGGCGTTGTCCGAGGGTGCCGAGCAGGGCGCCGACCAGGCCGATCAGGACCATGGCGGCCATGACCTGATCCATGCGGAACAGTTGTTGTGCGCCGATCATCAGGCTGGCGATGCCGCCGTCCGAAGGCATGAAGTATTCCGCGCCGATGGTGCCCAGCCAGGCGTAGATCAGCGACAGGCGCAGGCCGGCGAAAATGGCTGGGGCGGCGCCGGGCAGCACCAGCAGGCGCACGCGTTGCCACAGGTTCAGGCGCAGGGTACGGGCGGCTTCGCCCAGTTGCGGCGAAAGGCCGGCGATACCGCGCTGGGTGGCGATCAGCAGGGGGAAGAAGGCGGCCAGGCCGACAAACACGTGCTTGGCGCCTTCGCCCAGGCCGAACCAGGCCGTCAGCAGCGGTACCCAGGCGAACAGCGCCACCTGGCGCAATGCCGACAGGCTGGGGCTGATGGCGCGTTCGGCAGTCCGTGACAGACCGAGCAACAGGCCCGTCAGCAACCCCGCGCTGCCACCCAGCAGCAGGCCGGTCAGGGCCCGTTGCAGGCTCAGCAGCATGGCCTGCGGCAGCGAGCCATCGGCCACCCCGGCGAGCAGCGTGTGCAGGACCTGCAGCGGCGAAGTCAGGATGTTCTGGTCGACCCAGCCGAGGCTGCTGCTGGCTTGCCAGAGGGCAAGCAAGGCGGCCGGCAGCAACAGGCTTTGCCAGCCTTTGGGCAGCGGCCCGCGTTGCTGTTCGCCAGTGGCCGCCTGCGGCCAGAACAACAGGCGTTTTTCCAGCGTTGAAAAGCCTCGCTCCAGCAGCGCGCCGACCAGGCCGATCACCAGGATGCACAGCAGTACCAGGTCCAGCATGAACAACTGCCGGCCCCACACCATCAGGTAACCGATACCTTCGCTGGAGGCCAGCAGCTCCACGGCCAGCAGCGACGTCCAGCCAGTGGCCAGGGCCAGGCGTACGCCGGTGAGGAAGGCGGGCAGGGCAGCTGGCAGCAGAAGGCGCAGGAACAGCAGATGCCTTGGCAGGCGCAGCACCGCGGCGGCTTCGCGCAGCTTGGGCTGGGCATCGCGCACACCGACCAGCGTGTGCAAGGTCACCGGCACCACCACGGCTTTTACCAGCACCACCAGCTTGAGCAGTTCGCCGATGCCGAAGAACAGCATGAACAGCGGGATCCACGCCAGGGTAGGAATCTGCGCGAGCGCCACGAAAGTCGGCAGCACCCGCGTTTGCGCGGTGCGTGAGGTGCCCAGCCACGTTCCCAGCAACAGGCCGCTGGCGATGCCCGCCAGCAGTCCCCAGAACAGTCGTTGCAAGCTTATCCACAGATGTCCCCAAAGCTCACCGGAGCCGAACTCCAAGGCGCTCTGCCAGACCAGTGAAGGCGCTGGCAGGATCTGCTCGCTCATCCAGTGCTGCCGGCTCGCCACCCCCCACAACAGTGCGATAAGCGCCGGCAACACCCAGGGCAGCACGCACCCGGCAATGTAGGAGCGGCCTTGTGTCGCGAAAGGGCTGCGCAGCAGCCCCGGAAGGCTCCCCTTGTTCAGAATTCCATTCATCGGCCATCTCTCGAAGCGCATATGGATTATTCACTTATGGAATTAAAAAATCCTCAAAGTGATCTTCAAGAGATAAGAGCATGTACCTCACGCATCCGTAACCCTTTGTCCGTTGCGTTTTGCTCATATTTTCCATGCGTTTTTCGCAACCTGAGCGCGGAGCCACGTACTGCCTGATTTATGTCTTCTGGTTACTAAAAAATGAAGTTTTGATCTTTGTAGGTTCTAACCAGACCTGCCTAGCTTCTGGCCAAAGCGCCGGCCATCGCCGGTGGCAGCCTGCCAAGGAGCCTTCCCATGAAAACCCCGTTGCGCCACCTGATCACCGCCCTTGGGCTGGTCGGTTTCTTCGCTCTCGGCGCCCAAGCCGCGGAGCCGGCCAAGCCCGAGAGCATCCGTATCGCCGTGCCCGACCTGAGCGCGGGCAGCAAGCACAGTGCCGGGGGCGTGGTCGATGTGCTGCGCGATCAGCAACTGCTGGAGAAGGCGTTCGCCAAGGACGGCATCCGCATCGACTGGCACTTCTTCAAGGGCGCCGGGCCAGTGGTCAACGAAGCGCTGGCCAATGGTCAGGCAGACTTCGCCTACCTGGGCGACCTGGCGGCCATCGTCGGCAAGGCCAACGGCCTCGACACCCGCGTGTTGAGCGCCGGCGTTCGGGGAGTGAAAAGCTACCTGGGCGTGGTGCCCGGCTCGGGCATCAAGACCTTGCACGACCTCAAGGGCAAGCGCGTGGCGGTGTTCCGTGGTACCGCCAACCAGCTTTCGTTCGCCAGCGCCCTTGCCAGCCAAGGGCTGTCCGAACGCGACCTGAAGGTGATCAACCTGGATTTCAACGCCGCCAACGCAGCCCTGGCCGCGAAGCAGATCGATGCAACCTGGGGCCTGTCCAGCCTGCTGTCGCTGCGTGAGCGGGGCCTGGTCGAACTGCCGGTCAACTCCCGCGACCTGGAAGGCGCCGGTAGCACCCAGGCGGTACTGCTGGGTACCGGTGCGTTCATCGACAAGTATCCAGCGCTGGTCCAGCGCCTGGTCAATGCCCAACAACAGGCCGCCAGCTGGTTGCGTGACGAACACAACCGCGAGGCTTACGTCGACCTGGTGGCGAACAACGCCAACTGGCCCCGCAGCATCCTTGCCGACGACCTGGCCAAGGAAGACCTCTCCCACTATTTCGATCCCCGCCTGGATGCCGAATTCGTCGCCCAGCTGCAACAAGGCGTCGATCTGGCTGCCAAGGAGCGCCTGATCCGCCGCACCTTCCAGGTTTCCCAGTGGCTCGAACCGCGTTTCCTCGATGCTGCCTTGCAACAGGAACAGGCCACGCAGGCCGCCCGCTGAACCCCATCACCCGACAATGACCGCAAGGACCACGACCATGAGCAATGCTGCACTGGCCACCGCGCCGCAAACCCTCGAACTCGATATCCACCCCGTTGCCGGCCGCATCGGCGCCGAGATCCGTGGCGTCAGGTTGTCCGCCGAACTCGATGCCGCGACTGTCGAGGCCATCCAGGCCGCGCTGGTCAGGCACAAGGTGATTTTCTTCCGTGGCCAGCGCCACCTCGACGACCAGAGCCAGGAAGGCTTCGCCAAATTGCTCGGCGAGCCGGTCGCCCACCCCACCGTGCCGGTGGTCGACGGCACCCACTACCTGCTCCAGCTCGATGGCGCCGAAGGCCAGCGGGCCAACTCCTGGCACACCGACGTGACCTTCGTCGATGCCTACCCCAAGGCCTCGATCCTGCGCAGCGTGGTGGCCCCGGCCTCCGGTGGCGACACCGTGTGGGCCAATACCGCCGCGGCCTACCAGGAGCTGCCCGAGCCGCTGCGGCAACTGGCGGACACGCTATGGGCGGTGCACAGCAACGAATACGACTACGCCAGCGTCAAGCCGGACGTCGATCCGGCCAAGCTCGAGCGCTACCGCCAGGTGTTCACCTCGACGGTGTACGAGACCGAGCACCCGGTGGTGCGCGTGCACCCGATCAGTGGTGAGCGGGCGCTGCAGCTGGGGCACTTCGTGAAACGCATCAAGGGCTATTCGCTGGCAGACTCGCAGCACCTGTTCGCGGTGCTGCAGGGGCATGTCACGCGCCTGGAGAACACCGTGCGCTGGCGCTGGGAGGCGGGGGATGTGGCGATCTGGGATAACCGCGCCACGCAGCATTATGCGGTGGATGACTATGGTACCCAGCCGCGGATCGTGCGGCGGGTGACGCTGGCCGGGGAGGTGCCGGTTGGTGTGGATGGGCAGTTGAGCCGGACTACGCGCAAGGGCTGATAGCGTCGGGGCCGCTTTGCGGCCCAATCGCTGGCAAGCCAGCTCCCAAAAGGTCAGTGGAGATCTGCAAGGTCGGTGCTGATCGGTGTGGGAGCCGGCTTGCCGGCGATTCGCGGGCAACGCCCGCGCAGGTCACACCTCGCTATCACAGGCAATCAGTTGCCTGACCATCCCCTGCGCCAGCGGCGACAAGCCGAACCCCACCCGGCTCACCACCCCATAGCGGGTATAGAACGACTCTTCCTGCTCCGGCGCCAGATCCGCCAGTTGCAGCGCCACCAACCCCTGGCCCATCTGATACGGCCGCAAGTTGGCATTGCAGGCGATGCCAATGGTGTCCGAGTGCAGCACCACATTGAGCAACGCATAGCCATGCTCGCATTCCACCGTCGGCAGGAAGTCCTGGCGCCCACTGAGGTCGCTGAGGATCTTGCGGATGTTCGGTGGGCGGAAGGTGGTCGCCAGTGGGAAGTCGAACACGTCCCGTGCCCGCACCTCGCTGCGCTCGGTCAGCGGATGCCCCGCACGGCAGCAGAAGTGCCAGCGCTGCGCTGCCAGCTTGTGCACGCGGTAGTCCGGGTCGGACTCGAACTGGCGGGTGTCGGCGACGAAGAATTCGATCTCCTCGGCGATCAGCTTGCGGTTCAAGGCCTGCCAGTTATCCACCTGGAAGCACGTGCGCGCCGCCGGGTACTCGGCAACGAAACGTGCCACCGCCCGGGGGACCAGGCCACCGGCCGGGGCCGGGCCGGAGCCGAAGCGCACAACGCCCGTGGTCGCACCGTTGAACTGGTGAATTTCGTTGACCAGGTTGTGCGCCCCATGCACCAGCCGCCGTGAGTGCTCAAGCACCAGCAAGCCTTGTCGAGTGGGCGACAGCTCCTTGCTGGCGCGGTCGACCAGGCGGCAGCCGACGTTGTGTTCCAGGGTCTGGATGCTGCGACTGAAAGCCGATTGCGACAGGTTCACCGCGGCCGCCGCAGCGACAAAACTGCGGTGCTCGACAAGGGCGATGAAGTGGCGGAGCTGTCGGAGATCTATATGCATTTTCTACATGAAAACTATCGGTCGAATGCAATTGATGAAGAGGGTGAGCCCCCTTATAAAGGGACTTACTTATTCCACAAAATATGAATTACAAATATTTATATCTCTTAAAAGAATATAAGCCCCACTGACCGCGATACGATTCCGCCAACGGAAATGCTCGCCAGGGCCCATGCCTCAAGGAGCATTTGCATGTCCCGAGTTTTCCGTTGGCCTGCGCACGTGTCGCGGTCCGCCTTGCAACCCCTGGCCGCTGGCGTGTTGCTGGCGGCTTCCGGCGCCAGCTTCGCCGAAGAACCTTCAAGCACCACCCCGACCGTGGAACAGGACGCCAAGCTCGGCACCGTCACGGTCAACGCCCGCCGGCGGGAGGAAACCGCCCAGGACGTGCCCACGCCGATCAGCGTGCTCGACAGCGAGACCCTGGAAACCCAGCGCATCTACCGTGTGCAGGATCTGCAACAGCTGGTGCCCAGCACCAACGTGGCCTACGTGCATGCGCGCCAGTCGAGCATCTCGATTCGCGGCCTGGGCAACAACCCGGCCAGCGATGGCCTGGAAGGCAGCGTCGGCATCTACCTGGACAACGTCTACCTGGGCCGCCCGGGCATGGCGGTGTTCGACCTGCTCGATGTGGAGCAGCTGGAAGTGCTGCGCGGCCCGCAAGGCACCCTGTTCGGCAAGAACACCACGGCGGGTGTGCTGAACATCACCACGCGCAAACCGACCTTCCACCGCGAGGGCAGCATCCAGCAGTCCGTCGGCGAGGATGGCTACCTGCAGACCCAGGGCAGCTTCTCGGGGCCGCTTACCGACACGCTGGCCGGCCGCATCAGTGCCTATCACACCGAGGACGACGGCTATGTGAAGAACGTCTACAACGGCGAAGACCTCAACGGCGGCGAGCGCCAGGGCTTTCGTACCCAGCTGCTGTTCCAGCCCAGCGAGACCTTCAACCTGCGCTGGATCGGCGAGTACAACGAGGAAGACTCCAACAACGGCATCCTCAGCCTGTACAGCACCGGCCCGACCATCAACGGCGTCAACCGCTATGAAAGCCTGGCCGCCCAGGCCGGCGCGACGCTGGTCTCGGGCAAGGACCGCAAGGTCAATTTTGATGCCGAGCAACGGGTGACGGTGTTCCAGGGCGGGACCTCGGTGGAGGCCAACTGGACCCTGCCCAACGACTTCACCCTGACCTCGATCACGGCCTACCGCTGGTGGGACTTCACCCCGCGCAACGACGATGGCCTCAACGTGCCGGTGTTCTACAGCGCCGGGGTATCGGTGCGTGACAAGCAGTATTCGCAGGAGATCCGCCTGGCCTCGCCAACCGGAGGCGCCTTCGACTACGTGCTGGGTGCGTACTACTTCAAGCAGGACCTGGACAACACCTCCTTCACCTATTACGGCCCGCAGGCCGACGTCTGGAACCTCACCCCGGCCGGGGCCCTGAACAACGTCAACACGATCGGCGACGGGCACATCGATACCGACAGCTACGCGCTGTTCGCCCAGGGCACCTGGCACCTGACCGACCGACTGGACTTCACCGCCGGCGTACGCGGCACCTATGAAGAGAAAAGCGCCTGGGTCACCCGTGATGCGCCAACCGGTGGCGCCGCAGTGACCGGTGCTGCCGCAGCCGCGCGCCAGGGCCGGGTGGGGGCCTATGATTCGGGCGACCTCAACCAGTACAGCTTCAGCCCGTCGGGGCTGCTCGGCCTGAGCTATCGCTTCAACGAGCAACTGCTCGGCTACGCCACGCTCACCCATGGCGAGAAGTCCGGTGGCATCAACCTCACCGTCGGCGCGGCGCCGCGCCTGGGCACCGACTCGCTGCTGGTCGGCACCGAGCGGGTCAACAACGCCGAAGTGGGGCTCAAGAGCACCCTGTTCGACGACCGCCTGCAGCTCAATGCCAACCTGTTCTGGGCCGAGGTGCATGGCTACCAGGCCAACGTCTACGACCAGATCAACCGCGTGCAGTACCTGGCCAACGCTGGCAGCGTGCGCTCGCGCGGCCTCGAATTCGAAGCCACGGCGCTGCCGATCCGCGGTCTGACGGTGAACTTCAACGGCTCGTGGAATGATGTGCGCTACACCGAGTACGACGATGCCCCATGCCCGCCGGAAGTGAGCCTGGCCAATGCCACAGCCACCTGCGACCTGTCCGGCCACCAGGTGGTCGGCGCCTCCAAGTACATCGCCAACCTCAACGGCCAGTACAAGTGGCAGCTGACCGATCACATCGAACCCTACGTCACCGCCAGCTACGCCTTCCGCTCCAAGGCGGTCGGCACCATCGACGATTCCGACTTCGGCCAGATCCCCAGTTATGCGCTGGTCAACCTCTCCACCGGCGTGCGCCTGGACCAGGGCGACGGCGTGCTCGACCTGTCGCTGTGGGTGAAGAACGCCGGCGACAAGACCTATTTCACCAGCCTGTGGAACTCCGCCAACGGTGGCTATGCCGGCGTGCTCGGCACCCCGCGCACCTTCGGCGCCACCGCCCGTTACGACTTCTGAGTAAAAAGGAGCTTTGCCATGAATGCCAAGACCGAAACCCCCGTGCTGCCCGAAGGCGCCTGCCTGACGGCCAAGGTGCCCGAGCGTGATGAAGCGCTGCTCGGCGACGTGCAGGTGAACCCGTATCGCCTGGCGCCGCTGACCGCGATCATCCGTGACGGCGGGCGCGCCTTGAGCGCGGCTCATGTCCGTGTGCTGGGCCGAGGCGAACGCGGTGTGGACATCGCCTATGAGGTGTCCGACCGCGCGCTGTGGACCTACGGCGGCATCCCGGTGTTCGGGTTGTATCCGGACTACGTCAATCAGGTGGAAGTGACCTGCAAGCTCGACGGCGAGCGTGTTCGCCAGCGTTACCAGATCTATGCCCCGGCCGTGCGCCTGCCGGTGGTGGCGAAGCAGACGGCTGCATTGCCGGAAGTCGAGCCGGTGAAAGTCGCTCCCGGCTTCGAGAACCGCCTGTACCTGTTCAACCACCTGCAAGGTGACATCCCCGGCGGCCGTGCTTTCAAGTGGAATGGCCTGGGCGGCGCCGCCGAGTGGGACCAGGTGGGCAACAACTGGATCGCCGACAGCAATGGCGACGTGCGCTGGTACCTGGATATCGAGCAGATCCACGATTCCAACCGCCGCGACGGCCTGGGCGGCACCATGGGCTTCCAGCAGACCCGCGACGGCAAGCTGATCTGGGGGCAGGGCCAGACCTATTCGAAGTACGACCTGCTCGGCCGGCGCATCTGGCAACGCAGCCTGCCCGACAAGTTCGCCGACTTCTCCCATGAAATCCGCGAGACCGCCAACGGGACCTATCTGCTGCGGGTCGGCACCAGCGACTACCGCCGCCCGGATGGCAAGCGCGTGCGCTCGATCCGCGACCACATCATCGAGGTCGACGAGGCCGGGGACGTGCTGGACTTCTGGGACCTGAACCAGATTCTCGATCCGTACCGCGGCGACTTGCTGGAAACCTTGGGCAAGGCCGCCCTGCAACTGCCTGACGGCGTGCAGAAGCAGGACGACCGGCTGGCCAATGAACTGGCCGAAGGCGACCTGCCGTTTGGCGACACGCCGGGGGTCGGCACCGGGCGTAACTGGGCGCATGTGAACGCCATCGACTACGATGCCGACGACGACAGCATCATCGTTTCAGCGCGGCATCAGGGTGTGGCGAAGATTGGCCGTGACAAGCAGGTGAAGTGGATTCTGGCCTCGCCGCAGGGTTGGCCGCAGGCTTTGCAGGACAAGGTCCTCAAGCCGATTGCCAGTGAAGGCTTCGACTGGTCGTGGACCCAGCACACCGCCTGGTTGACCGGCAAAGGTACGTTGACCGTGTTCGACAATGGCTGGGGACGGGATTTTGCGCCGACCAAGCTGAGCGGCAACTACAGCCGGGCAGTGGAGTACAAGATCGACGAGGCCAAGGGCACGGTCGAGCAGGTTTGGGAGTACGGCAAGGAGCGCGGCGACGAGTGGTATAGCCCGGTGACGTCGGTGGTGGCTTACCGGCCGGAGACCGATACCCAGTTCATCTATTCGGCTTCGGTGAACTTCCTTACACCGGAGAAGCTGACCACCACGGTGCTCAATGAGGTACGTCGCGGCACTCAGGAGGTGCTGGTGGAGTTGAAGGTGCATAGCCGCCAGCCAGGGAGCGTGGGGTACCGGGCTTTGGTGATCGATCTGGCCAAGGCGTTCTGATTCATCCCTCCGGGAGGGCCGTCGGTCCTCCCTTCACATTTCTTTCAGTTCATTCGTCTAACCTGTACTGGCCCTATCGCCGGCAAGCCGGCTCCCGCAGGTATCGGGTAGGGTCCCTGTGTGAGCCGGCTTGCCGGCGATGGAAGCAACGCTTTTTCGGATAGGCTGTTCAACCATTCGTTCTTTTTTTTGAACAGCCTATTGTCCTACACCCCAGCATCCCCTTAGCATTCGTTTGAGATTTCAAACGCTCGATGCCCTGTAGTGGGCGCTTTTCAATAAATCAACAATTCGGGAAGCCGACATGCAGCTCAAAGACGCTCAGTTGTTCCGCCAGCAAGCCTTCATCAACGGTGAGTGGCTGGATGCGGACAGCGGCCAGACCATCAAGGTGACCAACCCGGCC
>Ga0160431_100539_pt1 | contig 14888 bp, 15 predicted proteins | sample HID1971K_E0MG_FD_108212 | JGI IMG/M metagenome (GOLD analysis project Ga0160431, IMG submission 108212) | Enriched millipede-associated microbial communities from UW Madison campus, WI, USA - HID1971K_E0 MG | ecosystem: Host-associated > Arthropoda: Insects > Digestive system > Unclassified ...
CCTGAAGCGTCTCCACAGCTACAACGGTTATGAAACCCCGGTAGCCATGGAGAAAAAGCTCAAGGAAGCAGCATGAAACCTAAACCGGTGTCCAAAATTAGTTGACCAGTTCAAGCCGGCTCCTACAGAGATCGGGGCAGACTTTGGGCGGGTCACAAGATCTTGAACGGCACGTTGATGATCAAGCGGAACTCTTCAACGTTGTTTTCGAGCTGCAACTGGCTCGACCTGTGCCAGACATAGCCACTCATCACACTGGCACCCCTGAAGCTGCCGGACTGCAAGGTGTAGCTGGCGAGCGTGCCTACCTCGTATTCGTTCTCGTCGTCCTGGTTCTTGAACGCTGCATACATGCCGTTCGGGCCACCGTCATAGTGCGTGCCATCGATACCCCAGCCCTTGATGTACCAGACCGAAGTCCTCAGGCCAGGCACGCCGTAAGCGGCGAAGTCGGTCATGTAGTTGACCTGGAACGACTTCTCGTTCGGCCCGTTGAAGTTCGACAGCCCAAGGTTCGGCAGGTTGATCGCGTTGGACTCACCGACGAAGTCGAAGAACTCATCGCCCTGGATCTTCTGCAGGCCAAACTTGATCGTGTGGTTCTTCCAGGTCGGAGCAGCACTCAGGCCATACGCCTGCTGGTCGATAAATCCCCCTTTCTCGGCTCCGCTGGACTGGGTGTTGTACACATCCAGCTGCAGGTCCGTGCTCACCGGGCCCCACTGGTATTTCTTGCCCAGCCCGACGTATTCGCGGTCCCAGATATCTTCGAAACGCGACACGTAGCCACTGGCCCGCCAACCGCTCTTGCTGACGTAGTCGGCGCCGCCGTAGGCAATGAAGTCGCTGGTCACCTGCTTGAAGGTGTAGGTCGGGGTCAGGTCCTGGGTACCGGCGCCGGTCCTCGGGGAGGCTTTGTCGAAGTAGCCGGACTTGATGGTCAGGCCCTCGATGTCATGGCTTTCCAGCGAGATGCCGTCGAACGAGGCTGGCAACGTGCGGGTGTCGGCATAGCTCATGACCGGGCTCTTCATCTGGTGTCGGCCCACCTTGACCGTGGTGTCGGCCAACTTCAGCTTCAGCGCGGCGATGCCGATCTTGCTCCAGTCGTCGACGACATTGCCGTCCTTGTCCACCAGCACGCGGTTGCTGCCACCGGCCGTTGCCAGCTTGCTGCGCTCCAGCGCTACCGCCGTGTAGGTCGAGAGGTCGAAGCCGATGCCCAGTGCGCCCTGGGTAAAGCCGGAGATGTAGTCGAGCCTGGCGCCTTGCACCCAGGCGGTACGGTCGCGTACTGCGCGCGGGCCTTCGGAAGTCTGCGCGCGATAGCGCACGCCTTTGCTGCCGATTTCATGGGAGTACCACTGACGGGTATTGAGCGTCAGCGAGCTGTCTTCCACGAAACCATGCTCTTGCGCACAAGCCGGAAGTATTGAAACAGCGGCCACAAGCGAGCCGATCGACCCTAAAGCCAATTTGAATGTGCGGTACATGGACTGTGCCCACCACTGGTGTGTTGACAGACAAATGTCTGAAATTATTGTTTTTGTTTTAAAGGGAGAAAGTTGCCTGGCAGTTGATGACCACTCGGCAAGTTTCTCCTTCAGCTTTCAATCGTGCGCGCGAGGCGAGACGCTATTTCTGGATATTGATGTTTCGTGATTCCGGCACCATGCGCATGGCGATCAGGCTCAGCACACTGATACCGACCAGGTACCACGCCGGGGCCATGGCGCTGCCGGTCGCAGCAATGAGCCAGGTGACGACGAACTGCGTGCTGCCGCCGAAGATCGCCGCGCCGAAGGCGTAGGCAATCGACAGGCCGGTGCTGCGAATGGCGATCGGCAACAGTTCCGGCACCTGGACGATACCCGCCGCCCCGAACATGGCCGTCAGCGCAGCGATCACCGCATTGACGGTCAGCAGCGTGACGAGGCTGGGAGAGCCGGTCAGCCACAGGAACAGCGGAACGATCAGGATCGCCAGTGCAACGCGCGGCAGGATGTTGGTCACGCGCCGGCCGTAGTGGTCGCTCAGGTAGCCGCCAATCAACGAGAACACGAAGGTCACCAGGCCACCGATCAGCACACTGCTCTGGGCCACGGCAGCCGGGAGCTTCAGCACCTGCACCGCGTAGCTCACCATGTAGTTGCCGATCTGCGAGGCGACGGCGATCGAGGAGAACAGCATCACGCCGATGAGCAGGGTCTTCTTGTGGTGGCGCAGGACCTCCACAACGATCGCGCTGCCACTGCGGTCCTTTTCACCTTCATGGGTTTCAGGCAGCGACTTGCGCATGTAGACGACCAGCGGAATCAGCACCAGGCTCAGCAGGAACGGCACGCGCCAGCCCCAGCTGCCCAGTTGCTCGGCACTCAGGCTGAGCGACAACAGCACACCCAGCAAGCCACCGACCGCGACGGCCAGGCCCTGGCTTGCGACCTGCCAGCTGGCGTAGAAACCACGCCGCCCGGCGGGTGCCGCTTCGATCAGCAACGAGGTGGCTGGGCCAAGCTCGCCCCCCAGGGCCAAGCCCTGCAGCAGACGGCAGACCACCACGAAGATCGGCGCCGCAATGCCGATCGCTTCATAGCTGGGCGTGATGGCCACGCCGACGGTGCCGAGGGTGATCAGGGCGGCGGTGAGGATCATCGCCGGCTTGCGCCCGGCCTTGTCCGCAAAGGCGCCGATCAGCACGCCACCCAGCGGCCGGGCGAGGAAGCCGACGCCAAAGGTGGCTGCCGCCGCCATCAGGCTGCCGAACTCGCCGGAAATCGGAAAAAAGGCCTTGCCGATATAAATGGCGAAATACGCATAGATGACGAAGTCATAAAATTCGAGCGCATTGCCTGCCACCGCGGCGGCGACGGATTTTCGGCTGATCGATGGACTTGCAGTTGCCCTTTCGGAGGGTTCCACAATCGGCTGTTCCGGGATCGTCAATATCGAATCGTTCATAGTCAAGATATCTGTATTTATAATAATTGATCTCAAACAAGTCCCTGTCTGCAGCGTTTACCAGCTCGCCAGACCTTGCAGTGCCTGGTTCATCACCGTGCTGGCTTGCGTCCACACCGGCGCTTTCCAGTCCGGGTGGTCGGGGTAGAACAGATCTTTCAGCCGGCGCGTGATTTCGGCACTTTGCTCGGTGTCTTGCTGGCCGTGGCGGAATACCCAATGGTCGGCCCTGAGCGTGGTGATCATGCTTTCCAGCGGGTAGGTGCCGAACTCGAGGCAGATACCGATGTGCCGGGCGTGCGCGCACTCTTGCGAGATGGCCACCTGGATCGGGCCGCTCATCGGCACACTGGTCGAACTGCCGGCGTGCACATCGGTGATATCGCCCCACCAGTGCCTGGCTTTTTCCAGGGTCTCGAGGTCATGGCTGGCGAAGATCTTCTCGCCGTAGCCATAGGGGCCCAGGCCTGTGTGGACGTCCACCGACGCGATGATCGATGCGTCGCCGGCGTAGGTGCGCAGGATCTGACGGAACGTGGTGTTGCTCCAGGTCGGCCCCTGGCCGCCGAAGAACATGCCGTCCGGGTAGTGGTACTGGCCCAGGGAAATGGCGCACTGCAGCTTCTTGTCGCCGTGGGTCTGGCGGTACTGCTGCAGCGCCTGGTCATCCTGCGGTGGCCACTTCGCCGGCAGCAGGGCGTCATGAATCTCGTGGTAGCCCTCGTTGTGCGGCAGCGGCGCGTCAAAGCGGATGAAGTTGCGATTCAGGTCGACGTTTTCCTGGGTCACCCGGCGCAGGTGGGAAAAACCGTGCGGGTTGATCGCGTGCACGTACAGGATCGCCGTATCGGCAGGTCTGGCCGCATCGGCCTGGAGCATGCCGGTCTGCACAGCCGAACCCGGGAAGCCTTCAACACCGTGCACGCCGCTGAGGACGATGAGCAACTTCGACGCATCCCGCGGGCCATCGAAGACCACATCGGTTGCCAGCGTTTCATCCTGGGCACCCTTGAGGCCCAGCTCATAGCTGTCGACGGTCAGGCCCTTGGCGCTGGCTGCGGCCACGAATTTCTCGCGGGCCTGGGCATACGACTGGCTGAACAGCCCGTCGATGTGTTCTGCGTTGGTCATTGCGCGACGCTCTCGGTGGTTGCTGTTCGAGCGATCGCGCGCAGGCGGCTGTCGCGTCGGAGACGACAGGCCTGGCCGAATGCCTTGAAGATTTCACGGGACAGCGCGTCGTCGTGCACGCGCATCTCGGGGTGCCACTGCACCGCCAGCGCGAAGCTGGCAGCGCCGGCCACCGAGAACGCTTCGATCAGCCCGTCCGGTGCGGTGGCCTCGACCGTCAGGCCGTGGCCCAAGGTCTCGATGCCTTGATGGTGCAGCGAATTCACTGGCGCACTGGCGCCGCCCTGCAGTCGCTGCAGCAGGCCATCGGCGACGAGGTCGATGGCGTGGCTGTCGCCGTACCACTCGACGACCGGGCGCGAGCGATCGCCTTCGCGGTGGTCGATCGCGCCAGGGCGCTCATGCACCGCAGTATTCAACGTACCGCCCCAGGCGACGTTCATTTCCTGGAAGCCACGGCAGATGCCCAGCACCGGGACGCCGGCCTCGACCAGCCTTGTGACCAGCGGCAGCACGGTGGCATCGCGGGCCGGGTCCAGGGTGGCGGCGTCCGGGGTCGCGCTGCTGCCATAGCGCTGCGGCGCGATGTTGGACGGGCTGCCGGTCAGCACCACGCCGTCGACACTGGCCACCAGGCTGTCGAAATCAATGGCGCCAGGGGCGGCCGGCAACGCCAGCGGCAGGGCTTCGGCGACACTGGAAACAGCGTCGACATAGCCATGAAGCAAGGCATGCGCGGCATGGCCATAGCGATCTACGCTATCGCTTGCGATGGCGACAAGCGGTTTGGCCGCGCCGGCAAAAATCGTGGATATGGTCATGGGGAATGCCGTGAAAGATTTGACGAAGCCCCAGTCTATGTAATGACTTTTATGCGGTAAATTGCATAATTGATTGAGATTTGATGCATTAACTGCAAGTGGAAACCCATGAATACGCGACAGCTGCAGCACTTTCTTGCCTTGATCGAAACCGGCTCGCTCAGCGCCGCCGCCGAAGCGGTGCACCTGAGCCAACCGGCGCTGTCTCGGAGCATCAAGGCGCTTGAGGACGAGTTGAGGGTCTCGCTGTTCGACCGAACCAATCGTCGGCTCCACCCCACCCCATTCGCCATGGAGTACCTGGAACGGGCGAAGCGGATCGTGTTCGACGAGCGAGAAGGTGCACGGACACTGAGCCTGATGAAGAACGGCGCCTACGGGCCGCTGTCATTCGGCCTGGGGTCGTCGGTGGCCAGCGACTTCCTCGCCTCGTTGATTCAGCAACTGCTCGCCTTTGGCCCTGGCTTGAGAGTCCAGGCCCAGGTGCACAGCACCGACGTGCTGCTGGAAGCGCTGCAGAAGGAAAAGCTCGACTTCTTCATTGGCGATGTCGGCGCCGCCGCGCTGCACCCGGAGCTGATGGTCGAACCTTTGTACAAATGCAGCTTTGGCTGGTTCGCCCGGGCGGGGCATCCGCTGGTCGAAAGCACGAATGTCGGTCTCGAAGCGCTGAAGCAGCACCCGCTGATCGGCTCGGGCTACATGAGTGAAATGCTGACGCTGAAGATGGCCCATCTGTATGGCATGCAGTTGCCCATCGAGAACAACTTCGCCGCCAGCACCAACAACATCGAGACGGCGCACAGCCTGATCCTCAACACCAATGCAATCTTCCCCACCACCTACCTGGCCATGCTCAAGCTGCTCCGGGAAGGCTCGGTGACGCCCCTCGATGTGCAGCCGCCGTTCGAGCTCGACCTCACCCTGGGTATCGTGACCATCCGCCACCGCACGCTGGTGCCTGCCGCCGAGCACTCGTTCAGCATCATCCGCGCGCATTTCGAGTCGATCGAGAAAGAGATCGAAGGGTATCTGTAGCAGTACGGGTCCATACTGGCTGATGCATCGAGCAAACTCGGCCAGGGAGCGGGAAGGGTCAGAGAAACGTCGAGGAAACGAAAAATGAACAAACCGTTCTGTTTCGTCATGCTGGTCCTGGCCGCGAGCCCCGTGCTTGCGGCCGATTCACAACCTGTTGCGCAAACCCAGTATCAGTACGGCACGCCACTGGATATCGCCGAGGTGGTTTCAATTACCTCAGCTGACACCGAGGACACGGTGTATCCGGCAACCATGGAATACGTTGACCAACAAGGCCAGACCCAGCGGCTGACCTATATCGTTTCAGAGATGACCTGGGGCAGCAGTCAGTAGCTTGTTCGCAGTCTTGAGGACCCCATGTGGGAGCCGGCTTGCCGGCGATGAGGCCATGACAGACAGCGCTTGGCTCAGGACCCATCGCCGGCAAGCCGGCTCCCACAGGGGCGCTCTAGAACGGCCCCCACTTCATTTCCACGCCGATGACCAGCACCACCACACAGATCAACATCCAGACCGCAATCAGCGGCGCGACAAACTTCACCCACTTGCCGAACGGAATACCTGCAACCGCCAACACCCCCATCAGCACGCCGGAAGTCGGATTGATGCAGTTTACGATACCTTCGCCAAACAGCACCGCATGCACGACCACTTGCCGCGTCAAGCCGATCATGTCGCCGATCGGGACATAGATGGGGATGAGCAACGCCGATTCGCCAGACCCGGACGAAATCGCAAAGTGCATCAGCGCGGCACTGACGTACATGCCGATGGCTGCCATCGCAGGGTGCAGAGGGGCCAACAGATCCGCCAGGAACCCGACGACGGGGTCGAGAATGTTGCCGTTTTCAAGCACGATCGAGATGGCACGTGCCATGCCGACGATCAGCGCGCCCGATACGATCCGGGAACAGCCGCCAAGAAAGCTGTTGGCAATTTCAGACGCCGAGAGCCTGCCGATCATCCCCGCCACGATTGCCATGAATACGAACATGGCGGTCATTTCCACTTCGCCCCATTTGCGGGTCATGGCCCCGTAGATGAACGCCCCCAGGGAAAGCGCGGCGAAGGCCAGGATGACCCAGTGACGGGTGGTCGCCCTTTCCCCCTCCCCTGCAGCCACGGCAACTTCAGGCCGACGTTCGCCGTTCTTTCGGCAAGCCCGCGCATACAGCATCAGGAAAACGATGCACGCGAGAATGAAAAGCGCCGACGTAATCGCGCGCAGGCCAAAGCCGGAAAACAGCGGGAGGTGGGCAAGCCGCTGGGTAAGCCCGGTCGTTACCGGATTGGTAAGTGCCACGTTGAAGCCGGAGGCGCAAGTCAGGTAGACCAGGGACACACCGAAGACCGGATTCAAGCCCAGCGACCTGGCCACCAGCAGGCCAATCGGCACAAAGGCGACCACCGCATTGACCACGACCCCCGTCGTACCCAGTGCTCCAAAGATCAGGCCGAACATGGCAATGATCATGAAATCATTGAGCCGGGTGCTGTTGGCGATACCGTTCAAGGCCTGGTGAATGGTGCCGGTGCGCTCCAGTACTGCCAGCGCCCCGCCGGTGAACAGGATCAGGAAGATGATCGGAGCCGACTTCTGCAAGCCGGTGGCGATCGCCGTGAACACTTCCAGGGGTTGGGCGCCGTTCTGGGCAACCGGATGAAGGCTGCCCGAAATCACGAATGAAATACCCTCGCGCGTTTCGCGGTCGAAAGACCCTGCCGGAATGATCCAGGTGGCAAGGGCAGCGATGACCAGGACGATGAACAGGAACACATAGGGACTCCTGGTTTCCTGCTTGGCGCTTTTCGAGGTGTCGCTCGGGGCGTGAAGGGCTGATTTTGTATTTATCATGGCCATGTACTCGAATGTTCCGGGTAAGTTCAAAGTCTCTGGATGAGCTCGGCCAGCAGGGCCGCGCGTACTGGCAGGTCCGAGATGATGACGTGTTCATGGATGGCATGTGGGCCGACACCGGTGGCGCCCAGCCCATCCAGGGTGGGAATGCCGACGGCGGAGGTGAAGTTGCCGTCACTTCCCCCGCCCACCGAAGCACCTTCGATTTGAATGCCCAGCGCACTGGCGGCGTCCTGGGCAACCGCGAAAAGCGCCTGGTTGGCAGGCGTGTATTCAAGTGGCGGGCGCACCAGGCCACCCGTTACAGAAACCTGCGCCCCCGCCAGGCAGGGCTTCATGGCGTTGACCAACCCTTCGATACGCCTGGCTTCGGCCACACTGCTGACGCGCAGATCGACACTCAATTCGGCAGTGTCGGCAATGACGTTGGTGCGCTGGCCGCCCTTGGCGATCCCCACGTTGACGGTGGTCCCGTGCTCGGGGGCGTTCAGGCCGTGCAGGAACAGGATCTGCTCGGCCATCTCGTGCACGGCACTGACGCCGTCCTCCGGGTTGTTGCCAGCGTGGGCCGCACGTCCCTTGATCTTGATGTCGAAACGCCCGGTGCCTTTGCGCTCGATCTTGAGCGCGTTGGTGTGCGAGGTGGCCGGCTCGACGACCAGCACCTGCTCGCACGCCAGTGCTTCGCTTTCGATCCATTCACGCGAGCTCGGGCTGCCGAGTTCTTCATCGCTCGAACACAGGAAGCGGATCTCGCGGTCCTTGAGCAAGCCGAGATCGATGAGGGCCTTGGTCGCCCAGATGGCCTGGACCAGCCCGGCCTTCATGTCCAGTACGCCCGGGCCATACAACTTGCCGTCCTCGACTTTGATCGACAGGCGCCCGATGTCCCAGACGGTGTCGAAATGCCCGAGGATAGCCGTGCGCCTGGCGCCTTGACCGACGGTGAATACCAGGTGGTTGCCGTATGCCTCACGGGGAACGACCTCGACGCTGGCACCGATGCGCCGCGCCATGATTTCCTGAAGCATCTCGCCACAGGCATCCACTGCAGCTTTATCGGTAGAGGGCGATTCTGCACTGACCAGCAGCATCAGATCGGCGAGAAGGCTGTCGGAACGCTCCTGGAGATACGCTTGCACGGTGCTCATGTCTTGGCCTGTGATGCACGAAATGAGGCACCAGTATGGGATGCCACCTCGGCTTGAAAAATACGAGGCACCCCACTAGATTGTTGCCCTCAGGTCAACAGTTGGCTGCCATTGCAGGGCACGGAAATGGACAACGAACTCCAGGAAAAGCGTCTGGGCTACCTCCACGAGGTCGGGCTTCACGGCGGCATCCGCAAGGCGGCCGATGTCCTCAACGTCAACCCGTCCGTGATCAGCCGCCAGGTGGCGCTGCTCGAACGCAGCCTGCATCTACCGCTGCTTGAGCGCCGCGGGCGCAACGTGGTGCTGACGGAGGCTGGCAAGCTGCTTTCGGATCACCATGCAGAAACCCAGGAGCGCCGCGAGCTGCTGGCCAGGCACCTGAACGACCTTCGCTACCTGCGCGCCGGCACGGTAAACCTGCGTATCGGCCCAGGCATGGTCGCCAACTTCGTGGCCAACGAACTGCGCGCGTTTTCCAAAGTCTACCCGGACGTCTTCGTCGACATCAGTTCAGGCGACATGAGCGCCACGCTGATGATGCTGGTGCGTGGCGAAGTCGACATGGCCTTGTCGTTCGGCCCCATCGAAAACGTTTCGCTGCAGCGACGCAGTTTCACCCGCGGGCCCATTTGCGCCATCGTGCCCAAGGATCATCCCTTGAACGCCTTCACCCGCATTCCCATAAAAGAACTGGCGCAGCACAGGCTCATCTCGCTGACCAACAGCTATGGCATACAGCGCTACATCAACAAGATGTTCGAGTCCGAGAACGTGGCGTTCACCCCTGCCTATCGCTGCAACCAGCAGTCAGTCGCGATCGCGTTGTGCCAGGCAGGGCTGGGTGTGGGGTTCATGACAGCGCAATCGCTGGGGCAACAGGGCGGGGATTCGACGCTTTCGGCAATTCCGTTGGATCACCCGATCGCGAGGGAGTCGCAATGCCACATTCTGAGAAGCTCGGATCGCCGGTTGCATCCTGCCGCTGAGCATCTCTGGTGGTTGCTGGTGAACAACCTGGAAAGGGCGCAAAACGAAGAGGCTGTGTAATGCCTGCATCCGCGCTGCGCCCCTAGCCGTCTTGTCGTGCTGGATCAGGACTTCACCGAGCCGTTCGAGCTCTCAGGTGTATCTTGTGGGCTTGCATGAAGTCAGAGATTGTATTTCTCTTCGATGCTGCGCTTATCAAGCGTATAGCGCTTCAGGTCGATTTCTTCGTCTGCAAGCTTGGAGTCGAGGGCGTCCATATCGCGCTTTTTCAGGCTGGCAACATGGGCCTTGGTTGCCTGGTAGTTGATGGACTCTGCTGCGCCATGCCCGCTCACGGGATCCCACAAGATGGAGATCGGCCACAACAAGAGGTTCACCACGCCAAAGCCATACGAGCGGCCATAGAACGAGCCGCCACCAGGGAGCAGACCGAGTCCAGCTGCAAGACCGGGATTCTTTTCTTCTACCGCGAGGTTTTTTGCACGATAGCTAGCCAGCTCTGCTTCTTGGGCCGAGTTGAGACCGGTCGCGCAGCCGGTAGTCAGGGCTATCAGTGCGGCGGCGGTCAGGCTACGAAGTGAAGACATCAAAAATTCCTTGTTTGGTGTTGTGTTGTCGCACCCCAAGGCAGGGGCAAAAAAGCGCGGCAACTTTACACGCAATGATGTCATTTAGATATCACTTCTCTGCACCCTTTCAAGGCGCGCCGAACAGCATCGTCCAATACACGCCATCATCGCTGCGCGCGTTCGCGGCATAGGCCGCGCCCACCTGGGTGAACCTCGGGTTCATCAGGTTGGCGCAATGCCCGGGGCTGGCCAGCCAGCCCGCCATCGCCTTGGTCGGTGAGCCCTGCCCGGCGGCGATGTTCTCGCCGATCTGACGCCCTCGGTAGCCGGCATCCCGCGCCCGGTCGGCCGGCCATTCACCGTCAGGGTCGCGGTGCGCGAAGAAGTTGCCGTTGGCCATCGCCCGACTGTGATTTTGCGCCGCCGCGCCCAAGGCGGTATTCCAGGTGAGCGCAGGCGCAGCGGCGAAGCGCTGGCGACCACACAGACGTGACTTCGCCCGCGCCGCATTGACCTGCGCCAGCAACGCTTTGCCCGCGGATCGCCCGTCGCCGAGTTGAGCATCGAGCACCGGGCGGGCCAGCACCACCTGCCACTCATTGCGGGCGCGACTGACGCCGATATCGGTGAACTGGTCATCGAGCAAGGCTGAGCAGTAATCGCGCTGGAGCCTGTCGAAGGCCGCCTCGGCATCTCGCGCGCCGGTCAGGCGGATGGTCCGCACCTTCGCCGCCTGGTAGCCAGCGGCCTTCAACCCTTCGCGCAAACCACCGCTGTAACCGACTGGCAACGCCACGCTCGACTTCAGCACCAGCGGTGCCGAGGCCTGGACCCTGCGCCACTCGCAGCGCTGAGGCGCGGCGCGGTAGTCGTTGATGGCCGCCACCAGTTGCCTCTCTCCGCTGGCATGGGCGGGGCTGATGAGCAGAGGGAAGAACGGGATGAGGTAGAGCGATAACAAGGGGGAGCAGCGGACAGCTTGGCGCATGGGGCGAAAGCTCCGGAGGGAGGACAGTGATAGTGCCGATTGAAAGCTCGGCTAAGACTGTGCGCCGCCACCCTGGTTCACGAGCAGAGGAGACAAATTTGCGTTCCGTAGATCTTGCTCGAACTGGCTCGCTGCTCTCCGAAGCAAAGGCATCGAAGTTATCCTCGCAGGCTCGAGAGATTGCGTTGGCGATGACATTCAACCGAGCACGGAGACCAGCGGTTTACGTCGCCTGGAAATGCCCGTGGCAAGTAGCGTAAGACCGACAAAAACCAATAAAGTTTCTCATAAAAAACAATAAGTTAGAGAATTTCACCAAGCCGTGTTGCTCGTCGGATTTCAATTGTTAAGACCCCATCTGCAGCCTCAGGATCGCGTCGTCATCCTTTGAGGTTTTGATGAATGAAGTACTCCTCGATTCTGTTGTTGTCACTTGGCCTGCTTAGCGGCGTTGCGTCGGCAGGCGGCAATACCGAAGCAGGCATCGGCGGCGCATTGGGCGGGGTATTGGGCTCGGTGGTCGGCCAGTCGATCGGCGGCAACACCGGCTCGGCGATCGGCGCCGGTGTGGGTGGCGCGGCCGGCAGTGCCGTGGGCGCCAACAAGCACAGCCGGGGCGAAGCGGCCATTGGCGGCGCACTGGGCGCAGCGGGCGGCAACGTGGTGGGCCGCCAGGTGGGCGGCTCCACGGGCAGCCTGATCGGCGCAGCAGCCGGTGGCGGCGCGGGCGGCGCCCTGGGCAACCACATGGGTCGGGAATACGATGAGGAAAGTGGGCATCACTACCGCGGTGGTGACTACGATGACGATGATGATGATGACGACGACGATCAAGGCTGGCGGCGCCACCATCACGACCGTGGGCATCATTATGGGTGGCGCAAGCATCGTGGGGACGATGATTGATCCCTGCGGTATAGGCCCTTTGAAAGGCTGGCTGCAGCAATTGCGGCCAGCTTCAGCAATACCGCCAGTGTTCTCGGCCGTTGCGTAGCGACTGACTACGAAGCGGCGCCCCATCCCCGCTGCTGGCGTCGGTCGATGACACACAACCCGACCGCGCCAGCATTCAGCGGCATTACCGATTACTGGCCTGGGTAGCCTTCAGCTGCGTTGCCCTGCATCAGACTCACTTTTGAACACTGCTCACTGGCCAGGCGGCTGATGATCCTGATCGCCTGGTGAATGCCTGCCGTGTTGCGAAAGCTCAGGTGCGGGTTGTGTTCGCACTCCAGCATCTCATCGTGCTGCACCAGGGCCTCGCCTAGCAGTTCGAGTGTCCAGGCGTAGTTTTGGATGGTGGACAAGCGTTCGAGGTCAGTCATGGGGCACCTGCCTTGGGCTTGGGTGCGACGGGTTGCAGATAGGGTAGAAACGGTGGGGTTCGGGAGGCGCCGGAGGGGTGCGGCGGCGGAGAACGGATGCGAGGATCTTGAACAGATTTAAGGTGGGCATGCATGAGACTCCAAGTTTTAGTTGGAGCTGCCACGATCCTTCCTACGGGATTAGGTGGCAGCTGTGCATGGGGTAGGAATACCGGGAAACTTGGAAACCCGGCCAGGCCGAAGCCTGCCCACGCACAGCCGCCATGACACAGCACGGCAGGCACAAAAAAAGCGCCAGCTGTGGTGCAGGGGCGCCTAGTGCATGCGCCAAGTTTACCAACGGGTTCCTACGCCCGGTCGCGGAATTTGCCGCGACTTGAGAAATTTATCCCCGCACCTCAGATAGGGCAAGGTTTAAGGCTGTAGGAAACATCTCTATGTTTTGTAGGAAGTAAGCCGAAATAGGTCGAAGCCGCCGCAACGACTCATTGATGGTTAAGATTTAAGCGAACTGGGACCAAACAAAAGCGCCCGATCACAATACAGGCGCTTTTTGCGTTCGCAGTTCTTGTGTGATGGCAGCAGTGCGTGGGAGGCCTTCGGGTCCGCCGAATTCCTTTTTCTTCGGTTCGCCAACCTGCGTACAGCTGCCACCCTTTCATTCGGGGCGAAAGCTGGTTCGGCCCTGATGGAGTGGGTTTATCTGCGAATGCGTCAGTGAATTTACAAAACCGTCCGCAGGCAAGGCCTTCAATCGAACAGGTCATAAATCCGCTGAGCCACGGCTGGCGGCAAACCTTCTTCGTATTCGTCTTGTACCAGGTCCCGGTCGTAGTATTCAGTGCCATCGACCACCTGCAGCATCATGGCAGGGATGGGGCGGTTTACGGGCTGGTCGGGGTAGTCGTTGGGCGTCGCGCTTTCCGACTGCATTGGGTCGAACCAGATGCTGCGGCCCTGGTAGAAGCCGCGCTCGACTCGGTCCTCGATGAGTCGCAGCAGCTCGAATGTTTTCGGGTTGTCTGCCTGCTCCAAGGTTTCATAGGCCACATACCAGGCGGCGCCCAGGTTCCAATAGATAGTGAGCGCCGTTGCCAGCTCCAGCGAAGGCTGATCCAGCAGCCACTTCAACCCCGGTTGGTTGTCGCTGTAGTTCGAGCCGTCGGCATAGACGTGCCAATCCCACGGTGTTGTGGTGGCAAGGTGTTCCTGGATGATGTTCCAGATCTGCGGGGCGACGTTGCGTTCTTCCATGTTGGTGAGACTCCTTGGGGCGGTTGCTCACGTTATCAGGTCATTCGAGCAATGTCTGAAGATGGCCTGCGGCAATCAATCTGCAGCGGATGTTCAGGGTGCTCATATCCAATCCGTAAATTGCTTTGCTTTTCTTTGCGACTGGCCGCAATCGACCCATAGCTGCCCTTCACAGAGCTCAGCAAACGGTCATGAGAACTCTTCAGGCTCTAGCCTTGACGGGCCGACATCTCATACCATAATTCTTTCTCCACTTGACGCAACGTAAACAGATGACACGTTCCCGTAGCGGAGGAATCATGTATATCCAATATTCGGTGAGACATAAGTCCGGCGTCGAAATCAAGCTCATACATCGACCGGTAGGCGGGTACTTGACGGTAGCCATCCGACGCGATTTTGAGAAATTTCTAGAGTCCGGTGCCCAACATAAGTGGACATACAGTTTCAGAGATCGAATGGATAACGTCGCCAACACCAATATCGACTACACAATAGACTTTAAGGATATTGCTTCGATTACTGAGCAAGAGATGACCTAGTACCTTTGACCCGTAGTGACAGCTATGGGTCCAGGCTGTGTGAAAACGCAAGTAAGTACATCGAGTAGCGAAAGAAGCTGGGGCAACCTGTCAATTCAGCAGATCTAAGTGCTGATCTACCTCAGTCAGGCACCAGACGCGGCCTGCGCTATTTGGGCCGCGGTAGCGGCCCGAATAGCCGTATACGGACGCAAAAAATGCTTGGCCTCAAGTCCTGATCGCTTCAATCAGTCCAGCGATGCCAAAGATGCTCATCATTC
>Ga0160431_100541_pt1 | contig 14849 bp, 16 predicted proteins | sample HID1971K_E0MG_FD_108212 | JGI IMG/M metagenome (GOLD analysis project Ga0160431, IMG submission 108212) | Enriched millipede-associated microbial communities from UW Madison campus, WI, USA - HID1971K_E0 MG | ecosystem: Host-associated > Arthropoda: Insects > Digestive system > Unclassified ...
CAGGACGGCTCCGCCCAAGACAGCGGCCGTCAAAGGGACGCAAGCCGCCATGCAAGTGAAACACCTGCTGCTGATCGCCATCCTCGGGCTCACCGCGGCCTGTTCCTCCAATAAGGAAGTCATCGACGAGAACCTGAGCGAGGCCGAGCTGTACCAGCAGGCCCAGGCTGATCTGGACAATTCCAGCTACACCAGCGCGGTGAACAAGCTCAAGGCCCTGGAGTCGCGTTATCCGTTCGGCCGCTACGCCGACCAGGCGCAGCTCGAGCTGATCTACGCCAACTACAAGAATGCCGAGCCCGAGGCTGCCAAGTCGGCTGCCGAGCGCTTCATCCGCCTGCACCCGCAGCACCCGAACGTCGATTACGCCTACTACCTCAAGGGCCTGACCTCGTTCGACCAGGACCGTGGCCTGCTGGCGCGCTTCCTGCCGCTGGACATGACCAAGCGCGACCCGGGTGCCGCCCGCGACTCGTACAACGAGTTCGCCCAGCTGACCAGCCGCTTCCCCAACAGCCGCTACTCGCCCGATGCCAAGCAGCGCATGATCTACCTGCGCAACCTGCTGGCCTCCTACGAGATCCACGTGGCCGACTACTACCTGAGCCGTCAGGCGTATGTCGCCGCCGCCAACCGCGGCCGCTACGTGGTGGAGAACTTCCAGGAAACGCCGTCGGTCGGCGATGGCCTGGCGGTAATGGTCGAGTCCTACCAGAAGATGCACCTGGACGACCTGGCTGCCACCAGCCTGGAAACCCTCAAGCTCAACTACCCTGACCACCCGAGCCTGGTCGATGGCCAGTTCCAGCCCAAGCAGACCGAGTCCGATGGACGTGGCTGGCTGTCCAAGGCGACCCTGGGCCTGATCGAGACCGACGCCCCGCTGCCGCCGGGTGAAACCCGCGCCAACCAGGACGTGGTCCGCCAGTTCCAGGACGCCCGCGCCGAAATGCCGGAAGAGCTGCTGCCCAAGGACGAGAACGGCGACGCGATCCTGCCGGAAGGTCCGAAGGAAGCCGAGAAAGAGCGTTCGTGGTTCAGCTACATGACCTTCGGTCTGTTCGACTGATTCACGCGCTAATAGAAAGGGAGGCCCAGGGCCTCCCTTTTTCATTGGCGGCGTCCTAGACTGTCGCCTTCATCATTCGACAAGCTGGACACCATGGTTCGTCTACTTTTCTGGATCGCCCTGATCGCTGCCGCGTACTGGCTGTGGCGCAAATTCAAGATCAGCCAGCAATCGCCTTCCGAGCCGAAACTCGACGCCCCGTTGAAGATGGTGCGCTGCGCCCACTGCGGCGTGCACCTGCCCAACGATCGGGCGTTGCACCGGGGTAACGAGTGGTATTGCAGCCCCGCGCACCTGGAGCAGGGGCCTGGCCGCCAGGGCTGACCGCCGAAACCTCACTGACCCTATCGCTGGCAAGCCAGCGCCTACAGGGACCGCACAGGTCTCAAGGTATGTAAGGCCGGCGATAGGGCCAGCTGAATCAACATCACATATCCCTCCCCGACCCTTTCGCACCATTTACGACCCCTCCCCCGCCTCCACCATTGACCCAACCCGGCAAAATTCGCTAAATCCTATTTATCCGCATAAATATGAAAAATAGCGAAATGCTCAAACCCAAACGCAAGCGCCAGAAGCTGTCCGACATGATCGTCGAATCGGTCAAGCGCTCGATCGTCACCGAAGCGCTGCACCCCGGCGATCGCCTGCCCACCGAGCGCGAGCTGATGGAGCACTTCGAATGCTCCAAGGGCACCGCCCGCGAGGCGCTCAAGGCGCTGGAAGTCGAGGGCCTGGTCAGCACCCGCACCGGCCCCAGTGGCGGCGCCTACCTCAATGAAGTCGGCACTGAACCGGCCAGCCGTGCGCTGCGCAACTACCTGCACTTCCAGCACCTGGACGGCGAGCAGGTGTACCAGCTGCGCAAGGTCATCGAGGTCGAGCTGGCAGTGTCGGTCATGGGTCAGTTGAGCGAGGCGGACTACGCCGCCCTGCAGGCCAACATCGATTTCTGCAGTGCCCCGGAAGACAGCGAACAGGGCCAACGCGAGCAGCGCCTGGCGGAGCTCGAGTTCCATACCCTGCTGGCGCACCGCTGCCCCAACCCGCTGCTGCGCTTCATGGCGGTGTTCCTCAACGACCTGCTGCGCGATCTGGTGGTGCTGAAAAAGGCCTACCTGCCCAAGCGCCAGCAGTTCGCCGCAGCCAATATCGACTACCACAAACAGCTGATGCTGGCCCTGCGTGCCAGCGACGAGCCCGCTGTACGCCGGCTGATGCACGAACACATGTGCGATGCCGAGCACCACATGACCGCCCTCGAAGGCGAGGTCGCCCGCCACTTCCTCCTGGAGTTCGAACACAACCACTGATCCACCTGTACAGAGGCCTGCACACAGGCCCGGCCGTACCCGCTTTGTCATTGCCACTCCTGCCTAATAACCACAACCAAGGAGTTACCCATGCAAAGACGTACCCTGCTCAAGGCAGGCCTTGCCCTGGGTGCCATCGGTAGCCTCCCCTTCGGAGCGCACCGGGCATTCGCCGACGAACCGCTGACCTTCTACGGGCTCAAGTCCATGTCTGGCGCCTTTGCCAGCTACGGCAAGTACGCCGACATGGGGTCGCGCCTGGCCATCGCCGAGTACCCGCAGCTGCTCGGCCGTCCGCTCAAGTACAAAGTCATCGACACCGAAGGCAATGCCGGCAAGGCGGTGCGCAAGGTGCAGGAAGCCATCGGCCAGGATGGCGCACGTTTTTTCCAGGGGTGCACCCTGTCGTCCTCGGCGCTGGCAGTATCGAAGGAAATCCACAAGGCCGGCGGGGTGTTCATGACGCCGGTCGGCGCCGATGAAATCACCGGCAAGGACTGCAACGCCTCGACCTTCCGCTGGTCGGTGCCCACTTACGGCGCCATCCGCGAGACCCTGGTGCCGATGATTCGCCAGCTGCCCCAGGCCAAGCGCTGGTACACCATCACCCCGCAGTACGTGTTCGGCGATGCACTGCTGGACAACGCGCGCAAGGTGTTCGCCGAGTTCGGCGTGGAGCACATCGGCAACAGCTACCACTCCCTGCAGGAGCAGGAATTCTCCGGCTACCTGACCAACGCCATCGCCGCCAAACCCGACGTGCTGGTGCTGCTCAACTTCGGCAGCCAGTCGTCCAACGCCCTGCGCCAGGCGGTGAACTTCGGTATCAAGGACCGCATGAAAGTGCTGCTGGTGTGGTCGGCCGGGCTCGACCAGTTCCAGGAGCTGGGCAGCGACGTGCTCGAAGGCGTGTACCTGGGCGCCCAGTACTGGCACCAGGTCGATACCCCGATGAACAAGCAGCTGGTTGCAGCCACCCGCAAGGCCTACGGCATCAATCCCAACTACCCGCTGGCGGCCGACTACATCGGCACCAAGGTCATGCTCGACGCCATCAGCAAGGCCGGCACCCTCGACGGCACCAGCGTAGCTGCAGCCCTGCAGGGCATGCGCTTCCAGGGCCCGACGGGCGAAGAGCTGATCCGCCCTGGCGATCACCAGGTCATGAAGGATTACTACCTGCTGCGCGGCAAGCCCCAGGGGCAGATGCGCGACGAGGACGACCTGGCTGAAGTCATCAGCTCGGGCCGCTCGTTCATCGAGGTCGACCACACCGGTTGCGCCCTGGCCTGAAGCCGCGGCGTTCGTCAAAAACACTCGTACAGGCAGCCGCACCGCGTGCTGTCGAGGGCACACTCATGCTCGATTTGTACCTGTTCCAACTGCTCAACGGCCTGGGCCTGGGGATGATCTACTTCCTCATCGCCGTGGGCCTGACGATCATTTTCGGCCTGCTCAACTTCGTCAATTTCGCCCACGGCGCCTTCTTCCTGCTCGGCGCGTACCTGTGCTACACCGCCGTGGCCGTCACCGGCAACTTCTGGCTGGCGCTGCTGATCGCGCCGCTGGCGGTGGCAGCACTGGCCTGGGCGGTGGAGCGCCTGTTGATCAAACGGATCTACCACCTGCCGCACACCTTCCAGATCCTCGTCACGCTGGGCATAGCGCTGATCATCCAGGAAGCCTCGGTGCTGATCTGGGGCCCGGTCGGCAAGAACATTGCCGTGCCGCCCGAGCTGCGCGGGGTGCTGATCATCGGCGACTTCATCTACCCCTACTACCGCCTGTTCCTGATCGGCTTCGCCGCCTTGATCGGCGTGGGCCTGTGGCTGTTGCTGGAGCGCACACGCTTCGGCGCCCTGGTGCGTGCCGGCAGCGAAAGCACCGAGACCGTGTCGCTGCTGGGCACCAACATCTTCCGCCTGTTCTCCCTGACCTTCGCCCTGGGCGTGGGCCTGGCCGGTGTCGCCGGGGTGCTGTTCGCACCATTGCGCGGCGCTCAACCGTTCGTCGGCCCGGAAATCCTCGGCATCGCCTTCGTGGTCGTGGTCATCGGTGGCATGGGTTCGTTTGGCGGCGCCCTGGTGGGCGGCCTGCTGGTGGGCGTGGTGCAAAGCATGATGACCAGCCTCTGGCCGCAAGGCGCCAGCCTGATGATCTACGGCGCCATGGCGGCGGTGATCCTGGTTCGTCCCTACGGCCTGTTCGGGAGAGCATGACATGAGCGAGAAAAATCCATTGCCCGTGGCCAAGGGCCGCGCACCTGCGCTGCTGTTGCTGGTCATTGCCAGCCTGGTGGCGCTGCCGTTGATCCTGCCGTCGGCCACCCTGGCCACCGAGATCCTGATCTTTGCCCTGGCGGCGCTGGCCTGCAACCTGCTGCTCGGCTACACCGGCCTGCTGTCGTTCGGCCAGGGCATCTTTTTTGGCGTGGGTGCCTATGGCGCGGCGCTGCTGATGATCCATCTGAAATGGGGGATGTTCAGTGCGCTGCTCGGCGCGGCGGTGTTCGGCGCCTTCCTGGCGCTGCTGGTCGGTGCCCTGGCCATCCGCCGCAAAGGCATCTACTTCGTCATGCTGACCCTGGCTTTCAGCCAGATGGCCTACTTCCTGGCCTACACCCTGAGCGGCTGGACCGGCGGTGACAACGGCCTGCTCGACGTGCCGCGGCCGAACATCGAGATCGCCGGCCATGTGCTGATCGACCTGGCCGACCCTCGGCACTTCTACGTGTTCGTCGCGGTGCTGTTCCTGCTGATTTTCGCCGGTGCCCTGCGGGTGATCCGCTCGCCGTTCGGCAGCACCTTGCTGGCGATCCGCGAGAACGAAACCCGCGCCGCGGCCATCGGCTACGACACCCGTCACTTCAAGATCCTGGTGTTCATGCTGTCCGGCGCCATCACCGGCATCGCCGGTGCGCTCTACGCGATGCTGCTGCACTTTGCGCCGCTGTCGAACATCGACCTGATGATGAGCGAGAACATCCTGATCATGACCATCGTCGGCGGCACCGGCTCGCTGTTCGGCTCCTTGCTGGGGGCCGGCGCCATCGTCGTGCTGGGCGATGTGCTGTCGGAACTGTGGCCGCGCTGGCTGATGCTGCTGGGGGCAATCCTGATCCTGGTGGTGGTGTTCATGCGCGGCGGCCTGTGGGGCGGCCTGGCCGACCTGGGCAAGCGCCTGCAACCGTCGCGCCGTGACCCGGCCAAGACGCCCACCAAGACCAAGGAGACCCTGTGATGAGCGACTACCTCCTGGAAACCCGCCATCTCGAACTGGCCTATGGGCCGTTCAAGGCCGTTGCCGGTGTCGACCTGAAGGTGCGCGCCGGCACCATCCACACGGTGATCGGCCCCAACGGTGCCGGCAAGACCAGCCTGTTCCACTGCCTGACCGGTGAACGCCAGGCCACCGCCGGCAAGATCCTGCTCAACGGCCAGGACATCATCCGCAAGCCGTCCCACGGCCGGGTGGCGCTGGGCATGGCCCGTTCGTTCCAGCTCACCAGCCTGTTCCAGAACCTCTCGGTGCGCGAGAACCTGCGCCTGGCCGCCCAAGGCCGCGACGGCCTGGGGGCGTTGAACTTCTGGCGTAGCGTGGAGCACAAGCGCAGCCACTGGAACACCGCCGACCAGGTGCTGGAACGCCTCAAGCTGACCGCCCGCGCCGACACCCTGGCCGGCGAGTTGTCCCACGGCCAGCAACGGGTGCTGGAAGTGGGCATGTCGATCTGCGCCAAGCCCACCTTGCTGATGCTCGACGAGCCCACTTCGGGCATGGGCATCGACGACATTCCGGTGATGACCGAGCTGATCAGCGACCTGGGGCGCGACCACACCGTGCTGCTGATCGAGCACAACATGAGCATCGTCATGTCGATCAGCCAGCGTATCACTGTCATGAGCCACGGCCAGATCCTGGTCGAGGGCACCCCGGAACAGGTGCGCAACGACGAGCGCGTGCGCACCGCCTACCTTGGAGAGGCCGCCTGATGCTCAACGTCGAATCGATCCACTCCTACTACGACAAGAGCCATGTGCTCGAAGGCGTCTCGCTGCAGGTCGGGGACGGCGAACTGGTCACCCTGCTGGGGCGCAACGGCGCCGGCAAGACCACCACGTTGCGCAGCATCCTCGGCATCGTCCGGCCGCGCCAGGGGCAGATCTGCTTCAACGGCCAGCAGCTGGTTGGCCGCGAGATCTTCGACATCGCCCGCCAGGGCATCGCGCTGGTGCCGGAGCATCGCGGCATCTTCCGCCAGCTCAGCGTCGAGGAGAACCTGAAGATCGCCGTGCGCAAGGACAGCCGCTGGCAGCTGGAGGATGTCTACACCATGTTCCCGCGCCTCAAAGAGCGCCGGCGCAACGGCGGCTTCGCGCTCTCCGGCGGCGAGCAGCAGATGCTGGCCATTGCCCGCGCCCTGCTCAACGACCCCAAGCTGCTGATCCTCGACGAGCCCACCGAAGGCCTTGCCCCGGTGATCGTCGACGAGCTGGTGAAGATTCTGCGGCGGATCAAGGGCGAAGGCCTGTCGATCTTGCTGGTGGAACAGAACCTGATGGTCTGCGACGCCCTTGCCGACCGGCATTACGTGCTCGAACAAGGACGCGTGGCCTACCAGGGCAGCGCTGCCCAGTTCCGTGAAGACCCGAGCATCAAGAACCGCTACCTGGCCCTGAGTGCCTGACCTTGTGGTGTCGGTATCGGCCCCATCGCCGGCTTGCCGGCGATAGCGGCTGCCCTGACAACACAGATCCTCGCCATTGGAGAGACGCCCCATGAATACCCGCATCGATCCCTCGCAGCACCTGCTCGGCCAGGGCGCCCTGGTCAACCGTGAGCGCCTCTGGCAGTCGCTGATGGACCTGGCCCGGCTCGGCGCCACCGCCAAGGGTGGCGTGTGCCGCCTGGCGCTGACCGACCTCGATCGCCAGGCCCGCGACCTGTTCGTACGCTGGTGCACCGAAGCCGGTTGCACGGTCAGCATCGACGCCATCGGCAACATCTTCGCCCGCCGCCCGGGACGCAACCCGGCCTTGCCACCGGTGATGACCGGCAGCCATATCGACACCCAGCCCACCGGCGGCAAGTTCGATGGCTGCTACGGGGTGATGGCCGGCCTTGAGGTGATGCGCACCCTCGACGACCTGCAACTGACCACCGAGGCACCGCTGGAAGTGGTGGTGTGGACGAACGAGGAAGGCTCGCGCTTCCCGCCATGCATGATGGGTTCGGGGGTGTTCGCCGGCAAGTTCGGCCTGCAGGAAACCCTGGACAAGGTCGATGACCAGGGACTGTCGGTCGGCGCCGAGCTGTCGCGTATCGGCTATGCCGGCCCGCGCGTGCCGACCGGCCACCCGGTGGGGGCCTACTTCGAGGCGCACATCGAACAGGGCCCGGTGCTGGAAGACCAGCGCACCACCATTGGCGTGGTTCAGGGGTGCCTGGGGCAGAAGTGGTTCGACCTGGTGCTCACCGGTGTCGAGGCCCACGCGGGCCCTACGCCGATGCACCTGCGCAAGGACGCCCTGGTCGGCGCCGCCGAAGTGGTGGCGGCGGTCAACCGCGTGGCCCATGCCCACCAGCCGCATGCCTGTGGCACGGTCGGTTGCCTGAGCCTGCACCCGGGTTCGCGCAACGTCATCCCCGGCCAGGTGAACATGACCATCGACCTGCGCCACCTCGACCCCGGCCATCTGCAAGCCATGGTCGACGAGGTGCGCGCGGCCATCGAACGCAGCGCGGCCAAGCATGGCCTGCAATTCGAGCTGACGCCCACTGCCGACTTCCCGCCGCTGTACTTTGCCGAACAGTGCGTCGATGCCGTGCGCCAGGGCGCGCGCGAACTGGGCCTGAGCCACATGGACATCGTCAGCGGCGCCGGCCACGACGCCATCTTCCTCGCCGAACTGGGCCCGGCCGGGATGATCTTCGTGCCGTGCGAGGGCGGCATCAGCCACAACGAAATCGAAAACGCCGCGCCGCAGGATCTGGCCGATGGCTGTGATGTGCTGCTGCGTGCCATGTTCCAGGCCGCCAACCAGGGAGCCCATTGAGATGCCCAGCAAGACTGCCATTGGAGAATTCACCGCCGTCGAACTGCTCGACCTCTATCAGCGCCGGCAACTGTCGCCGGTCGAGGTGGTCGACGATGTACTGGTGCGTATCGACCAGCACAACCCGGCGGTAAACGCCTACTGCCATGTGGACCCCGAAGGTGCCCGCGCCGCCGCCCGCGCCAGCGAGCAACGTTGGCAGCGCGGTGAGCCCTGTGGCCGGCTGGATGGCGTACCGGCCTCGATCAAGGACCTGACCCTGACCCGCGGCATGCCCACGCGCAAGGGGTCACGCACCACTTCGGCTGCCGGCCCGTGGGACGTGGATGCGCCATTCAGTGCATTCATGCGTGAAGCGGGTGCGGTGCTGGTGGGCAAGACCACCACGCCAGAGTTCGGCTGGAAAGGCGTGACCGACAACCCGCTGTACGGTATTACCCGCAACCCCTGGGACACGCGCCTGACGGCCGGTGGGTCGTCCGGTGGCGCTGCCGCTGCTGCCGCGCTGAACCTCGGCGTGCTGCACCAGGGCAGTGATGCCGGCGGCTCGATTCGCATCCCCTGTGCCTTTACCGGTACTTTCGGCATCAAGCCCACCTTTGGCTATGTGCCGCAATGGCCGACCAGCGCCATGACCGTGCTTTCGCACCTGGGGCCGATGACCCGCACCGTCGAGGACTCGGTATTGATGCTCGACTGCGTGGCTCGCCCAGATGCCCGCGACGGACTCGCCGGGGCGCCCAGGCAGACACCTTGGCTGGGCCAGGAGCAGGACCTGAGCGGCCTGCGCATCGCCTACAGTGCCGACTTCGGCTACGTCCAGGTCGACCCGCAGATCCAGGCGCTGGTGGCGCAGGCGGTACAGCGCCTGGCGCGGCTCGGCGCGCAGGTGGAAGAAGTCGATCCCGGCTTCAACGACCCGCTGGAGGTCTTCAATACCTTGTGGTTCGCGGGTGCGGCGCGGCTGGCCAGTGGTTTTACCGAGCAGCAACGGGCACAGCTCGACCCTGGGCTGCGCTGGATTGCCGAGCAGGGCGCGCGCATCAGCCTGGGCGAGTACACCCTGGCACTGGAGGCGCGGGCTGACCTGATCGCGAAAATGAATGCCTTCCACCAGCGTTACGACGTGCTGGTCTCACCGATGCTGCCGCTGGTGGCGTTCGAGGCAGGGCATAACGTGCCCCCGGGGTCGGGGATGGCGCAGTGGATGGAGTGGACACCGTTCAGCTACCCGTTCAACCTGACCCAGCAGCCGGCGGCTTCGGTGCCGTGCGGGTTTACCCGCGAGGGGTTGCCGGTGGGGTTGCAGGTGGTGGCGGGGCGTTTTGCCGATGCGCAGGTGCTACGGGTGTGCAAGGTGTACGAGCAGCATTATCCGAGCCGGCATTTGCAGGCACCGATTACTGGCTGAAGGCTTTGTCGGCTTCATCGCCGGCAAGCCGGCTCCCACAGGTACAGCGCAGGTTTCGAGTTCTGTGCGGTACCTGTAGGAGCCGGCTTGCCAGCGATTGGCCGGCAAAGCGGGCCCGAGGATCTCAGCCCAGACGCCCTTGCGGTGCATACGGCGCCGGATCGATGATCGGCTCAGCTCCGGTCAGCAGGTCAGTGAACAATTGACACGAAGCCGGCGCCAGCACCAGCCCATTGCGGTAGTGGCCGCAGTTCAGCCACAACCCCTCATGCCCAGGCACCGGCCCGATATAGGGAATACCTTCAGGCGAGCCAGGCCGCAGTCCGGCCCAGTGCCCCACCACCTGGGCTCCCTCGAGCTGGGGCAGCAATTCAACCGCCGAAGCCTTCAGGCTGGCCAACGCCTCCTCGGTCGGGGTCTTGTCGTACCCGGCATGCTCCAGCGTACTGCCCACCAGAACATGCCCATCACGCCGCGGGATCGCATAGCGCCCCTTGGCCAGCACCATGCTCGGCAGGAAATCCTCGGCGCACTTGAACAGGATCATCTGGCCCTTCACCGGCTCGACCGGCAATTCAAGGCCAAGCGTGCGCAGCAGGTCGCCGCTCCAGGCGCCAGCGCTGAGCACCACGTCATCGGCCTGCAGCACGCCCTCTTCGGTCTGCACGCCGGTAACGCGCCCGGCCTCCTGGACGAAGCCGGTGATCTGGCAGTGTTCGCGCAAGGTCACATTGGGCATCGCCTGCAGCGCGGCCTTGAGCGACTTGACCAGCCGCGGATTGCGCACGTTGGCCACGCCGGCCATGAAGATGGCGTGCTTGAAACCCGGACCCAGCACAGGCACTGCATCGTAGGCTGCCGAGATATCCACTGCGCTCAGTGGCCGCCCCTCGCGTTCGGCCCAGGCCAGGGCCTCGGCCTCGTCTTCCAGGTCGAGCCAGTACAGGCCCGTTGTGTGAACTTCCGGATCGAGGCCGGTGCTGCTGAACAGGCGCTCGCCCAGCTGTGGATAAAAGTCCTGCGACCAGTGCGCCAGGGCGGTCACGGCCGGGCTGTAGCGCCAGGGATACAGCGGCGAGACAATACCGCCGCCGGCCCAGGACGACTCGCGACCGACCTCGCCCTGGTCACACACCACCACCTGCCCGACCTTCGCCGCCAGGTTGAATGCCGTCAGCAGGCCGATCACCCCGCCGCCGACCACCACTACTTGCTTGCTCATCTGTCGATCCAACATCTGAAGTAAAACCGCGATGCACGGGCATCATTCAACCCTCAGCTTCCCCAGCAGCGCTCGCTGGCCTCGACGCCGCCCGGATTGCTGCGCACCAGTGCCTGGTCGAGCTGGAAGTCGCCGCAGCGATCATCGGCCATCAGACCGCGCGGCAAGCGCCGGGCGAGCAGCGTGAAGGTGTCGCTGCCACGAATGGCCTGCAGGCTGTAATGGCGGTTGGCGACAGGCAGTCGAAGGTCGCCCTCGGCGTACTGGCCGGTGCGCACGCGGTGGTGTTCCAGGCGCAGCGCGGCGTCGTGCAGCAGACCGACCACTTCGCTGCGTGCGGCTCGCCTGAGCGGGTCGCTGTAACTGGGGTAGGCAATGGCTGCCAGAATGCCGATGACGGCCACGACAATCAACAACTCGATCAGGCTCATGCCTTGCTGCATGTCAGTCTTCCCTCAGTCTTTGTCGCCAGAGGATGCGCTGTGGCTCTTGGGCTTGAGCGGTTGGCACGGCGTAGACGGCCTCCAGCACCTGCCTGGCTGCCAGCTGCTTGCTGACCGCCGTCACTCGGTACAAGGTGACCTGCTCGCCTTCCGGCATATGCACGGCGCGGGTGGTCAGGCCGAGATTCTGCAGCTGGAAGTAACCATTTACGCTGCTCTGCCACTGGCCTTGCAGGTCATGCGGGCGCGTTGGTGGGGAACATCCGGTGCAGTTTGCCGGTGGGGCTCGCTGCAGTTCAGCGACGCCGTCGAGCAGTACGGCCTCCGCTTGTTCGAATGCCTGGAGGCCATCGCGCATGGCGGCGGTCATTCGCGTTTCGATCAGCGCATCGCGCAGGGCCGAGGCAGCCAGAGTGCCCAAGAGCAGGCAGAGCACAAGCGCCAGCAACAGGACCAGACCCTGTTGGCGTTTCATGAGCCAGATACCGGATTGCGCAGCGCCACGCTCAACGCGTGGCGTTGTTCGAGTTGCAAGGACGGTTCATGCAATGTCAGTTGCAGGTCGATCCGCTCTCCTTGCGCTGCTTGCACGCGCGTCACACGCAGTTCGCGAACATGGTCGACCAGAGGTTGGGCCCCATCGCGCCGGACGAACATCAGCCTTGCACCGTTGAGCTCGTAGCGATGCCGACTGACAGGAATCGATATGAGCTTTTCAGGATTAGGGTGGCGCAGTTCATGGACTTGCACCTTGTCCGTGCAGTTGGTCAACAGCGTCCAGTCAGGCGCCCCGGCATGTCCTGGCAGTTCGGCGACAACCAGGCTCAGACTGGACGGACCGATTGCCAGCGGCCGGTCGAAGGCCTGCTTTGCCACTGGGGTTGGAAAATTGCCCGGTTCCAGACGCAGGCAACCGAACATCCCTGCCATGCGGATATCCTGGGCCATGCGCAGCAAGGCCAGGCGGGCGTCATCTTGCAACCTCAAGGCCGCACCTTGCAGGCGCCAGCTGTGGTGGGCAGATGCGAACAGCTGACCAGCCGCCGCCAGTACCATCAGCCCGATGGCCAGCGCCAGTGTCACTTCGAGCAAACCGAAACCGCTCTGGTCACGTCTCATGGCTGGCCCTGCTCATGCTCGCTGTGCGCCGCCAGCACAGCCTGCCCTTCGCGGCGAGCACTGTCGGTGGCCTGCAGTGCTTTCAATTGCAAAGCTGCTGCGGCGAACAACCCCAGGGCCACCACCAGCATCGCCAACAGTATTTCAAGAAACGTCATGCCCCGTTGATCGTTGTGCATCCCTGCGCCTCCCACGACTTTTCCCGCAACTGTCTGAAACGTGGCCGACTGGACCTCCTGCCCAGCCGGCGTGAAGCTAAGCGAAGCACTTCCAGGGAGGAATGCACGGTGAAGCAACAGGGAGTAACACTGATACAAATGATGTTCGTCTTGGGCATGGCCGCATTGCTGACGCAACTTGGTATGCCTGCCTACGCCCGTTTGAGCGATGACCTGCACAGAGCGGCGGCAGCCCGGGACCTGGCACAGGCACTGCGAAGCGCACGCAGCCACGCGCTGCTGCACGGCCAGCCAGTGCTGGTGCAATCATTGGAAAGCGATTGGGGGAAGGGTTGGCGAGTGCTGCTGGATCACAACCAGCAAGTACTGCGGGAGTATCGCCTACCCCGACCAATGAAGATCGCCGTGAACATCGATGGGCAAGTGAAATTCAGCGCACTGGGTGTTCCATTGGGGAGGAACAACGGGCTGCTGGGTGGAAGGCTGGAGCTCTGCGAGAAGCCTTTCACACCGAGCCAATATCGGGTGGTGCTGGCCACAAGCGGCAGGATCAGCCTGCGCACAGATGAGCGTAAAGACTCACTGTGCACAGGCCCCTGATCAGATCAGCGAGCGAACCCGCAGCTCTTTGGGCATGGAGAAGGTGATGTTCTCCGGCCGCCCATCGAGCTCTTCGGCGCCGGTGGCGCCCCAGGCCTTGAGCTGGTCGATCACGCCACGCACCAGCACTTCGGGGGCCGAAGCACCGGCAGTGATGCCGATCCGCGCAGCGTCGTCGAACCAGCTGCGCTGCATGTCCTCGGCACCATCGATCAGGTAAGCCGGGGTGCCCATGCGCTCCGCCAGCTCGCGCAAGCGGTTGGAGTTGGAGCTGTTGGGGCTGCCCACCACCAGCACCACATCGCACTCGTCGGCCAGCTGCTTGACCGCGTCCTGGCGGTTCTGGGTGGCATAGCAGATGTCGTCCTTGCGCGGGCCGCCGATGTTCGGGAAGCGTGCGCGCAAGGCGTCGATGACTCGGCTGGTGTCATCCATCGACAGCGTGGTCTGGGTGACGAAGGCCAGGTGATCCGGATTTTTCACCTGCAGCCTGGCGACATCATCCTCGTCTTCGACGAGGTAGATGGCACCACCGTTGCTGGCGTCGTACTGGCCCATGGTGCCTTCGACTTCCGGGTGCCCTTCATGGCCGATCAGGATGGTTTCGCGACCATCACGGCTGTACTTGGCCACCTCGATATGCACCTTGGTGACCAGCGGGCAGGTCGCATCGAACACCTTCAGGCCACGGCCGGCAGCTTCCTGGCGCACAGCCTGGGACACACCATGGGCGCTGAAGATGACGATGACGTCGTCTGGCACCTGGTCCAGTTCTTCGACGAAGATGGCGCCACGGTTGCGCAGGTCTTCCACCACGAACTTGTTGTGCACCACTTCATGGCGCACGTAGATCGGCGGGCCGAAGACTTCCAGCGCACGGTTGACGATCTCGATCGCCCGGTCGACCCCCGCGCAGAAGCCGCGCGGGTTGGCGAGTTTGATTTGCATGCTCGGCTCCAGGCTTACAGGGCCTTCACCTCGAGGATCTCCACCTCGAAGGTCAGGGTCTTGCCAGCCAGTGGGTGATTGAAGTCGATGGTCACCTGGTCGTCATCGAACGCTTTGACCACACCCGGCAGCTCGGTGTTGGCGGCGTCGTTGAAGATGATCAGCAGCCCTTCGGACAACTCCATGCCTTCGAAGTTGGACCGCGGCATGACCTGCACGTTCTGCGGGTTGGGCTGGCCGAAGGCATTCTCCGGGGCCACCACCACGGTGCGCTTGTCACCGGCCTTGAAGCCGAACAGCGCGCTCTCGAAGCCAGGCAGCAGGTTGCCATCGCCGACCTTGAAGGTGGCAGGGGCCTTTTCGAAAGTGCTGTCGACGGTGTCGCCGTTTTCCAGGTGCAGCGCGAAGTGCAGGGTGACTTCGGTGTTCTGGCCGATACGGGTGTCAGTCATGGACCGGATCCTCGGACTTCTTGCTCTTGAACATATC
>Ga0160431_100542_pt1 | contig 14804 bp, 9 predicted proteins | sample HID1971K_E0MG_FD_108212 | JGI IMG/M metagenome (GOLD analysis project Ga0160431, IMG submission 108212) | Enriched millipede-associated microbial communities from UW Madison campus, WI, USA - HID1971K_E0 MG | ecosystem: Host-associated > Arthropoda: Insects > Digestive system > Unclassified ...
CCGCCGAGGGAGCTGCGATGCTGCAGCGAGATCTCCGTCTCGCGAAGCGGCTCGGGTTCCGCTTCGTGCGCCCGAAGATCGGTGTCGTGTCGAGCGACCTCGTCCCGCACCCCATCTGGACCGAGTCCGTCGAGCGCTCGCTCGACCTCGCGGCCGAGCTCGACGTCGTCATCTGCCCCGAGATCCATTCGCCGACCCCCATCAAGCACGAGGTCGTCGACGACTACATCGGTCTCATTGAGCGCACCGGAACCCAGCACTTCGGACTGCTGCTCGACACCGGCATCTTCCAGGACCGGCCCATCCCGCTGAAGCCCGGAGAGCTGCCGGGTCGCCGTCCCGCGTTCCTCGACGGCATCGCCGTCGACCCCGCCGACATCGCCGACATCGCGAAGTACGTCGTCTTCATCCAGGCGAAGTTCCACGACATCGACGAGAACCTCGTGGATCAGCAGATCCCGTGGGAGCCGGTGCTCCGCGCCCTCAAGGACGCCGGATACGCCGGGTACCTCTCGAGCGAGTACGAGGGCGATCGAATCCCCTGGCGCTCGATCGAGCAGGTGCGCCGGCAGCACTCCCTCATCCGCTCGATCGCCTCCACCCTCTGACGAACCGCCCGAAAACGGAGAGAACCATGCCCAACGGACTCATCGCCGAAGACAGCCTCCGTCCGCACCCGGACGGGCTCGCCCTGAAACTCACACTCCCGTGGTATCGGAGCCTGTGGCTCTCGTCCGTCTCCACGCTGCGCCTCACCGTCGACGGCGTCGAGCTCCCGGCCGACGACCTCGCCTTCGAGCTCGACGGCACGCGCTACGCGCTCACCGAGCTGCCGCAGCAGAGCGACACGCTGTGGTTCCTGCAGCAGCATCCGCTCCTCGTCGCGCGGCTCGACCAGCGGGTCTCGCTCGGCGAGCAGCACGACGTCGAGATCTTCGGCGAGCTGCGCCTGCCGTACATGCAGATCGCGCCCGGACAGGACGGCGGCCCCGGCCTGTACGTGCCGAACATCGTCCGGCAGGCCTTCACGCTGACGGTGACGGACACGGATGCCGCGCCCCTCGCGACCACGACCGACATCAAGCCTCCGCCACTGGCGTCTGAGGACGACCCGTTCCAGCTCGGCCTCACTCTGTACTCGGCGAGCGCGGAGTTCCGGGCCGGCTGGTACGACTTCGACGGCCTGCTCGACCGCGTGGCCGAGCTCGGCATCGGTCCCGGCATCGAGATCGTGGCCTCGCAGGTGCTGCCGACCTACCCGGTGGTGTCGGACGAGTTCGTCGCGCAGTGGCGAGCCGCGTTCGACAAGCACGGCTTCGACGAGAGCTCGTTCGGCGCCAACCTCGACATGGGCCGGCGCCGCGACCGCGACATGAGCCCGGACGAGGAGTTCGAGTTCAGCGAGCTCATGTTCCAGGGGGCGAAGAAGCTCGGGTTCCCGCTGGTGCGCATCCAGTCCGCGAAGCCCGAACTGCTGCGCCGGCTGCTGCCGGTGGCGGAGCGCCTCGACCTGCAGCTGGCGTACGAGATCCACGCGCCGATGGGGCCGAACGCCGAGTCGATCATGAAAGTGCGCGAGACGTACGCCGAACTGGACTCGCCGTTGCTCGGGTTCGTCGCGGACTTCTCGTCGACCATGCACAGCATGTCGCCGACGCTGCTGCGCGCGGTTGAGCGCGCGGGGCTGGATGACGACGCGCTCAATGAGCTGCAGCGCATCTGGGCGACCGACGCGACCATGCAGGAGCGGCAGCAGGAGTTCATCGGCTACCTGAAGGGCCGCGACTTCGACCCGGGCCGCCTCGGCTCGTTCGCGCACCTCGCGTTCAACATGCACGGCCACGTCGACCCGCGCGAGTGGGCCGACATCATGCCGCAGATCACGCACGTCCACGCGAAGTTCTACGACATCGACGAGAACGGCCAAGAGCCCGCCATCGACTACCCGGAGCTCGTCCGCGTCTTCGTCGAGGGCGGCTACCGCGGCTACTGGTCGAGCGAGTGGGAAGGGCACGCCTTCGCCGAGCTCGGCGAGGTCGATCCGCTGCTGCTCGTCCGAAAGCAGCACGACCTCATCCGCGCCTCGATGCGCGCCGTGCAGGCGGCTCATGTCTGACACCGAGGTCGACTTCCGCACGCTGCCCCTGCCCGAGGTGCTCCGGATGTTCCGCGAGCAGGGCGAGCCGGCCGACCCGCGCCCCGACATCGACACGGAGTCGCTGAAGCGCCGCTTCCCGCGCCTCGCGAACGTCGAGACGCGCGATGTCGCGATCGACGGGGGCGCCCGTGCTGTGCCGGCGCGGCTGTACACGGATGCCTCGGCCGAGGCATCCGGTCGCGCGCTCGTGTGGGTGCACGGCGGCGCCTTCATCGGCGGCCACCTCGACATGCCGGAGTCGAACTGGGTCGCGCTCGAGCTCGCGGCGCGCGGCATCCCGGTGCTCGCGGTCGACTACGTCAAGTGCCTCGGCGACGTGCACTTCCCCGCGCCCTCGGGCGACGTGCTCGCCGCCTGGCGGCACGCGGTGGCGCACGCGGATGAGCTGTTCGCCGCCGACACCGTCCATCTCGGGGGTGCGAGCGCTGGCGGCAACCTGACCGCCGGGGTCGTGGCACGGCTGCGGGATGCCGGCGATCGGGTGCCCGACGGGCTCGTGCTCGTCTACCCGGTCGTGCATCCGAACGGACCCGAGGCCTCCGCGGAACTCGATCCCGACTCTCCGCATGGTGGCCTCGCGCTGAACTTCGCGGGGTCCGTCGAGGCGCTCGGCGATCCGCACGCCTTCGCGGCACTCGGGTCGGTCGACGGCTTCCCGCCGACGTTCGTGCTCGTGTGCGAATCCGACGACCTGCGTCCTTCGGGCGAGGCTTTCGCACGGCAGTTGGATGCTGCGGGGATCGGCGTCGCCCTCCGCCTGGAGGCCGGCGCGGACCACGGCCACATCAACGAGCCCGCCGACCCGACCGCGCTGCCGACCATCGAAGCGATCGTGCGCTGGATCGGCGGGACGCAGTGAGCGCCGGCGATCGCTCGGCCTGGTCGTTCGGTGAGGATCTGCGTCTGCGGAAGGACGGCGAGCTCCGCCTTCTGCTGGGCGGCCAGGTGCACAACTCGTCGAGCTCGTCGACGGCATCCATCCGTCAGTCGTTCGCCCATGCGCGGGAGCTGCACGCGAACACCGTGCTCGCGCCGGTCAGCTGGGCGCTGACCGAGCCGCGCGAGGGCGAGTTCGATTTCACGCTCGTGGACGCGATGATCGACGAGGCCCGCAGCCGGGGACTGCATCTCGTGCTGCTGTGGTTCGGCGCGTTCAAGAACGCGACGTCGACGTACGCGCCGCGGTGGGTGCGGGCGGACCAGACGCGATTCCCGCGCGCCGTGGTGCACGCGAAGACCCGGGGGAGTGCCTTCCACTATTCCGGTGTGATGCCGACGCCCGTGCTCTCCGTGTTCAGCGAGGCGCTCCGCGATGCGGACGCCGCGGCGTTCGAGGCCTTCATCGCCCACGTCGCCGAGGTCGACCATGCCGATGTCGTCGCCCTCATCCAGGTCGAGAACGAGTCGGGGATCCTGCGGGACAGCCGCGACCGGAGCGACCTCGCCGAGACGGCGTGGCGTCGGGATGTGCCGGCCGCGCTGATCGCCGCCGCCCGCGCGGGTGAGGAAGGCTCGCTGCTCCGCACGCTCTGGATGGAGTGCGGCCGGCGTGAGTCGGGTACCTGGGGCGACGTGTTCGGTGACGGCTCGGGCGCCGAGGAGATCTTCATGGCGTGGTCGATCGCGTCGTACGTGCAGCATCTCGCCGAGCGCGGTCAGGCGGTCAAGCGGATCCCGATGTACGCCAACGCGTGGCTGGGCCCGCAGCCCGGGCAGGACGAACCGGGCCAGTGGCCGAGCGGCGGACCCTCGAGTCGCGTCATCGACGTGTGGCGCACGGCGGCACCCTCCCTTTCGCTCGTCGGGCCCGACATCTACGTGGACGACGCCGATTCGGCGATGCGGACCTACGCGACAGGTTCACAGCCTTTCTTCGTGCCGGAGAGCAGACTGCGCGCGGCCGAGCTCGCACGCGCCATCGGCACCTATCGGGCGGTCGGATGGTCGGGTTTCGGCGTCGACGGAGCCAACCCCGAGGGCCAGGTCGCCGCGATGCTCGCGTACCTCACCGCCTTCGAGCCGGAGATCGCCGAGGCCCAGCGAGCTGGACGCATCGGCGCCGTCGTGGTGGAGCCGGGCGCCCCTCCGGCCGAGACCACGGTCGGGGACCTCACGGTGAGCGCTCGGGGGCTGAGCGACATCGTCCGTGACTTCCTGCTCGACGTGGGTGTGCAGCTTCCCGACGAGGCGCTGCCGGTCCCCGACGAGACGCTCCCGCGAGAGCCCGTTCCGACGCCGGGCGAGCAGCGGCCGTTCGGGCTGATCTTCGCTGTGGCCGACGACGAGCTCGTCGTCATCGGCCAGGGCGTGAAGCTCGACTTCGCCGCACCTCAGGGATCGGTGGAGGTCGACTCCGTCGTCGAGCTTCTCCTGGACGAGGGCGGCGTCGCTTCCGGTCGCGTCCTCAACGGCGACGAGCGCCTCCAGGTCGTCCCGGTGGATCGCGTCGGCGCCGCGCGGGTCGCCCTGCTGCGAGTGTCGTGAGGGTCGTCGTGGCCGCGGCGCAGCGCGACGTGGCCGTGCGAGCAGGGACCGATCGTGGAGAGTGAGCGGATGCCTCGCACCTTCGTCAACCCCGTCCTCGGCGGAGACCGGCCCGACCCCGCTGTCATCAAGGTCGGCGACGAGTACTGGATGACGTACTCGTCGTTCGAGTCGGCGCCGGGTCTCCTGCTCTATCGCTCACCGGACCTCGTGAACTGGACCTACGCGGGCTCTGCGCTCGCCGAGCCGCTCGGCAGCACGTTCGCGGTCGACATCGCAGAGGTCGACGGACGCTTCTTCATCTACATCCCGTTCATTCCCGCGCCGTGGTCGGCGCTCGATGCGCCGGCGATCTTCGTCATCCACGCCGACTCGATGGAAGGCCCATGGTCGGACCCGATCGACCTGGGCATCCGGTGCGCGATCGACCCGGGGCACGTGGTCGGCGAGGACGGCAAGCGCTATCTCTTCGTCAACGGCATCCGCCGCATCGGTCTCACCGACGACGGACTCGCCACCGTGGGCGAGCTGGAGAAGGTGTACGACGGCTGGCGGTACCCCGACGAGTGGATCACAGAGGCGTACGCGCTCGAAGGACCCAAGCTCTTCCGCCGCGGCGAATGGTTCTATCTCGTGAGCGCCGTCGGCGGCACGGGCGGGCCGCCGACCGGGCACATGGTCATCGTGGCGCGGTCCCGCTCGGTCCACGGGCCGTGGGAGAACAGCCCTCACAATCCCGTCGCGCGCACGGAGGACGCCGCCGAGAAGTGGTGGTCGCGCGGACACGCGACGATCCTCCCCACCGGCGAAGGCAGCTGGTGGATGGTGTCGCACGGCTACGAGAACGGGTACCGCACGCTCGGTCGCCAGATCCTGCTCGAGCCCATCGCGTGGACCGAGGATGGCTGGCCGGCCGCCGCGCTGGACGACATCGGAGGCGAGCTGGATGCCCCGGCCGCGGCATCCGTCCCCTCCCCGTCTCGCGGGTTCGTCGACGACTTCGCCGAACTGCGTCTCGGTGAGCGGTGGACGTTCCATGCCCCTTCGCCCGGCGAGGCCGCGCGTCTGACGCTCGACGACGGCCTGGTGCTCGCGGGCAAGGGAACCGGGCCGGGCGACACGTCGCCGCTCGCACTCGTCGTCGGTGACCACTCGTACGAGGTCGAGGTCGACGTCGAGGTCGACGGGGCCGAGGGCGGGCTGCTGCTCTTCTTCAACGACCGGCTGTTCTGCGGGATGGGGATCGACGGAGAACGGATGCGGAGCTATTCGGGCGGCCACGTCACGCACTGGCGCGAGCCGGCGCCTGCCGTGGGTCGCCTGCAGCTGCGGATCCGCAACGACGCGCACATCGTCACGGGCTGGTACCGCGAGCCCGGCGGTGAGTGGGTGCGGCACGCGATCCGCTACGAGACGTCGGGGTACCACGCCAACACGATGGGCGACCTGCTGAGCCTGCGCCCGGCGCTCTACGCGGCCGGCGCAGGGACGGTGCGGTTCCGCGACTTCCGGTACCGGCCCCTGCGCTGAGTCAGACGACCCGAAGCTCGACGGCCTGAGTCGACGCGAGCGTCGCACCGATGTGCAGGCGGAAGAGGCCGGGCTCCGCGACGAACTCCGGCGTCGCGCCGGTCGTCGTCCAGAAGCCGAGCTGATCGGGGCCGATCTCGAACTCGAACAACGCGGTGCGGCCGGGCTCGATGGTCCTGCGCTCGAACGCGACGAGCCGACGGACGGGAGGAGCGATGCTCGCCACGACATCCTCGACGTAGACCTGCACGACCTCGTCACCGGTGCACGCCGACGTGTTGGCGACCTCGAGCGACAACGACAGCGTCGCGCCGGCGTCGAGCTCGGCGCCGGTGATCGAGGCGGCGGACAGCGTGGCCCGCGCGTGCGCGAACGTCGCGTAGCCCGAGCCGTGGCCGAAGGGGAACTGCGGGCCGAGCTCGAGATCGAGGTACTTCGAGGTGTACTTGTCGTGCACGTTCGCGGGGCCGTGCAGGCCGATGTCGGCGATCTCGGTCGTGAGAGAGCCTCCCGTCGTCGCGGGGCGTCCGGTGTTCTCGTGGGCGTAGTGGATCGGGATCTGACCGACCGACCGCGGCCACGACATCGGGAGGCGCCCGGCGGGCTCGGCGTCGCCGAGGATCACGTCGACGATCGCCCCGGCGGCCTCGGTGCCGCCATGCCAGGCGACGACGACCGTGTTCGCGAGGTCGATCCAGTCGGACACGACGAGGGGGCGACCGGTCTCGAGGACGACGGCGAACGGGATGCCGGTGGCGGCGATCGCTCGGATGAGGTCGGCCTGGCGCCCGGGAAGCCGCAGGTCGCTGCGGGAGGCCGCCTCGCCGGAGAGGGCGCTCGGCTCTCCCGCGAAGACGACCACGATGTCGCTCTCCGTCGCCGCCGCGACGGCGTCCGCGATGCCGGCGGCGTCGTCGCCCAGAAAGTCGACGCCGGGGACGACCCGCAGGTGCACGCCTGGCCGACGCGCGGCGAACTCGTCGGCGATCGTGCCTGCAGCGGCGCCGAAGGACTGCGTCCAGGCGCCGAGGTGATCGGTCGAGTCGGCGTAAGGGCCCGTCAGCAGCACGCGGGCGGGTGCGCCGAGCGGCAGCGTCCCGTCGTTCTTGAGCAGCACCGACGATCGGGCGGCGGCGCGCCGCGCGAGCGCCCGCCCCGCGTCGGTCGGGGCGGTGAGCTCTTCCATCTCGCTCGCGTACGGGGAGTCGAAGAGACCGAGCGCCTCCTTGAGTGCGAGCACGCGGGTGACGGCGTCGTCGAGGCGCGCGGGGTCGATCGCTGACAGCAGGGCGTCGGCGACCTCCGAAGGAGCGCCGCCCATCTCGACGTCGAGACCGGCGCGGAACGCCTGGGACGCGGCATCCGTCAGATCCTCGGCGATGCCGTGCGGAAGCAGGTTGCGCACGCCGTCGGCATCGCCCACGACGACGCCGGGGAACCCCCACTCGTCCTTGAGCACCCCGGTCATCAGCCGCCGGTTGGCGTGCATCGGCACCCCGGCGACGGTGTTGAACGACGCCATGACCGCGGCCGCGCCCTCGTAGACGACCGCGCGGAAGGGCTCGAGGTAGATGTTGCGCAGCCGGTGTTCCGACACGTCGACCGCGTTGTAGTCGCGGCCGCCCTCGGGCTGCCCGTACGCGACGAAGTGCTTCGCGGTCGCGGCGATCGCGTGTGGGCCGGCGAGGTCGGCGCCCTGATAGCCGCGCACCATCGCGCGGCCCATGACCGAGGTGAGGTGCACGTCCTCGCCGAACCCCTCGACCACGCGGCCCCAGCGCGGATCGTGGGAGACGTCGACCATGGGGGAGAAGGTCCACGTGACGCCGCCCGAGCGTGCTTCGGCAGCCGCGAGCGCGGCGAGCTCCTCGACGAGCCAAGGGTCGAAGCTCGCGGCCTGCGCGAGCGGGACGGGCGCGATCGTGCGCTGCCCGTGGATGACGTCGAGCCCGACGAGCACGGGGATGCCGAGGCGGGTCTCTTCGACGGCGACCCGCTGGAGTGCGTTGGTCGCCGCGGCCGAGCGGGGCCAGAAGATCGAGCCGAGGCCCTCGCGGATGAGCTCTGCGACATCGTCGGGCCGCGGACGGAACACGATCTGCAGCTGGCCGAGCTTCTCGGCCGGGGTCATCTCGGCGAGCAGCCTCTGCACACGGGCGGATCGGTTCATGCCTGGCTCCTTCGGGTGGAATTCAGTCGGCGGCCCGTCGTTCTCGGACGCCGGACATGACGATGCCGCCCGGGGCGCGGGACCCCGGGCGGCATCGTTCACTGCGGATCCGGTGCGATCACTGGTCCCAGGCGGCGTCCATGTCGGCCAGCACCTGGTCGACCGTCTTCTGACCGGTCAAGAGGCCCTGCACGCCGACGCCGAGGGCATCGTAGACGGCGGGGTTCGGCCACGTCGCGTTCGGCAGGCCCGCGTAGTCGCCGTTCGCGAGCAGGTCGCCGATCGGCGCGTACTCCGGAAGGAGCGTTTCGGTGTCGATGCCCGTGATCGGCACCGAACCCGAGAGGTCGGCGTACGCCTGGGCGTTCTCCGGCTGGGCGACCCAGTCGAGGAAGGCCTGCGCGGACGCCTTCACGGCGTCGTCCGACGCGGCGTTGATCCCCCACGCGTAGTTGGCGCCCGTGACGGTGAAGGCCTTCTCGCCGTCGGCGGGCGGGAACGCCTGCACGTTGAGCTCGGCGCCGGTGGCGTCGCCGATCGAGGCGGCGGCGCTGCCGGGGACGGCGGCTGTCAGAGAGGTCCCGCCTCCCATCCCCTGGGTGATCGAGTCGAACGTGCCGCCCGCGGCGCCATCCTGGAAGCAGCCCTTGTCGTTCATCTCGACGATGTCGTCGAGGACGTCCTTCCAGCCGCTGTCGGCGAACGTGACGTCGCCGGCTGCGCGCTGCTCGTTCCAGTCCGGCGTCTGGGCGTACACGCGGGTCGCCGAGATCAGCATCGAGATGAGCCCGGTGTTGAACGAGACGCCGCCGGCGAGAACCGTGAACGACTTGCCCGCGTCCCGCGCGTCAGCGCACGCGGCCAGGAGGTCTTCGTACGTCGAGGGATACTCGGTGACGCCTGCCTCGTCGGCCGCGGTCACGTTGAACACCATGCCAACGGGGGTGAGCGCGGTCGGCTGGGCGTACGTCTTCCCGTCGATCTGGAACTCCGCCTCGCTGCCGGCGGGCAGCAGGCCCGCGGCGGTGTCGTCGAGCGGCTCGAGGAAGCCCGCGTCGGCGAGAGTGATGACCGAGATCGGCTGCCCGGTGCCGGGCGCGAGGACCATCATGTCGGCCGCGTTGCCTGCCTGAAGCTGGGTCGTGACCTGGGTGTTGTAGGCATCCGACGGGTAGGGGATGACTTCGATCGGCACGCCGGTCTCTTCGGTGTACTTCTGCGCGGTCTGGGCGTAGAAGTCGTCGGCGTCGTTCGCCTGGGCGACCATGAGGCTGAATCCGACGGTGTCCGGATCGGCCGAGCTGTCGCCGCCGTCGGTGGAGCCGGAACAGCCGGCCAGGACGAGTGCACCCGCCGCAGGGATCGCGAGGAGCGACCACCGGAGGTGCCGAATGCGTGAGTGCTGTGGCATTTCTACCCTTTCATGACGTCGTTGTCGCCAGCATCGGGACGCTGGCTCGGCCTCGGGGCCGCATCTCAAGCCTCGCATGATATGTAGATTTCTGACATTAGTAATGCTTATGCGCGGCAATTGGCTCGCTGATCCCCTTCTGGAAGCTGTTCGAGCGCACTCGCCGTCGATCACACACCTCAGGACGAGGACGGATGCTGCGGCCGCTCGGCGACGAATCGCACCGGTCCCGCCAGCCCGGCCGGCGAGTGGCGCGCGGTGGGCTCGAAGACCCGCGTCATCGGCGTGGAGATCTCACCGCTCGGCGCGGCCGACTCGGCGATGAGCCGGTTGCGCCACGGGTTGGTGACGTGCACCTCGATCTCGTTCGTTCCCGTGCGGATGGCGCCGCTCACGTCGATGCGGAACGGCGGCGTCCAGGCGACGCCGCAGTCCACTCCGTTCACCATGACGCGAGCCAGGTCGAAGGTGTCGCCGAGGTCCAGGAGCACGCGCGTGGCGTCTGCGGGCAGGTGGAGCTTCGCGGTGACCCGGTACGTGGCGGTGCCCGAGAATCCCGCGGCGACGGAGTCGGCATCCGTCCACAATCGCGGTTCTGGTCCGAGCGTGAGCGGTGCCGCATCGGGGAGCTCGAGCGTCCAGTCGCCCCGCAGCGGCACGTCGACGAGATCGACCCTCCGGGGGCCGGCGCTGTGATCCTCCACGAGGAACAGCGATCCGAACGCGGGGAGCCGCACCGCGTATCGCCGCTCGCCTCCGCCCGATGGATCGAGCGGCTCCAGGTGCAGCGTCTGCACGGTCACCGGGTCCCACGCCGCGAGGCCGACCCGGCTCGTCGCGACGAACGTCCGCTCGCGATCGTCCGGATTCGCCACGAACATGATGCGGCGGCCGCCGACGATGCGCGCGATGCGTCGCACCTCCGCGTCGTCCAGTCGGATCGCGGGCTGCACGCCGAGCTCCGTCAGCGCGGTGCCGAGGTCGCGGGTCGGCAGCACGCGCCCACGCGTACGAGGCAGCGTCCACACCCGTTCGCACAGTCGTGCGAACTCGTCGTCGTCATCGGCGAGCGACGGCGATCGGTCGGGGCGGACGCCCACGACCGTCGCCCCTGCGTCCAGCAGCCGCTCGACGTGCCGCAGCGTTGCGATCGTCATGTGATCGCTCGATCCGCCGAGATAGAGGAGTCGATACCGCGCCCCGGCCGAGGCCAACCGGTCGTCCTCCATGCTGAGCAGCGCGAGGCCGTCCGTGCCCACGTAGTCGAAGTCGACCTCCACGGGAACCGCGTCGTCGAACCGCCCTCCGAACAGCGCGGTGACCGGCGCCTCCTCGCCGACGAAGTACGCGATGTCCACGGCTGGTTCACCCGACGAGAGAACCGCCGAGCAGCGTCCCAGGTAGTCGATCCATGGACCGGCGTCGCCGGCCCATGTCTCGTTGACGGTGAAGGCCTGCCCGAGGAACGGCGCGAGCGCGATGCCCGGCGGGGGCGCGGCGAGCGGCTGGTGCGGCGAGGTGTGGATGCAGAACCGCGTCACGCCCAGCGCGAGCTGAAGATCGGCGACGTGCTTGAGGCTCCGAGGAGTCGACGACCAGGGACGATCGAAGCTCGTGAACGCCTCCGCGCCGGTCCACGCCTTGCCATGGACATGGGCGACGGATGCCGCGCCCTTGAGGTCGGCGACATACGTGGGGCGCGGCCCGTGCTCGGGCAGGAAGGTCCACATCGCGCCCATCGGCACATCGGCGTGCGCGCGCATCGCGAGGTCGTCGCCGAGCTGCGGGCGCTGATCTTCGAGCGCTTCGGCGTAGTACACCATGCCGCGCGCGTGGGCCGCGGCCGCCAGTGTGCCGTAGTACTCGCTCGCGAGCAGTTCGGAGATCGTGCGGCGGTAGTCGTAGAGGAACCGATCGGAGTCCGACGCGGTGCGCACGATGAAGCCGGCGAGAGCCGGAAGCCAGGGGAGCGGGTCGTAGCCCCTCGCATCGGCGAAGCGGGCGAACAATGCGTCCGTCCAGTTCTGCGGACCGGCTTCGATGCTGTCGCTGAGGAGTGCGGCGAAGCCGTCATCCGCGCCGAAGCGTGCGAGGTGCTCGTCCAGATACGCCGAGACCCGCGGCCCGTCGAGCTTGTCGACCTCGAGTCCGGTGGTCTCCGGCGACGCGGGGCCGTTGGTCTGACCCGTGAGCGACGCCCCGAGCCGAAGGATCGTCCAGAGCCCGGGCGGAGCATCCCACCGCAGGACGCCGTCGGTGACCGACGACGTGACGTCGACGATCGCGTCCGGATCGACGGAGCCTGCGCGGATGCGCGCATCGGTGCCGACGGCGTAGTAGTCGGGCACGACGCCGAACCCCGCCTTGACCTCCGCGTGATGCACGCGGCCGGCTGCGCGCAACGCGAACTCGGACACGACGAACTCCGACATGCGGCGCAGAACGGGGGGAACCTGCACGCCGTCGTCGAGCGCCGGCAGCGCCTCGGCCGCGCTCGCGCCGGTCAGCATCAGCCGGAAGCGCCGCGCGGTCGTCGCCGCGAAGCTCACCGTGCGTGCCGGGACGGTCGTGACCGGCAGCGCGGCGACCTCCCGATACGTCACGCCGTCGTCGCTCGCCTCGAGCACGGCGCTCGGGGGCGGGGCGGCGCCGAATCCGCGCGGCCCCGGCAGCCCGACGACGGCCGAGCGCACCGTCACCGGCTTGTCGAAGATCTGCTCGATCCACGCCGATGACGTCGCTTCGGGATCGCGGGGAAGAAGCACCGATCCGTCGAACGAGCCGTCGACGAGGCATCCCCAGTCCTCCACGCGCTCGGGGGCTGCTCCCGGAAGGATTGCGGATGCCACCACCTCCGCGGGTCGGTGCGCCGCGTGGACCGGGTCCGCCGGCACGGCGAGGACGACGGAATCGGTCGCCCATCGCGGCGCATCGGCGGCGAGGCCCCAGCGCCGGCAATCCTGGAAGAGGCCCGGGACGTCCGGCAGGGCCGCGAGTTCGACGATGCGACGACCGCCGCCCTCGAGGGGCGTCTCGGACCACACGAGCTTCTTCATCGCATCCGCGGGCGCGACCCAGGGGCCGCCCGAGGCGCTCCATCCCGACGAGGTCGCGACGGCGAGTTCGATCCCCAGCTCATCCGCGGTCTCGACAGCCGATGCGATCGCGCGGCGCCAGGTCGTCGATCCGGGCCGGACCCCCGCCGGCACGATGAGAGGACCGCCCATGGCTCCGTCGAACAGCTGCACCCCTCTCACGCCGACCGCGTGCAGCCAGCGCAGGTCGCGACGCACGCCGGCGGGGTCGACGTTGCCGTCCATCCAGTGCCACCAGGCGCGGGGGCGGGCTTCGTCGGGTGGCTCGAGGAAGTCCTGCCAGAGCGGATCGGTCATGGATTCATCCTCTCGGCGACGCCTGAAGGGTGGCGTCCGCACCACTTATAGCCGATATCGCTGATACTAATGTGTGCTTTCGACACAAGTGTGGGAGGGTCTTTTCAAGCGTCGACGAGGGCGCGTGACGACGAGGTCAGAGAGCAGATGACAGTGACGATCGAGAAGGATGCCACTCGCACACTCACCGTGCCTCCCGGAGCGCGGCGCACTCCGCGTCCTCGCGGCCGCAAGCCGTTGATCAGCTTCGGCCATTGGTGGTGGGCGCTGCCGGCCATCATCATGGTCGTCTTCGTGCATTACGCGGCGACACTGACAGGCGGCTTCTTCGCCTTCACGAACTGGACCGGCCTCGGCGACTGGGAGTTCGTCGGACTCGACAACTTCGTGCGCATCTTCAACGACCCGCTCCTGGTGGGCGCCGTCTGGAACACGCTGTTCCTCGCGTTCGGCTCGGTGATCCTCACGAACATCCTGGGCCTCGGGTTCGCGCTCGCGATCAATCGCACGCTCAAGACCCGCTACATCCTCCGCACGCTCCTCTTCATGCCCGTCGTGCTGAGCCCGCTCGCGGTCGCGTATGTCTGGAAGTTCATCTTCCAGTTCAACGGGCCGCTCAACGGGTTCCTCGCGGCGATCGGACTGCCTGAACTGCAGAAGGTCTGGCTCGCAGACCCCACGTGGTCGATCTGGGCGATCCTGCTCACGGTCGTCTGGCAGCAGACGGGCTTCGTCATGGTCATCTACCTCGCCGGTCTCGCGTCGGTGCCGGTCGAGCTCGAAGAGGCGGCTGCATTGGACGGCGCCGGGATCTTCAAGCGCTTCTGGCACGTGACGGTTCCCGGCATCCGCCCCTCGATCGCGATCGCGTCGACACTCGGCATCATCCAGGGCCTGCGGATCTTCGACCAGATCCTCGCGCTCACCGGCGGAGGGCCGGCGGGGGCGACCGAGACTCTCGCCACGCAGGTCTACAAACAGGCGTTCTCGCTCGGCCAGTTCGGATTCGGCTCGGCGCTCGCCCTCGTGCTGACCGTCATCATCCTCGTCTTCGCCATCCTCCAGCAGTACGCGACCCGCGACCGCGACGCCGCGCGAAAGGCCTGACCCATGTTCCGGTACACCAAGCTCACGGCACTCCGCGAAGTCCTCATCTGGATCGTCGCGCTGATCGGCCTGCTGCCCTTCTACTTCCTGATCAACACGGCCCTGAAGTCCGACCAGGAGGCGTTCACGACCAGTGCGGTCGCTCCGACCACATCGCTCGACTTCGGCGCCTTCATCGAGGTGCTGACCACGGGTGGGCGCGACAGCATCCCGATGGCGATTCTGAACAGCGCCATCATCACCGCGGGCGCCATCGCCGGACTCGTGCTCTTCGGCTCGGTCGCCGCGTACGTGATCACCCGTCGCACCCGGGCGTGGACGAACCTCACGTTCTACCTCGTGCTCATCGCGATCATCCTGCCCGCGCAGCTCGGCACCGTTCCGCTGTACATCGGCGCGCGCACCGTCGGGCTCACCGGCAACGCCGTCGGAATGATCCTGCTGTGGATCGGCATCCTGCTTCCGCTCTCCGTCTTCCTCTATGCCAGCTTCTTCCGGGGGCTCACGACCGAGTACGAGGAGGCCGCCGTGATCGACGGGGCCTCGCCGACG
>Ga0160431_100546_pt1 | contig 14728 bp, 12 predicted proteins | sample HID1971K_E0MG_FD_108212 | JGI IMG/M metagenome (GOLD analysis project Ga0160431, IMG submission 108212) | Enriched millipede-associated microbial communities from UW Madison campus, WI, USA - HID1971K_E0 MG | ecosystem: Host-associated > Arthropoda: Insects > Digestive system > Unclassified ...
CCGGAGCCGTGCGGGGCGAGGGCGACCGTGGCGTGGGTCTCCGCACCCGGTGCGAGTTCGGCGAGCGTGCGGCGCAGCGCGTCGACGAGGAGCGGGAGGCTGACGCCGGCCTCGGCGGCCTTGATCTCGTCGAGGCCGACGTACAGGGCGAAGCCGCGGGGGGAGCGGACGGCGGGGAGGTCGGCTCCCGACGTGGGCAGCGGAGCGGCGGCTTCGGACTGCGTGCGGATCGCGGCGGTGGTGGCGGGACGCTCGAGAAGTGCGGTGTTCGACATGATGATGAAGTCCTCAGGACGTGAGCCCGAATCGAGCGGGGCTCTGATGCGTTGCATGAATGACCGGCGGAGCCGGGAAGCGAGCAAGGGTGGATGCTCGGAGACTCTGACCTCGCAGATGGCGAGGAGTCAGGTCAGGCGGGGTGGCTGTTCGTTCAGCGACACATTCGGCAACACATGCCAACGCGACCGGGCATCATCATCCCGGCAGTCCTGGTCGCCTCCTGGGCGGACAAAGGGCTTGCGTTGGTGGTCATGGGGGGATTATGTCCGACCATGACCCCTCATGTCAAAACGCCCGGGCGTCCGCGAGCGGGCGTAACGTGGATCGAATGACGATCTCGCACACTGTCGGCGGATTCATCCTGACCGACGAGAAGGATGCGTCGCGCTACACGCTCATGCGCGACGGAAAGCTCGTGAGCGTGCTGGACTACCGGGACGACGGTCACACGATCGCCCTCACCAGGGCCTTCACGATCCCGACTTTCCGCGGGAACGGCTACGCGGGGAAGGTCGTGGAGGGCGCCGTGGCCGACATCGAGGAACGCGGTGATCGCAAGGTCGACGCCGTGTGCTGGTACGTCTCCGACTGGTTCGACGCGCACCCCGAGCACGCCTCGCTGCTGCGCTCGCGGTGATTTCCGTCGTATGACGCACTGTTACGGGCGCGTGCCTGCGAGGATGAGGTCATGAAACTCGCCGAGGCCCTTACCGCACGCGCCGATCTGCAGCGCCGCATCGAGCAGCTGCGTGCGCGCATCGTCGCGAACGCCCGGTACCAGGAGGGCGAGGAGCCGGCGGAGGACGCCGCCGCGCTGATCGTCGAGGCGGATGCCGCGCTGACGCAGCTGCAGGAGCTCATCCGGCGCATCAACGCCACGAACGCACGCCTCGACCTCGGTGCGGACGGCACGATGACCGACGCCCTCGCCGCCCGTGACGTGCTGCGACTGCGGCACTCCGTCCTGAGCGACGCGGCGGCCGCGGCATCCGGATCGAACGATCAGTACCTTCGTCAGATGCGGTCGGAGCTGCGTCAGGTCGCTGCGCTCCCCGTTGCACAGCTGCGCTCGCGCGCCGACGCCGTCGCGCAGGAGCTCCGCGAGCTCGACAACAGGATCCAGCAGGCGAACTGGTCGAACGACCTCGAGGAGGAGAGCGGAAGTCGGTAGTCGCGACGAAGCGGGCACAACCCTCGGCCGGCGGGGCAAGTCCGGCTCCTGTTGGGCGGAGGGCAGCCCTGATCTCGCATCGCGCAGCCCCGCACGCCGCACAGGTGAAGGTGCACGGCGCATCTCGCATCACCGCGTGTCGATCGTCGCGACGAGGGTGGGTCAGGGGACCTTCCGCCTCCTCCGTCGTGGGCAGTGAGGGTGCGCCGCGGCACGCCTCGGACGCAATGTCGGAGGTCGTTCGTACCGTGTGAGTATGCGCATCCTGCACACCTCCGACTGGCACATCGGCCGGACCTTCCATGGCAACTCGACCATGGACGCCCTGGCCGAGGTGCTCGGAGCGCTCACGGAGCAGGTCCGCGCGAATGCGGTCGACGTCGTCGTCGTCGCGGGCGACGTCTTCGACTCCGCCACCCCCTCCGGTGCCGCGTACACGCTCCTCGGCGACGCCCTGGTTTCGCTGCACGAGACGGGTGCCCGCGTGGTCGTGACGAGCGGCAATCACGATTCGGCCGCACGACTCGGCTTCCAGGCCAGGCTGCTGCGCGAGGGCATCCACGTGCTGACCGACCCGCTCGCGGTCGGGACGCCCGTCACGGTGGACGATGCCGACGGACCGGTGCACTTCTTCGGCATCCCCTACCTCGAGCCGGCGATCGTGCGCCAGCACTGGCCCGAAGGCGACCGCGAGGGGCGCCAGCTGCGCACCCAGGCGCAGACCATGGCGCACGCGATGGACCTGGTCCGCGCCGGCATGGAGCAGCACGAGGGGCGCTCGGTGGCGATCGCGCACTGCTTCGCCGCCGGTGTCGACGCGACGGTCGGCCTCGAGCGCGAGGTGCGACAGGGCGGCCTCGACGTGGTGCCGTTGAGCGTGTTCGACGGTCCCGACTACGTGGCGCTCGGTCATATCCACGGCCGTCAGCAGCTCAGCGATCGGGTTCGCTACGCGGGTGCGCCGCTGCACTACAGCTTCGGCGAGCAGCACAAGCCCCGCGGCTCGTGGCTCGTCGACCTCGATCCCGATGGCCTCGCCGCGGTCGAGTGGCTGGAGCTGCCGGTGCCGCGTCGACTCGTCACGCTCACGGGCTCGCTCGACGAGCTCCTGTCACCCGACCTGGTCGCCGCGCATGCGGACAGCTGGGTCTGCGCGATCTACACCGATGCGCTGCCGCAGACCGAGCCGATGCGGCGTCTGCGCGAGAGCTACCCCCACTGCGCCATGGTGCAGCATCAGCCCGAGGTCGCCGCCGAGGCAGACGAGCGGTCCTACGTGCAGCGTCTGCGCACCGCCGTCACCGACGCCGATCGCATCGAGGCCTTCCTCGAGCACGTGCGGGCGGGGCGCGGCGCGACCGCAGCGGAGGGCGAGCTGATCCGCGAGGTGCTCGATGAGCGCGTCCGCGCGGAGGCGCTCGTCTAGATGCGTCTCCATCGCCTGGAGGTCGAGGGGTTCGGGCCCTTCCGATCACGTCAGACCGTCGACTTCGACGCCTTCGCCGATGACGGCATCTTCCTCATCGCCGGGCGCACCGGCGCGGGCAAGTCGAGCATCCTCGACGCCGTCTGCTTCGGACTGTACGGTGGCGTGCCGCGGTACGACGGCGGCGAGAAGCGATTGCGGAGCGACCACTGCGAGCCTGACGACCCGTCCGAGGTGGTCGTGGAGTTCAGCACTCCGGCCGGGCGATTCCGGGTGACCAGGTCGCCCGAGTATCAGCGTCCGGCCAAGCGCGGCGGCGGCATGACCAAGCAGGCGGCCGCCGTCGCGCTCGACGAATGGACGGATGCCGGCTGGGTGGGTCGGGCCGCGCGGGCGGTGGATGTCGGCAACGAGCTCGACGAGATCCTGCAGCTCAGCCGCGAGCAGTTCCTCCAGGTGATCCTCCTGGCGCAGAACCGGTTCTCGGAGTTCCTGCTCGCGGGCAGCCGCGACCGCCAGGCACTCCTGCGGCGCCTGTTCGGCACCCAGCGGTTCGAGGATGTGCAGGCGCGGTTCGATGAGCGACGCCGAGCGGCGGAGCAGACGCTCGGCGCCCGGCTCGCCACGGTCGAGGCGCGCGTCGACGAGGCCGAGCGCCTGGTGGCCGCTACGGGGCTTTCCGGAGACGGCGACGACGGGACGGCGCCGGCCGACTCGGCGTCCGAGGCCGTGCCCGGCGCGGCATCGATCGACGAGCGCCTCGACGCGCTCCGCCGAGCCCAGGCGCGCGCCGACTACCGCGCCGAACGCCGCGCGTCGGAGCAGGCGGAGGCCGAGAAGCACTCCGCCGACGCCGACGCCCGGCTCGCCGCGACGCGCGACGAGCAGCGGGCCCAGCAGGAAAGGGACCGCGCGCGCGCCGCACTCGCGCGTCTCGATGCCGACGCCCCCCTGATCGACGAGGCACGCGCGGAACTCGCGGCTGCACGCGCCGCGGAAGCCCTGCGTTCGACGATCGCCGCCGTGACCCGCGCACGGACCGCGGTCGTGGAGGCGCGCGAAGACGAGCAGCGGGCGCGCGAGGCCTGGGACGCATTCGAGGTCACCGTCGACGGAGACCTCGACGCGTGGGCGGCCGAGCGCACCAGGGAGAGCGGATCCTGGGAGCGGGCGCGGGAGCTCGAGGAGCAGGGGCCGGCTCTGGAGTCCGAGCTTCGATCCGCAGCGGATGCGGTCGAGGCCGTGACGGTGCGGATCGCGGCCGGGGACGCGGAACGGTCCACCCTGCCCGCGGCGATCGCCGCGCTCACCGCCGAGCGGGACGAGACCCGACGTCTGGCCGACCGCGTTGCCGACCTCACCGCAGCGCAGGACGCAGCGGATGGACGGCGTGCTGCTGCGCGCGACGCCGAGCGGGTGCTGGCGCTGCAGACCGCGGCCGAGGTCGAGCTCACCCGGGCCACCGCGGTCCACGCCGACGCGCAGACGGCCCTCGCGCAGCTCCGGCAGCGCCGGACGGACGGCATGGCCGGCGAGCTGGCCTCTAGTCTCCTGCCCGACCACCCCTGCCCCGTCTGCGGTGCTCTCGAACATCCGGCGCCGGCCACGCACTCCGATCCGGTCTCGGTCGACGACATCGCCGACGCCGAAGCAGCACGCGACGTCGCCGCGCACCGTGAGCGCGAGCTCTCCGCGGCTTTCTCCGCCCTCCGCGCCGAGTTCGCGGCAGCCACGGCCCGTGCAGACGGACGAACCGTCGAGCAGGCAGAGACGGAGCACGCCGAGGCCGCTGCCGCGCGGGCGGTGAGCGCCACGGCCGCGGAGCAGCTCGTGGACCTCGATGCCCGACGGGACGCACTCGTCGAGCGGGGCGGACGACTCGAGGTCGAACGGACGGAAGAGGCGAAGCTCCTCGCCGAGGCACGGGAGAAGCACGCGCTCCTGCGCCAGCGGAGCGCCGAGGCGGAGGCGCTGATCGCCGAGGCCCGCGGGGAGTTCGAGACGGTCGAAGCCCGCCTCGCCGACACGGCGGCCGCGATCGTCGCAGCACGCACCCTCGCCGAGGCCGTCGCGGAGCGTCTGCGCAGGACCCAGGCGCTCACCGAGGCGGAAGGCGAGCAGGACGCGGCGCTCGCCGATTCGGTGTTCGCCGACGCGGACGCCGTCGAACAGGCGCTGAGGTCGGCTGCGGCGCAGGACGCCCTCGATTCGCGGATCGCTGAGCACGCCGTGCAACGCGAGAAGGAACGGGCGATCCTGTTCGACCTCGAGCTCCGGACGCTTCCCGAGGACCCGATCGACCTCTCCCCGGCCGAGCATGCATCGGCGACCGCCCGTGCGCTCTGGACGGCGGCGGTCGACGAGGCCGCTCGGGCGACCGGAACCGCCGAGCGGCTCGGAGGCCTGATCGAGTCCGCGGCGGCGGAGCACGCCCGCACCGCCGACGACGCTGCGGAGTTCGAGGTGCTGCAGAACCTCGCCGACACCATCGCCGGTCGCGGCGCCAACACCCGCAAGATGACGCTGGAGACCTTCGTCCTCGCCGCTGAACTGGAGGAGATCGTCGAGGCGGCCAACCGTCGTCTGCACGACATGTCGACGGGCCGCTACCAGCTGCGGCACTCCGACGCGCTCGCCGCACGCGGGGCGGCCTCGGGCCTCGGCATCGTGGTGTCGGATGCCTTCACCGGTCAGACCCGCCCTCCGCAGTCGCTGTCCGGAGGGGAGACGTTCCTCACCTCACTCGCCCTCGCGCTCGGCCTCGCCGAGGTGGTGACGGCGCGGGCCGGCGGCATCCGCCTCGACACGCTCTTCATCGACGAGGGCTTCGGCTCCCTCGACGGCGACACACTCGACGTCGCCATGCGCACGCTCGACGAACTGCGGCAGGGTGGCAGGACGGTCGGGGTGATCAGTCACGTCGAGGCCATGCAGGAGCAGATCCCCGCACAGCTCACGGTGCGTGCGCTGCCGAACGGGCCGAGCCTGATCGAGGCCCGCTGACGCGAGGACGAGGGGGCGGAGGTCGCCCTGCTCAGACCCCGTACTCCGCGCGGATGAAGTCCCGCAGCTGCACGCTGCAGCGTGCGACGGCCTCGCGCCAGTCGGTCAGCGCGCCGTCCTCGGCCTGATCGGACACCGCGCGGAAGACGCGGATGGGCACGCCGAACTGCTCGGCGACCCAGATGTAGGCGTAGGTCTCCATGTCGACCAGAGCCGCGCCGGAGGGGCGGATCACGGCGGTGACCTCGGCGTCCTCCACGAAGTGGTCGCCGGTCGCGATCAGCACGCCTTCGCGCCCGGTGGAGACCTTCGCCGGCAGCGAGACGTGCTGGCCGGCGACACCGTCGAGGTCGGTGACATCGTGTTGGAACGCGGTGCCCACCTCGTGCACCGTCGCCTCCAGGTCGGGGTCGATCGCGCCCGCGGTGCCGACGACCACGACCTCGTCGTAGTCCTTCGCGTCGAGCGCGCGGGTCAGGGCGTATGTCGCCTGCAGCTTGCCGGGGCCGGTCACGAGACGGTCGAAACCCTCGAGCTCCTCGGGGAAGGCGGACAGTTCGGACGCGAGAGCGGCGAGGAGGAGTTTCACTGCCCCATTCTCTCAGGTCACGACTGGCAGGAAGTTGCGAACGCCGCGGCGTCACCTCGACGTAACACGGAGGGGCGATACTGATTCGAGAACACGAGCGGAGGATCACATGTCGTTGCAGCAGCAGATCTCTGAGGACCTCGGCGTCCGGCCCGAGATCGATGCCGAGGCCGAGGTCGACCGCCGGGTCGGGTTCCTCGCCGACTATCTGCGCGCGACCGGCGCGAAGGGCTTCGTGCTCGGCATCTCGGGAGGGCAGGACTCGACCCTCGCCGGACGCCTGGCCCAGCTCGCGGTCGAACGGGTGCGGGCGGAGGGCGGCGAGGCGAAGTTCCTCGCCGTGCGCCTTCCCTATCGGGTGCAGCACGACGCCGCGGATGCCGAGGCCGCCCTCGCGTTCATCGCCGCGGACGCCTCCGTCGAGGTGAACATCCAGAACGGTGTCGACGGTGTCGAGGAGGACATCGAGTTCGCGGTCACGAGCGACATCAGCGACTTCAACCGCGGCAACATCAAGGCCCGCGTGCGCATGGTCACCCAGTACGCGCTGGCCGGCCACGACGGACTCCTCGTGATCGGCACCGACCACGCCGCGGAGGCCGTGACCGGCTTCTACACGAAGTTCGGCGACGGAGCGGCGGACATCCTCCCGCTCTCCGGACTCAGCAAGCGGCAGGGGCGTGCACTGCTGAAGTTCCTCGACGCACCGGATCGCCTGGCGTTCAAGGTGCCGACGGCGGACCTCCTGGACGGACAGCCCGGGCGTGCGGACGAGGACGAGCTCGGTCTCACCTACGAGCAGATCGACGACTTCCTCGAAGGGCGTCCCGTCGACCCCGAGGTGGCCGGTCGCATCGAGGCACGCTACCTCGCGACGCAGCACAAGCGGCACCTCCCGGTGACCCCCGACGACTCCTGGTGGCGCTGACCGCACGGTCTCTGCGGAGCGCCGCTTCCGTCCGTGTCGGATGCCGCGGATAGTGTCGAAGCATCCGACAGAACGGGAGCATCGTGCGGATCGACACTCAGGCGCAGCGCGTCATCTGGAGCGCGAGCGACCTCAAGGCGGCCGCCGAGTGCGAGTTCGCTTGGTGTCGGGCGATCGACGCGAAGCTGGGGCGCGTTCCCGCGGTCGAGGAGCCGGAGGACGCGACGCTGAAGCGCGCCGCCGAACTCGGCGACGTGCACGAGCAGAACGTGCTCGCCCGGTACATCCATGACCTCGGCGACGAGAACGTGCACCGCATCGAGAAGGTCTCCTCGGTCGATGCCGAGGCGCTGGCGGCCGCCGTCGACGAGACCGTGGCGGCGCTGCGCTCCGAAGCGCTCGTCGTGTTCCAGGCCGCGTTCGCGACCGAGGAGTTCGTCGGGTTCGCCGACTTCCTGCGCAAGGACGACGACGGTCTATGGCGGGTGCAGGACTCGAAGCTCGCGCGCAAGGCCCGGGTGACCGCACTCATGCAGCTCGCGGCATATGTCGACCAGCTCGACCGGCTCGGCATCCCGCGCTCCGATGAGGTCGACCTCATCCTCGGCGACGGCACGCTGAGCACCCACGCCGTCGACGACCTCCTGCCGCTCTTCCAGGTGCGCCGGGCGCGACTTCGTGCTCTCATCGCCGACCGCCGCATCGCCGACGGCGCAGCAGGGACTCCGCTCGACTGGGGCGATGACCGGGGCGACCTGCAGATCGTGGCCTGCGGACGCTGCGCCACGTGCGAGGAGCAGGTGCTGGCGCACCGCGACCTCCTCATGGTCGCGAGGATGCGTCCGGTGCAGCGAGCGCGCCTGCGGGCGGCGGGCATCGAGACGATCGACGCGCTGGCCGCGGCATCAGACGCGCCGGAGGGGATGAACGCCGACACGTTCGAGAACCTGCGCGCCCAGGCGCGGCTGCAGCTCCGAGCCGACGCCGAGGGCGTGCCGACCTTCGACGTGCACTACGCGCAGGCGATCCACACGCTGCCGCTGCCCAGCCACGGCGACATCTTCTTCGACTTCGAGGGCGATCCTCTCTACACCGAGCCCGCGCCGGACGGCGAGGCGCACTGGGGGATCGACTACCTCTTCGGATGGGTCGACAACGCCGACCAGTACTCGGCGCTGTGGGCGCACACCTTCGCCGACGAGAAGAGGGCGCTGGAGACCTTCCTCGACTTCGTGCATGCGCGCCGGGTCGCCCATCCCGGCATGCACATCTACCACTACGCCCCCTATGAGACCTCGCACCTCGTGGCGATGGCCGCGCGGCACGGTGTGCGCGAGGGCGAGGTCGACCGCCTGCTGCGGGAAGGCGTGTTCGTCGACCTCTATCCGCTGGTGCTCCGCACCGTGCGAGTGGGCTCGCGGTCCTACTCGATCAAGAAGCTCGAGCCGCTCTACATGGGCGAAGACGTGCGCACCAGCGACGTGCAGAAGGGCGACGACTCGATCGTGCAGTACGTCGCCGCACGCGAACTCGCGGCGGCGGGGGAGAAGGTCGAGGCCGACGCGGTCCTGGCCGATCTCGCCGACTACAACCGCTATGACTGCGTCTCGACACGCAGACTGCGCAACTGGCTCATCGACATCGCGAGGCAGAAGGGCGTGACCCCCGCGCCGCCCGACGATGCGGACGAGGTCATCTACGAGCCTTCGCCCCGCTCCGTGGCGCTGCTGGCGGATGCCGAGCGCGCGGTGGAGGCCGGCGGCGACGGCCTCGTGCACCGGATCGCCGCCGCGGCCATCGACTACTTCCCGCGCGAGGCGAAGAGCTTCTGGGTGTCGCACTTCCAGCGGCTGCGCGAGCCAGTGACGATGTGGGACGGTACGCGCGACGTGGTGCGCGTCGACCGTCCGTCCTCGGTCGTGCGTCGGGAGTGGAGCATCGGCGAAGGGCGACGGGTGATGTCGCGCGACATCGAGATCCGCGGAGAGGTGTCGCCCGGGACGACGCTCGGCCCCGGCGCGCAGCCGTTCGCGCTGTACGAAGTGCCGGCGCCGTTCGACACGGAGGTGCCGTCACGCGCGGTCCACGTGCCGCACACCGTCACCGTGGCCGAGGTGCTCGACGACGGCTACCTCGTCACCGAGTCGGCCGTGCAGGGGCAGACCTGGGACGAGCTCCCGGTGGCCCTCACGCCGGCAGCGCCTCCGCGCGTGGTCTCGCTGCAGGGAGCGATCGACGAGTGGGCGGATGCCGTGCACACCGCCGCTCCCGAATTCCCGGAAGACGCGGCGACCGACATCCTGCGTCGCATCCCGCCGCGCACCGTGTCGGGCAACACGCTGCCCGCCGCCGGTGACGACACGATCGACGCGATCGTGCGCGGCATCCTCGACCTCGACCGCAGCTATCTCGCGGTGCAGGGCCCACCGGGGACGGGGAAGACCTATACGGGTTCCCGGGTGATCGCGCGCCTCGTCAACGAGCACGGCTTCAAGATCGGCGTCGTCGCGCAGTCGCACGCCATCATCGAGACGCTGCTCGCGCGGGTCGTCGCCGACGGTGTCTCCCCGGCCCAGGTGGCGAAGGCGCCGAAGGATCCCGATGCGGAGACGCCGTACACCGTGATCCCGAAGAGCGGCATGGCGTCGTTCCTCGGCGAGCACGCGGGGGAGGGGGCCGTCGTGGGCGGCACCGCCTGGGACTTCAGCAACACGCAGCGCGTCGACCGTGACGGGCTCGATCTCCTCGTGATCGACGAGGCCGGCCAGTTCTCGCTCGCCTCGACCATCGCGGTCGCGGCCGGGGCGAAGAGGCTCCTGCTCCTCGGCGATCCGCAGCAGCTCCCGCAGGTGAGTCAGGGTGCGCACCCCGAGCCCGTCGACACCTCCGCGCTCGGCTGGGTGATGGACGGCGATCCCGTCGTGCGTCCCGAGTACGGCTACTTCCTGGCGCGCTCCTGGCGGATGCACCCGTGGGTGGCCGCGCCTGTGTCGAAGCTCGCCTACGCCGGGCAGCTCGCCTCGGCCCCCGGCACCCAGCTCCGGTCGCTCGACGGCGTCGATCCAGGCCTGCATGTCGTGCCGCTGCGTCATCGCGGCAACGCCACCCAGTCGCCCGAGGAAGCGGCCGAGGTCGTGCGTCTCGTCCGTGACCTGATCGGTCGGACCTTCACCGACAATGATCCGGAGGCCACAGCCCGGCCACTCGCGCAGACGGACCTCATCGTCGTCACGCCCTACAACGCCCAGCGCCAGCTCGTCCTCGATGCGCTCGCCGCGGCCGGGTTCCCCGAGGTGCCGGTGGGCACCGTCGACAACTTCCAGGGCAAGGAGGCGGTCGTCTCGATCACCTCGCTCGCCGCGTCCAGCGGACGGGACGCCCCGCGCGGACCGGAGTTCCTGCTGCTGCAGAACCGCCTGAACGTCGCGATCTCCCGCGCACAGGTCGTGGCCTACCTGATCCACTCGCCGGCGCTGCTCGATGATCTGCCCTACACGCCGGAGGGCGTCGCCCGCCTGAGTGCCTTCGCCCGCCTGGTGGGGGCGGCCGAGTGAGCGGGCAGGCGCCGGCGCATTCGTCGGAGGAGATCCTTCGCGCGGCGGCCGAGTGGGCGTGGTCGCCGCGCGGCAGCGAGCAGGACACCACCGAGTTGCTGCTCACCCACTATCCGAAGCGCCTCGGGGGTGCGGTGCGCGCATCGCAGGTGCATTCGCGGCGCGATGCCGCGGAGGTGGTGGCGCACGCGATCGACCGCACCCTGGCGTGGGGCGCAACCGAGATCACGTTCTGGACCAATCCCTCAGACCGCCCCGATCTCGAGGAGGAGCTGACGCGCCTCGGGGCTGAGCACGTCGACACCGTCACCGTCTTCGCCTGCGCGATCTCGGAGGTCTCGATCGACGTTCCCCGCGGGATCGAGGTGGAGGTCGTGCGCACTCTCGAGCAGGTGCGCGAGGTCGACGCGATCAATGTGCCGGTGTGGTCGCAGCGCCCGCTCGACGTGGAGGGTCTGCGTGCCGAGCTCGCCGAGGTGACCGAGGCTCGCACCACCGGAGCGGGTGTCCAGGTGCTGGCCCGGCTCGACGGAGAGGCGGTGAGCGTGGGCGGCTGCACGTTCGTCGGAGGCTTCGCCCGGTTGTGGGGCGGATCGACACTCGAGTCCGCTCGCGGCAAGGGCGCATACCGGGCCGTGCTCGCCGAGCGCGTCCGCCTCGGCGCAGAGCACGGCGCGAAGACGGCCCTCGTGAAAGGGCGCGTGTCGACCTCGGCGCCGATCATCGCGCGCGCCGGGTTCCAGCGCTACGGCGACGAGCGGGCGTACCGCCTCACCGTGGCCTGACCATCCGCGTTCCTCCGCGCACGGCAGCGCCGTCGACGCGCGGGAGACGCGCGACTGTGTGCGTGGTGAGGACGGGCGACTCAGACCGTGCCGTACAGCCGGTCCCCGGCGTCGCCGAGCCCCGGCACGATGTAGCCCTTCTCGTTCAGGCGCTCGTCCAGCGCGCCGAGCACGAGCGTCACGTCACGGTCACCGGCCATGGCCTCGATCGCGGCGACACCCTCGGGGGTGCCCAGCAGGCAGATCGCGGTGACGTCCTTCGCGCCCCGGTCGAACAGGAACTGGATCGCCGCGGCGAGCGAGCCGCCGGTGGCGAGCATCGGGTCGATCGCGAAGCACTGGCGGTCGCTGAGGTCGTCGGGGAGGCGCTCGGCGTAGGTCGTCGGCTCGAACGTGGTCTCGTCGCGGACCATGCCGAGGAATCCGACCTCGGCCGTCGGGAGCAGCTTGACGAGGCCCTCCAGCATCCCGAGGCCGGCGCGCAGGATCGGCACCACGATCGGGCGGGGCTCCGAGATCTTCACGCCCATCGTCGTCGTCACGGGGGTCGTGATCTCGACGGGGCTGACCTTCACGTTGCGCGTCGCCTCGTACGCGAGCAGCGTGACGAGCTCCTCCGTCAGCTGCCGGAAGACCGGCGACGGCGTACGCGCGTCGCGCAGCACCGAGAGCTTGTGAGTGATGAGAGGGTGGTCGGCCACGTGAACACGCATGGATACAGGGTAATGCGCCGTGCGGCCCGGCACGACATCGGGATCCATGCCGGGCTCGGCGGCTGTCGTAGGCTCGACGCATGACCGCTGCCGACGATCTCGCGATGCGTCGCGCGCTCGTGCTCGCCGCCGAGGCAGCGGCGGCCTCGGAGATCCCCGTGGGCGCCGTGGTCCTCGATGCCGCGGGGTGCATCCTCGCCGAGGGTCGGAACACCCGGGAGGTCACGCACGACCCCACCGGTCATGCCGAGATCGAGGCGCTGCGGCGCGCGGCGGCATCCGTCGGCTCATGGAATCTCGAGGGGCACACGCTGGTGGTGACCCTCGAGCCGTGCATCATGTGCGCCGGGGCGATCCTGCAGGCGCGCATCGGCCGGGTCGTCTTCGGCGCGTGGGACGACAAGGCGGGCGCCGCGGGCTCCATGTACGACGTGCTGCGCGACCGCCGGCTGCCCTATCGCGCCGAGGTGGTCGGCGGCGTCGAGGCGGACGCGGCGACGGCGCTCCTGCGTGCGTTCTTCGAGCAGCGGCGCTGAGCCCGCGAGGTGCGGCGGTGAGCGCCCGCAGCCGCTGCGGTGTCAGCCTGTCTCGACGGTCCACCAGGTGACGTCGACGACGCACAGACCGTCATCGGTCTCCCGGTAGAAGACATACCCGGGGAACTCCTCGCCATTGATCACACGCTCCGCGGAGAGGGAGAGACCGATGTTCCAGTTCGGCTTCAGAGGAACCTGATCCGGCCAGTACTTGGCAACGAAGCGTTCGGGCTCCTCGGCGGACAGCCCCTCCCAGTCGGCCGATTCGCGCAGCTCCGGGTCCTGGCCCTCGCAGATGTACTGGTCGGCATCGCCCGCGGCCGCCGCGTCGATCAGGTCCGTGGTCGTGTCGATCACCGCGGCGCCGTCGCCGCCCCAGAGCACCGTGTTATGCGAACAGCCGGACAGGACGACGGCCAGACAGCTCGCCGCGGTGAGGCTGAACAGCATCTTCGCCCGTGCCACGTCGGATTCCTCGCTCAGTCCGAGGACTTGAGGACGAAGACGTCGGTGGACGGCTCTGGATCGATCGCGGGGCGGTACACGTCGGGCTCGATGTACACGACACGCGCGACGGGCACGGCCTCGCGGATGCGCGCCTCGATCGCGTTGATGTCGTCGGCCGCCTCCCGCAGCGGCTTGTCCGCGTTGAGGGCGATCTTCGCGGCGACCATCAGCTCGTCCGGTCCGAGATAGAGGGTCTTCATGTGGATGATCTTCTCGATCTCGTCGCCGGCGTTGATGGCATCGACGATCCGGTCGTGGTCGGCCTGCGTCGCGCCCTCGCCGACCAGCAGGCTCTTCGTCTCGACGCCCAGCACGATCGCGATGAGCACCAGCAGCACGCCGATCATCACGGTGCCGAGAGCATCGAACACCGGGTTCCCGGTGATCAGCGTCAGGCCGACGCCGAGGAGCGCGAACGTGAGGCCCGTCAGCGCGCCGACGTCTTCGAGCAGCACGACCGGGAGCTCAGGGGCCTTCGAGCGGCGCACGAACGAGACCCACGACTGGCCCTTCTCGCGCACGAGGTTGCTCTCGCGCACGGCGGTGCGCAGCGAGAAGGACTCGAGCCCGATCGCGACCACCAGCACCACCAGCGGCAGCCACCACCAGGTCTTGTCGAGCTCGTGCGGATTGGTGAGCTTCTCCACGCCCTCGTAGATCGCGAAGAGTCCACCGACGGAGAAGAGGATGATCGAGACGACGAAGGCGTACACGTAGCGCTCCCGGCCGTAGCCGAACGGGTGCGCGCGGTCGGCCTCGCGGCGTGCCTTGCGCCCGCCGAGCATCAGCAGCAGCTGGTTTCCGGAGTCGGCGACGGAGTGGATGGCCTCCGCGAGCATCGAGGCGGAGCCGGAGAGGGCCCAGGCGACGAGCTTCGCGAGCGCGATGCCCATGTTCGCCAGGAACGCCGCGACGATGGCCTTGTTGCCTCCGGATGCACTCATGGGATGAGTCTAGAACCGCCCGCCCGGGGATGCCGGTGCGCCCGCCGTAGGATGACGACATGGCTGACTCGCTTCCCTCCCTCGCTTTCCTCGGTGCCGGCTCGATGGGCGGTGCGATCCTCCGTGGAGTGGTCGCCTCGGGCATCCGGATCGACGAAGGGATCACCGCGACGAATCGCACGGCGGAGAAGGCGGAGGCGTTCTCGGGTCTCGACGGCGTCACGAGCATCGCGCTCGCGGAGCGGCCGGACGGCAACGCCGAGGCGATCGCGGCGGCCCGCATCGTGCTGGTC
>Ga0160431_100548_pt1 | contig 14678 bp, 16 predicted proteins | sample HID1971K_E0MG_FD_108212 | JGI IMG/M metagenome (GOLD analysis project Ga0160431, IMG submission 108212) | Enriched millipede-associated microbial communities from UW Madison campus, WI, USA - HID1971K_E0 MG | ecosystem: Host-associated > Arthropoda: Insects > Digestive system > Unclassified ...
ACATGTGTTTCCCCCAGGAGTGGTCGGAAGGTCGGGTGGCGGATGCCGTTGCAGCGAGAGTACGGAACATCACCGCTTGTCAACAACAGGTGGGAAATGTGACGTAACACAGTGGAGCCGCGGAATCACGGGGCTGAGGGATCTGCGACAGCCCCGTGCGGGACTCCGCATTCCGCGGCGGACATCGTACGGTGGAGGCATGGTGAACAGACGAGCAGTGGTGACAGGTGCGAGTTCCGGCATCGGCGCAGCGACGGTGCGTGCGCTGCGTGCTCGGGGGTGGGACGTCGTCGGCGTCGCGCGGCGTGAGGATCGGCTGGCCGCGCTCGCCGCGGAGACCGGGGCGTCCGCGATCGCGTGCGACCTGACGGATGCGGCCGCCGTCGCGGCTCTCATCGACGAACTCGAGGCTTCGGGGCCGGTGCACGCCCTGGTCCAGGTGGCGGGAGGAGCCCGCGGCACCGACCGGATCGAAGACGCCTCCGCCGACGACTGGCAGTGGATGTTCGACGCGAACGTGCTCGCGAGCCAGCGGCTGGTGGCGGGGCTGCTCCCGCTGCTGCGTCGCGCTGCGGCGGCCGACGGCCACGCCGACACCGTCTTCGTCACCTCCACCGCCGCGCAGTCGGCCTACGCGGGAGGCGCCGGATACAACGCGGCGAAGGCGGCGGAGGCGATGCTCGTCCGCGTGCTGCGTCAGGAGCTCAACGGCGAGCCGATCCGGGTCGTGGAGGTCGCCCCCGGCATGGTGCACACGGAGGAGTTCACGCTCAACCGCCTGGGCGGGGACTCCGTCGCAGCCGAGGCGGTGTACGCGGGGGTCGATGCCCCGCTCGTGGCCGACGACGTCGCCGACGTGATCGCCTACGCGCTCGAGTCTCCGGGGCACGTCAACCTCGACCTGATCACGATGCGACCGGTCGCGCAGTCGGCCCAGCACCTGCTCGCGCGCGGACCGCTGCGCGTGCGCTCGATCGACTGACGATGGCGCTGTCTCTCGCCCGGCTCGCCGAGGAGGGGCGGATCGATGCCGGGTGGGCGGAGGCCCTCGCACCGGTGCAGGACGTGGTCACCGCTCTCGGTGAGCGGCTCCGCGCCGAGCAGGAGGCGGGACACGGCTATCTGCCCGCCGGCGACCATGTGCTCCGGGCCTTTCAGCGGCCGCTCGCCGACGTGCGTGTCCTGATCACCGGGCAGGACCCGTACCCGACGCCCGGCCACCCGATCGGGCTGTCCTTCGCGGTCGATCGCGATGTGCGTCCGCTGCCGCGCAGCCTGGCGAACATCTACAAGGAGCGGGAGAGCGACCTCGGCATCCCGCCCGCTCCGCACGGCGACCTCACCGCGTGGAGCGACCAGGGCGTGCTGCTGCTCAACCGCGTGCTCACCGTGCGTCCCGGTGCCGCCGCATCGCATCGCGGGTGGGGGTGGGAGACGGTCACCGAGCTCGCGATCCGGACGCTCGTCGCCCGCGACCAGCCGCTCGTGGCCATCCTGTGGGGGAAGGACGCGGCGAACCTGCAGCCGCTCCTCGGGGAGACGCCCGTGATCTCCTCGGCGCATCCGTCTCCGTTGTCGGCCAGGCGCGGATTCTTCGGCTCGCGCCCCTTCTCCCGCGCGAACGCGCTGCTGGAGGCGCAGGGCGCGGATCCGGTCGACTGGAGGGTGGAGGGCGAGCCCGCTCCGTCCCTAAGCTGAGCGCATGCAGTTCGAGCCCGGGGATCGTCGTCGCGTCCTGCCGCGCCATCTTCGTCCTGCGGTCGCGCCCGAGACCTTCTCGTACGCGATCCGCGCCGCCAGGCCGGCCGACCTCCCGCATGTACGCGAGATCTACAACCACTTCGTGAGCAACTCCGCGGTGACGCTCGACGAGCGCCGCAGCAGCATCCCGTACTGGCGCGACAAGTATGCGCTCCTCACCCGTCTGGGGCTGCCCTTCCTGGTCGCGGTCTCGCCGGCCGGAGTCGTGATCGGCTACGCGCTCGCACAGCCGTGGGCGGGGAAGAACGCCTACAAGTACACGGTCGAGGACTCGATCTACCTCGGTCCGGGCGCGGGCGGGAAGGGACTCGGCGCGGCCCTGTTGCAGGCGCTCATCGATGCCTGCGAGCAGATCGGCCTGCGGGAGATGGTCGCGGTCATCAGCGACAGCGGAGCCGATGCGTCGATCCGCCTGCACGCGAAGCTGGGCTTCGTCGAGGCGGGGCGGATGGGGCGCGTCGGCTACAAGTTCGGCCGTGAGCTGGGCACCGTGTACATGCGCCGCGTCCTCCGTCCGACCGGGCGGCGCCGCGGAAGCCTCTTCGGAGCGCGGCGCTGACGGGACGCCTCGTCTCGCCGACGCTCGCTCAGCGATCGGCGCTGCCGGGGATCACCGGGATCGCGGCGAGCAGAGCCTTCGTGTAGTCGTGGGCCGGATGCAGAAGCACGTCCTGCGTGGAGCCCCGCTCGACGATGCCGCCGTCCTTCATCACGACGACCGTGTCGCAGAGGTTCTGCACCACGCCGATGTCGTGCGAGACCAGCACCAGGGTGAGGTCGGTTGTCCGCCGCAGCTCGATCAGCAGATCGAGGATCTGCGCGCGCACCGTGACGTCGAGCGCCGACAGCGGCTCGTCGCCCACCAGGATGCGGGGGCGGTGCACGATGGCTCGCGCCAGGGCGATCCGCTGCCGCTGACCGCCGGAGAACTCGTGCGGGTAGCGGTCGGCCATCTCCGGCTCCAGTCCCACCTGTGCGAGCACTTCGCGCACACGGGCGCGCCGGTCGCCGGCGATGTCCAGTGCCCACAGCGGCTCGCCGACGATCTGCCCCGCCGTCATCCTCGGGTCCAGCGAGGCATACGGGTCCTGGAACACCAGTCCGGTCTCGCGACGCAGCCAGTGCAGCGATTTCGCGGATGCGCCGGCGTCGACCGGGCGCCCGTCGACGGTCACAGTCCCGGTGGTCGGCCGATCGAGCCCCAGCAGCAGCCGCACCAGGGTGGACTTGCCGGAGCCGGACTCGCCGATGATGCCCACGGAGGAGCCCTCGACGATGTCGAGGTCGGTCGGTGCCAGAGCGGTCTGCGTGCGTGCGCGCTCGAACGTGGTCCGCTTCGGTGCGAAGAAATCACGCCCGAGCCCTCGAGCCTCGATCAGGGTCATGCGGCACCGCCGTCCGGTCGCCAGAGGGTGGCCGTCGCGTCGCGGAGCAGGCCCTGGGTGATCGGCGAGGTCGGCGCGGAGAGGAGCGTCGACACCGGCGCCGCCTCCACGACGTGACCGTGTTCGAGGACGACCCCCTCCGTCGCGACCTGAGCGAGCACGGCGAGGTCGTGCGTGATGAACACCAGCGACATGCCCTCGTCCGCCACGAGAGTGAGCAGCAGCGACAGGATCTCCGCCTGGATCGTGACGTCGAGGGCCGTCGTCGGCTCATCCGCGATCAGCAGCTTGGGTCGGCAGGCGAGGGCCATCGCGATCGCGACACGCTGCCGCTGTCCGCCGGAGAGCTGGTGCGGGTACCGGTCGACGATCGACTCCGGGTCCGGCAGGCGCACGCGCGCCGCTTCGGCGACGGCGCGGTCCCTGGCCTCGCGGCGGCCGATGCCCTCGTGGATGCGGATCGACTCCGCGATCTGCCGCCCCACCGTGCGGATCGGGTTCAGCGCTGTTCGCGGCTCCTGGAACACGATGCCGATCTCGTCGCCGCGGAGCTTGGCCAGCTCGCGATCGGGCATCCCGATCAGCTCGGTGCCGTTCCAGCGGATGCTGCCGCTCGCGGTCGCGCCGTCGGGCAGGAGGCCGAGAGCGGCGAGAGCCGTGAGCGACTTCCCGGAACCGGACTCGCCGATCAGACCGAGACGCGCGCCGTCCGGCACGTCGAACGAGATGCCGTCGACGACACGTCGGCCGTCGATCTCGACCACGAGGTCCTGCACCAGGAGACTCATGCGACCACCGCCGGGGTGTGGGTCTCGGCGGCGCGGTGCCGCAGGGTCGGGTCGGTCGCCTCGCGCAGTCCGTCACCCAGGAGGTTCAGCGCGAGCACCGTGACCGTGATGGTGAGGCCGGGCCAGATCACCGACAGCGGATGCACTCCGATGTACCGCTGGAGATCGGCGAGCAGCAGCCCCCAGCTGGGGTCGACGACGGAGGCGCCGAACCCGAGGTACGACAGGCCGGCCTCGGCGAGGACCGCCACCGCCATCGACCACGAGAGGTGCACGATGAAGACCGGTGCGACGTTGGGCAGCAGGTGCCGCACGAGACTCTGTGACGGCGTGAGACCCGCGGCACGGGCGGCGAGCACGAAGTCGCTCTGCTGCACGCGGCGCAGCTCCGGGCGCGTGACACGGGCGATGTTCACGCCGAACCCGATCCCGACCGCCCAGATCACCACCCAGAGCGAGCCGCCCCACACCGACGAGATCATCATCGCGATCAGCAGCACGGGGAAGGCGATCAGGATGTCGACGAGCACCGCGACGGTCTCGCGCATCCACCGCGCGGTGAGCGCGCCGAGGGCGGCGAGGGCGATGCCGACGACGGTGGCGACGATGCCGGCGCCCACGCTCACGAAGACGGTCGTCCGCGCCCCTGCCATCAGCAGGCTCAGGATGTCGCGGCCGGTGTCGTCCGTGCCGAGGAGGTGCGGCCAGCTCGGCGGCAGCCAGCGCTCGCCGATGTCCGATGCCTGCGGGTCGAACGGCGTCCAGAACAGCGCGACGATCGCGGTGAGCGCGATCACGGCGACGACGATGATCCCGAAGCACCCGGTGGGGGTGCTCCAGAGTCGGCGGAGCCAGCGCGGGGTCATGCGGCCTCCCGCTGCCGGGGGTCGATCGCGCGGTGCAGGAGATCGACCACGAAGCCGACGATCAGCACGAAGCCGGTGAGCACGAGCAGCTCGCTCTGCACCTTGATGAGATCGCGCGTGCCGACGTCGGTCACGAGCATGCGTCCGATGCCGGGGAGCGTGAAGAGCTGTTCGATCACGACCGAGCCGACGATGATCCCGGCGACCTGGAGTCCGAGCACCGTGATGATGGAGAGGCCGACGGCGGGGATGCCGTGCTGGATGAGCGCGCGCGTGCGGGTGAGTCCCTTGGCTGCGGCCGTGCGCACGAAGTCCTGCCCCGCGGCCTGCAGCGTCGCGCTGCGGACGAACCGCATCAGCATGGCGCCTTCGACGATGCCGATCGTCAGCGCGGGCAGCAGCAGCGCCTCGATCGCCCGTCCCGGGGTGGACCATCCGGTGCGGGGGAAGCCCTGCGGGGGAAGCCAGCCGAGCCAGACCGAGAACACGACGATGAGCATCATGCCCGCCCAGACGACGGGCACCGCGGCCAGGGCCTGGGCGCCGAAGCTCAGTGCGGTGCCCCCGCGGCGGCCGCGCAGGAGGGCGGCGAGGATCCCGAACGGCACCGCGATGAGCACGGCGATGAGCAGCGACATGATGCCGAGGGGGACCGTGACCTGTGCTTTGAGGAACAGCTCCTCGCCGACGGAGGCGCCGGACAGCAGCGAGGTGCCGAGGTCACCGCGGAAGAGCCCGCCGATCCAGTCCGTGTACTGCGCGAGCAGCGGGCGGTCCAGACCGAGCGATTCGCGGAGGGCGTCCACCTCGGAGGGGGAGGCCTGGGTGCCGGCGATCAGCTGGGCGACATCGCCGGGGAACACGCGCAGCGTCAGGAAGATGAGCACGCTCGACACGAGGAGCCCTGCGATGAGCAGGGCTCCTCGGACGAGCGCATAGCGGATCACGAAGGGGTGACCGCTCGCTACTTCTCAGCGGAGACGGTGACGCCGGCGAGGTTGATGCGGGAGTTGATCGAGTCCTCGGGGAACCCGGAGACGATCGGGCTCACGGCCGTGATGGTCTCGCCGTTGTACAGCCAGTCCGCGGCGTGGTCCTCCGACACGATGCGGGCGGCCTGGGCGAGGAGCTCGGCGGACTTGTCCGGATCGACCTCCGCCAGCGCCTTCGCGTACAGGTCCTGGACCTTCGCGTTGTCGTAGCCGAAGTAGTAGTCCGGGTTGGCGAAGTTGCCGAAGTCGCGCGGCTCGACGTGCAGCACGAAGCTCAGGTCGTAGTCGTGGTTGGTGTACACGTCCTCCAGCCAGGTGGGGAACTCGACCGAGTTGACATCGAGGGCCACGCCGACCTTCTTGAAATCGGAGATCAGCACCTTCGGGACCGTCGTGCCGTAGAACGAGGGGATCGTGAGCGTCAGCTCCAGGTCCTCCTGGCCGGCTTCCGCGAGCAGCTCCTTGGCCTTCTCCGGGTCGTAGGAGATCACATCGGACAGGTCCTCGTACCCCGGGTCGAGCTCGGGGATCGGCCCGTACAGCGTGGTGCCGGCGCCGACGGCCTCGATGAGGGCGTCGTGGTCGATGGCCAGGCGCAGCGCCTCGCGCACGCGCACGTCGTCCAGCGGGGCCCTCTCGTTGTTGAAGGCCAGCGTCGCCTTGTCGGTCGTGCGGCCCTTCGTCAGCGTGAAGTCGTCCTCGAGCTGCGAGGCGAGGTTCGGGTCGACGGCGGTGAGCACGTCGACGTCGCCCGCGAGGGCCGCGTTCACGCCCGCGGTGAAATCGGGGATGTACTGGAACTCGACCTGGGCGACGCCGGCCGCCTCGCCCCAGTACGCGTCGTTGCGCGCGAACGTGATCGTGCTGCCCTTGTTCCATCGCGTGAGCGTGAACGGCCCCGTGCCGTTCTCGGCCGTCTTCAGATCGGTCGCGTCGTCGGCCTTGAACACCAGGCCCGCAGGACCGGTCAGCGAGAAGAGGAAGTTCTGGTTCGGCTCGGAGAGCACGATCTCGACCGTGCTCGCGTCCGTCGCGGTGATCGAGGTGACGGCGGCGAACTCCGCATTGCCCTGCACCGTCGCGTCCGTGCGCACGGTCTCGTAGGAGGAGACGACGTCGGCGGAGGTGAGTTCGGTGCCGTCGTGGAAGACGATCCCGTCGTTGAGGGTGAACGTGTACGTCAGCCCGTCGTCGGACACCTTGTAGTCCGAGGCGAGGCGGCCTTCGATCTCGTTGTCCTGCGTGCGGCTGACCAGGCCCTCGTAGATGTTGTCGATGAGGATCTGCTCGAGCGCGGCGCCGCTGGTGTGCCGGATGTCGAGATTGGTCGGCTCGAGGACCAGGCCCACGTGCAGGGTCGCGGCGGGGTCGGGTGCGCTCGGTGCGGTGGAGGGCTCCTGGTCGGGGGAGCCGGAGCACGCGCTCAGGATCACGGCGGTGGCCGCGAGCGCGGAGATGAGCGCGAGGCGTCGGGTGCGTCGGAACATGGGCGTTTCCTCTCGGTGCGGCAGGTGCTGTGTGCCGTTGGATCGAGCCTAGAGATGGGCGAGGGAGTACGGGGCGGGTGTGGAACGGAACGTCATATTCCGCGAGCGGAGGATGCTGATTCGATGAGCGAGGCCAGGAGGACCGGCGCGGTCTCCTGGACGTTGTGCGTCGCGTCCATGACCACCAGTCGTGCGGCGGGCACGCGTCGCTGCAGCTCCGCGGCATCCGCGGCGCTGACGAATCCGCGCTCGGCGCGGACCAGGGTGATCGGGGCGCTGACGGCGGCCAGGTCGTCCCAGCCCGTCTCGTGCAGGACGGAGGGTGCGGTGGGGGACCCGGCATCGTGGGCGGCGAGCGCCTGCGCGGCGAGATGTGCGAAGTGGTGCTTCCACTCCACGCGTCCGTCCGCGCGCACCCGCGTGTTCAGGAAGACGCCGCGCTCGGTCTCCGGGCGGGATCCGCCGAAGCCGAGCGACATCGCCTTGTCGACCAGCTCATCGCGTGAGGCGAAGTCCGTGGGGCCGGCGTAGAACTCGCGCAGCGCGGCGGGTCCGGCGGAGACGTCGATGCCCGGGGTGATGTCGACGACCACGAGCTCGGCGACGAGCTCGGGGTGTGCGGCGGCCAGGGCAGCCCCGGTGAGTCCGCCGAGCGACTGCCCGACGACGACCTGCGGCTGGGAAGTCCAGGCCTCGAGCGCTGCCGCGACGTCGCGCGCGAGCGTGCGCGGCGTGTAGTCCACGTCCTCCCGCCAGGAGGAGTCGCCGTGTCCGGCGAGGTCGATCGCGAGCAACGGCTGCTGGATGGCGAGCGCGGTCGTGTCCCAGGTGTGGGCGTTCAGACCGGCTCCATGGAGCAGCGTCACGCGCGGTGCGTCCGTGCCGAACCGCAGGGCGCTGAGCGTGCGTCCGTCGTCAAGACGGAGCGTGAGGCGCTCCACTTCGGGGAGCGGGACGCCGAGCGCATCGGCCTGTGCGGGAAGATAGCTGAACTCGCTGATGTCGATCGCCACGTCCACATTCTGCGCCCTCGCACGGACACCGGAGAAATGCGGGAGCATCATGACAATCCAAATGCGACTCACGCCGTCATTTATAGAAACAGATGGTCGCCTCGGCTTGGCGATCTGCATTCGCACTGATATCGCACGACCCCGGGCTCCGCAGCCGTCGGCCGAATAGCATGGAGTCATGAGCGAGACGCGCGTGCACCTGTCCAAGACCGAGCCGGCGGCCTACCAGGCGCTGGACGCCTTCTCGAAGACGGTGGGGCAGATCTGCGCTGCCAACGGCATCGACGATCGCCTCAAGGAGCTCGTCATGATCCACTGCTCCCAGCTGAACGGATGCGCCTACTGCGCCCGGATCCACGTCGATCGTGCGGTCGCGGCCGGGATCGACGCCGACACCCTCACGCAGATTCCGACCTGGCGGGAGAGCGGAGTGTTCAGCGAACGGGAGCGCGCGGCGCTCGAGCTCGCCGAAGCCTTCACCTTCATCGCCGAAGACGGGATCTCCGACGAGGTGTACGACCTCGTGGGCAGTGTGTTCACCGAGAAGGAGTACGCCGCTCTGAGCTGGGCGTGCGTATCCATCAACGCGTTCAACCGCATCGTGATCGCCGGTCGCTACCCGGTGCCGCCGCGCGCTCCACAGGCCCAGGCATGACGATCCTCGATGTCGGCGGCGTCCCGAACGTGCGTGACGTCGGGGGCATCCCCGCGGCAGGGGGCCGTATCCGTTCCGGGGTGCTGCTGCGATCGGGGCAGCTGTCCGGCGCGACCACGACCGGGGCCGCGGCTCTGCGCGCGATCGTGCGCCACATCGTCGACCTGCGCGACGGTGAAGAGGTCGCAGCGGAGCCCACGGAGATCGAGGGGCCCGACACCACGCATCTTCCGCTGTTCCTGGGCTCCGTCCGCTCGTTCTTCGAAGCGGACACGAGCCTGGACGAGCTGTATCTGCATCTTCTCGAGGAGAGTGGCGGGCGGCTGGTCGACGCCATCCGGATCATCGCCGCGGGGGAGCCGACGCTCGTGCACTGCACGGTCGGCAAGGACCGCACCGGAGTGACCGTCGCCCTCGCGCTGTCCGCCGTCGGTGCGGATCGCGAGGCCGTGATCGCCGACTACGCCCTCACGGAGTCGCAGCTGCCCGCCCAGCGCTCCCAGCGGATCGCCGCGTATCTGCGGGCCCAGCATCCGGAGGCCGTCCACGCGGTGGCCCTCGCCACGCAATCACCCGCTCCCGTGATGAGGCGTCTCCTCGAGCAGGTCGATGAGCGCTGGGGATCGGCCGCCGGCTATCTCCGCGCCAACGGGATGACCGACGACGAACTCGCCGCGCTGAGTGCTGCCCTCGTCGAGCCGGTCACCGAGGCCTGACCGCAGTCTTCGATCCTCAGCCGAAGCAAGGTTAGGCAAGCCTTCACTTGGTGTACGATGAGATCACCATGAACACCTCTCTCGAGACTCGCAGCACGCGCGCGGAACGTCGCGCGGCGCGTCTGCGCGCACACCACCTGGTGACGGCGGACGAGAACTCGCTCGCCGAGCTCGAGGTGTTCCTGACGACGCTGCCGCTGTGCGCCTCCGGTCGTATCTTCATCGAAGTGCCCGAGGTCGCCGACATCGGCGTGATCGATGCCCCGGGTCGGATGACGGTCACCTGGCTCGCGCGTGAGCAGCGCTCCGGTGCTCCGGGCAGCGGTCGCAGCTGCGCGCCGGGACAGGCGCTGGCCCGTGCGACGTGCGCCTGGGCCGACGAGATGATGTGCGATGACGAGGTCGAGACGAAGGTCACCCTCCTGGGCGGCTACCTGGGCACCGCCGACATCGTCGAGCACCTGACGACGTCGCTCGAGATCTCGCCTGCTCTCATCCACGCCCCCGAGCGCTTCGGCCTGCTCTCCTCCGACCGCTGACCCTCAGCGGGTGCGTCGGACGTAGTTGCCGTCTTCCAGACCCGCCTCGATCTCGAAGCGGTTGCGCAGCGGGTCGCGGCCGGCGAAGAGGTACAGCACAGGCATCAGGAAGCCGTAGCGGAGCCACTGCGCCTTGTGCACGGCCTCGTGACGGAGCACGGCATCGCTCGGGGGGACGTCTCCGGTGAGGAAGCATCCCCCGACGCATACGCCGCCGCGGTTGAACGTCCACTGCGGCATGCCCCGGAAGATCCACAGACCCGCTCGCCGCTCGACCGGACCGGTGCTCCACAGCGAACCCCACAGCCAGCCGACCGCGGTGCCCCAGGCATAGCCGAGACGACTCACGGGGGAGCGCAGCAGGAAGGCCGGGATGCGACGGTCGAAGCGGCGCCCGCGGGCCAGAGCCTCATCGGCAGCAGGACGCCAGTCCGCGCCGGCGATCACGCCACGGCTCCGACCAGACGCAGCAGCGCGCCGAGGTCGTCGACCGCATCCGCCGGCGAGCGGGGTGCGAATCCGGCGATCGTGGCGCCGGCCAACGGGATCTCCGTGCGCAGCGCGCGGATGGCGGTGCTCAGCGCGGCGGGCGACAGGCCGAACGGCACCGACGACGAGACGCCGGCGAAGTCGGAGGGATCGAGCACGTCCACGTCGATGTGGACCCATACGCGCGACGCCCCCGTCGCACGGACGGCGTCGAGCAGTGCTTCGGGGCGTTCGAGATCGTCGACGGAGAGGTTCGTGAGCGGGTCGAGCTGCTCGACTTCCGCATCGTCGAGGTTGCGCATGCCCACCGTCACGATGCGGTCCGCGCGGATCGCGGGGGAGAGCGCCAGCTGATCCTCGCCCTCGCCCATCAGCGCGCGCAGCGCCATCCCCGAGAAGGCCCCGGACGGGGAGGTCTCCGGCGTGTGCATGTCGGCGTGCGCATCGCACCACACCACGGCGAGGTCGTCCGTCCCGCCGGGGAGCGCGTCCAGCGCCGCGACGGTGACGCTGCAGTCGCCGCCGATCACGACGGTGTCGGCATCGACGTGTCCGTGCACGAGCTCGCGCGTACGGAGCAGAGCACTCAGTCGGCGGACCCCGGTGCCCAGGGACTCACCGGCCTCGACCGGCACGTCGAGCACGGTCGTCGCGGCTCGGGGGAGGTCGCCGGCGATCGCCGAGGCGCCGTCGGTGAGGAGCATCGCGCGCGGTGCGGGCGAGCCCTGCCACTGCGGGATGACGAGGAATCGCACCATGGGTGCCTCCGAAGAAGAGAGGGCGGGCGCCCCGGGCACGCGTCCCGAGGCACCCGCCGGTCGTGTCAGTTGCCTTCGATGGCCTGACGGGGAGCGCTGCCGCCGGCCTTGAGCTCGGCGAGACGGGCCTCGACCTCGGTCAGCTCGCCGAGGTCTTCCAGGCTCTCGAACTGGGCGTCCAGGCTCGACGCCGCCAGCTCGATCTTGCCCTGGGCGATGGCCTCCTGGCGGCGGACCTTGTCCTCGAACCGACCCAGCTCGCTGGTGGGGTCGAGCACGTTGATCGAGCCGACCGCATCCTGCACCTTGGTCTGCGCCTCGGCGACCTTGGCGCGGGCGAGGAGCTCGCTGCGCTTGTTCTTGAGCTCGACGAGCTTGTCCTTCATGCCGTTCAGGCCGCTCTTGAGCTTGTCGACGATCTCGGTCTGCGCGGCGATCTGCGGTTCGGCACCGGTGGCCTCGCGCTCGGCGCTGATCTGGCGCTGGAGAGCGATCTTGGCGAGGTTGTCGAACTTGTCGGCGTCGGCGGTGTTGCCGCTGGAGCGCATCTCGTCGGCCTTGCGGCTGGCGGCGAGGGCCTTGTTGCCCCACTCGGTCGAGGCCTGGACGTCTTCCTCGTGGTCCCGCTCGAGCAGGCGCAGGTTGCCGATGGTCTCCGCGATGGCGGACTCGGCGTCGGCGATGCTGTTCGTGTAGTCGCGGACGAGCTGGTCGATCATCTTCTGCGGGTCTTCTGCGGAGTCCAGCAGGGAGTTGATGTTCGCGCGGACGAGGGTCGAGATTCGTCCGAAGATGGACTGCTTGGTCATGCGTGATTCCTTTCAGAGGGCGTCTTCGAGAGCTTGGCGTAAGTGTCTGTGTAGGGGATCAGAAGCGTCGACCTCCCGATCGGCGGCTGGAGCTGCGAGAGCCGCCGCCGCCACCGAAGCCGGAGCTGCGGAATCCGCCGCCACCGGAGGAGCGCCAGCCGCTGCTGCCGCCGCTTCGCCGCGAGGATCCGCCGCCGCCACCGGCCAGGAGCCCGCCGATGATGCCGCCGAGGATGTCGCCGCCGATTCCCGAGCCACCGGAGGACGAGCCGGATCCGCCGAACAGCCCACCCAGGCTGTCGTCTCCGTAGCCGGGAGGCTGGTAGGCCTGCATGTCGGACTGGGCGGCGGAGGTGGCCTGACCCGCCAGGGCGAGCGCTCGATTGGCCTCCGCCAGCGCGGTGTCCGGATCGTTCGCACGCAGGTTGAGCGCCTGGTTCAGGCTGGCCTCGGCGTTGGCCAGGCGCGTGCGGGCCGTGGAGCCCACGGTGCCGCGACGGGTCTCGATGAACTCGCGCGCGGCGCGGATCTCCGAGTTCGCCTGCGCGAGGGTCTGCTCGAGCATCTGCTGCACGCGGCGAGCCCGTTCGACGCCTTCCCGACCCTGCGCGATCGCGGCGTCGATCTGGGCGTTCGCGGCGGTGAGCGCTTCGAGCACCCGCTGCGGATTGCGCGCGGACCCGGCGAGGTCGGACTGCGCGACCTGGAGCTGCTGGGCGGTCGTCGAGGCGGCCGCCGCGATCGTGCCGCTCGGATCGGGCAGCTGCTGAGCGGCGGCGAGGTCCGCCTGCAGCTCGGTGACCAGCGCCTGGGACTGCGCCTCGATCGTGGTGAGCTCGGTGTCCAGCGTGGGGACCGCCTGGGCGAGCTGCGCCGCCTGGGCGACGGACTGCTCCGCCGTGCGGATCGCGAAGGCCGCCTCGCCGGACCGCCCGGCCGCGATCGCCTGCGCGGCGGCGTCGATCGAGCGATCGGCGAGGTCCGCACGCTCGCGGGCCTGAGCGGGGTTGTCCGCCACCATGGCGAGCGCCGCGGGGGCATAGGTCGCGGACAGCGCGGCGAGGGCCGGTGCGGCCGCGGCGAGGATCGGATCGAGCGCCGCACGCTCACCGCGGACGCGCTCCAGCTCCTGCGGCGCGTTCTGCTCCAGCTTGCGGAGGGCGTCGAAGGCCTCGGTGTTGTCGTCCAGGATGTCGTCGATCTCGTCGGCGATCTGGATGATGCGGATGTGCCAGGCCCGACGGTCGTGGATCGTGTCCTCGATCTCGTCGTCGAGCTTCTGCTTGAGGTCGAAAGCCTCGGAGATCTTCGCCTTCGCCGCATCGACGACGCGCGTGAACTCCTCGGTCGCGCCCTCTCCGAACTGGGCGACGGCGAAGCCGAGTTCCTCCCGGCTCGAGGTGATCGCGTCGTGGGCCTGCACCAGCGCGAGGCCGGCCTGCGTCTCGACCTGCTGGTCGGTGAGGGTGGAGAAGGGATCGGCCGGATCGGGTGTCTCCGGCATCGCGCCGCGTTCGCGGATCGCGGCCTTGCGGCGAGCCCGGCGCACCAGCGCGACGATGAGCCAGACGAGCAGTGCGGCGGCGATGACCGCGACGACGATCAGGGTGACTCGGAGCGCGCCGGCGCCCCCGTCGCCCTGGATCTCGTCCGCGGCGAGGGTGATGGCTCCGACCCAGTCGCCTGCGGCGGCGAGCGGGACCATCCTGTCCTCGATCGAGTCGAGCTGATCGAAGCTCACTGGGCCGGCGGAGTCGGCATGGATGAAGTAGTTGCGACCGTCGACGGCGATCGCGAGGAGGTACTGATCCGTGCCCAGACCGTTGTTCTGCGCGACCGTGTCGGCCCACTCGACGCTGTCGCTCGGATTGGTGAAGTCGTCGACGAGGACGACGAAGAGATCGGCGCTCGAGTTGTCGGTCAGCTCCTGCAGTCGGGCTTCGACGGTGGCTTCCTCGTCCGCACTGAGGACGCCGGCCTGGTCGGTGACATACCCGGCATCGAGAGCGAGCGGATCGGTGGCGGATGCCGCGGAGGCGGTGAACGCTCCGGCGACGGCGGCCAGCGTGAGTGCGGCCAGCGCGAGCCACCGTTTCGTCATCGTGTTCCCTCCGACCGGCAGCCCAGCCCCATGCCATGAGTCTATGCACAGAGCCCGACACGCGACAGCACTCCGAGCCTGTTCGCCGTTCGCCCTGAGCGGAGGCACATACGCTGGAAGGCATGGACGACATGTACGGTGCGGATGTGCTGGCGACGGGCTGGCGCGACCGCGGTGCGAAGCAGGTGCCGCAGATCGCGGCCGAGACCGATCTGGTCGTGGAGGTCGCCGACGACGGGTTCTGCGGAGCCGTCACCCGTGTGCAGGGCGGGAACGTCGAGCTGGAGGACCGCGTCGGACGCCGCCGGCTGTTCCCGCT
>Ga0160431_100549_pt1 | contig 14668 bp, 8 predicted proteins | sample HID1971K_E0MG_FD_108212 | JGI IMG/M metagenome (GOLD analysis project Ga0160431, IMG submission 108212) | Enriched millipede-associated microbial communities from UW Madison campus, WI, USA - HID1971K_E0 MG | ecosystem: Host-associated > Arthropoda: Insects > Digestive system > Unclassified ...
GATGCCGCCGAAACGCGGCATTTCGTTGCCGCCCAGTGGTTGGTGGAGAACTTTGTCCACGGTGGGCCTCATCAGTCGGTCGATTGTTTTGTTTGTTCGAACCTGTGCCGCCGCGCGCCTTGAATGGGGTTTTGCCGGCGGGCAGGGACATTTCGGCCAAGTCTGCGCAAGGTAGTACCTGCGACAAATCGCTACAGGCAAATACTTACTTCAGGAATTTCTAAACTAAAGCCGGTGCAGCGGTTAGACTGCTCGCCAATACTCCTGCGGAACCGTTGCACCATGGCCTCGACCCTGCCCGACCTGAAACTGCTGCGCATCTTCGTCAGCGTGGTGCGCCACCAGGGCTTCGCCAATGCCCAGCGCGAGCTCAACCTGTCGACATCGGCCATCAGTACCTACATGAGCCAGCTCGAAGGTGCGCTGGGAATCGTCCTGTGCCACCGTGGACGCGGTGGTTTCAGCCTGACCAGCAAGGGTGAGCTGTTCCATCAGGAGACGTTGCGCCTGCTGGCGGAGCTCGATGGCTTCGAGCAGTACGCCGCTGCGCTCAAGGGCGAATTGCGCGGCACGCTCAACCTCGGGGTGATCGACTCGACGGTCGGCGACCGGGCTCTGCCCTTGGCCGAGGCCATTGGCGCCTACAGCCAGGAACATCCTGCGGTGCACTTGCATCTGTCGGTGTCGAGCCCCTATGAGCTGCAACTGGGGGTGCAGGACAATCGACTCGACCTGGCGATCGGGGCGTTTTCCTCGCGCATGAGTGGCCTGGTGTACCAGCCGCTGTACCGGGAGCAGCACTGGCTGTACTGCAGCAGCCGCCACCCGTTGTTCGCCGAACGGCGCATTCCCGAGCCGGTGGTGACCCAGCAGCGCATGGTCGGGCGTGGGTACTGGAGCGGGGCGGAGCTGGCCCGGCATGGTTTCAAGCACAGCGCCGCGACGGTGGAGAGCATGGAGGCGCAGTTGATCCTGATCTTGTCAGGGGCCTACATCGGCTACCTGCCCGAGCATTACGCCCAGGCCTGGGTCGACAAGGGCGACCTTCGCGTGCTTTCTCCGGCCACCTTCGGTTATCAGGCGCCATTTTCATTGATCGTCCGTCGCGGGCGCAGTCGTGAGCCGTTGATCCAGACCTTCCGCGACCTGCTGAAAAGCCAGCTCAATGTTGGCTGATTTTGCGGCCCAATCGCCGGCCTATGGCAAAATCCTTGCGCTAACGGAGGACCCCATGCCAAGACCCCGCTGCGAGCGCTGCCATCGCCCGCTCGACCATTGCCTGTGCGCACTGATTCCCTCGCTCGACAGCCGTACCCGTGTCGTCCTGCTGCAGCACCCCAGTGAGACCGCCCATGCCCTGAATACCGCCCGCCTGGCCGCACTTGGCCTGGTGAGTGCCGAGTTGCGCATCGGCGAAGTGTTCGAAGACCTCGGCGAACTGCTGGCCACCCCAGGTTATCGGCCTGCACTACTGTTCCCGGGCGATCAAGCCCAGGTGCTGACAGCCTATGGCCAAGCGGACGACACACCGTTGCTGCTGATCGTGCCGGACGGCACCTGGCGCAAGGCGCGCAAGCTGCTGTACCTGAACCCGCTGCTGGCGGCACTACCCAGGGTGACCCTGGCGCAGGTGACACCGTCACGCTACCGACTGCGCAAGGCACCGGAGCCGGGAGCAGTGTCGACAATCGAGGCGGTGGTGCAGGCGTTGAACGTGTTGGAACAACCGGTGAATTTCGACCTGTTGCTGCGGCCGTTCGAAGCGCTGATCGAGGCGCAGATTGCTGCGATGGGGGCTGAGACATTCAAGCGTAACCATGGCGAACGCTGACCCCAGAAGCGTCAGTTTGTCCCAGCGTCATGCAGGGCTTTTCCGGCAGATAGGTAGCTGTAGCAGCAGTAGGTTCGGCTCTTTGACCCAGCCCCGGAAGAGCCGATGTCCAATGCCCGTTGTGAACGCTGCACGCGTCCGCATGCCTACTGTGTGTGTGCCCATGTCCCTTGCTTGAACAGCCGCACCCGCGTATTGATCCTGCAACATGTCAGGGAAAAATCCCATGCCATGAATACCGCTCGACTGGCTGCCTTGGGCCTCGCCAACGCCGAGTTGCACGTCGGGGTGGTGTTCGACCAGCTTGACCATTGGCTGGCAACGCCCGACTACCGGCCGGTTGTACTGTTTCCAGGCGAGCAGGCGCAGGTGCTGAGCGGCACTGCGTCTGTCCAGGAGCTGCCGCTGCTGCTCATCGTGCCTGACGGCACCTGGCGTACTGCGGGCAAACTGTTGCAGTTGAATCCGCAGTTGCGGGCATTGCCCAGAATGATGCTGCATGTCACGCAACCGTCACGCTATCGCTTGCGCAAGGCGCCGGCGCCTGAGGCGCTTTCAACCATCGAGGCGGTGGTGCAAGCGTTGAATGTGCTCGAGCACCCGGCGTGTTTCGATGAGTTGCTGCGGCCGTTCGAGGTGTTGATCGAGGGGCAGATCAGGGCCATGGGGGTTGAAACCTTCGAGCGCAATCACGGCAAGGGCTGAATTCAGCGGTTGTCATCACCGGCCCTATCGCCGGTGATGACAACTCAGCGCTCGCGCAGTGCTTCTGTTCGCGCCTTCAGCACTGGCTTGAGCAGGTAATCCAGCACGCTCTTCTGCCCGGTGATGATATCCACCGTGGCCACCATCCCCGGAATGATCAACAGCGGTTTGCTATCCCCTCCCAGGTGATTCTTCTCGGTCCGCACCTGGATCAGGTAGAACGCGCTGCCCTTGTCATCGGTGACGGTATCGGCACTGATCAATTCCAGCTTGGCCTTCAACCCGCCGTAGATGGTGTAGTCGTAGGCGCTGAACTTGACCATCGCCGGCTGCCCCGGATGCAGGAACGCCACATCCTGCGGCCGGACCTTGGCCTCGATCAGCAGGTTGTCCTCGATCGGCACGATCTCCACCAGGTCGCTGCCCGGCTGCACCACGCCGCCGATGGTGTTGACCTTGAGCAGCTTGACGATGCCGCGTACCGGCGACACCACCGTGGTGCGGTTGACCCGGTCGTCGATGGCGATGCTGGTGGCGGTGATCTTCGACAGCTCTGTGCGCTTGTCATTGAGCTCTTTGGCCGCGTCGGAACGGAAACTGGCGTCGGACTCCTGGATCTTGCTGCGGATCTCCGCCACTGCCGCCTCGGCACGGGGGATGGCCAGGCTGGTGGCGTTGAGCTGGCCACGGGCTTCCACCGTTCGCTGCTTCAGGCGCAGGATTTCCACCGGTGAGATGGCCCCCTTGCTCACCAGCGGCGATGACATGTCCAGCTCTTGCTGCAACAGGCCCACCGCAGAGCGGTACTGCTCGACCTTGGAGCGAAATTCGGCCAGCTCCTGGGTCTTCTGCCGCAGTTGCTCATTGAGGGTCTGCTTTTCACTGGCCAGGCGGCGCTGGCGTGAGTCGTACAGGGCAGTCTCGTCCTCGGCTACCTGAGGCGCCTTGGCGCGGACTTCGTCGGACAGTGCGAAGGGTCGCCCTTCGGCTTCTGCTGACAACCGCTCCACCTGCGCGGTCAAGGCATAGCGGTCGGCCTCGCTTTCGCCCTTGTTGGACTTGAAGCGCGTGTCGTCCAGGCGCAACAGGGTGGCGCCTTTTTCCACCATCTGCCCCTCGCGCACGAAGATTTCGGTGACGATGCCGCCTTCCAGGTTCTGCACCACCTGAATCTTGCTCGAAGGGATCGCCTTGCCTTCACCGACCGTCACTTCGTCGAGCACCGCAAGGCTCGCCCAGAGCAGCGCCACCAGCAGCAGCGCCGCCGCCAGCCACACGGTCAGGCGCGACAGCCGCGGCGAGTCCTGCAGGGTGGCGCCGGCCAGCTCGGGCATGTAGTCGCGCTCGGCGCGCTTGTCGGAGCCTGTGTGGGAACTGCGCACGCTATGGCTTGGGTTCATGGCCTGACTCTCGTAGAACAGCACATAACTGAAAGATTCGGCGGTCCCTGGTGGGAGCCGGCTTGCCGGTGCCCTGCATCACGCTGCCTGCATCGCCGGCAAGCCGGCCCACAGAGGGTCTGCAAGTCGTCTGGCATCGGGCTAGAGTGCCGCGCCGATGCGGCCCTTGCGCAGGGCGTCGATGACCGCATCCTTCGGCCCGTCGGCGACGATCTTGCCGTTGTCCAGCACCAGCAGCCGGTCCACCAGGCTGAGCATCGAGGTGCGATGGGTGACCAGCAGCAGCGTCTTGCCCGGCACCCAGGCCGACAGGCGCTGGCGCAGTTGCTCCTCGCTGCTGTTGTCCATGTGGCTGGTGGGTTCGTCGAGGATCAGGATCGGCGGCTCCAGCAGCAGTGCCCGGGCCAGCAGCACGGTCTGGCGCTGGCCACCGGATAGCAGCTGGCCGCGTTCGCCCACCGGGCGCTCGAAGCCGTGCGGGTGCTGCCGGGCCAGCTCGCTGACGCCGGTCAGCTCGGCCACTTCGAGCATGCGTGCATCGCTGATGTGGCGCGCCCCCAGGGTCAGGTTGTCGCGCAGGCTGCCGGCCAGCAGCGGCAGGTCGTGGGCGACGTAGCCGAGCTGGCTGCGCAGGTCGGCGATGTCCAGTTGGCGAAGGTCCAGGTTGTCCAGCAATACCTGGCCTTCATCCGGGTGATGGAAGCCCATCAGCATGCGGCCCAGGGTGCTCTTGCCCGAGCCGCTGCGGCCGATGATGCCGATCCGCTCGCCAGGCTTGACCGCCAGGGTCACGTCCTGCAGCGCCGGGCCGGTTTGCCCCGGGTAGCGGAAGCTGACATGGCTCAGGGCCAGGCCACCCTTGAGCGTGGTGTGTTCCAGCGCCTGCTGGTCGGCCTGGCGTTCCTGGGGCAGGGCCATCAGCGCATCGGTACTGCGCATGGTCAGTTGTGCCTGCTGGTAGCGGGTAATGAGCCCGGCGATCTGGCCAAGCGGTGCCAGTACGCGGCTGCCGAGCATGTAGCTGGCCACCAGGGCGCCGACGCTGAGGTTGCCGGCGATGATGCTGTACACCCCGGCGACGATGGTGGCCATGCCGCAGAACTGCTGGATGAACAAGGTGCCGTTGCTGGCCAGTGACGACAGGTTGCGGGCATGCGCGTCGAGCCGGGCGATGGCGCCGTTGGTGTGTTCCCACTGGTACTGGCGCTCGCTCTCGGCGCCACAGGCCTTGAGGGTTTCCAGGCCGCCGAGGGTTTCGATCAGCAGCGCCTGGCGCATCGCGCCAAGGCTCAGGCTCTTCTGCACGGTGTCGCGCAGGCGCGCCTGGATCAGCAAGGCGAAGCCCACGGCGAGGGGGAAGGCAATCAGCGGGATCAGTACCAGCCAACCGCCCAGCAGGCCGATCACCAGCAGCATCAGGGCGACGAAAGGCAGGTCGATGATGCTGGTCAGGGTCACGGCGGTGAGGAACTCGCGCAGGCCCTGGAAGTCGTGGATGCTCTGGGCGAAGCCGCCGATGGTGGCGGGCTTGGCCTTCATGGACATGCCGGTGATGCGTTCGAACAGGGTGGCGGAGAGGATCAGGTCGGTCTTCTTGCCGGCCTGGTCCAGCAAATGGGCGCGAACCATGCGCAGCACCAGTTCGAAGGCGGTGCCGATGAACAGGCCGGCGACCAGCATCCACAGCGTCGACAACGCCTGATTGGGCACCACGCGGTCGTAGGTCTGCATGACGAACAGCGGCACCATCAGGCCCAGCAGGTTGATCAGCAGGCTGGCCAGCAGGGCATCGCCGTACAGCCAGCGTGAATGACGCAAGGTATCGCGGAACCAGGCGTCGACCCGCGGCAGCAGCGGCGAACGCAGGTTCTCCAGGGTGTGCCGTGGCCGTGCGAACAGGGCGTGGCCGCTGTAGGCCTGGGCCAGCGTCTCGCGCTCGAGCCACTGCTCGCCACCGCCGGCCTCGCAGGGCAATACCAGCGCCCGGCCATCTTCGCCCCAGCGTTGCAGCACGGCGCTGCGGCCGTCGTTGAGCAACAGCAGCACCGGCAGGTTGAGGGCGGAGATGGCGTCCAGCTCACGGGCCAGCACGCGGCCTTGCAGGCCGGCGCGTGCCGCCGCCCGGGGCAGCAACTCCGGACCCAGGCGCTGCTGGGCCAGGGGCAGGCCGCTGCTGAGGCTGGCGCGGCTGGCCGGGCAGCCATGCAGGCGGCACAGGATCAGCAAACCATCAAGCAGCGGGTCATCGACATCGGGGCGCGGTTGCGCACTTTGCATACTGGTCACGATGAACTACTCCCGCCTCGGTGGATGGGGTGACGCCTGGCGTCCGTGCCAGCGGTGCGTGGCGCTCAACGCATGTCGGGCAGCTTCGCCTGGTTGCGGACTTCACTCTGGGCAATGGCTTCCGGCGGCAGCGAAACGCGCTGCTTGCTCAGCAGCTCGCCCATGGTCGCCAGCACCCGGTACATCGAAAATTCTTCGGTGTAGCGCACTTCGGTGTAGCGGCGGTTGGCGTTATACAGCTCGTTTTCACTGTCGAGCACGTCGAGCAGGGTGCGCTGGCCAAGGCCGAACTGGTCCTGGTAGGCGGCGCGCACACGCTGGGTGGTTTCGGCGTACTCACGGGCGGTCGGGGTCTGCTTGCGCGCGTTGTTCATGGCGTTCCAGGCCAGGCTGAGGTTCTCGGTCAGCTCGCGCAGGGCGTTGTTGCGGATGTCCATGGCCTGGTTGATCTTGTGCGCGTCGGACTGCAGGCGGGCCTTGTCGCTGCCGCCGCGGAACAGGTTGTAGCTGAGTTCGACCCCGGCTTGCCAATCGTTGTTGCTGTGGCCTTTCTCGCCGGCGATGTTGTTGTTGGCACCCGTGGCCAGCACGGCATCCAGGCGCGGGTAGAAGGGCGACTTGGCGACTTCGTACTGCTGTTCGGCAGCATTGACGTCAGCTTGTGCCGATTTCAGGTAAGGGTTGTTTTCCAGCATGCCCTGGCGCGCCAGGTCGAGGCCGGTAGGCACTTCGCCCTTGATGGTGACCGGAGTTTCCAGCTCGTCCGGCAAGCGCCCGACGACGCTGTAGAAGTTGGCTTCGGCATCGGCCAGGTCGACTTCGGCGGTATCCAGGTTGTTTTCCGCCAGCGCGCGACGGGCACGGGACTGGTCGAGGTCGGCGGTGCTGCCTACCCCACGCTCGCTGCGCAGGCCGATCTGGTCGTTGACCCGCAGGTGGGCTTGCAGGTTGTTCTTGGCCAGGGTCACCAGCTCGCGGCGCTTGAGGACTTCCAGATACACCTCGATCGCGCGCAGGGCCACGGTTTCGGCAGTGGCCTGGGTGTAGTAGGCGCGTGAGTTGACCACGGCTTCGGTACGGCCGACTTCATTGGCGGTGTTGAAGCCGTCGAACAGCATCTGCCGCAGGCGCAGCTCCGACTGGGTGTAGTTGAGGGTTTCCTTGTTGTGGTCGGTGGAGCCATCCGGTTGCAGTCTGCGGGTGTTGATGTTGTCCGAGCGCTGGCGCCCGTAACCCGCCACCAGGTCGACCGATGGGTAGTAACCGCCACGCGCGAATTTCACATCTTCGTCTGCCGAGAGCCGGCTATTGCGGCTGGCGCTGATCTCCGGGTGATGGTCCACGGCGTTCTGCACGGCTTCGTTGAGTGACATCGCCTGAACGTTGGCGCATGCCACGGCCAACAGAATTGCGCTGGTAATGGGGTTGAACATGCGCATGGCGTACTTCTCCCTGGTCTCAAAATGTTCCTGCTCTTCGCCAAAAAAATGACGATATTTATTGTTCAAACCGTTTCATGTTTGTAACAACAGAGCTAAGAACATTTAACGCGCGAGCTAAGAAGATTTTTTCATAAGTCATATGCGAAAAAAAACTTATGCGGTCTATCGAAACCAAGACATTGTTTCATTCAAGCAAATTTGAAAGTCGCTGGAACACGCGGTTTTCAAGCTTCCGAGAGAGTTCCAGAATTTTTACGGCTAAGGACGCGGGATGAAGTGGTGAAAGCGGAATTTGGCGACAAAAATTTGGCATAAAATGATGGCCAAATTACATTAGTACTATCGCCAAAGTACTGGCTTGAGAGAACGATTCTCACCTCAGAGACAGTCGCACTCCAGGCGCCGAACCTCACCCGCGATGTCATTGGCTGAACAAGCCAATTGGGAAGGGGAGGCGTGGGTGATGGCTAAGCTAGTCGGTGTGGTCAGCAAGGTGATTGGTCAGGTTTATGCCGTCGGCAGCGACGGGAGCCGCCGCCCCTTGATCGAAGGCGACCGCCTGTTCGCGGGCGAGCAGTTGCAGACAGGTGCCGCCGGCGCGGTGGCCGTGCACTTGCAAAACGGCGCCGAGCTGACTTTGGGGCGCGACAGCAGCTTGCAGATGACCTCGGACCTGCTGGCCAGCCCGGCCCCTCAGGAACAGGGGCACGACGCACCGCCAAGCCAGGCGCAACTGAGTGATGTCGAACGTATCCAGCAAGCGATTGCCGCAGGCGCCGACCCCAGCGACGCCGGCGAAGCGACTGCAGCCGGGCCGGGTGGCAACGGTGCAGCGGGCGCAGTGGGGGGCGGGCACAGTTTCGTGATGTTGAGCGAAGTCGCGGCCCGGGTCGATCCGGTGGTGGGCTTCCCGACGGCGGGTTTCAATGGCATCCCCGAGCTTGCCAATCGCTATGTCGGAGACCTGCGAAACGACGCCAGTGACCTGACAGGCCAGCCCAATCCAGGCGACCCTAACCCGCCTGTGGACCCCAATCCACCTGTAGATCCCAACCCGCCTGTGGATCCCAATCCACCTGTAGATCCCAAACCACCGGTGGACCCCAATCCACCTGTTGATCCCAAACCACCGGTCGACCCCAACCCCCCTGTCGACGAAGACCATCCGGTCCAACTGCAGCTCACGCCCGGGGGCCTGGAGCTGAACGAGGCCAACCTGCCTCTGGGGTCGGCGGGCGATCCTGCAGCCCTGACCCAGCACGGCAGCTTCACCGTGCTGGCGCCGGACGGCGTATTCAACCTCAGCGTGGGTGGCATCAACGTGGTGACTGCCGGCGTCGTCACCGGTGTCGGCCAGTCGATCACCACAGGGCTTGGCAACACCCTGACCATTACCGGCTACAACCCGGCGACCGGTGTCGTGACCTACAGCTACACCCTGACCGGTGCCGAGCAGCATGCCGACGGTGCAGGCACCAACGCGCTGAACGAACATCTTCCGGTCTTGGTCAGCGACAGCGATGGCGATGTGGCCCAAGGCACCTTGGAAATCACCATTCGCGACGACGTGCCCAAGGCTGTGGATGACAGCAACCCTGCCAGCGCCAGCGAGCAGCACATCGAGTTGACCGGCAATGTGCTGGGCAATGACATTCAGGGGGCCGACCGGGTACCGGCAGGGCCGGTGATCGCCGGCACCTATGTCGGAACCTACGGCACGCTTGTGCTGGCCGCGGACGGTTCCTACACCTACACCCTGAACACCAGCGATCCGGACTTCAAGAACCTGGGCGGTGGCGGTCATGGCGTGGAAACCTTCACCTACACCATCAAGGACGCCGACGGCGACACCAGCAGCGCCACCCTGACCCTGAACATCAGCAACCTCGACGACTCGGTGCAACTCGACGGCCTGGACGCGCAGGGTGGTCGCCTTGTCGTCTACGAGAAGCACCTGCACGACGGCAGCGCACCCGATGCCAGCGCCCTGACCCAGCAAGGCACGTTCAAGGTCACCGCAGCGGACGGCTTGCAGAGCCTGACCGTGGGCGGCATCAGTGTGGTCAGTGGTGGCGTGGTGGCAGGCTTCCCGCAGTCGATCGTCACCGCCGAAGGCAGTACCCTGACAATCACCGGCTACGATTCCAGCACAGGCATGGTGAGCTACAGCTACACCCTGCTGGACAACGAACAGCACCCGGCCGGGCAGGGCAGCAACAGCATCACCGAACAGTTCCAGGTGGTCGCCCAGGATATCGACGGCAGCACCGCCACCGGTAACGTGCAGGTGACTATCGTCGACGATGTGCCGCAGGCCCATGACGATCAAGCCAGCGTGGCCAAGGGCGATGTGGTGCGCGGCAGCGTGATGTACAACGACGTGGTCGGCGCCGATGTGCGCGCCGATGGCCAGTACGTGGTCGGCGTGCGCGCCGGCAGCGACACCTCGAGCTCGGCAATCGGCCAGCTGAACATGCAGGTCGTCGGCAAGTATGGCTACTTGACCATCGATGCCCAGGGCAACGCCGAGTACCACTCCAACCCCGACATCGCCTCGCCACGGGATGCCGTCGACACCTTCGTCTACACCATCCGCGATGCCGACGGTGACGAGAGCACCACCACCATCACCATCAACGTGCACAACTCGTTGATGGCCTGCGATGACCGTGATGTCACGGTCTATGAAAAGGCGCTGGACCTGCACAAGGACGGCAACGACCTGGCCGCCGGCACGGTTACCGGCAGCAACCCCGGCTCGACCGGCGAAACGGCTAGCGGAACACTGGCCGCCAGTGGCGGTGTCGGTGCGCTGACCTACAGCCTGGTCGGCAACGCCGTGGGCCAGTATGGGCAAATTCATCTGAACGCCGATGGCTCCTACACCTACACCCTGACCTCGCCGGCCGACTCGCCGACCCATGCCAACGACGGTGCCAATGCCGTCACTGAAACCTTCACCTACCGGGTCGAGGACGCGCTGGGCAACTGGACCACCAGCACCATCACCGTCACCATCGTCGACGATGTGCCCCAGGCCCATTGCGACTATGCCAGCGTGGCCAAGGGCGATGTGGTGCGCGGCAACGTGATGTACAACGACGTGGTCGGCGCCGATGTGCGCGCCGACGGCCAGTACGTGGTCGGCGTGCGCGCCGGCAGCGACACCTCGAGCTCGGCCATCGGCCAGCTGAACACGCAGGTCAACGGCCAGTACGGCTACCTGACCATCGATGCCCAGGGCAATGCCGAGTACCACTCCAACCCCAACATCGCCTCGCCACGGGATGCCGTCGACACCTTCGTCTACACCATCCGCGATGCCGACGGTGACGAGAGCACCACCACCATCACCATCAACGTGCACAGCGCATTGATGGCCTGCGAAGACCGTGATGTCACGGTCTATGAAAAGGCGCTGGACCTGCACAAGGACGGCAACGACCTGGCCGCCGGCAGTGTTACCGGTAGCGACCCCGGCTCCAGCCAGGAAACCGCTTCCGGCACCTTGGCTGGTTCGACCAGTGGCGGTGTCGGCGCGCTGACCTACAGCCTGGTCGGCAATGCCGTGGGCCAGTATGGGCAAATTCATCTGAATGCCGATGGCACCTACACCTATACCCTGACCTCGCCGGCCGACTCGCCGACCCATGCCAACGACGGTGCCAATACCGTTACCGAAACCTTCACCTACCAGGTGCAGGATGCGCAGGGCCACTCGACCACCAGCACCATCGTCATCACCATCGTCGACGACGTACCGACAGCCAACAGCGATTTCGTCAGTGTCGGCAAGGGCGATGTGGTGCGCGGCAATGTGATGTACAACGACGTGGTCGGTGCCGACGTTCGCCATGACGGCCAGTACGTGGTCGGCGTGCGCGCCGGCAGCGATACTTCGACCTCGGCCATCGGCCAGCTGAACATGCAGGTCAAGGGCCAGTACGGCTACCTGACCATCGATGCCCAGGGCAACGCCGAGTACCACTCCAACCCCAATGCCGTGGCGCCGCGGGATGCGCTCGACACCTTCGTCTACACCATCCGTGATGCCGACGGCGACGAAAGCACCACGACCGTCACCATCAATGTCCACGACCACTCGCTGAACCCCTGTGGCGATGGGGGCGTGGCGGTGTACGAAAAAGCCCTGGACCTGAATCAGGACGGCCATGACCTGGCTGCTGGCAGCGTCACTGGCAGCAACCCTTGCTCGACCGCTGAAACCGCTTCCGGCAGCCTGGCCGGCCAGGTGGGTGGCGGTGTGGGGGCGCTGACCTACAGCTTGGTCGGCAACGCCATTGGCCAGTACGGCCAGATCCACCTGAATGCCGATGGCTCCTACACCTACACCCTGACCTCGCCGGCGAATTCACCGGTGCATGCCAACGACGGCGCCAACACGGTCAGCGAATCCTTCACCTACCGGGTTGAAGACACGGTCGGCAACTGGACCACCAGCACCGTCAACATCACCATCGTCGACGATGTGCCGCAAGCCCATTGCGATTACGTCAGTGTCGGCAAGGGCGACGAGGTGCGGGGCAATGTGCTGCACAACGATGTGGTCGGCGCCGACGTGCCGAGTGACTGCGGTTATGTGGTCGGTGTGCGCGCCGGCGGCGACACTTCCACGTCTGCCATCGGCCAGCTCGGTGCGCACGTACAGGGGCAGTACGGCTACCTGACCCTGGATGCCAGGGGCAACGCCGTCTACCACTCCGACCCGAACGTCGCCGCGCCGCGCGATGCGATCGACAAGTTCGTCTACACCATCCGTGATGCCGACGGCGACGAAAGCACCACGACCATCACCATCAACGTACACGACAACGCGATCTCGGAGTGTGGCGATGGCTATGGCCGTGCGCAGGAGCAGCGGGTGATCGACCGAGGCGCGTTCAGTGTCGATGCCAGCAGCATGACCGCGGCGCTGGTGGTACTGGGTTACCTGGGCGCGATGGGCAGTGCCCAGGGTAGCGAACAGGTGATCGACGTCAGCCTGCGCAAAGGTGAAACCCTGCAGCTCAACCATGACCCGCACGACGGCAACCTGGCGATGCAATGGAAGGACGCGGGTGGCAGCTACCAGGCAATTGCCGCAGGTGACAGCATTACCGCCAGCCATGACGGGGTGTACAGCATCCAGCTGAGCAACCCGAGCGGCGATGGCAAGGCAGCAGAGAGCTACAAGCTGGGCATGGTCCTCGATTACGCCAATGCGCAACAGCCGGCTGCCCATGACAGTGCTGCCAGTGACCCTGCCACAGCCAGCCTTTGGGCCTCGACGGACGCCGCTTCGCTGGAAAGCCATGGGGCTGCGGGGCATGGGGCCCAGGACACCGCCAGCTTTGCTCAGGCCAAGGGCGGAGTCATCGTCGACCTGAGCCAAGACGGGGCGCAGGATACCGGTGGTGCAGGCATGCATACCTTGAACGGCATCCATAACCTGGTCGGGTCGGATTACGGCGACATCTTGATCGGCGACAGCGGCAACAACGTGATCGATGGCGGCAAGGGCAACGATATCCTGATCGGCGGGCAAGGCAACGACACCCTGACCGGGGGCAGTGGCAACGACACCTTCATCTGGCAGAAGGGTGACAGCGGCCATGACACGGTCACCGACTTCACGCCGGGCAGCGACAAGCTCGACCTGTCGCAACTGCTGCAGGGCGAGCACGCCACGCCGGCCTCGCTGGATGACTTCCTGCACTTCAAGGTCAGCGGCACCGGCACCAATGTGGTGTCGACCATCGAAGTCAGCAACCAGGCGGGCGCGGCGCCGGTGCAGACCATCGACCTTGCGGGTGTCGACCTGGCCCAGCATTACGGCGTGACGGCGGGGGCGGGCGGGGTGATATCGGCAGGGCATGACACCGCGACCATCATCAACGGGATGCTCAATGATCATTCGTTGAAGGTGGATACGGTGTGAAGGCTGTTGGCTTCATCGCCGGCAAGCCGGCTGCCGCAGGGAATGGCGGGGTGCTTTTCTTGTGGGAGCCGGCTTGCCGGCGATGAGGCCAGCGCTGACGACCCAGCTCAACCAGGCTTGCGCAGGGTCTTCTGCTTGAGGATGTACAGGCTCACCAGCACCGCACTGGTGAGCATGAACGCGCGCGCCCAGAACAGCGGCACCAGGTAGCAGGACAGGCCGATGCTCGCCCACATCAGCCCGATGGCGTAGACCTTGCCCTTGAGCGGAATGCCCTCACCGCTCAGGTAGTCGCGTATCCACGGCCCGAGTTTCGGATGGTTGACCAGCCAGTGGTGAAAGCGGGGCGAGCTGCGGGCGAAGCAGGCGGCGGCCAGCAGCAGGAAAGGGGTGGTGGGCAACACCGGCAGGAAGATCCCCAGCACCCCCAGCGCGACGCTGAGCCAGCCGATGGCCAGCAACAGGTAGCGCACGGCCGACTCAGTGGTGGCGTGGCTTGAGCAGCGCCGGCTTCTCGTCAGGAGCGTGCAGCAGCAGGAACAGTGCACTCAGCGCCTCGGGGATCTGCACGATCATGTCGTCCTGCAGGTTGGCGTTGCTGGCGATGTCGGCGAACTCAGGCTGCTCGTCGAACAGGCCCGAGCCGACCATGATCGGCAGCAGCATCTCGCTGACTTCCTCTTCGGCGTTCTCGAACCAGGCTTCCTCGCGCAGGAACACGCCTTCCATGAAGCCGATGCACCAGCCGCGCAGGTCGGAATCGTCCGGTTCGTCGGTCAGGTCCAGGTCGCACGGCAGGTCGAATTCTTCGTCGCTGGCCAGCTGGCGGGCGATGTGGCCCTTCAGTGCCACCAGGGTCGCTTCGATTTCGGTGCGCTGGGCATCGCTGGCGTAATGGGGCTCTTCGGCGAACAACGCGTCGATCCATTCACGCTCGGGGACTTCTTCCGAGCAGATCGACAGCGCGGTCAGGTAGCCGTGGGCGGCGACGTAGTCCAGCGCTTCTTCGTGCAGCTCATCGGCGTCGAGGAAGGCTTGCAGGCGGGTCAGTTGCTCGGCGAAGGAC
>Ga0160431_100553_pt1 | contig 14574 bp, 18 predicted proteins | sample HID1971K_E0MG_FD_108212 | JGI IMG/M metagenome (GOLD analysis project Ga0160431, IMG submission 108212) | Enriched millipede-associated microbial communities from UW Madison campus, WI, USA - HID1971K_E0 MG | ecosystem: Host-associated > Arthropoda: Insects > Digestive system > Unclassified ...
GAGAAGTACGGGAGTCCCGCTCCCGCACCGAAGATCACGACCCGGCCCTTCTCGAGGTGACGCTCGGCGCGCCGCGGGATGTAGGGCTCGGCCACCTGCGTCATCGAGATGGCGGACTGCACACGGGTCGCGGCGCCGGCCTGCTCGAGGAAGTCCTGGAGGGCGAGGGCGTTCATGACGGTGCCCAGCATGCCCATGTAGTCGGCACGTCCGCGGTCCATCCCGCGCTGGCTGAGCTCTGCTCCGCGGAAGAAGTTGCCACCGCCCACGACGATCGCCACCTCGACACGATCGACGGCCGCGGCGATGTCCCGGGCGATCTGGGAGACGACGTCGGGGCTGACACCCAGCTGCCCTGCTCCGAAGGCCTCTCCGGAGAGTTTGAGAAGGACGCGGCGGCGTCCGGTGCGTTCAGTCATGTGGGTGTCCTCTCGTCCCGATTCAAGATAGTGCCTCGTGGGCATGAAGAAGGGGTTCGGATCTTGGCGATCCGAACCCCTTCGACGTTGCTACGCGCCGACCTTGAAGCGCGCGAAGTCCGTCACGGTGATACCGGCGTCCTTCGCCACCTGGGCGACAGAGAGCTTGTTGTCCTTGGCGTAGTCCTGCTCGAGCAGGGCGACCTGCTTGATGAACGCGGACACACGACCCTCGACGATCTTCGGGAGAGCCGCTTCCGGCTTGCCCTCGTTGCGGGAGATCTCGGTGACGATCTCGCGCTCCTTCTCGACGGCGTCTGCCGGGACGTTCTCCCGGGAGAGGTACGTCGGGTTGGCGAACGAGATGTGCTGAGCGATGCTGCGCGCGGTCTCGGCGTCGTCACCCGAGTAGGCGACGACGACGCCGATCTGCGGCGGCAGGTCCTTGCTCGTGCGGTGCAGGTAGACCTCGACCTTGTCGCCGGAGATCGTGCGCACCTGGCGCAGCTCGACCTTCTCGCCGATGATCGCAGCCTCTTCCGAGATGACCTGCTCGACGCTCTTGTCGCCCGCCGAAGCGGCGAGAGCGGCGTCGACCGAGTCGGCCTTGACGGCAGCGGCAGCGTCGGCGACCTTGTCGGCCAGCGCGATGAAGCGCTCGTTCTTCGCGACGAAGTCGGTCTCGCAGGCGAGCTCGATGAGCGTCACGGCGCCGTCCTGCTCGCGAGCGACGATGAGTCCCTCGCTGGTGGAACGGTCAGCGCGCTTGGCGTTGCCCTTCGCACCCTTCAGACGCAGGATCTCGGTGGCCTTCTCGACGTCTCCGTCAGCCTCCTCGAGCGCCTTCTTGGTGTCGACCATTCCCGTGCCGAGCTGCTCACGCAGCGCCTTGAGGTCGGCGATGGTGAAGTTGGCCATGTGTGGTGGCTCCTTGCTTCGTTATGTATGTGTGTGTACGAGGGATTACTTGGCGTCGGCAGCCTCGGCGTCGGCGACCTCGGCGGTCTCCTCACCGGAAGCGGCGGCGATCGCCTCGTCGTGCGCCTCGGCGCCGGCCTCGTCGGCAGCGGTCTCGTCGGCAGCAGGCGTCTCGACCACAGCGGCCTCGTCGTCAGCGGTCACGATCTCGGCGGCGTCGGCGGACTCCTGAACCTCCGGGGCCGGAGTCTCGAGGAGCTCCTTCTCCCAGTCGGCGAGCGGCTCGGCGTCACCCGTCTCCGGGTTGTGCTTCTGCTGCAGGCCCTCGGCGGCGGCGTCCGCGATGATGCGGGTCAGCAGCGAGACGGAGCGGATCGCGTCGTCGTTGCCGGGGATCGGGTACTGGAAGTCGTCCGGGTCCGCGTTGGTGTCGAGGATGCCGATCACCGGGATGCCCAGCTTCTTGGCCTCGTCGATCGCCAGGTGCTCGCGCTTGGCGTCGACGACCCAGAGAGCCGACGGCGTCTTCGTGAGGTTGCGGATACCGCCGAGGGACTTGTGCAGCTTGTCCAGCTCGCGCTTCTTGAGAAGGAGCTCCTTCTTCGTGAAGCCGCTGTTCGCCGGGGTCTCGTAGTCGAGCTCCTCGAGCTCCTTCATGCGCGCGAGACGCTTGGAGATCGTGGAGAAGTTGGTGAGGAGTCCACCGAGCCAGCGCTGGTTGACGAAGGGCTGGCCCACGCGGGTCGCCTGCTCGGCGAGGATCTCCTGCGCCTGCTTCTTCGTGCCGACGAAGAGGATGGTGCCGCCGTGGGCGACCGTCTCCTTGACGAAGTCGTACGCCTTGTCGATGTAGCCGAGCGACTGCTGGAGGTCGATGATGTGGATGCCGCTGCGCTCCGTGAGGATGAAGCGCTTGACCTTCGGGTTCCACCGACGGGTCTGGTGTCCGAAGTGCACGCCGCTGTCGAGCAGCTGGCGGATGGTGACCACAGCCATGGTCGTCTCCTGGTTCTGGCACATCTCTGCGCCGTTGAGGTTGTCAAGCCGATCGGATGATCGAACTTCCTGGTGCCCGGCTCACACCCTCCCCCTCGGAGAGAGGGACCTGTGGATGTGGATGCCGCGATGGAATCGCTCTGGGCACGCGTAGTCACCCCGATATCGAGGTGCTCCCCCAGCATACAGGATGCCGCGACGGCACCATCCCTCCACCACGGGCGGTTCCCGCGGTTTTGTCCCGTCTCGCCGCCGTCATCCGCGATATCCGGGTGAGAGGGGCGGCCGACGGTCCGACAATCACCCCATGAGCTCTCCCCGTCGAATCTCGGCCGGCATCGCGATCGCCGCGCTTCTCGTGCTCCTCCCTTCCCCTGTCGGCGCCCTTTCCCCTGTCGGCGCCGCCGCCGCGCACGCCGAGGAGACGAGCGATCTGCCCCGGTGGCAGTGGCCGCTCGCCGGGGATCGCGTCGTGGTCGAGTCCTTTCGCGCTCCGGCGCATGAGTACGGCCCGGGCCACCGCGGCATCGACCTCGGCACCGCCGCGGGAGCCCCCGTGGTCTCCCCGGCGGTCGGCACCGTCGCGTTCCGCGGCACGGTGGCGGATCGGCCGCTCCTGACCATCGACCATGGCGGCGGACTCGTGACGACGTTCGAGCCGCTCCGATCGACGCTCGATCCGGGCGACGTCGTGGCAGCCGCTCAGGAGATCGGGGTCGTCGACCTCGGCGGGCATGCGCCGCCGGGCGCGCTCCATCTCGGAGTCCGACTCGATGGCGAGTACATCAATCCGATGCTGCTCTTCGACGATGTCCCCCGCGCGATCCTGCTCCCGTGCTGCGCGCCGCTCTGACTCTTCACGCCTCCCGCAGCCGGGTCAGGCGCGTGGGTGGGCCAGCCGGTAGGTGGCGGTCAGACGCTCGGCGGAGACATGCGTGTAGATCTGCGTGGTGCCGAGACTGGCGTGACCGAGGATCTCCTGCACGGCGCGGAGATCGGCTCCGCCGTCGAGGAGATGAGTGGCCGCCGTGTGCCGCAATGCATGCGGACCGACGGTCTCCGCTCCGACGATCGGCGACAGGACCCGGGCGACGAGTTCGTACACGGTCCGCGGACCGATGCGGGCCCCACGGCTGCCCAGGACCACCGCAGAGGTGAACGTCCTCGATCGCGCCACCAGGCCGGGCCTGCCGCGACGGAGGTAGGCGTCCAGCGCGTCGCGGGCCGGGATACCGAACGGGACGACGCGCTCTTTCGAGCCCTTGCCGAGCACTCGCGCGGTGCTCCTGTCGAGGTCGAGGTCGTCGATGTCCAGTCCGCAGAGCTCGGACACGCGGATGCCGGAGCCGTAGAGCACTTCGAGGATCGCGTGATCCCGTAACGCGATCGGGTCGCCGTCCGCAGCGGCTTCCCGATGCGCGTCGAGCAGACTCGTCATGGCATCGCGGGAGGCGACGGTGGGGAGGGTGCGCCCCTTCTTCGGGGCGATGAGCCGCAGACTCGGATCATGCGCGATGAGCTCCTGCTCCAGCGCCCACGAGAAGAAGGACCGGGCTGCGGCGGAGCGCCGCGCGAGCGTGGACCGCGCGTCGCCGCGCTGCGTGGCCCGCCAGAGCCACGCTCTGAGCACCTCCAGATCCACGTCCTCCAGTGCGATCCCCCCAGCCGAGCCCTCGAGATCGCGCAGATCGGAGCGGTAGGCCTTCACCGTTGCGGGTGAGAGCCGGCGCACCCGTTCGAGGTGGGCGGAGAAGGCCTCCGTGGCGACCGCGAGATCCATGGCTCCAGCTTGCCCCCGCGCGGGAGATCTCCTCCGCAGCCTCGCCGACGGAGCCTTCCTGCAGACGAGTCACCCCCGCTGGGAGGACGGCAGCCGTTGCCACCCCGACTCGGCGAGCGAGACGTCGCCCTCCAGATGCAAGAGGCCGAGCAGCGACCGTACGCGATCCGGCGACAGCCCGGAGCGTCGAGCGATCTCCTCGACCGACAGCCTCGACCTCGTGCTCATCGCATCGAGGAGTCGGGTCCTGTTCGGGTCGCCGGTCTCGTCCGGTGAGCGGCTGTCGTCGAGCTGTCCCCACAGCTCCCGCACCTCGGCCGCTGACGTGACGCACTGCGCATCGTACTCGCGCAGCAGACGATGGCATCCGGCGGACGACGCGGACGTCACCGGACCAGGGACCGCGCCGAGCGGGCGCCCCAGCGTCGCGGCATGACCTGCGGTGTTCAGGGAACCGCTGCGCCATCCCGCTTCGACGACCACCGTCGCCTGGCCCAGAGCCGCGATCAGTCGGTTTCTGGCGAGGAAACGCCATTTCGTCGGCGCAGTGCCGCACGGGGGCTCGCTCACCACTGCCCCCTCGACCGCGATCTGCTGGAGGAGTCTCCGGTGTCCGACGGGGTAGGCCCGATCGACACCGCCGGCGAGGAATGCGATGGTCGTGCCGCCGACGCCGAGGGCCGCTCGGTGCACGGCGCCGTCGATGCCGTACGCGCCGCCGGAGACGATCACGGCGCCGGCTGCGGCGAGGTCGCCGGCGAGCTCGGCCGCCACGTGCTCGCCGTAGCCGCTGGCGGCCCTCGCACCGACCATGGACACCCGAGGCGACGCCACGAGCAGCTCGACGCGCCCCCGTACCCACAGGGCGACCGGCGCGTGGGGACCGAGGTCATCGAGCGCCGCCGGCCACTGGTCGTCGCCGGGGACGACCAGTCGAGCTCCGACGTCCGCGGCGCTGCGGAGCGCCTGCCGCACTGTCTCCGGCACTGCCCGGGGTCGCCACCGAGCGCGCCCTTCCGCGAGAGCACGGGACGCGTGCCGGCCCCGCTCGCCCGGCGGGAGGAGTGATCCGGTTTCGTCCAGCGCCGCCGAAAGCGCCTCCTCGGGGCCGAGCGCTTCGATGAGGGCTCCCGCCACCGCATCTCCCGGCTCGGCGATCACGGTCCAGGCCGCGCGCGCCACGTACTCGGCGACCTCGTCGCCCGGGTGCACGAGGCGGGCAGCCGCCACGGTGCCGGCGTCGTCCAGCAGTTCCTCCATCATCGTGGCTGTCCTCTCCTCAGGTGCAGTGCCCTCCCGATCTCCTCGAGCCCGGGTCGCTCGTTCTCGGCCAGGTCGGCCATCGTCCACGCGACACGGAGCACACGGTCATATCCGCGCAGCGTGAGCGCGCCCCGCTCCAACGCGCGGTCCAACGGGGCCCTGGCCGCGGCGGGCAGGCGGAGGGCGCCCTGCCGCAGCCACGTCCCCGGCACCTCGGCATTGCGTCGCCACGGCGTTCCGCGCCACCGCTGCGCCGCGCGTGCTCTGGCTGCTCCGACACGCGTCCGCGCCTCGCCCGTCGTCGTCGCGCCGTGCGCACCGGCCGCACGCGACGCGCCCACACGGCTCACCTGCAGATCGATGTCGATGCGGTCTCGCAGCGGACCGGAGAGTCGTGTCGAGTACCGACGGATCGCCATGGGCGGACAGATGCACTCGGCACCGCGCACGCCATGATTGCCACATGGGCACGGGTTCATGGCGAGGAGCAGTTGGAAGCGGGCGGGGAACGCCGCGGTGAAACCTGCGCGGTGCACCTCGATGACGCCGGATTCGAGCGGCTGACGAAGAGCGTCGAGGGCCACGCGAGAGAACTCGGCGGCCTCGTCGAGGAAGAGCACCCCGCGGTGCGCCCGTGCGATCGACCCGGGCCTCGCTGTTCGCGATCCACCTCCGATGAGAGCAGCGACGGACGCACTGTGATGTGGAGCCTCCAGTGGCGGCGTCCGGTCGAGCGCGACGATGACCTCGCCGCTCAGCGAACGGATGGACGCGACTTCCAGTGCCTCTTCGTCGCCGAGCTCCGGCATGATCCCGGGAAGCCGCCGAGCGAGCATCGTCTTCCCTGCCCCCGGTGGCCCGCTCAGCAGCATGTGGTGCCCTCCCGCCGCCGCCACGATGAGCGCGTCGACGGCGCCCTCCTGCCCGACGACGTCGCTCAGGTCGATCGCGGTCTCTTCGCCCGCGACTCCCACCGTCGCCTCGACGGCTTCGACGTCAGGCACGTCGATGTCCGCGCCGTGCCAGACGGCCACTTCGGCGAGCGACGCGGCGGCGCGCACCTCGACTCCTGGCACCAGCCGGGCCTCCGCCGCGTTCCCCTGGGGCACGATCACCGTCTCGAAGCCGGCACGTGCGGCCGCGAACACGGCGGGGAGCACTCCGGGCACCGGTCTGATCCGTCCGTCGAGTCCGAGTTCGCCGACGTGCACGGTGGCCGTGATCGCGCGGGGATCGATCGACCCGCCGGCGGCGAGGGACGCGACGGCGATACTCAGATCGAAGCCTGCGCCGTGCTTGGGGAGGCTCGCCGGCGACAGGTTCACGGTGAATCGCCGCCGCGGCAGATCCAGGGCCGAGTTCTTGCACGCGTTGTGCACTCTCTGGACAGCCTCCCCCAGTGACTTGTCCGGCAGGCCGATGATGCGGAACTCCGGGGTCTGATCGGAGAGGTCCGCCTCCACCTCGACGAGATGCCCATCGACGCCGGTGAGCGCCACGGCCCAGGTTCTGGCGGTGCTCACGCGATGTCCACCAGGTGTTCGAGTGTTCCCTGTGCGGGGTCCGCTCCGATGATGCCGATCGCCTCGAGTGTCAGGACTCGGCCGCGGGCGGCATCGGGATTCACGGCGATCCAGGCATGCGCGAGCTGCCAGAGCCTGCGACGCTTGCGCGGGTCGATCGCCTCGAACGGGTGGCCGAACGCGGAACTCCGCCGCGTCTTCACCTCGACCACCGCCAGGCGATCGCCGCGCAGGGCGACGATGTCGATCTCTCCCTGGGCGCAACGCCAGTTCCTCGCGAGCACGGTGTATCCGCTGCCCGTCAGATACTGCGCGGCGCGCTCTTCTCCTGCTCTGCCGAGTTCATCCTTCGCTGCCATGCCCTCAGCATCACGCGATGCGGTGTCGACCGCAGACGACGATCCCGCTCTCGCGCGGGCGCTGGGGAGAAGTCAGCAGTCCCGTCGTGTGTGGAGAACGGATGGACGTATCGCGGGGGCGTCACTCGCCGTCGAGCGAGAGCTCCTGCGGCAGCTCGAACTCACGACGCTGCAGCTCCTCGACGTTCACGTCCTTGAAGGTGAGCACCCGCACCGCCTTCACGAAGCGATCGGCACGGTAGATGTCCCACACCCACACGTCGCTCATCGAGATCTCGAAGTAGAAGTCGTGCTCGGTGTCGCGGCGGACGACGTTGACCTCGTTCGCCAGGTAGAAGCGGCGCTCGGTCTCGACGACGTACTGGAACTGCGACACCACATCCCGGTACTCCCGGAACAGTGCCAGCTCGAGCTCGCGGTCGTAGTCGTCGAAGGCTTCCTCATCCATGATGTGTCCATCCTAGAGTCGCGGGCCCTGCGGTGCGGCATCAGCGGTCGGCGCGCGCCGCCGTCGGTCGACTCAGAACAGGGTGGGCGCGTCCGCGATGGCCCAGGATGCGCGATGGAATGGCGAGAGCCCGTTGCTGCGGATGGCGTCGCGGTGCTCCGGACTCGCGTAGCCCTTGTTCCGATTCCACTGATACGCCGGGTGACTCTCGTGGAGCTCGGCCATGTACCCGTCGCGGGCGACCTTCGCGATCACGGAGGCCGCAGAGACGGAGGCGCAGTCACGATCGGCCTTGATCACGGGGCGGACCCGCAGGGGCACGGGGTGCACCCTCGAGACGTAGTCGTGGTTGCCGTCGAGCAGGATCAGTGCATCGCCGACCGCCGCTCCCTGCTCGGCGATCGCCTGCACCGCGCGCGATGCGGCGAGGCCGAGGGCGCGCATGATGCCGACCTCATCGACCTCCCGCGCACTCGCCCACCCGACGGCAGATGCCTGCACCCAGGCAGCCGCCCGAGCGGCGACGTCGGGGCGACGCTTCTCGGTCACGAGCTTGGAATCGCGAAGCCCCTCGGGCACGCGGCGACGGGCACCGGCGGCGTCCATCATCGCCGCGCCTACCGCGACCGGACCGGCCAGCGCTCCTCTGCCGACCTCGTCGAGCGAGATGATCAGCTCGCACTCGCCCAGGAGCCGGCGCTCCAGGGTCAGCTTCGGGGTGATGACGGTCATTCCGCGTCCGGGACTCCGTTGAAGATGTCGTGGTGACCGTCGATAGGCCCGACCCGGTTCAGCGGCCACGTGGTGAGGAACGCCTTTCCGACGATGTTCCCCATGGGGACGAATCCTCCGCTGGGCAGATCCTGGTGCGCCCGGGCGTCGCGCGATCGATCGCGGTTGTCCCCGAGGAGCCAGACCGAGTCCTCGGGCACCACGACGTCGAAGGGCTCGTTCGACGCGGCCGTGTCGCCCTCGGGGAGGTTGAGGTAGCTGAGCTCATCGATCGGCATGCCGTTGATGGTGATCTGGCCCAGCGCGTTGCAGCAGACGACGTGATCGCCGGGGAGGCCGATCACCCGCTTCACCAGGTGGTCCTGCGCATCCGTCGCGGAGATGCCGACGAAGTTCAGCACCCAGTCGACCGCCTGCACGAGTGGCGGCTGGGCGGGAGTCTGCGGCGGGGCATCGAGCCAGCCACCCGGGTCCTTGAACACGACGACGTCGCCGCGCTCGTACGCGGTCCAGCGCGGGGTCAACTCGTCGACCAAGATCCGGTCCTTGACGAGGAGAGTGCGCTCCATCGACGCCGAGGGGATGTAGAACGAGCGCACGACGAAGCTCTTGACCACGAAGGACACGAGCGCGGCGATCACGATGATCACCAGCACGTCGCGGAGGAAGACCAGGAACCCGCGACGTCGTCGGGAGGTGCGCGCGGCCGGCGATTCAGTCATCAGGTTCCTTCTCGAGTCGTACACCGCTCTGGCGCGACCGTATCAAGGTTCGCACACCGGGGAGAGAACACAGCACCCCAGGACATCGTGTCCTGGGGTGCTGTGGAGAACCTGCGACTCAGCGGTCGCGCTTCTCCTTGATCTTCGCCTTCTTGCCGCGCAGCTGGCGGAGGTAGTAGAGCTTCGCGCGACGCACGTCACCACGGGTGACGACCTCGATGTGGTCGATCACCGGGGAGTGCACCGGGAAGGTGCGCTCGACGCCGACCTGGAAGCTGATCTTGCGGACCGTGAAGGTCTCGCGCACGCTGTCGCCCTGGCGGCCGATGACGACGCCCTGGAAGACCTGGATACGAGAGCGGCTGCCCTCGGTGATGTTGACGTGCACCTTGACGGTGTCACCGGGGAAGAAGTCCGGGATGTCCGAACGGAGGGAAGCCGCGTCGACGGCGTCGAGGATCTGCATGATCGTCTCTCTCTGCACCCGCCACAGGTCGCATGCATGTTTTCAAAGGAACAAGAAAAGGGTTGAACTGTACGGAGCTGATGCATCCGCGGGCTCCCCTGTGGCAGAGCCGGTCACAGCACAAACAACCATTCTGCCATGGATGCCGCACGCGGCCAAAACCGCACGGTCAGTCGCGGATGTCGGCTTCCCGCACGACGATGACCTCATGAGCGCGCGTCGGCGGTGCCGGCTCGTCGACCGTCGGGATCGTCGACCACGTGATGGTCTCACGCAACCGCGCACCACTGCCCTTGGCTTCGTTCCACAGCTGCCACAGCTGGAGCCAGATGAGCCCGATCCCGGCGACGATCGCACCGGTGAGGAGCCAGGGGAACGCTCCGTCGATGAAGAACCCGACGGCGATGGTGAGTCCGTTCCAGACGGTGAATCCTGCGACGTCCCACCACGACACGGCGCGCTCGATGCGCACCGACGGACGGGAACGCGTGAGGAGGGTGAGCACGAGCTGCCCGAGGAAGACGGACGGCATCGCGATCAGAAGCACCCAGAGGATCGACCAGCCACCCTGGAAGACGCCCCAGCCGATCAGCAGCCAGAGCGGCAGGAGGAACGCCGCCGGGAGGAGCCACCGGAAGAAGGCCTGTCGCAACCACATGCCCCGATCGTACGACGCCGCCTCCCCGCGATGCCCGGTGTTCGCTGAGAGCGCGCGGCGGAACCCGGCCCCTGCGATCAGGGAGAATGGGAGTGACGAGAGGACACCCGATGATCGAATTGCGCACCCCTGCTGAGATCGATGAGATGCGCGCGGCAGGACGCTTCGTCGCGGAGACGCTCGCGACGCTGCGCGACGACACGAAGGTCGGGACGAACCTCCTCTCGATCGATCGTCGAGCCCACGACATGATCCGCAGGGCCGGAGCGGAGTCGTGCTACATCGACTACCACCCCTCCTTCGGCGCCAGCCCGTTCGGCAAGGTGATCTGCACGTCGGTCAACGATGCCGTCCTGCACGGACTCCCCCACGACTACACCCTGCGCGACGGCGACCTGGTCACCCTCGACTTCGCCGTCTCCGTCGACGGCTGGGTCGCCGACTCCGCCGTGTCGTTCGTCGTCGGCACCCCGCGCGAGGAGGACCTCCGACTGATCGACACGACGGAGCGCGCACTGACAGCGGCCATCGAGACGGCCACGGTCGGCAACCGCATCGGCGACATCTCCGCCGCAGTGGCCGCGATCGCTCACGGCGAGGGCTACTCGATCAACACCGACTTCGGCGGACATGGCGTCGGCCGCACGATGCACGGCGACCCGCACGTGGCGAACGACGGGCGAGCCGGACGCGGCTTCCCGCTGCGCGCCGGCCTTGTCCTCGCCCTGGAGCCGTGGTTCCTCGCGACGACGGACGAGCTCGTCACCGACCCGGACGGCTGGACTCTGCGCAGCGCGGATGGATCCCGAGGCGCGCATTCGGAGCACACGATCGCGATCACCGACGACGGGCCGATCATCCTGACGGACCGGTCCTTCCTCGGCGTCGACTGACTCAAGCGGCAGACACGAGACCGCGGGACGCGGCGTATGCCATCCTGAGTCCATGATTCCGCAGGATCGTCACGTGCCGGAGCGCCTCCTCCTCGCTCGGCATGGCCAGACGGCCTGGAACCTCGAACGTCGTCTGCAGGGCCAGCTCGATTCCCCGCTCACCGACGAGGGACGCGGTCAGGCTCACGCGCTCGCAGCGCGCCTCGTCGGCACCGGGGTGCTGACCGTCTGCTCGAGCCCCCTCGGCCGCGCGTGGCAGACCGCTGTCATCATCGCCCAGCGGATCGGCGCCGACCTGATCGAGGTCCCGGAGCTCGCCGAGGTCGACCACGGCGAGTTGGCGGGAATGACCTGGGATGAGATCGACGAGGCATATCCCACCGCGCGGGAGGAGCGCGCCGCCAACCGCTACGGGTGGGCATTCCCCGGGGGCGAGAGCTATGCCCAGGCACGAGCTCGCGCGCGCAAGGCGCTCAGCAGCTGCGGGTGGGCGTCGGAAGGTGTGCCGCTCCTCGTGAGCCACGAGATGATCGGGCGCATGCTGCGGGCGGAGCTGCGCGGCCTGGATGCCTCCAGCGCCCTCGCCCTGCGGCATCCGCACGGAGTGGTCTTCGAGATCGACCGCACCTCGGAGCGGATGCTCTGAGCGGGAGAGCGCTCCGTCAGGGCTGGACCGTGTCGTCGCCCGGAAGGAGATCGGGACGGCGACTCCGGGTGCGCTCGATCTGCTGTTCGCCGCGCCAGGCGGCGATGGCGGCGTGGTTGCCGCTCAGAAGGACGTCGGGAACCGCACGCTCACGCCAGGAAGCCGGCTTCGTGTACGACGGATACTCGAGCAGCCCGTCCTCGTGGGACTCCTCGACCAGGCTCTCCGGGTTGCCGACCACACCGGGGATGAGGCGTCCGATGGCTTCGATCATGGCCATCGTGGCGACCTCTCCCCCGTTGAGGACGTAGTCGCCGAGGCTGATCAGCCGCACTTCGCCGAGGTCGGACGCGTACTCGAAGACGCGCTCGTCGATTCCTTCGTATCGACCGCAGCCGAACACGAGATGCTCGCGGTGCGCCAGCTCGCGTGCAGTCTTCTGGGTGAACACCTCACCGGCCGGAGACGGGAAGATGATGGTCGGCCGCTCGGCACCTTCATCCGAAGAGGAACCGGCGAGCTCATCGAGGGCGAGTCCCCACGGTTCGGGCTTCATGACCATGCCGGCACCGCCCCCGTAGGGCGTGTCGTCCACCGTGCGATGACGGTCGAACGCCCAGTCGCGCAGGTCGCGCACGGTGAGGTCGATGATGCCGGCTTCCTGCGCCTTCCCGAGCAGGGAGAGCGTCAGACCGTCGAAATAGGACGGGAAGATGGAGAGGACGTCGATGCGCACGGGGGGAACCGTATCAGCGGTCACTCGGACGCGTCGGCGTCCGAGGGCGACGGCGTCTCGGCGTCCGGCAGCTCTTCGAACAGTCCGGGAGGAGGGGTCACGATCAGACGCCCCGCCGACACGTCGACGGTCGGCACGATGGCCGCGACGAACGGCACCATGACCTCGTTCTCGCCGGACTTGACGATGAGCAGATCCTGCGCCGGGAAGTGCTCGACGCGGACGACGCGGCCGATGACCGTGTCGTCACGGACCACATCGAGACCGACGAGCTGGTGGTCGAACCACGCATCGTCCTCGACCTCGTCGACGTCCTGATCGATCCAGAGGATCGCCCGGACGAGGCTGTCAGCGGCGTCGCGGTCCTCGACGTCCTCGAAGAAGACGACGGGGTTGCCGTTCATCACCCGGTACTCGCGGACCGTGATCTCCTTGCCGTGCCACGGAGATGCCTCCGGCACCTGCAACGTGAACCCGGCACCCGGGGTGAAGCGCCCCTCAGGGTTGTCGGTGTACAGCTCGAGCTTGAGCCCGCCCTTGAGACCGTGCGCCTTGACGAGGCGTCCAACACGCAGCTGGTTCTTGCCCTGATTGCGGTCCTTCGGCACCACGTCAGTCGTCCGCGACGTCGACACGGACCCGACGCCCGTCAGCGAGAGCGCTGACGAGGGTGCGAAGGGCCTTGGCTGTGCGGCCGCCGCGCCCGATCACGCGTCCACGGTCATCGGGGTGCACACGCACCTCGAGGAGGTCGCCTCGCGGCGAAGTGGATTCGTTGATGCGGACATCCTCCGGGTGATCGACGATCCCCTTGACGATGTGTTCGAGCGCGGCGGCGAGCACGGCGGATTACTCTGCGTCGGCGGCGGGAGCCTCAGCGGCCTCCGCGTCGGCCGCGGCGGGAGCCTCCTCAGCGGGGGCCTCCACCTTCTTCTCGACCTTGGGCTTGACGACGGACTTCTTGGAGGCGTCGATCTCGAAGGGGACCTTCGGCTCGGCGACCTTGAGCGTGGACTTCGCGTCCTTGTCGCCCTTGAACTTGCCCCAGTCGCCCGTGATCTTGAGGATGGCGGCGACCTGCTCGGTCGGCTGCGCGCCGACGGACAGCCAGTACTGCGCCCGCTCGGAGTCGACCTCGATGAACGAGGGCTCCTCGGTGGGGTGGTACTTGCCGATCTCCTCGATCACGCGACCATCGCGCTTGGTCTTCGAGTCGGCGACGACGATGCGGTAGTACGGCGCACGGATCTTGCCCAGGCGCTTGAGACGAATCTTGACAGCCACGATTCTCCTGAATGGTGTGGAAGGAAACGAACTGATCGCCTGGAGAGTGGGGTGCACACCCGGCGGAAGCTCAAATGAGTGCGGACGAAAGCTGGATAGAGGGTCGAGCAGCCGTCCGACCCTCTATTCTGCCAGATGCGAGGGCCTGGCGCGAAACGTGGGGACACGGGGGTTGCCGTGTCGCATCCCGCGCGTGCCAGACTGTGCGGGTGAAGCTCGAGTTCGCCTCTTCGGCCCGGTCCACCGTCGGCCTCGAATGGGAGATCATGCTCGCGGATCCCGTGAGCGGTGACCTCGTCGGACGCGCCCCCGAGCTGCTGGCCGCGCTCGAGGCGGAGAGCGCCGATGAGCGCCACACGGTCACGGGCGAGCTGCTCACGAACACGATCGAGGTCACGAGCGGCATCGGCGATTCGGTGGCCCACGCGGTCGACGACATCGCCAATGCGATCACGGCGGTCCGCTCGGCGACGGACCCGGCAGGGATCGAGCTGCTGTCGGCGGGCAGCCATCCCTTCGCGCAGTGGTACGACCAGCAGGTGACCGACAAGTCGCGGTATCACACCCTGATCGAGCGCACGCAGTGGTGGGGTCGCAACATGATGATCTGGGGCATCCACGTCCACATCGGCATCGAGGATCAGCGCAAGGTCTTCCCGATCATCAACGCGCTCTCCGCCTTCCTCCCCCATCTTCAGGCACTCTCCGCATCGAGCCCGTTCTGGGCGGGC